>Ga0116173_1003500_pt1 | contig 11704 bp, 15 predicted proteins | sample AD_UKC085_MetaG_FD_89800 | JGI IMG/M metagenome (GOLD analysis project Ga0116173, IMG submission 89800) | Active sludge microbial communities of municipal wastewater-treating anaerobic digesters from USA - AD_UKC085_MetaG | ecosystem: Engineered > Bioreactor > Anaerobic > Digestate | place: USA...
GACTCTGAGCGCAACTTCATCAAGTCCTTCAAGTCTTCAGGATTGCTCGGGCCGCTATCTGTCATCGTGATTCCTGAGCTGGTGCTCTGTTCGATGACAGGCGTCACCGCGCCGCTCACTAAACGCGATCGTCACAACATCGAGAAGCTGCTCAACCTGTTTCGAGACAAGGTGACCAGGCACCTGTTATGCACTCGCTAACAAGCCGATAGAGTAGACCGGGAACCCCGGAAAGTAGACTCGTGTCGGAGGCGAATGGCTGGCGCCCTGCAGCTCATCCACAACACGGCAGATCGGAGGAAAAGGATGACTGTAAAAGAAAGATTAGAGTTCTACGTCAATAGCTACGATCTGATTGGAGGTGGCCTATATGGGGTAGGCCCACAGAAGAAAATCGGTGATCCGACCAACCGTCTCTGTCGGTTCTGCGAAAAAGGAAAAGATGTGACTACCTTTAGAAATGTTGCCCATGCTATTCCTGAGTGCTTGGGCAATAAGCAGCTAATCCTCTTAGACGAATGCGACACATGCAACAAATTCTTCTCAGAAACCTTGGAGGATCACTTAGACAAATTTACCAAGCCGTTCCGAACCATAGCCCAAATCAAGGGTAAGAGAAGTGTACCCAGCTATAAGAGTAGAGACAAGAAGAGCAGGGTCGATTTCGACCGGGTATTAAAAATGACCGCCCAAATTGACTCTCATTTTATTCAGGACAACGACACTAATAATCAATTCGTTATAAACATGGATATGGAACCATATGTTCCTGCGGCCGTTTACAAGGCTCTCGTTAAGATCGCTTTATCGATCATTGAAGATCGAAACGAACTGCCCGCCTTCAAACACACTATTGAGTGGATCAGGGACCCAGATCATTCTAGGATGATGATTAAACCACTTACGATGCTGGTAACGTTTATTCCTGGGCCAAATCCTAATGTGGCAACGACTACGATGCTGTTCAGAAAAAAGGAGGGCACTAAGGTACCGCATTCATTGTTCTTGCTCGCTTTCGGCAACTTCATTTACCAGATTATCGTTCCATCCCATTTTGATGCGAGATCCGGAGAGACACTTACCTGCTCGCTTCCGTTCTTCCCATCGCCATTTGACATCGATTGGCCCTACGGACAGTCGCGCTACGGAATAACTGATCTCTCTAATCACCAACGTGTGCTCAGAAGCGTTCCGCTCTCGATGCACTACGATCAGAAGATCGAGATTCCGGTCCAAAACAAGGGCGAAGGGAGCTAACGAGATAATGCAGAGAACGGCGGGTCGAAGTTTTCAAACCAGGACATGGAACCCTTCATCCCTCACCTGTATGTCCCAGAAATTGGGTCCGACGATTCGGACGCCAGGGGAAAGTAACTGCTCAATGATCTTTCTGTGATTTTTATATCTCGCCGTAGTTGCTGCCTGGCTCCGTTTCTTCGAATATCGTCCTTTGGATGGTCAATGCATTCCCCGCCGTCACTTGCCCCCACTCGATCAGCCGAAAATAGGGGCCGTTCTCGAAGGTGATCTCGATCCCGGTAATGCTCATAGGATGGACACAGGAGCCTGTATTATAATAGCGATAATCGCGCCGGGTCTTTAACTGGGCTGCGGTTTCGGCCTTGAACCTTAATGCTTGCAGACGCATCTCCGTGAGTGAAAGGTTCTCAAACACCGCCCGATGGGTGTGGCCGGCGATGATGGCGGCGGTCCCCTGATCGTTGCGGGTGGCCCATTTATGGAGGCGTTCGTCCACTTCATTGCAGAGGCCGGGATTCGTGGCGGCGCGAGTGGGGTCTTTCACACCAGCCTTTTGCATGCCAGCCCAGATGTAATTGACGAAGAACTGGCTCACGGCGGCGACGGGACCGCTGCACATGGGGTCGGCCTGGTGGCCATGGATCATGAGAATGGAATCGCTCAGAACAACGGCCTCGTAGATCTGAATCATTGGAAACAGGGACTGGTAAATGTCCTGATGGTCCCTCCAGTAAAGGTCGTGATTCCCCCAGACCTTGACGTAGCGGGTCTTCTCGGGATCGGGGTCGTGGAATTTCGCCAGGAGTTCATAGACCGGCGTGTGGGTAATATAGATCTGGTCGAAATCTGCGTTCTCCCAGAGTTCTTCGGCGTCGCCAAGCTCGATGTAGGTAAAGCCGTTTTCGAGATAGTACTCCAGGGCGCAGCGGTAGATCAGGGAGTTCTGGGCGAAGTCGTCGGCGCCGGAGCCGTCCCCCCGGTGCATGTCGGACATAACGATCAGCTTCATGCCGGGGGTCATGTTGATATGCCTGATCCGTTCGAATTCGGGGAAAACGCTCATACCCTGGCCTCTTTGCTTACGTTAAAGAACTCCACTTTCCGGAAGGCGTTCTCGTCATCTGTAATGATGTCGCAGTGGCCGGGATAGATGGTCCGTGGGCAGATGAGCTCATTCAACATTTTGAAGGCTTCCTGGATCATGCCTTCATCCCAGCAGAAGCGGTTCAGGCAGCCAGTGCCGTCTTTCCCACCGATGATCATGTCGCCGCAGATCAGTTCCTTCGTGGCGGCGCTGTAGAACGAAACCGAATCCTCCGTGTGACCGGGCGTGGCGATGATTTCCCAGTCGCCGAAATCGAGACGGTAACGGGGAAGACGCTCGGCATCGAAATAGCGGACCCTTGGTTCATAGGGAAGACAACAGCGATCTTTCATCGCCGAAAGGGGAACACCGGCAAAAGTTTCAAAGGCGACGTGGGACAGCTTTCCGACGCCCGAACAACTGGCGATCATGATGGGGACTAGGCCGTCCATCCAATTCTTCATGGGCGACAGTTCGCGTCTCCCGGTCAGATACTCCTTCACAAAAGGATGAAACAGGACCCGCGTTGCCGGAGAGCATTTCATGAGCAGGGTTCCGATCCCGCCGATATGATCGATGTGAAAATGGGTGGCGGTGATAAAACGGATGTCCTGGAGGGATTTCTTGAGGACCTGGGTGCAATAAACCTCGATTTCCTTTGCCGCACCGATACTGCCGCAATCGACCGCCAAGAGGCCTTCGTCTTCTTCGATCAGATATGTTCTGGCGAAACCGCTTTTAGGGATGGCATGAACCATAAAATGACCTCCGAAACTCGTTTTTGTGTGAAGACCGCCTAAAATCGGCACTTAAGTTTGTTCCCCCTATCCCCTACCCCTTTCCCCCAAAAAGACGGGGGATGCGACGATGCGACGGCGGCGATCTGCGCGGGTGACGACCACCCCCGGTAGACCTTGAGGCTGAAGCGATGGACCAGAGGCGCTCGAACTCGGCGGTGAAGGCGTTCCCCACGATCGTCATTCTTCCCTTCTTCGTCATTTGCTCTCACCTCCTTTCGTTTGAGAATGCCGTCCCTCGCCTCACAGATAAGGAACGGGGTCAATCTTTTCTTTGCCTCCGCCACCCTGACCCCTGCGCTCACCGATGCTGAAGCACCGTGATGGCCACAACGTAGAGGATGTAGCCGACAGATCCCATGATCAGGGCACCGAAGATCCAGCCGGTTTTCTGGAAAAACTGGCCGATGAAACGGGATGCCCACATGGACGGGGTGATATTGGCCTCCAGGGCGCCGATCCGTTCCTGAAAATCCCCGATCTTCTCCGCATGCTCCCGGCAGGAAAGCTCCTCGACGATGTCGGAAATCCGCTTGACCTGGGCGATCAGGTCGTTCATGGCCTGACGATCGGTAAGCAGGCTCGCCTCGTAGGCCTGCTTCAGGAGACAAATGGTCTTGTCTAGGCCGGCGTACTGCTTTTTCAGCTCCTCGGTGTGGACCGAGAGCTTCGTAATGCTCTCCAGAAGGAGCTGCGCGTATATGGAGAATCCGCCTTCGGGGTTATCGGTCATTTTGCTGCGTCACCTTTCCCGTTACTGTTTGGAATCGAGGGAACATCTGCCTCTCCTGGGACAGCTTGCGTCGCCGGAGGGGAAAGACGGGTATAATCCGACCAAATCCGGTCCACGTAGTTGATGATCTGGCGATGGTCGGGATGCCTGCCGTTGACGGTGCAGTTTGCGGAAGCGAGATATTCTTTCACGCCATCCCACGTCTGCCAGGGTGCGTCTTCCTTTCCGGCCAGAGCAATGGCCCGGTTGATGTAACCCCGACCGCCGTTGTAGGAGGCCAGGGCGAATTTGATCCGCTCCCGGTGATCCGGGATCTCCGGAAAATGCTCATACTGCTGCTTCAGGTAGGTGATCCCGGTTCTGAGGTTGGTTTCGGGATCGAAGAGCTTTTCCCGGGAAACCCCGAGAGACTGACCCGTCGCCGGCATGATCTGTAACAGGCCGACGGCGCCGCAGGGAGAGATGGCCTTCGGGTTAAAGGCACTCTCCTGGCGGATCTGGCATTTGATGAGCCGCCAATCCATCTCCGGCCAGCGATTCTGCAGGGTTGTCTGAATCAGAGAGTCCCAGTGATCAGGTGTTTTCATGACAGATACGCCTCCAGGAACTCGCCCCATTTGCAGTCCCGGGCGAAGCCCAGGGAACTGTAGGCCGGGTTGATCCAGTCTTCGGGGAAATAGATGGACAGGCCGCAGGTGCCGTTGAGCTCCTTGCCGATCTTGCTCTTGCAGAGGATGGATTTACTCTTGCCCGCTTTCAGCGACGCCAGGAGATCTTCCGCTTTGGCCTTGATGTCTGGATAAGTCTTCTTCCGGAGCTTTCGTGCAAAGCAGGCCAGGTCGATGTAATTGTCGTCATAGAACTTGGGGCTCGTGTCCCAGGCCTTGCCGATCAGGTCGGCGGCGGAATCAAGAGAGGCGATGAGGACTTCCGCAAGGGCATCGATCTTGTCCTTCACTGCGTCGATTTGGTTCAGGTCGAGAGCCGACTGGGTGACGGTTTCATCCATCTCCTTGTAGGAACGGATGTACCTGCTGACGACGGTGCGGGCGACGGTCGCGGCGTCCTTTTTCGGCGTCTTCGTAAGCCAGGTCAGGATGTCCGTATAGGGCCAGCCGTCGTTGGGCTCTTCGATCTCCGAGCCGACAATATAATCCACGGAATCCCGGAGCTGCCAGGCCACCTCCACCATCGTCAAGCGCTTCATTCAATGACGCGATAAAACCATCCTCATCGATCTGAGTTCGTTTATCCTCAGTTACAAAATCGATATCCTTGGTATGCCTGATCCCTTGAAAACGAATCGCCAGAAGCAATCCACCATGAAAGATCATGCGGGTCTGCAAAGAATCGGCCTGGGAAATGGCAAGCATCAAGGTATGGACAGCCTGCCGAAATGCGGTCACCGCGGAATTTTCACTACGCTTGACCCACTGCGCAAAATCAAGTTCTTCCATCATAAGTCCACATTGAGAGATAAACACCACCGGTCGGAATAAGTTTCCCGGTACGGCCCTTCCGGATCCAGTTTCCTGGAACCGCCTCGCTGGACGTGCTTCGCCCACTCGTTGATCTTTTCATCCTGGATATGGCCATAATCCTCCAGTAAATAACCCGCCCTGGCCTTCTCGATGGAATTTCCGTGGCGTTCCAGTTCATCGATGATCAGCCGCTTATATTGACCTGAGGACGATCCAAAGATCTCCATGACGTGCCTCATGCCACCGCAATAGTCCGGCTTTCGCAGCATGTCAAGAAATGTCCTGCCGATTGTCGAAACCCTGAGCTTCCGCCCCTCGATGTTCTTGAACGCCCCGCGATGAACACTGGCATAGCGGGTGATCTGAGTTTTCTGGATCTTGTCGAATTGAATATAGACCAGCTTCGGCAACTGGCCCTTCAGGTAATCCGTGACAAAGCCTCGACAGTCCTTTTCCATTTTCCGGGCGGCAAATTCTGTCCACTTTTTGCGCGGCGGCGAGGAAATAAACAGCATTTTGGGAAGGCGGTTGGTCAGGCCGTGATACTCCATCGCGCTGAGGTGGGACAAATACGCAAACGGATCCACGGAGCAGGCGATATCCCCGGCTTCCTGATAACGGTTACCAACGATTTCAAACACACGCTCTTCCGGAAAACCCTTGTGCGGACTGATGGTGCCGAGATCGATCAGCGGTCGGATAACATCCGCGTATGCTTCATTCCAAAGTGGAAATTGGCTCGATATGTCCAATGTTTCGCCCCGGTACTTCCGGGACTGGTGAAGATTGAACAGGGCCATACAGAGATCATAGTCTGTAATGACCGGTTGATCCAATTCCCTAACGTGACGGGTCATGGCGGCTTTTATGTCCATAAAACTCTTCCCCCGAATTTATTTTAAGTATCAAGTGATATGCGTCCTTAGGACGCATATCACTTGATACTCTCTATTGTCAACGATTTTCTCAGGTACTTCCTGACAAAATTGAGGGTGACGGGGCTGAAATACTGAAAACACAAAACAAGAAAGCTTTTCAAAAGGGGGCCTCTTCCGCCAACGTCTCCTCAAACCTCTGCATTTCCTCCGCCGACACCCGGACGCAGCCACGGATCCGGGTCGTCTGGAGATCCCCCTCGTCCAGGAGGCGGTAAACCGTCCGGACGGAAATTGAAAAATAGACGGCCACCTCGTCCACCCGGTAGTAGCGCTTCAGGGGATGCGTTGCTGTTTGTCCGGATTTCTGCAAGCGAGATTCCTGTTCCGTCATCCTGAAATGAGGGCATCCCCTCGTCACGATTTTTGGGGGGTAATCATCCGGGACGAAGGTTTGCCCGTCCCGGTCCGGCTGGGGCGTTGGGAACCCCCGTTTCGGCATAAATTTTTCCCTTGACCCCCCGGTTTCGACACATTTTGGAGAGGGGCCGAAACCCCGGTTCCGGGGTAAGGGGCGGCTCGCTTCTTCTCATGGAGACCGAGCCAGCGCCGGAGCTGCGGTTTCTCCTCGACGTTCGGGTCAAGGCCCGTGATCCCCTTCCGGATGGTCCGGATGCTGTTCAGGATCGTCAGGTTAAAATATCCCGTCGCCTCCGCCCGGGCGATCTTCCGCTGGGCTCTAATCCAGGAAAGATTGCCGTGGGTGCGGGACCGGCAGATCTCCTCGTTCGGGTACCAGATGCCCTTGAGACTGCTTCGGTCCAGGGGACAAAGCGGCGCGATGCAGTCTTCATAGAGGCTGCAGTAGGGGCGGCCCTCTGCGTCGATCTGATCCGCCCCCTTGTTGCCGGAAAAAAGTATGGCACTGAGAAAGTACTCATCCATAGGCGCGCCGCTTTTCCTTTCGGTCTTCCGTGAGTGCATACCCCTGGGAGAGCAGATCCAGGTCTATGGCAAAGGGGATGCCGTGCAGCGTCGATTGCCGGCACCGGCCACACCGGAAGGCATAGGCGCGGCCTTCCCGATATCCCGTGATCAACCCGGTGCCATCGCAGTCCCGGCAGTTCAGGTTCATGTCGGGATGGGCTCGCTTCCGGGGGTTATCCTCCCGCCACCGCTGCCAGAGCTCCCGCATGAGAACCGGAAGATTCCGGGGAAACCCTTCCTGCTGGTTGCAGATCTGCTGTCTGATCCAGTCCAGGGGCTCCTCGGGGAGATGCTTCACCTCCCGGAACCAGAGATCGAGGGCCTCTTCCCGGGGCTCCTTTCTCTCGTAGTAGCGGCACAGATTCTTCACGAAGTCGTGGAATGCCTTTTCAACCATCGCTCCAAACTCCCTTCCATTCCGGGGGGATCTTTCCCGCTCCCACCGCTGCGGGCCCGGTCCTGTGACTTAGTCAACCAGTTGACGATAAAACGCTGCCAGTTCGATTTGCGATTCACAGGGTTTGCCGATGCCCAGGCCTCCATGCGGTGCAGTTCTGAGAGCACATCGACCGCGGGATAGGCCTCTTGCCACTTCGCGACCAGTTCTGAGAGCACATGTCGGAAGCGGCCGGTTTCGTAATCGAATTCGATGTGTTTCCTTGCGGGACTTTTTACCCGCGCCACAGGTTTAGGCTGGTGGCGACCAGCGTCTTGCTCCTCCTCCGGCGGCAAGTTGATTTCTCGGCTCGCCGCAGTAGTAGTTTTTATTTCTGTTTCTCTTTCTCTTTCTGTTTCTCTTTCGTCAGTGAGGGCTCCGTGAGGGCTCACTGAGTGCTCCGTGAGTCCTCCATGAGGGCTCAGTGAGTCCTCCATGAGTGTCTCGGGAGGGCTTGGGTTTTTTGTCTGGGACGGCCGGTTGATGAGCTGATGTCTCCGGAAATTTCTGATGCAATAGAATTTCTCCCCATCGGCGGCAAAGGGAACGATCCGCCCGATGCCTTCCAATTCCGTCAGCCAGGACTCGAACCGATCGAGAGGAATGTCGTCATAGGGGAAGATGGAGTTCTTCAGCCACGCAGGATGCCCCTTGACGACGCCGTAGTCGTCGGACAGGGTCCACAGGCCGATGTAGGTCAGCCTCGCCTGGAGCGACAACGTCGCGAGCTTTTCATCGCTCCAGAATTCCGGCTTGATGGTTCTGGTTCGTGCCATAATTACATTCCGTCGCTCATCCCGGTTTCACCCCCTGACAGCTTCCGATCAGATTCTTTCATGATGAACCTCCTCTACCTATAATATGTAGAAATCCACCCCACAGGGGACAAAATATTTTTATTCGCCATCTAATTTCAATAGGTTGAGAAGGTGTCGCCGGACAGCTTTCATGGCCCTTTCGCGCCGCTTCTTGAGACGTTCGTAATCCTCCGGGCGGGTGACAGCCTCCTTCAATGATTTGCCTTCTACGACGGTTTTACCGATGAGCTTCCGGTCCTCCTTCGTGATCACCCTCGCCTGCACCAGGTGATCAAGGAGTCCCCCGGCGTCCTTCACATTCAGGATGTCGAGGATCTTCAGGAGGCTCGCCATCGGGTCGCCGAGCGGGTCGGATTCGTCTCCCGTTGCGGGGATCAGGGCCAGGGCATCGTCTCCGCCATGTATAAGGGCGGCTTCGGCCATCCGGTCATCCAGCATTGCCTTGACCCGGTTCTGCAACCGCCCGACGATCCGGACCGCCACTTTTTCGGCGGTGATCTTCGTTTCCCCGATAATCCCGAGGAGCGCTATGCCCATGTCCTGGGCCAGATCCTTGTCGCCGTAATCCGGACATTGCTTGAGTCCCCTGCGGCGGAGTTTGCCGATGGCGGGGGTGAAGACTTCGAGAAAGAAGGAAGAGAGGCATGCGTACTCGCCACCCTGACGATAGACCTGAATCAGCCGCCAGAGGATCCGGTCCTTCCGGCGGTAACCGCGGGTCTGGTCGTGGAGAAAGGTGAGCAAGTCCATCCAGCCGCTGAACGGTGCGAGGTAAGGGATGTCGGCCTTCAGCCGCTGGAAGAGTTTCCCGAATCTTTCGGAGTCCAGTTCCTCGCGGATACCGGCAAAAGAAAAACCCATGCGTCGCAATCGGCATGGGCTTCAAGAGCCTCGGAAACGGGGGCGAGCGTTAGGTCACAAAAACACTATCTCATTAAATCTGTTACTCTTTTATACAAATGAATTTTGAACAATCTTATAGGGCAGGCTCCGCTACAACCTTGAGCACTCGGAGGAAGACCCAATGGAACAGGAACAGCCTATGCCGTTACGATCGCTTGAGTTGCGGCCACAGCGACGGGAGGGGAATGGTCACGGAAGACGTCATAACTTCAAGGCCTTCATGCGCGTCGTGAATCACCACATCCGGTCGGGAGGCATCCGCAGCAAATCATCTATCTGGATCAATCCCGTCGGATGAGCACGGCGATTGAATGGAAAACGGACATAGCGCGGAAATATCGTCTCAGGAACAGGTCGAAATCGGTCGAAGATGAGGATGAGGATGAGGATGAGGGTCAGGTCAAATCGCTCTCGACGTGAGCTCTCACCAGGCAAAGGCCGGTCTCCCTGCTTCAGCGGGTCCGGGGCGCTGTATGCCGGTAAAAGAAAACACGAAAACGCCCAGCCGATACCAAAATTACATTAATTTTACAAGAGTAAAATAGATATGACTCATCTCACCGAGGTCATCGGCCCTGCGGAAGGACGCCATCGGCAGGAGACAGGCGGGGATCTCTCCCTCTGGCCGGCGCGAAAACGGCTGATATCACATGCGGGACGCCTATGAAACCATTTGATTATACGTGAGAATAAAGAAAGTTTGTCCCCCGGCGGGTCCTTTTCCACATATAAGAAGTAGAAGGACTTGCTTCGGAGGGACAACTAAATGGAGGGATGGGGAAAGATCAAGGAAGCGGCAACCTATGCGGGAATCCGGGAACGGACCATGCGTGATTGGTTGAAGAAGGGTCTGCGTCATGCCAGGATGCCCTCGGGGACGGTCCTGATCCGTTATCGGGACATCGACGATTACCTGGAGCAATTTTCCGGAAGCGATCAGCGGGTGGACCGGATTGTGGACAATGTCATTAAGGAATTTGCGGTGAAAAGAAGGTGAATTTTCCGGCCCGTTCGTGTATTGTTGACATGCTCGAATCCGCAGGACGGCGGTCGTTCCCGGCAGTGACGTTCGGAAGACATCACGGAAGCCGCCGCCCGCAAGGGCCGGAAGGTTCCTGCGAACCTGAGCCTTTCCATTGCCACGGGATAGGCGCCGCGGGCCGACAAGGGGTCACCCTAACCCCTTCCCGTGCCTCTCGTTACGAGGGTGGAAAGAGCAGGTTTCAAATGGGGTAAAGGTGAGAGAGCGCCCGCAAGGGTCGGGCGTCTGGTGGGTCCTGATCGACCACCAGGGAAGAAGAAGGGCGAAGAAGGTGGGGCGGGATCAACGGGCCGCCCTCCTGATCGCCAAGAAGATCGAGGCCAGGTTGACCCTGGGGGACCTCGGCATCGTAGACGAGAAGCGGCAGATCCCGACGTTCGGGGATTACGCCCGGCGGTGGATCGAGATCACGGTCCCCGCCACATGCAAGCCCGCTTCCGTAGGCGATTACCGGGGCATCCTCAAGAATCACGTGGAGCCTGTTTTCGGCTCATACCAGGTGACGGACATCACCCGGCTCATGGTGAAGGAATTCCTCATGAAGAAGAGCTGTAAAGGGCTTGCGCCAAGCACGGTCACGCATTTTAAGAACGTGATCGGTGGGGTCCTGAACCTGGCCGTCGATGACGGGGCGCTTCCGGTCAATCCCTCTCATCGTTTGGGAAGGATCATCCGGGAGAAGAGCCTGAAGCTGGTGGCGGATCCGCTGACCCGGGAGGAGCTTGCCGCGCTCCTCAACACTTTCCGGGAACATTTCCCGCGCCATTACCCGATGGCCCTGACCTTGGCCCGCACCGGTATGCGGCTGGGGGAGGCGATGGCCCTCCAGTGGGGGGACATCGATTTCCATGGACGGTTCATCAACGTCCAGCGGAATATCTCCAAGGGGATCGTCGGGACGCCCAAAAGCGGCAAGAGCCGCCGGGTGGATATGTCGCGGCAGTTGGCGGAAACGCTCTGGCACCTGAGGAACCAGCGGCGGATCGAAACCCTCCAGAAAGGCTGGGGGCAGGTCCCCAAATGGGTCTTCATCTCGGAGACGGGGACGTCTCTGATCGAGCATCACTGGCGGGTGCGGGTATATGCAAAGGCCCTGGAGAAGGCGGGCCTGCGCAGGATCCGCATCCACGATCTGCGCCACACTTATGCAAGCCTGCTGATTCAGGCCGGGGAATCCCTGGCCTATGTCCGGGACCAGTTGGGCCATCACAGCATCAAGGTGACGGTGGACATTTACGGGCATCTCGCCCCGGAGGGAAACAAAGCGGCGGTGGACAGGCTGGATGAC
>Ga0116173_1003523_pt1 | contig 11652 bp, 10 predicted proteins | sample AD_UKC085_MetaG_FD_89800 | JGI IMG/M metagenome (GOLD analysis project Ga0116173, IMG submission 89800) | Active sludge microbial communities of municipal wastewater-treating anaerobic digesters from USA - AD_UKC085_MetaG | ecosystem: Engineered > Bioreactor > Anaerobic > Digestate | place: USA...
ATCTGCTTGACGGAGTGCTGGTGCATGACCTGAGGGTTCTTGTGACGATCGGCTTCATCATTGTTGTGCGGCTTTTTTCTGTGTACCGCGGGCTGGCCCTGCCGCTGATGAGTCGAAAAACGGACGCACGCAGCAAATGAGCACGCGTCTTGTCTTGACATTGGGTATAACCTCAGTTATACTGGTAATATGAAAACAGCGATCTCTCTCAAAGACGATCTTTTTCAGGCGCTTGAGCGCTACGCAGACAAGACGCATACCACTCGCAGCGGGTTGATTGCCGATGCGGTCCGCGAATACCTGTCCCGGCGCGGGGCGCTTTCGGTCAGTGATTCCCTCAATGCCGTCTACGGTGATACCAGCGAGCCGCTGGATGCCGGGTTGGCCCAAATGCAGTCCCGTACACTCCGCTCCGACAGGTGGTCATGAACCGGGGAGAGATCTGGTGGGCTGACCTGGATGAGCCTGAAGGTTCAGGACCCGGGTATGCCCGGCCAGTCCTGGTCATTCAGGCAGATACCTTCAACCAGAGCCGGATTCAGACGGTGCTCTGTCTGGTCATCAGCGGGACACTGCGACTGGCCCAGGCCCCGGGGAATGTCTTGCTTCCGGCGGGTGTTTCAAGGCTTCCCAAAGATTCAGTCATCAATGTGTCGCAAATCGTGACGCTGGACAAACGGTTTTTGCGCGAGTGTGTCGGTGCGGTTCCCCTCGGGATCCTCAAGCAGGTTGAGACAGGCGTTCGGCTCGTGCTTTCCCTGGATTCCCTGTAAGGGTGGGCCAGGAAGCCTGCCCTCCGGGGTAATTCAGCGGGTCGTCAGTCCGGACAGGCGAAGTCAGTGTCTCCAACCGTGTCAGTTTCTCCATGGCCTCCAAAAACGAATGCCCGCAGTCGGTACCCGGGGCATACGACGAGCAGACCGCCGGCCGGCCGGCTGATCCAAAGATGCTGCATGTGTTCGTGCTTGTGAGATGCTGACAGCGTATTCCCGCGGGTTTGTCCAAACTGGAGATTGATGGCGCGATGCAGCAGGCGCCGCAGAGCCGGCAGGATTGCAGCGTCATGCGGCAGGCCTGTGCATGCAAAAACACCCCCTCCGGGGGCGTTTCTGCGGGATACAATCCGGTCTGACGTGATCAGCCATCAAAGCGCGAAAGAATGATGGTTGAATTCTGTCCGCCGAATCCGAAGCTGTTGGAAAGGGCATGCTTGATCTTGCGTTCGATCGGCTGATTGGCAACGACATTCAGCTTGAGTTCGGGATCTTGCTCAAAGACATTCATGGAACCATGGATGACCCCTTTGTAGAGGGCCAGGATGGTCGCAATGGCTTCAACGCCACCCGCGGCTCCGACAAGGTGTCCGATCATCGACTTGGTACTGTGAACGGGAATGGTATCGGCCAGGTCGCCGAAGAGACGACGGATGGTGCGGCATTCGGCCAGATCTCCCAGGGGGGTCGAGGTTCCGTGAGCGTTGATCAAATCGACATCGGAGAGATTGAGGTTGGCGGATTCGATGGCCATCGACATGGCCATGGCGGCTCCACGTCCTTCGGGATGGGGTGCAACGAGATCATAGGCGTCACAGGAAAGGCCGTAGCCCGAGAGTTCGGCATAGATGGTTGCTCCACGCGCCTTGGCGTGTTCGAGTTCTTCCAGACAGAGCACCCCGGCGCCCTCACTCAGGACAAAGCCTTCGCGGTCTTTATCAAAGGGACGGCTGGCGGTGGCAGGATCATCATTTCTTCTCGAGAGGGCACCGATGGCGTTGAAGCCGGCAATCCCGGCCGTATTGACGACACTCTCGCATCCGCCGGCCATCATCACATCAGCCAAGCCGGACTTGATGATTGTAGCAGCCACACCGATCGCATGGTTGCTTGTTGCGCAGGCAGAATTGACGGAAAAATTTGGTCCCTGGAAATTCCGGTCCTTGGCAAAATACGCAGGCGGGGTATTGGGAATGACTCCGACGACGTAGAAAGGGGAAACCATATCGACGGAGTTGTTCTTGTCGATGGTCCTGCAGGCCTTGTAGTGCCCCCAGTTTCCGGCGTCTCCCGTACCGATGATGGCACCGTAGCGATACGGTTCGCGATCGATGTCTTCCTGGCGAATCCCCGCATCATCAAACGCCTGAACCGCAGCGATCTGGGCAAAAACAATGAATCGTTCGAGCCGGTTGACCATCTTTTTGGGCATATAGTCTGCGATATTTTCTGGCAAATCAACCTCGCCACCGATCTTCACCGGGTAATCCGTGGTATCGGTGTGTTGAAGAAGACGGATACCGTTTTTCCCGGCTGCGAGATTTTCCCAGTACTCCCGGACGGTGTGCGCGATGGGGTTGATGGTCCCCATTCCCGTTACAACGACTCGAGTTTTGGAAGGGTCACGTTTCATGAGCAGTTCATCTCCAGAATTGGATGGTTGTGCTATGCGGCACGGATACGAAAACGGGAAAAAGAACAGTCTGCGGAGTGAAACAAGACCCCCAAAACAGAACAGACCCGTACCTACGACAATAACCACTCAATAAAGCTCGGGTCAAGTCCGTCCTTACCGGTATTTGGCAAATTTTGACATACGGTTCAAGATGTGCTATGAATAGAAACTGGAGACAGAGAGGATCAAGAATGGGGGAGAGTATGATACGGCGGATTTCGGGTGTTGTTGTCGTTTTAGCATGCATTTTTGCCGGGACATTGGGTGCTTTGTCTGTAGCTGAACAGGAAATCCGGCGAGGTGCGCCCGTCGAATTCATCAATTATCGGGGCCGCTACACAAAGATCGTAACCCCCGAAGAACTTCGGGGTGTTGGCCGTCAGCTCTCGTCGCTGGCAACCCTCTCCAACCGGAAGTATACCGCCAAAAGACAGTATTCGGTGATCCGGGCAATCGATCTCTCTGTCACAAACGGTTTTGACGCCGATATCTTCATGCTCGAACCGACAAGCGACATTGTGGACATCAACGGAGTGCGCGATGTCCTGGGCGGGTATCTCTCCGGCCAGTATGGGTATTCCGATCGGGACGGGCGGGTCCTGGCGACTTTTGTCACGTACTACAATGCCATTTATCGCGGACAGATCGAGTATTTCCGGACCAAGTACAAGCCGGTTGTCACTTCCAGGTTGGTACAGCAATTTGTCGGTATTGACAGAAACTACAGGAACTGGCCTGGCAGGACTCAGATGCTCGTTCCCTTGATCACTTCGACCAATAGCGGAAAGCCCCGGATTGATATTGACGGGTTCACCGGGAGAGAGGTGATTACCAAACTGACAAACCGTCCTGACAAAGGGATCCCTGAGCGGAGGGATTTGCTCGAGATCAAAAAAGATGATCTGGACAAGAAACAGCAGGACCTGGACAAAGACAAAAAGAAGCTCGAGGATGAAAAGAAGAAGCTCGAAGATGACAGATCGGATCTGAAAAAAAAGGAAGACGAAGTAACGAAACAGAAAGAGGACCTCAAAAAGGAAACGGATCCTGACAAAGCCGAGATCAAGAAAGACGAGATCGGAAAAAAGGAACAAGAAATAGAAAAGAAAAAAGACGACATCAAGAAAGATGAAGAGAAGTTAAAGAAAGATGAAACGACGATCGGGAAAAAGCAGGATGATCTCGATAAAAAGAAGGACGATCTCAAAAAAGAGGAAACCTCGATAAAGAAGGACGAGACCAAACTGGCGGAGGATAAAATCCCGCAGGTCATCAAGGATGATCTGAAAAAAAAGCAGGACGAGGTCGAAAAAACCAAGCAGGATCTCGAAAAAAAAGCGGACGAGATCAAAAAGCGTGAAGACGAATTGAAAAAAGGCGAGCTTGACCGGAATGTGTACGACGGCGGTTTGTACTATCTGAAAGTCATTGAACCGCTCGACAACGGCCATTACAAGAATGAAATGGTGCTCATCAATCCCGTAACACGAAAGGTTTCACTTGTTTCCCCGTTCAGGAATATCTGCGGTAAGCGCTATGACATTTTCAGTGGTGGAGCTGTCGTGGTCGGCTACGAAGGAAACCACTCAAGCGGGCATTTTCTCGTTGTGCTCGACCCCAAAAAGCTGGAGTTGGTTGCAAAGGGGAAGGTCAACGTCTATTGGCAGAGTTTTGTCGAGGTCAAGGCAGACTCGGTCTATGCTGTTGTCCAGGATGCCGGGTACTATCTCGGGAGGTTTGACGCAAAACTCGAGCAGGCCGCTCGTTCCAAGGTCCAGATCGACAAGGACAGCTTCATCAGCTTCTTTGGTGAATACATCTACGTCAACTCGCCGGATAAAAAGATTTACGTCTTCAAAGCAACCGACCTGAGCCTGGTCGATACCATTCAGCCCTGATCCGGAAGAGAAATGGGACAGAAACGAAAGCGGGATGAACACCAAGGTGATTTGTTGGAATCACTGAGGCTCATGATCGAACGCCAGAATCTCAGGATTGAGGAACTTGAGCGCATCAACGAGATGCACGTTCGGGCCGAGGAGTTGTCGAGGCAGGAACGCATCGATGCCGAAAGGATGATCGAGGCCCGGGAGCGTCTCCAAGGTCTTTCGGAGCAGGAGCGTATCGCGGCAGAAATGACCATTCGAGCGCAGGAAGGTGTGCAGCGTCTCGCCGAGCAGGAGCTCAGACAAGCCGATAAAACCATCAAGGCCCAGGAAACGTTGCACGAGTTCACGGAGAAAGAGCGGTTGGCCGCCGAGGAAACGATTCGGGCCCAGGAGGAGATTCAGCACCTGGCGTCCCAGGAACGTCTCCACGCTGAGCAGATGCTGACTGCGCATGACCGGATCGAGATGCTGACTGTTTCCGAGATCAAACAGCGGGATGCCGTCCTGGCTGCAATACTGTCGATGAATGTCTGCATGAATGCTCTCCAACCTGTGGACGATCTTCTTGAACATACACTCCGCGAAGCCTGCCGGCTTTTTTCGGCAAGCAGAGGATTTATTGCACGGTATACGGGTGCAAGCATGACTCCCATTGCCCGAAGCGGTTTTGTGTACGAAGCCGAGGCGGACAGCATTCTGGAGGCCATTCTTGCCGGGCGCTCTGTCGTCGGACTGCATGCCAAGTTGTCCCGTGAGGGGCGCACAATAGGGGTCCTGTATCTCGAGAGGACAATGGATGCGGACGGCTTTTCGGCCATCGATCACGAATTTTTGGAGATTCTGGCATCCCAGCTTTCGGTCGGGTTCAACAACTCGATGCTGTATCACAGACTTCGTCAGCAGAATCGCGAACTTCGCCGGATGATCATGCTGAAAAACAATTTTATTGAACATCTCTCGTCCGATCTCCAACGGCCTCTCGGGAAACTGGTCGATCTCATCAATGGGGAAGACTGCTCAAGGCAGCAGGAGGCAATCAATCTTGCGGAATGGCTCAGGCGGACGGTCAACAAAGTCATTTCGATGGCAGCCCTGCAAAACGAAGTTGACGAGATGTATCTGCACAGTATCCGGATGGATATCATGATCCGGGAGATTGTCGAGAATCTCGGCGAAGAAATCAGAAAGCGAAAATTGTCAATACAGTACGAGTTCCCGGAAGAAGTCCTTCCCTTCGAGGGGAACCAGGATATCATTCATACCATTATGGATGAAGTAATCTGCAATGCGGTTGTCTATAACCGTGACTCGGGAAGTGTCAGGATTGTCATCAACCAGGACTCCCAGTTTTGCCATATTACGATCATGGATACCGGTATTGGTATACGTAAGGAAGAGCTTGACAAAGTTTTTGAAAGATTCTACCGCGCCGGGACCTCGCACGACATGTACAACAGGGGTGCCGGTCTCGGGCTGTACATAGTCCGGAATTTCATCGAGACGTACGGTGGTTCAATTTCTCTTTCAAGCATCCATGGCAAGGGGACAGAGGTCGCCCTTGCCTTCCCGATGTAACATCAGAAAAAGATGGAATAGCGCGTCCCGTTGGAGCGGTCCAGTGTCAGGTCTGCCTGGAGCTGCTTGCAGAGGATTTTGACCAGTTGCAGTCCGAACGAACGGGTTGCCGACATGTCCAGCCCCTCGGGCAATCCGCGACCATTGTCTTCAACAGTCATCAGAAACTGTTTTTTTGGCGGGGCATCATGGAGAGCGGTCAGGGAAACACGCAGAACGCCCGGCTCATTTCCGGCAAAAGCATGCTTCAAGACATTGGAGACAAGTTCATTGAGGATCAACCCGCAGGGGATGGCTTTGACGAGATCAAGACCACGGTCGCAGTCTTCAATAGTCCAGTGAATGCGGTGATTGTGGTCGAGGAGATCCGCAAGCGACGAGATGATTTTTTCAGCGACCGGCGCAAAAGGAATTTGGGAAAGGTTTTCAGACCTGTACAGTTCCTCATGCACAATGGCCATACTCCGCACCCGCTGAGCGATCTGTTGCAATGCCTCGATGGAGTGGGGCTCGCGCTGAAAATCTGCCTGTGATTCAAGCAGGCTTACCACGATTTGCATATTGTTTTTCACCCGGTGATGGACTTCCCTGAGAAGAGATTCTTTTTCCTGAAGAGATTTCCTGAGAGCGGTTTCGGCGGAGTTTTTCTCGTTATAGTACAATTCAATCCTGTCCAGGATGCTGTTGATGGTATGGACGATCGGGGTGAAGTCTTTTGAAGGAATCGATGGAAGCCGGTACCAAGGCCTGGCATCAGGATCGATCGCTGTGACACCTTGCTCGAGGAGAGCGAGCGGAAGATCAATGTGTCGACGCTGGTACCAGACGAAAGAAACCCAAATCACTAGAGAGACGGCAATGATGGCGAAAAATGTGATTTTCAGTGTTCCAAGCGTCTGATCCAGTTTGTCGTCCGGAACAAAGGCAGCGACAATCAGATCCAGTTGCTCCATGTGCTTGAAGACAAGAAAACCGGATACTCCGGCAAGGGTGGTCTCGAATGTACCGGTCTTTCCATGCGTGATTCTGGCAAGAACAGGGGAATAGTCAGGATCAGGTAACAGTACTTCAAGCGGGTTCCGGTTTGACAGATATGAAGAATGTGCCAACAATCGCCCTTCGGTGCCGACGACAAACGAACATCCGGCGGTATCAGGAGAAGTAGTGGCAATTCTACCGAGAAGGGAATCGATGGGAAGATCGCCGGCAACGACTCCTTTAAGAATTCCGGCTGCATCATAGACAGGTTTGCAGACAGTAATGATCAGCCTGTCCCTGCTTGCATTGAGAAAAACAGGTGTTGTTGTCAGATCGCCTGCACGAAGTGCTTCGAGATACCAAGGGCGTGTGCGAAGGTCAAATCCCGGAGGCATCCGCCATTTGCTGGCATTGATCATGCGGTTGTCAGGCGTCCCAAAATACAGTGTTACAAAATCACGACCGGACTCGAGAAATGTCGTGAGATAGTGGAGTATCTCGGATTCGGTTTCACCGGCTTTCTGCACCAGTGATCCTGCAAGATTGATCATCTGTCCGTGCTCACGGATCCAGCCGTCAATATTGCCGATTTCTCGTTCAATAAAGATTCTCATGACGTCATTGTCTTTAGTGCGTAGCGCATCCCGGGAGACGAGATATTGTATGATAACGGATGCGGTCATTACAACAAGCACGAGACCTGCCAGAAGATGCAATCTCAGGCTGCGCTTTATTGGCATGTCCGGCACCTCCATAAAGGTAGATTCTCCCACTATTGTACTGACAATGATGGTGTTTTGAAAGGACTTGTTTCCGGGGATTGGTGCGAAACCACTAAACCTTTTTGACGGGAATCCGATCATCTGAGAGGGAAACGGACTTCCCGGCAGTCACCATCAGAAATGGATTTCAAAAACCATGATGTGCACAATCGATGCCCGTCCCGGAGTATTCGGGAGAGACAGAGGTGTCGTATGCCGGAGGGTCGACATGTTGTTACAAAAGCGGATGAAAATTGTTGTATTTGTAATTCTGTCATTGGCTTTATTGGTTCCAATGATCGTTCATGCATTGAGCGACATCACTGTGATCAATTTTGGCAATTACGAAAAAAGAATTACAGCCGAATTCCAGAGTATCAGTACAAACTCTAAACCGAAAAACCCGGATGGATCACCGAATTATATCCTGACGCCATCGGTGATGGCCATCAGTAACTGGATTGTCGAAGTCCGTTCTTCCGGTGTCCGGATTCCAAATATTGTCAAATCGCAATGTCTTTCGGTTTTCAGCAAATTGCAGAACCAGAATGTCCTTGGTGTCAGGATCAATTTCCCCGAAACCCGGCAGAACGACAGGGCCTATATCCGGCCACAGTTCGAGTTCCACGTCTATGACAAAAAAGGAAATTTCTCGAACATCTCGAACGGGATTGTGACCAATGTCGGGCTGGTCAAAGATGTCTCGGTCTGGGTCAAAGGAAGAAACTATCCGTTTGATTTTGCCGTCCGGATGCTCGACCAGGACAACAAGGCTCATGAGTATTTCTTCGGGAATCTCTTTTTTGACAACTGGCGCAAGCTGACATGGGTCAATCCGAACTACATCGATCAGGTCAAGGATCGTGTCATCATCAGAAAACCCATGTATCCCAAAGATCTCCCCTACCTCAAGTTCAGTTCCTTCGTTGTCTACAGAAACATGGACCAGATTGGCGGCGATTTCATCCTCTATATCAAGAATGTTTCAATGCGCTACGAATGGCATGCCGCCAAAGTCATCGAGAACGATATTGATGACGAGGAAGTCTGGAAGATTCTCCAGCAGCGTGCGATTGACAACATGCAGCGTGAGCAGAAGGGATTGGCCGAGAAGGCACATGATCTCAAACAGAATCTCAAGCTCCAACAGGAAGGGAATGTCCAGTGATGTTGCTGGACGAGGTGACAGGAGGGCTTGATGCCCTCCTGGAACGGAAGAGGATTGCAGACTGGTCGAATAATGGTTTGCAGATTGAAGGCTGTGACCAGATCCGGAGAATCGCTTTTGCCGTGGATGCCGGGCTAAAGACGATCCAGCTTGCCGTCGAGGCCAAAGCGGATTTGCTTGTGGTGCACCATGGTCTCTTTTGGAATCAGCCCTTGATGATTACCGGTACGCACCGACAGCGCGTGGCTGCCTGCATCGAGAGTAACCTCTCGCTGTACGCCGCCCATCTCCCGCTGGATGTCCATCCTCTGTATGGAAACAATGCGGGAATCCTTGAGGATGCGGGTTTCACCATCACGGGAAATTTTGCTGAAGAACGTGGTACCAAGGTCGGAAGCTTCGGGCAGTCTCAGGAGGGCAGAAGTTTCGAGAGCGTCATAGGGGCATTGGAGAAGACGCTTGGTTCGGGACCGACACGGATATTGAATGAGTGTTCTCCGGATACCGTGTTCCATTCCGCAGGAGCCATCACCGGAAGCGGACTGAAATATGCGGAAGAGGCGGCACGACTCGGCGCAGAGCTGTTCATCAGCGGGGAGGGGAGCCATGCTTCCTATCACCAGATTGTCGAATGCGGAATCGTCTGCCTGTTGTACGGCCATTATCTGAGCGAAACGGTTGGCATCAAACGACTGATGAAGCATTGCGCCACTTCCTGGCCAGTCGAGACCTGCTTTCTTGATGCGCCGACAGGTTTTTGATCAGTCAGTATCACGGTGAGGGCCGTCGTCTCTCGAGAGAGCAGCCAGGCTCAGATAGAGTGCCGAACCTTCCCGCATGCGTTCGAGCATCCCGGGGCCGAGACTCTTGATACAACGGGCCGGATTGCCGGCCCAGAGTGTTTGCGGGGGAATCTCTGTCCGCTCGGAAACAAGGGAACCAGCCGCGATCAGGGCATGATGCCCGATGGTGACACCCGAGAGGATGATCGCTCCCATCCCGATCAGGGCACCATCATCGATGGTACAGGCATGACAGATTGCGCCATGTCCGACCAGAACATCCGTTCCGAGAATGCACGCCTGGTTGCGACCGACATGCAGTGTGGCGTTGTCCTGGATATTGGAACGTGGCCCGACGATGATTGGTGCGAGATCGGCACGGAGAACGGTGTTCCACCAAATGCTGGTGTTCTCGCCGAGGGTGACATCGCCGACGATCCTGGCACCGGGAGCGATATACACCGAGGGATCAACTTTCGGGAAGAAGTTTCCGAATCGATACAGGCTCTGCTTGTCCATTCCCTCGCTCCTGAGTTTCAGTCTACAGTCATTTTGGTATTGTACCGATAAATGAAACAAATTCCTGTAGAATGTGGAGCGTATCGAAATGAAAAAACTGCTCGCTCTTGTACTTGTGCTTGTCGTAACCGGATTGCCGCTTTCGGCAGCCGATACAGCCGGTATCCCGATGCTGTTTTATGGTGAGGCTTCCTGGTACGGTGATGTGTACCATGGAAGAACGACAGCCAGTGGTGAGACCTATGACATGACGATGCTGACAGCAGCCCACCGGACGCTTCCTTTTGGAACACTTGTCCGGGTGACGAATCTCGAGAACGACAAGAGCGTCACTGTCCGCATCAATGACCGGGGCCCGTTTGCCAAGGAACGGGTCATCGATGTATCACGGGCTGCGGCATCCCTGCTTGATTTCCGGACGAAAGGGACTGCGAAAGTGGAAATCAGGGTGGTTCAGCTTGGAGACGGAAAGATGCAGGCTGCGACAACAGCGGCCAGCGCGGTTCCGGCGCTCACCAGAAATGAAGACACACGAAACAGCGCTGTGACCGTGGCCTCGAATGCCAACCAGAATCCGGTGTATCCTGCGGATCAAGGGACCAATGGAGGGGCTGTCGAAACACCCAGGGGAACCGGGACGACTCTGACGGATGGGCCGAGGATTATCCGGCCCGAGGATGTTCAGCATAAAAATGATGACAACGCAACAGTCAAACCCGTTGAGACTGGGAAGATTGTCATCCAGGCCGGCGCTTTTTTGAGCCTTGACAATGCCGAGAGTCTTTTAAGGAGCCTGCAGGCCATGGGGCTTCCTGTCTTCATCCGGCAGTTTTCCGGCGAAAGGCTGCATCGTGTCTGGGTGGGCCCATTTGCCGCAAAAGCAGATGCCGACCAGGTTCTTGAAAAAGTCCGCAGCAAGGCTGAGCAGGCTTTTATCCGAAACAGGAACTGATGGATGCTTGGAAATTTACGTAATCTGTTTTCACCTTTCACCAGAGAGCTCACCGGAAGGAACCGGTGGGTTCATCTGGGATTCATGGCCATAGCCGCACTTTTCATGATCTACATCTATCTTGGAAAAGAGTCCTTCATGAAGGGAAGCGGGTACGGCTTGCCGGCCCTGATTTCGGGAGATGTGGCCGCCGGGGAGAGACGGATCGAACTGGACCGGCTCAAACTGGAAACGAAAAAGCAACCGGGAACGGCGGAGACAGTACAAAAAATCCAGAAACTCGATGCCATGGTCTCCAAGGACAGTGCGGTTGCAGGAGAACGCGGACGGAGCATTCATTATCTCAGATATGCGGGATGGTTTTTGTCGACATTCTTCATTCTTTTTGTGCTACCGTTTGTTTTTATAGCTGTCCATCCACGGCTGCGACTGAAGGACTATGGTCTTGGTCTTGGGGACTGGCTATTCTCATTGAAAATTTTTTCAGCGTTTGCCGTCGTGATGGCTCTGGCTGTTGCAGCCATCAAGGTTTTCCATATCGAGGGTTTTTTACGGTATTACCCGATGTTTGCCGTCAAGG
>Ga0116173_1003526_pt1 | contig 11644 bp, 8 predicted proteins | sample AD_UKC085_MetaG_FD_89800 | JGI IMG/M metagenome (GOLD analysis project Ga0116173, IMG submission 89800) | Active sludge microbial communities of municipal wastewater-treating anaerobic digesters from USA - AD_UKC085_MetaG | ecosystem: Engineered > Bioreactor > Anaerobic > Digestate | place: USA...
CCACAGGCCAGAACGGGCGTCTGTGACCGGGAACTCCCGCAACTCTCCGGTGATGCCGGACACCGGACGGCATGCCACTTTCCTCTTGAATAAAAAAATATTCAAAAACACCAAATGGAAATTTCATTGAAATGTGGTATCCTCGATCCAGTATCCGGCCTGTTGCCGGATGAGAAAATCGGCGAATCAGGGGGAACAGGGCATGGGACGTTTGGGCAGTGGTGTAGCGTGCATGGCAGGTATGGCATTGGTTTGTGGTCTGGTGTTGACAGGGTGTTCCGAGGATGAGGCCACTCCGCTGTCTTCATCCAGTCAGTCCAGTCTGCTCTCCTCCCTTGGAAGCTCGACCTCGTCGGTGTCTGGAATCTCAAGTTCTTCTCTTGATGCGCTCTCCAGTTCATCATCCAACACTCTCTCGTCCTCGGCTGCGGCATCTTCTTTATCCGTGACTGCATCGTCCGTCCAGTCGTCGTCCCTCGCTGTGGCATCCTCGACTTCCTCGCTGGCCAGTACCCCGGTCTTTACCGTTTCCCGGGGAATCAAAAATGCGTCACTGGTTTGCAGGGACGGAAAGGCCTGGGTGGCCTGGCACTCCACCAATGACAGCGGGTTCTACCTTTCGCAGTATGATCCTGCCGGATCAGGTTGGGTCGATGCCGGGGGGAAGATTGCCAATGGTGACCCGTCGGGCTGGGTCGCACCGGCAATCCTTGCCGATGCTGCGGGGAATGTCATTATTGGTACCCCGGTCTATATCGATGGTGGTACCATCAACAATGCCGTCTAGTCCTGGGATGGATCATCGTTGACCCAGCTTGGAGGGAATCTCAACACCGGTGTGAGCCGGGATATCCAGCTCGGGATCTGCACAAACAGGATTTTTGCCCTGTGGAGCGAGATCCCCGGCGGGATGAAGGCCAGTCTTTCCCTCTACAATCCCGGAACCTCCTCATGGCAGGCGGTCGGTGTACCTCTTTTCAGTGCTGGCGGGGCCTATACTCCGTCGCTCGCCTTTGATGCCAGTTTCAGGCCCTGGGTTGCGTTCCAAGATTACACCCAAACTCCGTCCTATGATGCAACCGTCATGGTGTTTGATGGAGGCTGGGGAATTGTGGGTGGTGCGGCAGTGAACGGAGGAACTGTCCAAGCCAATGATACGTCACTGGCTTTTGATGGCGCAGGTGTGCCGTATCTGGCCTATAAAAACTGGACAACATTCCAGCCTGAAATCAAAAAACGGGTTGGGGAAACTTGGACCGGTGTGACCATCCCGGATGGTGCGTCCGATAGTCCACAGATCAAATCCTTTGGCGGGACGATCTATCTCCTGGCGGGCCATTTCGACGGGATCTCGGTCTGGCGGCGAGACGGATCGGCCTGGGTCAGGGTCGCTCTTGCGCATACCTATGCCGTGCGCTACACTTTCAGTGTGGATCCGGAAGGTTCAGTCTGGCTGCTCTATTCCGATTCATCCGGAGTATGGTATATACGGAAGTCGTGAGGATGATTGTCAAGGTACGATAAGCGGGGCGGATTTCCAATACTACAAGGTCAGGCACCCAATCTATGGAAGAGGCAGCAAAGAGGATGATTTTGCTTGTCGAGGATGACCCCCTCATATCGACGCTGACGTCGCTGTTGTTGGGTGATTTCGGCTATGGCGTTGTCACGGCCGGCAACGGGGAAGACGCTGTCCGCAAAGCGATTACCGACGAGAGAGTGTCGTTGGTCCTGATGGATATCGATCTCGGGCCCGGGATTGACGGGACAAGAGCGGCCCAGGAGATACTCGCCAAACGAACCCTTCCGATAGTTTTTCTCACCTCCCATGCCGAGGAGGAGATGGTCCGCAGAGTCCGGGGGATTACCCGATACGGCTATGTGATCAAAAACTCGGGTGATTTTGTGCTGCAGAGCTCGATCGAAATGGCGTATGAGCTTTTTGATGCACACCGGCGGATCGAGTTGCAGCTCGAACACCTTGAAAGCAGTCGGGAGCGGCTTGATTTCACACTGGCGGCTGTCAGTGACGCCATCTGGGATTATTATCCCGAAGATGGGAGGCTCTACTGGAGTCCCCGGTACCTCAAGATGCTCGGATATGGCGATGGAGAGTTGACACCCTCGGTCGAAACCTGGGAGAGACTCGTGCATCCCCAAGATATCGGGACAGCCGGATTGCTCTTCAGGCAATGTGTCGAGGGCGAGATCGATGAATATGACAAGGAATGCCGGTTCTTGACCGCCAGCGGGGAGTGGCGCTGGGTACAGATCCGGGGCCGTGTCTTGTCAAGGAATCCGGACGGTCGGGCGGTGCGGATGGCAGGGATCCATACCGATATCCATGAGCGGAAAGAGGCCGAGGAACAGCGGGCCGTTTCGGCCAGGACGTTGGAAGACATCATTGCAGCAATCCCTTCCGGGCTCTTCATCTACCAGTACGACAAGGACAGAGGGAGCCTGTGCCTCATCAAGGCGAACAAAGCGGCTGTGGCCATGACCGGGATTGATGAGGAGGGATGGCTGGGCAGGGAAATGGATGAGATCTGGCCAAACCAGTCCAGGTACGGGTTGCGTGAAAAATATCTGCAGGTGATGGTATCGGGGATTCCTCTCAGGATGGACAACCAGGAGTACTCGGATCAAAGGATCTCCGGAGTCTACAGGATCCATGCCTTTCCCGTCCCGGGTCAGAAACTCGGCATTGCGTTTGAGGATGTTACCGTTTTCAGGCGGACCGAGGATACCCTGCGTGAGACCGAGACCATTTTTTCGGAGTTTCTCGAGCACAGCCCGGTCTATGTTTTTTTCAAGGACCACGAGATCCGTTCCCTCAGATTGAGCCGAAATTACGAAAAGATGCTCGGTCGTCCGATCGGGGAACTCCTTGGAAAGACAATGGATGATCTTTTTCCGTCGTTTCTCGCAAAATCCATGATTGCGGATGACAAACGCATCCTCTCCGAAGGCCGCGAGATTGTGGTTGACGAGGAGTTGGGCGGCCGATATTATACGACTATCAAATTTCCGATTTGTTTGGACGGCTCGCCCCGCTATCTGGCCGGCTTTACAATCGACATCACGGACCGGAAACTGGCCCTCGACGAGAGTCGTGCGAGTGCCGGGAGGATACAAAAACTCCTTGACGAGAAGGAACTCCTTTTGCGGGAGGTGCACCACCGGATCAAGAACAACATGAGTACAATCTCGAATCTCCTCAATCTTCAGGCCGACCATTGCCGGACCAGCGAAGCGCGGAATGCCCTGACGGATGCCGTCGGGCGCATCAATACGATGTGGGCAGTGTATGACACGCTCTTTTTGGGGAAGGATTTCCGGTTCATCGAAGTGCGGTATTATCTTGAGAAACTCCTCGAAGCCGCCCGGGATTCCATGGGTGGCCAAAGAGCCATCGAAATTTCAACAAGTCTTGATGATGACCAGCTTGATTCCCGGGAAGTTTTTCCGTTGGGAATGATTGTCAACGAGCTGGTGACAAACAGTTACAAGTATGCCTTTGTCCAAGGAGGCGGACGGATCCACCTCGAGTACCGACGGTATGATGACGGCGGGCGAGGGATTTTTTATCGTGACGACGGCCAGGGTCTGCCGGAGGCCGTTCTCGAGGGAACATCCGGAGGCTTCGGGATGCGGCTGGTTCGGCTCCTGGTCCGGCAGCTTGAGGCGACAATGGAAATAAAAAACGTAGCCGGATTTACTTGCACGATCCGGTTTTCGGCGAGGCCGCCTTTACCGGTTTGAGGTTGTTTTATAGAACCCGGCCACCCGGCTTGGTTCGACCTTTCGGTGTGTCGACAAAAAGGGCTGCCCTTCGGGGACAGCCCTTTTTGGAATCTAACCGGCGGTTCAACCACCAAAAACCGAGGCCAGGGAAATATTGACGACTTTGTATCTCGTTTTTTTGCTGTCAAGCTGGAATTCGAACTCGTCACCCGGCTTGCGGAAGAGGATGGATCTTCCCAGCGGGGATTTGTACGAGATGATACCGGCCTGGGGGTTTGATTCCCATTCTCCGAGGATTGTGAGAACTTCTTCGCTCTTGCTGTCGAGATTCATCAGGGTCACGCGGCAGCCAAAACCGGTCTCGTCGGTATTGACATCGTGCGAGTCGACGATGCGGGCCTTTTTCAGTTCTTCATCGAGCGCGGAGACCCGGGCCTTGAGCTGTTCCTGGTGCTCAAGTGCCGCCTTGTACTCGGCATTCTCGGACAGGTCGCCTTGGGCCGTGGCCAGCGAGATGTCGCGCGAGTTGGCCGGGATCTCCACTTCGACGATGTGTTTGTACTCGCCCTGCTTCTGGGTGTAACTCTCGCGGGTGACGAGGAAGATGTGGAGTTCGCGGGTTTCCTCGACCTGCTTTTTCCCGCCGATCTCCAGGCCGGGATGGACTTCGTGCAGCTTGCTCTCGACATGGAGGAGTTCGGTCTCGTCGACGGCATCGCGGATGACCGGCAGCACTCCGGTGATCTTTGAGACCATCTCGCGTGACTCTTCCTCGATAAAGCGTTCGAGCCGGTTTTCCTTGAAGAGGATATCGTTGAGGGTCTGGTAGCGCTTCCGGTTGACACTGACATTGGACTTGTTCTGGATGTCACGGTTGGCGACGGCCATGATGTCAAGCATCGCGGCAATCAGGTCAGGCAGATTGAGCGTGATCGCATCCTCCCGCTTTTCCCGTTCGAAGTAGAGCTTCGCCAGCCAGACCAGCCGGTCCGCATTGTCGCGATAGTGCGAAACAACGCTGTTGAAGAAGGCAAGAACCTGGTCACCGTAATCGCTGGCGAAGAGGTCATCCATGACGCGGACATCATAGGCTGCGGGCGGGAGACGGAGGATCCGCATGTAGATCTCTTTCCAGTTGGAATCGTGCTTGCGGATCAGGCCGATCAACTGGCGTCGGTTTTCGACGTCGGTCAGGCCGGCCAGGGTCTGCGCGGGATCCTCGAGGGTTGTATAGAAGGCCTTGAGGTCCGGTTCGTTGACTTCGGCAGAGACTCCGCGTGCCGAGATCTGTTTGAGACAGCGGGAAAGGAAGAGGACGGCTTCGGCTGTTTCAATGTCATTCTTGCCGGACTTTGCTTTTTCGTCGAAGTAGCCAAGCATGCTCTGGAAAGCGATGGTGGAGAAATCGGCAGCATGGTTGAGGAGATCGGCAAAGATGAGGAGCTTTTTGACGAAGTCCTTTTCGGTTTCAAATCGTGCCAGCGAGTCTTCCTCGAGGGTGATCGGTTTTTCACGCAGGAAGTAGACGTTCTTTTTTTCGGGAGAGGTCCCGAAGACCGGATTGGTTTTGAAAATCTTTTTGTTCCGGTTCCACCAGCTTGTCCAGCCGCTCTCGGTCATGACCTTGGCCTTGCCGACCACTTCCTGCTTCATGTCCTTGAGGAGCATTTCTTTTCCGAAGGATTCGAGGACAATCCGCATGAACCCCTCGGGATCGTTGGCTGCCATGTTTTTCAGTTCATCAGGCTGATCCCGGGCCATCAACCAGAGATGGTTTTTGGGAAGGCGGGTGAGGGATTTGCTGGCCATCTCGAGATCCATCCGATGGTTCTTCTTCGTGTCGAAATCGATGACGCAAAACTGGCCGTCGTTGGAAGCGATTTTTCCGATTCCCCAGCTCCGGTGGAAGACCGCGTCTCCTGTATCCAGGGCCACATGCTTCGAAAAGATCTCGAAAGCCGATTCCACAGGTGTCGCGGTCATTTCGATCCCGGAAATCAGGATGGCGTTGTCGAGTCTGGTATGCCCGTCGTATTTCTCGCGAAGGGTTGCCGTGAGGGCATGTCTGGCATCCTTGTGCTTCGGATGATGCTGGAGGACTGTCCTCAGGATGGCAATCTTTGTGTCTGGAGTTCTCTCGCAGGGGCAGGTGTAGAGCGCATAGTAGTGATCGCTGATGGCCTCGGGCGTGAGCTTGCGGTCAACCAGTTTTTGCTCGAGGGAGAAGAAAAAGTCGAGATCTCCGGGAATCAGCTCGATCAGCTTGTTCCAGATCTCGCGCATCTCGTCCATGTCTCCGTGGAGAACCAGACGGCGGAGTGTCATGCGGTAGTAATAGACGGCGAGGTCGGGGTTTGTCTCCTGGTAGTGCTGGGCTATCTTTTTCGGGATCTCGGCATTGTCGTGGTCCACCTTGACGAGGCGCTCCCAGACCTTCCAGAGTTCTTCCTCGTTGTTCATGCTCTGGTAGACCGTCGCCAGCGCCTTGAGGGCCTTGCGGTTTTCTTCGTAGGCGAGAATCCGGTCGGCCAGGAATTCGACGATGGCCCACTTCTTGTTTTCACGGAAGAGGGTGATGGCTTTGGTCAGGTAGTTATTGTCCAGCGCCTTGATCTCGTAATTGATGATTCCGATGACATACAGGGCGATGATGCTGTTCTGGGAGTGCTTCATGTGCTCCAGACAGATCTCGCGCACGTCTTTGGCAATCCCCTGCGCCATCGCTGTTTCAATGATGCTGTCCATTGCGATGAAGTTTTTCCGCGAATAGTTTTCGATGGTGGCTCGGGTCCACTTCTCCTCGTTGAGGAGCTCCTGAACCTTCTCGATGACATCAACTGACATGTACTGACCTTCCTTTCAAGTGTGCAAATCCGTTGCACCGGAGTGCGTGTTTTCGGTCATGCTCAGACCGGCTGTGTGTCGGTTTTATGTGTTTCCTGCCTGGTGTAGATCCTGGCCCAGGTTTCGCTGTCGTGTTCGATAAAACGTTTTCGGACAAGCTCGGCCTTGACGGCGTCATTGACTTGCAGGGTGTAATGGTCAAGCAGCCAGATATAGCGGTTGAGGAGGAGGGGGAGCAGGATCCGGGCGTTCGATCCGTTTTTTGCAAGGTCTGCCTCCAGCCGTGAGGACTGCTCCTGGAGCGTGTTGACTTCATGTTCCTCGAGCTCACGCTTGACACTGAAGCTGTGTTCGAAGGCCGCATGGACAGGTACCCAGCAGGCGACTTCCTCGCCACTGAAACCGGCCTTGCGGACTTCTGAAACCAGGTGCCGGATCAGGTGCGACCGGAGCCTGTCGATCTCGATCTCCCGCGGATTGTGGAGAAACGCCTCGCGGAAGAGCAGGAGCGCGCGTTTCCGGAGTTCGCGGGTTTCGCCGGCCATGGCTTCGCAGGTGTCGGCCAGTCGCGAGAGAATGCGCGAACTGTCCCGTTTGAGTTCCCATGCGTATTCGAATGTCTCCGCGGCCTTTGCGTAATCCCGGATGTTGAAATAGCATTCGCCGATGTCGTGGACGAGCGAGATGTCGGGTGCGATCGTGTTTTCCCAGGCCCGGGTATAGCAGTGGATGGCCTCGGTAAAGACGAAGGTACGGATGGCGTTGATGGCCGGCAGGCTGTCGAACCGGTCGTCGTTCCCGATGAATGCCTCAAAGGTGTTCCACTCGTCCTTGAGGAATTTTCCATTGTCAAGGCCCGGAGCGCCATCGGTGATCGAGTCGGCCCGGTTTTCCCAAAAGCGGGCTGCCTTGATGGCGGTATCGATCTCGGGATACTCGGGGTCGTGTTCGAAGATTGCCGTGAAGGCCGCGGCTGCCTGTGCGAACTGGCCGAGGCGGAGGAGATTGATGGCGGACTTCATGCGCAGTGCATCGGGGTCATCGTCGAATGTGAGCTGACCATCGTGGTCCACGGCGACACCTCCCCGGCAATACATGGTACCGAGGCAGGCTCACCCCGGAGAAGCCCGCGTCATGCACGACGGACTCTCTGTCAAATATACCGATGGAAGGATGCTCATGTCAATAGAAGAATTGATAATCAAAATATAAGCGCAGAAAAACAACCCATACACATTCTACCGAGTTCCTGGCGGGAAGGCAAGCGGAAAATCCTAAAAAAGACTGTCTTCCTCGCGGGATACCGTTTTTTTTGAACGGACGGACTTTTTTGTCACTGTCTGTTCGGTGCCGAGGGGCTGGCATTCATCGATGGTCAGGGGCTCCGCATCCCGCTGTGGTGCAACCAGAATCCGTCGTTCCGCCTTTCCGAGATACTCCGTCAGGCTTGCCGAGAGCTTGACACCTTCTTCGTAGAGCGAAATCGCTTCCTCGAGCGGGATGGCGTCGTCATCGAGTCTGGCCGAGATTTCCTCGAGGCGTTCAAGTCCCTTTTCAAAGGGGTGAGCCTGATCCCGTTTCATGCCTGTCCTCCATTCATTTGGTGCGTGGGTCTGCCCGGTTTTTTCCCTGTGACGGTTGCGTCAACCCGGCCGTCACTGAAGGCAATCTCGATTCTGTCGCCGGTGACAAGACGATCGGCGCTGGTCACCGGTCCTTCCGGACCCCGGACGAGAGCGTATCCTTTTTTGAACGGAAGGCCCGGGTCGTGTTTCCCGAGTCCGGCGCCGAGGGTGCTGAGGCGTCCTTTGGCCTCGCTCAAAATCAGCCGGGTCCGCTGGCTGATTCTGGCCTGCAGGGTATCCGTTCTTTGTGTCAGGTCTTCAATCCGGGAGCGGATTCCGCGCAGGAGTGCCTCTTTAGTCTGTCTCTCCAGCCGTTCACGGGCCCGGCGCAGGCGGCGTGTGAATCCGTCGTGCAGGCGGCGCCGGTAACTGAGCAGGGAATCCGCCAGGGATTGCCGTTCGGGGAAGACCCGGAGGGCTGCCGTGGAAGGCGTTGGCGCCCGGAGGTCTGCCACAAAATCACAGATCGTGACATCGGGTTCGTGGCCGACGCCGCTCACAATCGGGGTACGGCAGGCGGCGATGGTCCGTGCCAGGGACTCGTCGTTGAAGGGCCAGAGATCCTCAATGGAACCGCCGCCCCGGGCGATGATGATGACGTCGCAGAGCCCGTCCCGGTCGGCCTGGCGCAGGGCGGCCACCAGCTCGGCGGCAGCCGTTTCTCCCTGGACCGGAGAGGGGTAGATCAGGATCTCGATTCCCGGGGCACGCCCGGCACTGGTCTCGATGATGTCGTGGAGGACGGAGCCTCCGGTCGAGGTGATGACACCGACCCGGCGTGGATACCAGGGGAGGGGTTTTTTGAGCGATTCGGAAAAGAGTCCCTCATCGGCGAGTTTCCGCTTGAGTTCCTCGAAGCGGCGGTAGAGGTCTCCTTCGCCGGCTTCGGGGGTGACCCCGCTGACCACGATCTGGACCTGGCCTCGATCGCTGTAGAATGAGACCCGGCCGGCGAAGACCGCCTTCATTCCGTCCTTGAGCCGCAGGCCGGCCGGGAGGGCCCGCCGCACTCCCGCGAAGAGGACGGCTGAGATGGAGGCCTTGGCTTCCTTGATGGTGAAATAGACGTGCCCCGAGTCGTATTCCCGGAGGTTCGAAATCTCGCCCGAGACGAGGACGGACGAAAATCCCTCCTCGAGGGTGTTCTTGATCAGGGCGCAGAGCTGACCCACGGAGAGGACGGGGGCTGCCTCCCCTGGGGAATGCTGGTGCAGTGGTGTCACGGGGACAAGGTACGAATCACCCGGGGGGGATGGCAAACCATTTTCCGGTCCCGTGCGAAAGGCCTGCGCGGGAATATCGGGTAAAATCGCCCGGAATCGGCCCGAGGATGTTCACCAAAAAAAAGAACCGGTAGAGCCGGCACATTTTGTGAGTATTCTTGCCTGTACGGAGTGTAGGTGTTGCACGATGGATATGGAAGGAAAGGCCTGTTGAATGGTTCGAGCATTGTTGACGGCTTGCGCCTGCCTTGTACTGGCGGCCGCCTGGGCCCCTGCCGCTTCCCGCCCCGACCCCGGGGAGGGTGACCGCCTTGCGGGGGCCGGCAAGCATGCGGATGCCGTCCGCGAATATAAAAAATATGTACAAACTGTCGGTTACTCGCGGGAGTCGGGCCGGGTTCTCCTGGCCCTTGCCCGATCGGCGCATGCCTCGGGTGATCTTGGTTCGTTTGTCTGGGCACGCGGGCTTTTTACTCGCTGGTTTCCAGTCGAGATGGGACCGGTCAGGGAGTTCGACGAGTATGAGGCATCACTCAGGATGCGGGCCGGGGACTGGGCCGGGGCCATGGCCCTTGTCGAGGGGCTTCTCAAGAAGTACAGCTATCCGCCCGAGGTCGGCGACCGCTGGAGGGGACTCCTGATCGCCGGGTATGACCGCCTGGCACGACCGGACAGGGTCTTCGAGATCAGGCTCGAGCTGGTCCGCTCCGGGAGACGGACGGCGCAGGTTGCCGATGCCCTCTATCGTGTTTCCGAGTGGGCTCTCAAAAAGGACAAGCGGGAACTGGCCCTGTACTACGTCAATCGCCTCCTCTCCGAGCATCCCGGCTGGCCGCATATAAGACATGCTGAGGGCTTGAAGAGAGCCATCACATGGAAGACGATCACCGTCGAGGATGGCCTCGGTGACAACTCGGTAAGTGCCATCCGCTTCGACGGGGATGATATCTGGGTCGGAACATGGCTGGGTGGTGTCACCCGGTTTTCACGGAGCCAGGGACGCTTGCAAAAATACACGGCCAAAAATTCCGGGTTGGTCTCGGATCTGATCCGGGATCTCTGCATCGATCAGACCCGGGTCTGGACGGCCACGTTCGAGGGGCTGGCCTGGTTCGACAAGAGGACGGATGCCTGGCAGACGGTTTTGACCGTGGCCGGGCTGGCCGGTCAACGCATCAAGTGTGTCACCGTTTCGGACAACCGGCTCTGGGTCGGAACCATCGGCAACGGTGTTTCGATGCTGGATTTCAGGAACCAGAAGTGGAGAACCTGGCGCCGGGCGGACGGACTCCCGGACGAGAACATCGTCACGATCACCCATACACCGGGTTCCGTCTGGGCGGGATCCCTGGCCGGCGGGATTGCGCGCTACGATCTCGTGGCTGAAAAGTGGAAGACCTGGGCGGCACCGATGGGGGCTCCGCTCCAGAATATCAAGGCGACAGCCTTTGACGGGCAGCGTCTCTGGATCGCTACCCATGGGGCCGGGTTGTACTCCTGCGACGAGAACGGTACCGGCTGGGAGCAGTACACGAGCGGGAATTCCGGTTTGCCCGTCGATTTTGTGCATGCCGTGTCCGTCGGTCCTGACGGCCGGATCTGGGCCGGAACCCTCGAAGGAGGGGCCGCGGTGTTCGAGCGCCGCACCGGCAGATGGAAGGTGTACACCATCCACGATGGGCTGGCCGGGAATGACGTGATTACGATTGCCTTTGAGGGACGCTATATCTGGTTCGGAACCTTGAATGGCGGGATCTCGGTTCTCCTCGGTGACGGCTGATGACCGCGGCTTCCCCTCGCGGTATATTCAACAGGAACGATTGTGGAGGAAGACATGAGCGAGCAAGAGACACAGCCCCGGACCGGTGACGAGGGACGACAGGATCGGCCCCTCGTCCTCCTGGCGGTCGCATTCTTTCTCTCCTTTCTTGCCGGGATGTTTCTGGTTCTGCGGGGAGAGGGGATGACCGGTTCGGCCCTGCCCGGGAGCGGCCCGGAGCAGCCCGGGATCGCCGTGATCGATATCGAGGGCGTGATCCAGTACGCATCCCAGCAAGGGTTCATGAATCCCGGTGGGGCCGGCGCTCCCGTAGTTGTTGAGACTGTCCGTCGGATGGGCGAGAATCCTCTGGTTCGCGGTTTGGTGGTCCGGATCAACTCACCGGGCGGGAGTATCGGTGCGACACAGGAGATCTACCATGCCCTGCG
>Ga0116173_1003551_pt1 | contig 11603 bp, 8 predicted proteins | sample AD_UKC085_MetaG_FD_89800 | JGI IMG/M metagenome (GOLD analysis project Ga0116173, IMG submission 89800) | Active sludge microbial communities of municipal wastewater-treating anaerobic digesters from USA - AD_UKC085_MetaG | ecosystem: Engineered > Bioreactor > Anaerobic > Digestate | place: USA...
GGAAAGGATTCTTATCCCAATCCGTCTGCGTTCTCTGGATTACATAATGATCAAAATCGGAAATCTTACTTTTATTCAACTCACCGGTTATCCCGCTGACGACCGCTTCAACCTTCACCGTTTCCTGATCAGGCTTCACTTTTTTGCCTTTCTGGCGATCAGCAATCAGATAAACATAGACGGCATACAAGACAAACAGCGCGGCTATTGCTAAAATGACAATTTCTCTTTTCTTCAATTTGGCCATAAATCCCTTTACCTGCCTATTGAACGGCTGTCCAAATCTTCATTTTAAAATCCATGGCGCCGGCGTTTTGCTGAATGCTGATTTCTTCGATTCTTTCCACATAAGGAAGGGCGCCCAGCGCGATCAGCAATTTGCGGAATCCAGCCAGTTCCCCTTTCAGTTCCAGGTTATGTAAAAACGATGCGGATGGACTGGCCGATGTATTAATTTCCGGAGCATACGAAATGATTTTTAATCCGGATTTCTGCGCTGCCGCCTGAAAATCCTTCTGAATGATTGTAATGTCCTGGCGAGGCAGCGCCGTTTTCTGCGCATGCGGCAGAATAAGAACATCGGTCTGTTCCACATTGCCGGTCAATGTCTTATAGACAGGCCCGAGCTCTCTTTGCTCCTTGATTTGTGACGTTAATTTTTCATTTTCATTCTGCTGGTTGGATACTTTGAACGAGTAAGGCAGTATGCCCACCAAAACAATAATTAACACAATTCCGCTGCAGATCACGGCGTAGAGAATACTTTTCTTCTGTTGCGCATTCAGATTAAAATTTTTCATCATCACGAACCCAGTTTGGCGCTTAATACAAAATGAATGACGTCTTTCTTATCAAAGTTAACAATATTTTTATTTTGCACCGACACCGTATTGAAAAGAGGAGAATTTTCCAGTTTTAAAACGTATTGTGTCAAATCGGATTCCAGCATATCCTTTTTATTAAAAATGATGCCTTCGAGAACAAGACCGTTATGTTCCGTCTTTTGACCAGCCGCTGCGGGAGAACCGGCGGCTTGCCGCAGGCGCAAATTAATGAGACGCACGTTTTCCGGGGTCGTATCCGAAATCTCTCCGATCACCGCGACCCCCAGATATTTTTGCGCATACTGCCGGACCGCGTCTCTCTGTAATTTGATCCTGTTCACTTCCTGAAGAATCGTTTCCTGCGACACCATCGGACTGAAAAGCGCCAGTTCCTTTTCCAGGGCCAGATTATTCTTTTTCAGCGTACTGAATTTTGTCCCCTGATAAAATAACGTACCGATACAAACCATCAGCGCCGCCAGGAAGGCCATGAAAATAACCTTATTGATCCGCCGTGATTTAATGTCCTGACGTTTTTCTGCATAGGTAAATACGGCATTGGGCGTGCGGCTGTTATCCGACAGGGCAAACCCCAGAGCGGGAGAAATCAGTATTCTTTCGGAAGAACTTAACGATTGTTCGGAAATAACCGATTTTCTATTCTTGAAAGGATCAAATATTTCAATTCGGGTATCCAATTGATTGCCCATGTAATCAAGCAAAGACTGGTCAAAATTAATCGGCGACAAAACATACATCTTTTCGACTTTTTTATTGCCGATCGGCGACGTTTTCAGTGTTAAATCAATCTGACGCGCCAATCTCTCCCAAACGGGGGCAATCATATTCAGAATATCTTCCCTGGCAAATTTCTGCCGGTCATCGGCCTCTTTCGCTCCCCCGGATTCGGGCCTCATGGTGCAAACGATCTTCTTGGCTTCAGTCTGATCCAGCTTCAAATCTCCTTTTCTTCCGCTAAAGCCCGCAACAACCGCCTCTGCCATACTGGAAAGACTGCCTGTTTTTATCCCTCTGGTCATGACCAGATTTTCTTTGTCATAAACATCGATGCGCGAATAATTATCACCGATAAACAGACTGGCAAAGATTTCTTCCGAGGCAGGAATCCATTTCGACCGAAAAATATTCTGCATGGCGAAAGGAACGATGGTAATTCCTTTAAGATTAATGCCGATATTATCGGCAAACGATTTTATTCTCGCAACTTCCGCTTTTTGAGCGGTATAGAACATGACCGAATATTTAGGCGTCCCCTGCTCTACCAGTTCGCCATGGATTTCAAAATCAAAAATCTGTTTTTCTTCATCGTAAACCCCCTCTTTTTTGGCCGTCCAGAAAATGACTTTTTGAATTTGCTTTTTGGGAACACGGGGAATTGTGAAGAAATAAACGCCGACCTGACTTGTGGATATCTTGGTCCAGATGTCGCAATCGGCGACATTACCGCAAAAATTTAAGACCGACGTTTTGACCAACTGATTGAATTCCGGAGAACCTATGACGAACCGGGGATCTATTGTGATGATTTTTTTATCGGCTAAAATCGGCTGATGATTGCTGTCTTGAGCTGTTTTTGCCAGGCAGATAAATTCACGCCCGATATCGATACCGACCGTATACTTCTTTTTGGAAAGGAATTTTTCAAGAAATCCTGATTGGAAAATACCGGTTTTTTTATCCGGCGTTAAAGAAATTTTCTGTTTTCCGAGCCCGCCGAAAGACGCCTCGTCTTTCCCGCGTATCACATTGAGAAGTTTTTCCGTAGAGTTTATGTCTTTGCTGGTATTAGACAAAATAATCTCCTGGTCGTTGACGCATGCACCAATCTAATAAATCATTTTTTTAAATTTATAATGTAATTCCAAATTCCTGTAAATCATTTTATTAGATTCTTTGTTCTCACAAAAAAAAGAAAGCCTCACAGAAGAGCAATTTTTATTTTGTATTAATTTCTTGAATGATTATCAGTTTTTTGCTAAAAGAACAATACTTTTTTTAAAAAAACTCTGAATTTACCTGTTCTTATGAATAAGAAGAAAAAAATAATAATCTCTTGTCTCATCCTTCTGCTGATCGGCGCTCTGTTCTACTTCATGAATATTTATTCCACCGTTGCTGCAGATATTAAATTAAGAGGCTCTTCATCGCCGCCCTTGACGGAAAAAAAGCAAATCGCGAAACCGGCGTCATCAGACCATTCTTCCTACAAAGGTCAGATACCGGATTCAATTGTTGCCTTTTCGTCAGGATACGCGGTCGTTGTCGATAAAGAACATCAAAAATTATATGTCTTTTATAAATCAGGCAAATACTCCAAGGTCTTCGAAACGGTTTGTTCCACCGGTAAAAACCCCGGTTCCAAAAGAATTGCGGGAGATGCAAAAACCCCCAATGGAATTTTCTTCGCCACCAGAATCCTGGAAAACCCGGGACCTTCGGAAACGTACGGTTCACTGGCCTTTACGCTGGATTATCCGACTCTGTCCGATAAACGAGCAGGCAAAGACGGCAATAATATCTGGATTCACGGAACCACCAAGCCACTGCTTCCGCAACAATCCAACGGTTGTGTCGTGCTAAGTGATGAAGATATGAAGAAACTGGCCAACTTCATTCATTTGAACAGAACACCCGTCATTATCTCCGAATCCATCAATTGGGTTGATCAGGATTATCTTTCCGACTCCAGAGATGAATTCGAGAAGATATTATGGTCGTGGAACAAAGCATTTGTTGAAAAAAATTTAAAGGAAATTGATTCTTTGTATGCTGAAGGCGCCCAGATCAGGGGAAAGAAGCGAGAAGACCTTCACTACAAAATTAAAAATTTGGATTTCATTAAAAAACATTTTGTTTTACAGCCTCGCGACATCGCCATCCTGCAGGAAGGCGATAATGCCGTCATTATTTTTGATCAGATTTTTGACGTGAAGGACAACAATACTTTTCAGGGATTCTATAATAAACTGGTTTTAGAAAAAATAAACGAAAACTGGTATGTTGTTGATGAGTCCTCGATATCCGAGCCTGCGGACAGGCGCCTGGCAACAGCCAAAGACACGCAAAAGGATGCCGTCTCCCCCGAAAAAATTGCCGAAAAAAACATCCGGAGCCTGGTCAGAAAATGGCGGGCAAGCTGGGAATCGGGCAGCATGAAAACATATCGGGCCTGTTATGCGTCTGATTTTCAATCCCGTAACATGGGACTCGATGCCTGGATAGCGCATAAGATTAAAGTACGCCAAAAAAGCAGCAACATTAAAATCAGCGTCAATAATTTACAAATTTCCATAAGCGGCAATACAGCCAGGGCAACATTTGTGCAACAGTACAGTTCTTCCATTTTAAGAACCAAAGGTTCGAAAACTCTGGAATTGAAAAAAAGTGCCGACGGATGGAAAATACATAGGGAAATTATGTAGAGATTGTTGTCCACTTAAACCAGCAGCGTTGTCCATAAAAAAACCGGTGTTTTATAGCACCGGTTTTTTAATTTGGTTAGAAAAACGACGGCAGTCATATTTTCAGTATTTCGTCATCCTCCTGTCCTGCGATACCGTGTTAACCTTCGGGACATCACGTTTACGCAGGCATGACGGTATTGCTTTCTTAATGTAATGCCTCACGCGGACGCTGCCGAACCCGCCGCTTTCATTTCAGCAGACTCTTTTTTTGCCTTTTCCGGCTTTTGCATGACGATGGCATCTACCGGACATTCCAAAGCGCAGAATCCGCAACCGATGCAGGATTTGGCGTCCTTCAGATATGGGAAAGCGTCCACGCCTTGATTTCGCGGCCGTTCCGACATAGCCAGGCATCCAGCGGGACAGGTCCCGACACAGATGCCGCAAGCGATACATTTTCCCACGATGATTTCCGGCTTGGGCCATTCAGATCGTTTGATCATGACGCACAAAACGCCATCGGCATCCAAGACGCCTCCCTGAGGACAAACCCTGCCGCAGGCGCCGCATTCGATGCATAGCGCTGCGTTGATCGAATGAATTTTCTTTTTTTCACCGGTAATGGCATCCGCGGGACACACTCGAGCGCAGGCGCCACAGCCATTGCATTTTTCCGTAATTGTATATGACATGCTGTTACCTCTTATTTGATTCCCAGTTTCTTCAATGTTTCCTCTTTGGGTTTGCCGTTGGTCCTGTCCCAACCAAACTGTTCCCAGTAATCTGCGGCAAGTTTTTCCACATCGACAAACCGTCCCTTATTGGGACCTTTTTTCTGAGGAATCTTCCCCTGTGCGCGGCTGCTGATAAAGTTTTTTCTCGGTTCGATGCCGTGCCGGATGTTAAAATTCTGTTTGATCGTCTGAATCCGTTCGCCGATGGTCATGTATTCTTCAGGGGTAAACGTCCAGCCGGTCGCGGCATTTAGCCAGTCGAACGTGGGAATCCTTTTCGCTCCGATAAAAAGGCCGAACATGCACATGCCCGCGCCATTCCCCATGCTCATAAATTTACTGCATGCGGCGGAAGCTTCGGCCTTCTCCTTATTGATCTTATATTTGCTGCCTTTCATATAGAGAAGATTGGGCTTGGGCAATCCTTTGACCCGCTTCCAGAGCTGAAACATTTCGTAATATAAATGCGCGCCGATCGTATGCCGACCCGGCGTGGGTTCCACACTGTAATGGACATTGAAGCCGGGATCGCCGCGCCCGTCATGCATGGCCGGTTCCTGACCTCCCGCATGAACAGTGCACTCTTCCGCGCCCCGGCCGATTTTTGCCGCGGCAACTTTGGATCCATCGGCCAGAATATCGCCTATGCCTTCCCGGTCGACCATTTTTCTGATGAGGGCGACAATCGCTTCCGTATTGCCCCATTTCAATTCCAAACCGTCCGTATCTTCCTTCGTGAGAATGCCCTTTTCATAGCATTCAATGGCGAATGCCGCCGTTGCGCCCGCGGAAATGGTATCCATGCCTGCCCGGTTAAGAAGTTCGTTTAAGTAAAAGAGACTGTCCAGATCTTCATTCATGCACAGCCCCCCCAGCGCAAGGATGCTTTCATATTCGGGTTTATGAGTATGGGAATACTTGCCTTTGGTGGCGCAAATTCCGCCGCATCCCAGCGGACACGAATAACAGTGATATTTTACGATTTCCGCCTTTTTAATGATATCCGGATTGATGGTTTTTGATTTACCCAGATGAAAATCCTTGCTGGAACCATCCCAGTTTTTCAGCGGCGAATCGCCCATCTATACGGACATCTGATTCATGCCGCCCGTACCCCACGTTCTCAAAATGGTCTTGTACAAAAGACCGTCCTGGGCAAACATGACCGGGGTCGCGCCCATGAAGGTTCCCATCAGAGCCAGGCCTACCCCCGGGAGCAGGCTCAGCGGCATGGGAAATTGGGTCCACTTGACACATTTCACGCTCAGCCTTTTCATTTCTTCCGGGTCTTGAGCTTGAATCCGTTGCACACCGTCAAGGACCACCGCTTTGAGTTTCTTTACGCCCATCACGGCCCCCAGGCCCGACCGGGCAGCGATTCTGCCCTTGTCCGTGCAGACACCGGAAATCAGAGAGACCTTTTCTCCGGCGGGACCGATGACCGCCACGCCCGCTTTTTCGCCGTACTGTTTTTTGAGTTTCTCTTCGGTTTCGACGGCATCCATTCCCCACAGATCCGCGGCATCCTTGAGGGCGGCCTTACCGTTTTTTATGTACAAATAAACCGGTTTGGAGCTGATGCCTTTGAAGAAAACCGCGTCATAACCGCTATGCTTGATGGCCGGGGAAAACGTACCCCCGCAATTCGCATCGCCCCATCCTCCGGTCAGAGGTGATTTGCCGACGAGCGTCCATCGTCCGGAAAATAAGCTGCCCGTACCGGTCAGAAGACCGGAGCAAAAGCCCAGAATGTTGTCGGGCCCTAACGGATCGGCTCCGGCCGGTATGCGGTTGTAAAGGATGTACGCTCCCAGCCCCATTCCGGACAGATACTGCCGATACACATCATCCGGTATTTTCTCTTCCGCCATGGTTCCGCTGGACAGATCCACCATGAGGATTTTTCCCATATAAGCTTTGCTCATAAAAACTCTCTCTTGAAGTATTTATCCTTTTTTAATTTTGCTCCGGTCCAGAGGCTTGCCTTCCCATGCCGCTTCCAGAACCAATAAATTTTCTTCGTAGTCCTGATCTTCCGGATTGTAGATCGTTGCGCCGTCAAGAAGGGCCGCCTTGGCGATTGCCGGAAGAACGTCCCGCGGCACCATCTGCTTTCCATCACGATCTTTGACTTCCGAGAAGTACCGGGCATGTCGTCCGCCAGTAATGGCGTTGAGGTCCTGATTCATCTGCCGGATCAGGGAAACGACTTTATCCGCCCGTTCCGCCTTAGGGGTTGTACGGTAAACCTCCTCGCCCGCCATGGGTAGCAGCAGTTCCGCGATCGTATCTCCGCATTTATGCATATTGTATTCGAGACCATACGGTAACAAAACCGCCATGCAGATCCCATGGGGAACGCCGCAGACGGCGCCGGTGGCATGACCGAGATTATGAACAATTCCGACCATGGAATTGGAGAAAGAGATACCAGCAAGACACGCGCCGACGGCCATCGCGAGACGACCTTCTTTATCCGAAGGATTCTGCGTCACCGTGGACAGGTACTGGTGAATCATATTGACGGCCGCCAGAGAATGCGCGTCGCTCAGCGGATTCTTCTGAAGACAGTAATATCCTTCAACGGCGTGACTCAAGGCGTCCATACCCGTCATGGCTGTAATGAAAGGCGGCATGGTCATCGTCATGCGGGAATCGAGAATGGAAACATTCGGCAGGAGGACATAACTGGTAAAGAGCATTTTCTGATGCTTTTCATGATCTTTGATCACGGCAACCAGCGTTACTTCCGAACCCGTGCCCGCCGTGGTCGGTATGGCAACGAGAGGTTTCAGGCGGCGATTCAACGCACCGGCGCCGCTGAAGGCCATCAGATCGGTGGCATTCTCGGACACAACGATATTAACGCCTTTGGCCGTATCCATGACGGACCCGCCGCCGACGGCGATGATGGCGTCACAGGCGTTATCCCGGTAGAGTCCGGCGAGCTGATTGACCACCTTCAAATCGGAATCGGGAGGAACGTTATCGGCAATGCCTCCAATGGTGACGCCATCTTTAAGAGCGTTGACAACAATATCCACAAGACCGGCGGCAGCCACGCCCTTATCCGTAATAATCAGTGGTTTTTTCGATCCCATTTCGGCAAGCAGCGCCGGTATTTTTTCCAGCGCGTCGTGCCCTGCAACAATCTTGACGCGACAGCAAAATTCATAATAATCCGGTAATATCATGGGTTGCATCCTTTCCGTTCAGGCCTTGATTGAGCCACCGCCGACACGATCAATCATCGTGCGCAAGTAAGCTCCGTCCGGTTCTTGATTGATTATATCCATTACATCGTTCATCAGGTATTGCTGAATACCTGCTTCCGTAATAGTTCGCGGTATTTTCCCTTTCAGTGAGCGATAAATCTCATATGAAAATTCGTATATGTCCCTCAGAGCCTCTCCGGCTCTTCCGGCCTCCGGCATGGCGGCGTACTTGTCGTCTCCGCCCAGGGGGAGAAGAAGGCTGGCGATCAGAGAACTGTCCTTCTTCATGCAATCGTCCAGGAAAGGATGAAGGCACATCCCAATGATCATGCCCGGATGAACGTGGACGATCTTTTGAAATACCTGTCCCAGCCTGTGAAGAACATTTTGATCCGTATTGGAAATAACACATCCCGACATGGCCACAGCATTGGCCACGGCGAGAGACGCTTTTTTATTACAGCGTTTATTGACGGCATCAGCGAGATTCTCCCGGAGAAAACGCAGAGCGGTAAAAGCGTAGGCATGCATGAGAGGATTTCTGTCCGGTGCAATGTCCGCCTCCAGGATACGGCCAAATGCGGCAAAACCTGCTTCGGCGACTGCTTTGCCGTCTTTTGCCCGGGTCAATCGCGGATCAAGAATGACGAGATCGGGCATCAAATGAACCGAAACGAATGATTTCCCCTGCAGAAAGGCGTATTTCGATGTCTCCATTCCGGTTGCGGCGGCCGTCGGAATCACAATAAAAGGCCCCAGGGGATCGCGAATAGCCGTTGCCGGCGAAAGTTGACGTGCATCAGCGACTTTTTGTGAAACCGCCAGATTCACTATTTTTGCCACATCAACAACCACACCGCCGCCCAGCGCGATGATGGAATCGTATTGACCCTTGACAAATATATCCCTGATTTGCTCGACAACGCTCAAATCGGCCGTCTCTGTTACGCCATCAAAAATACCAAGCGTCATTCCCGAATCACCGAACGCGTTTTTCAACGTTGAGATGGCCCTACACCCCGCCAACGGACGGCTGGTGATGATCAGGGGCTTGAAAGCATTGAGTCCGGCCAGTTCGACGGGAAGATTTTCCAGCGCCTTGTTTCCTGAATTTGTCTTGAATGGACAGGTAAAAGCAAAACCGTTTGTAAGATCCATTTTACATTCCTTTCATTAAATACCCAACAGGGTGCGTGTGTAGACGCCGATTCGTCCTGCGAGCTTACGGCCGAACGACCACCATGAGGGATAACGTTTCACAGCCAGAGAGGCGATGATTTTGGGAAGAAGATAAACTTCCACGATATCAAGAATCCGGATGACCGACAGCGCGTAAGGCACTTCGCCGTCCGTCATCAGCCGGTTGCGGGTTGTTGCCAGAGCCGTGCTTTCCTGAAAAGACAATATTAAAAATGCGGCTTCTATATTCTTGATGACAAGACGAAGGTGAATTTTCCGGCTGTTCAGATCACCGCCGAAATATTTTACTTTGCCCTTTTCCTTACCGACAACCATCCACGGACCGTTGGGAAGGCAACCCAGCGCAAACGTAAAGTCATCGGGAAGCGCGTCGAATTCCTTTTTAACTTCTTTATCGACCTTTGCCGTCGCCTGTATGGCCCGGCCCGTAAACCACAGGAATATAGCCACATAGACCTTCTTCAGAAGTTTCCCTCCGGCATGAACTTCTTTCATGATGATCAGACCTCCCATTAATTTTTCTTTTAAATCCCCACAATAGATATGTCCATCAGGAACATGCTTATGGATTACCGATTAGCTGCTTTTTGATGAATAAATATAAATGATATATGTTTTTATGTCAAATGACTTTTATATTTTTTTTATTGCAATTCTTTAAAGATTATTCAAATGCAAGACAACTCTGGAATTAAAAAAAGTCGGCAAGCGTGAAAAACACAAAGACATGACGGAAACGACTCAGGTCATGTTCTTCGACCATAAAAACCGGCGTTTTTTAAGCGCCAGTTTTTTATGGCTCATTGCTTTTAAGTCGATTTTCAATGAATCTGAATAGCCAGTTTTTTCATGATCTTTGTGGTCGGTTTTCCGTTATCATCATAGGATCGGATATGGTAATATTTCTTCCGCATTTCTTCCAGGGGCACAACCCTGCCCTTGGGATCGTTTTTACGGCCTTCTTTAAGAAAACGACGGGGCAGCGTATCATCTTTTATCGTAATGCCTTCGCGCGTATTCATGTATCGTTCCAGAACATGAATGCGTTCTCCCGCCTTTAAAAATTCCGAACGGGACATTTTCTGTCCGGTGATTGCGGACCAGAATTTATGATAAATGCTGATATCGGCAATTTTAGTCGCCACGGGATAGAGATACCCCATGACCATCTTCAGATAAAAAAGACCGTTGTACTTGGTCAAAGGATTTTCCAAAATATAAGCAAATGATGTGAATGTGCAGGTATGCAGAGAATTCATCGCGCAATAGAAATCTTCAAAGAATTTTACCCACACATGCTTGCCGGTGGTTGTATAGGGATCAAGAACATGAACAAAGTTTTCCTGCGCCATAACCGTTGAGGAAAGATGGCAGGCGCCTCTGTTGGCAACCGCATAATTGAGCCCGAGACCATAGGATCCCCGCGGATCATAAGCAGCCATTTCCATGCCCTTGACGTGAATGGCAAAATCCTCGCCGCCGTATTTTTGGGACAAGGCGCGGGACCCCTGACCCATCTCCTGACCAAATCCTTTGCCGTACGCGGTATCTTCGATGGCTTGCGCCACGCCTTCCGGTGATCCGAACTTCAAGTCCGTTTTAATCATCCCCTTCTCACCGGCTTCCATCACCCACGCCAAGGTGCCGCCCATACTGATCGTATCCATGCCGTACCTGCCGCATAAATCATTCCATTCGGCAATTTTTACCGGATCAAATATTTCCAGATTCGAACCCATGACCCCAACGGTTTCATACTCGGGAACGGATAACTGCTTCCCGTTAAAGGTGCCCTGTTTACCGCATAGAATGGTGCACGGCTTGCAGGTATGATGCCTGGTATTAAAATTCTCGCTATAATACTCGCCCGTCAGTTTATAGGCATTATCGGAAGAACCTTCCGTAAAATTGCGCACCGGCATGATACCGGCCAGGTTCGTATAATTGACGAGATTGTTGGTGCCGAATCGCCTTAAAGCATTGGACGTCACGGCGTTTGCATTAATGCGTTTGGTTGCTAATTTTTTGATCTTCTCAAATTTTTCCTTGTCTTTGGCTGCAATTTTGTAGGCCCCGCCGATAGCGTAAATGGCTTTGAGATTCTTGGAACCCATTACCGCGCCCATACCGCCTCGTCCCAGAAAACGTTTCCCCGAAACAATATTGGCAAAAAGAACTTTATTCTCGCCGGCGGGACCGATGACA
>Ga0116173_1003571_pt1 | contig 11569 bp, 9 predicted proteins | sample AD_UKC085_MetaG_FD_89800 | JGI IMG/M metagenome (GOLD analysis project Ga0116173, IMG submission 89800) | Active sludge microbial communities of municipal wastewater-treating anaerobic digesters from USA - AD_UKC085_MetaG | ecosystem: Engineered > Bioreactor > Anaerobic > Digestate | place: USA...
TATCAGGAGTTGTAAAATCAATAAATAGAGAATCGACTTTTAGAATCACATGATTAAAATGAATGGAAGGTAAAAGTAATGCTCCTCCATCATCTCTTGTTTGTACAAGAACTAGCTTACTTGAAATACCGCCACGGCGCAACATTGCTTGCGCAAGGACTGCCATATCTTTGCAGTCCCCCACTTGCGTTGCAAGTGTAGTGGCGGCGTCTTGCGGAACAAATCCAGATTGTCTAAAAGGCATATAACTATAACGTATTTTTTCTGTTATATACAAATGGACTTTTTTTATCTTTTCTGCTGGCGTTTTGGCTTTAGCAAATAAACTATCTGCCACATGCTCTACCTCTTTAGTGACTATACTTTTGCCTCTACTTAGAGTATTATACCAATGACTAATATCTGCCCAGTTAGAGAAACTACTAATTTGAATCCATGGAAGATTAATATCTGCAGGCCCCATTTTTTCTTCAGAAATCAACCCTGGCACTTGACTATTACGGAATATTTTTTTGGAGTACTCACCCCCTAATTTTTTTACCACTGGTTTAATATTTTGTTTTTCTTGCTTTATATTATACTTCAGTGTATCAGGAGCAATGATTTCAAAATAAGAAAGTGCACGAGGTAACGAACCTCCCATATAAAAGAAAGACTCAAATTGTTTTGCTAGCTCCCCAGCCATGTTATATTTCCGACTGATTTTAATGTCAATTAAATCACCTGCTTGAAGATTTATAAAAACTAGCTGTCTTTTATTGCGCTCTGCATTAATCGTTTTTCCATCTGATTTTACAATATGAGCATGCATCACTGTTGCTATTTCATCATTACTATAAACAGGAATAGTATATTCTTTCCACTCATCGATTCCCTTTTGATCTAAGACCTCTATCACAGAATGATCAATAGTTTCATACGCTTCAGTCGGATGAATAATTAGTGATCTTTGTGAAAGTAAGAACAAAGAATTTTTATTCTTTCCCTTGCTAAACTTTTTGCTTAACACCCGCAAAGAATCAATGGAAAATGATGTGGCTAAATCACTCCACTTTGTTCTTTTTTGTATTTCTTGCAAACGATTTGAAGCTGCAAAATCGGCATAATTTGCCTCTAGCGCTTTTTTATAAAACTGGATAGCAGCCCCTGTATCACCTAAAGCGAGCTGAGCTTCTCCAAGATTAATATAAGTACTACTAATAAATGGATTTACTTTTAAGAGGTCCTGCATTGCTTGAGCCGCTTTTCCATACTCTTGTAATCCAGTAAAATGGGAATATAAAAGATTGTAAAACTGAGTATATTTTGGATACTTCTTTAAGAACGACTGTAATAACTGTACCGCTTCCTCATTACGGCCTCGCTTTTTATGCCATTGAAATATAAAGCTGATAAAACGAGAGTGATTTGAATACTCACGACTTACTTTTTTCATTAATAAATCCGTTTTCGAAGGACTTGATATCTGTTCAAAAACGTTCATCAATGTTTCTACCACTAGAGTATTATCATAATGATTATTTGCAAGAGTATCTATTACAGAAAAGAATTCCATTTGCCGACCCAATTGAGCATCAATCATAGCTCGAGTCAGAAGAATCTCAGGAGTTTTATAAATCTGTGGCGGACAGTTATTATAAAAAGTATCTGCTACTTGTATGTCTTGAGAGCCTACGATTTGACTAAATCGTGAATTCCAAGCGTCTGCATTCGATGAATCCAATCGATAAGCCTTTTCCATATAATCATCTGCTAGTGCTTTATTGTTTTCTCGTCTATAATTTTCAGATAAAGCCGAATGCAACAAACTACTTTTTGGGTATTTTTTCAATAACTGCAATATCTCTGTTTTTGCTTGATTAAATTGTTCTGTATTAATCCGGTATTGAATACTTGCTAGTTTCCATAAAATCGATTTAGGATTCTTTTGGATTGCTTTCTTAATACTCGACTCTGTCGTATTCATGACACTATTTTTCTTCAACTTGCTTTGATTTTCTACCGCTGGCTGAGGCTCTGGTGCATGAGGTAAAAGAATTGAAAATCCCTTCTCATCAGTAAAACGCAAAACAAAATTGGACTGTTTTTTTTCATGGCCCAATTTTAAGAGAATATGATTTTTACCCTGCCGTAAAGTCACAGGAGCCCTAAAAATATCTACGCCTGTATTTTGAAAAACAGAGTTTTCCATCACTTTTGTGCCGTTAATCCAGAGAGAAAAAACTCCACTTAGCCCGAGATTTACAAAGGCTTTTGTTGCCTTTGGACTCACCACTGTCGTTGCAAAATAATTAACCGCATCTGGAATATTTTGATAATAATCCAGATGAATCCAACTAATTGGTTCAGGATATAAAGAGCGCCATTCCACTTGTCTTCCAGACAAACCTTTATACTTCTCAGAAAAAGAAAATCCTTTCTCTACATCAAAACTTGTAAATAACCCGCCATTACTCACATTATTAAAAGGCCCCACATACTTCCAATAATTAAGAAAGCCTAACTTTTCATTCCAAAGTTTAGCACTATCTTTTTTACCTTCGTGAATATAAACTTCACTTACCGCATTCCATAATTCAGTCGCCACAAGACTTTCTGGACTTTTTTGCATCAACTGTTTCGTCACACGAATTGTTCTTTGGCTTTTTTCTTGAGTAGAATGGTATAGCTGCAAACTCACTTTGTAAAGGCAAGAAATAAATAGCTGAGAATCAGAGTAAGCGTCCCAAGCATCTAGGCAATAATCATTTGCTAATGATTTATTGCCATTATATTTTGCGACTTCTGAAAGTCCTATATATGCTTCAGCGGCTTTTTTCCCTTTAGGATTTTTTTTAATTATTTGTAAAAAAGATTCCTCTGCCTGCTTGGATTTATTTTGAAGCAATAAATCCCACCCATCTGCACCTTGAGCAGAAACAAAGAAACAAAGACTAATCAATGCTACTAAAGGAAATTTAAAGGAAAGCATGTCAACATAGCGTAACATAAAATGGTTCTCCTGGCATAAAAACCCAATCATTAAGTCTTAAAAACTAAGGGGATATTTCCCCTCCAATAATGAATTCATTTTGTTAAGACCTGAATTCCATGATTTTTGCTTTTTTACTCACTCTTTATAAAATACATCATATTCAGGTTTTGGTAATACCTTTTTTGAAGCTATAGCTTCTTTCAGTGTAGAGGCTTTTTTAGCATCTAACCACCAATATACTGGAATCGATTCTTCTCGATTATACTTATCTAAAACCGTTCCTGGCATCCCAAAGCGATTCCAATAAAGTAATCGATGGTGGTTACTTTGCCACATTAATACATAAGGTACTAATTCATTTAAGCGAACATCTAAACGCCTGAGAATTTCATTCCTCTTAGATAAATCAAATTCCGTCTTTTGCATTTCAATTAAAGCATCCACAACGGAATCTTGTAAACCCGCTAAATTATTTGTTCCTTTATCCATTGCCGTTTTAGAATGCCAAGAGGCCTCAGGGTCTCTCAAACGAGAAGCCCCCCAATTAATCCAGTACATATCAAAATCAGCATCATCTAAACGTTTTCGAAGAGTACTTTGCGACATCTGATCTATTTGCACCTGAATTCCAACCTTACGTAAATCTTCTTGATAGAGAGTCAAATGCCTTAAATCTTCTGCTTGTGTAATAAACGTAATGGAGAGAGGTCTGCCCTCTTTCATTAACATTCCTTGTTCTGTTTGAACGTATCCAGCCTCAGCCAAAAGTATTCTCGCACTATCAGGATTGAAACTATAGAAAGGAGATTCTGGATTTTTATTATCTGGCCATAAATCAGGATAATAACTATTTAAGAGAAAATATTGATTAAACATATATTTCTCATTCATCAATTCTCGATTCATCAAAAATGACAAAGCACGACGAACCCGTACATCATTGAAAGGCGCTCGGCGCAAATTCATTACCATTCCCTGAAAACCAATAGGCTCTTTATTATAAACGCGTTGCTTTACAGCCCAACCCTTTTCTACAGCCTCAAAATCCGTTTGTTTCATCCAGATGGATGAAGTATAAATTGCATAGGCGTCAAAATCTTGCTTTTTAAATGCCTCCAATGCTTTGTTTCGATCTTCCATAAATCGATAGCGAATGGTTTGGAAATTATACTTTCCGTGATTCCATTTTTTTTGAAATCCCCACCAATCAGCACGACGCTCTAATTCCACAAAACGATCTTCTCTAAATGTTTTGATTTTATATGGCCCACTCACGATAGGAAAATCATAACGAATAGAATTAAAATCTAAGTCCTTCCAAAGATGCTTTGGAAATGCAAGCATTCCTGCGGCTTCCCAGAAATTACCCCAATGGACTTCTTTTGCTGTTATAGATAAAGTTAAAGAATCGATTATTACAGGCCGTTCAAAGCGACTTAACCCCACCTTAAATATAGGAGTCAAATTTTTTGGATCCATTATCACATCATAATAGAACTGAACATCTTCAGCAGTAATCTTTTTCCCATCACTAAAACGTGCTTTTGGATCTAAGCGAAAGGTAAAGGTTTTCCCATCTTCAGAAATTTCAAAGGACTCTGCAAGTATTCCTATTTCACGATCTTCTGTAGAATGTAGACTTACAAGAGGTTCAAACATTAAACCCATTAAACCTGCAGAAAAGCTATTGTAGTCCTGCCACATATTAAAAGATTTAGGCATGGAAGAGCCCCAAAGATTGACGGCTCCACAAGGCACAGCATCTAAAGAAGCGATGGGATCATATTCTCCTGTAGAGTTAGAATCGTAAACTGCTTTTTCAGGACAGTTTTCTAAAGCACTTGTTTTTACAGTTTTCTTTTCATCACAGCCATTCAGCAAAAATATAAAACAACCTAAAAAAGCTAATAGTTTGTATCGATTCATTTTTTCTCCTTCTCTAGCTGCTCAAGAGCGGCACCAGCGGCTTCTTGTTCGGCTTTCTTTTTAGAAACACCACTTCCTCGTCCATAAACAACACCATCGAGAAGTACTTCCACATCAAAAACTTTATGATGTTCAGGCCCCGATTCTCGTATCACCTTGTATTCAGGAAGAGGCTTTGATTTAGATTGCATCACTTCAAGAAGAGCACTCTTATGATTGACAAATTCCTCTCCTGCCACAATGGATTCAATACGAGGAAAATGAAACCGTTCGAGAATTTCTCTCACAGAATTAAGCCCGCTATCCAAGTATACCGCACCAAGAATTGCTTCAAAAGCATCAGCCAAAATATTTTCTTTATTTCGACCGCCCATTCGGGCTTCGCCTTTTCCTATTCTTATATAAGTACCTAAATCCCATAATAACGAAGTCTGAGCTAAAGCATGGCCAGAAACGACTGCACTTTTACACTTAGACATCTGACCTTCTGGGGCATCTGGAAATTTTTTATACAAATATTCTGTGACGAGCATATTCAAAATAGAATCCCCTAGAAATTCCAATCGCTCGTTATTTTCTGTATAAGGAATATCCTTACCAGCAATCCAAGACCGATGCACTAATGCGTGAGCAAGCAATGCTGGGTCTTTGAATCGATACCCAAGCTTCGCCTCAAGCCCGTCTCCAGACTTGTGGCGAAACCAGAGTCTCATAATTTTTCGAATAACGTTTGTTTTTTTCTTCAAAGAATTACCACCATAAAAAAAGGCAACCTAAGGTCGCCTTAATTGATTTTCAAACAAAAACAATCCGAACTTTTAATTAAGCGTTCTTCTTGCTTTCAATAAAGGAAACCACATCGGAAACCTTGATAAACTTTTCAGAATAAGAATCCATAATTTCTAGATCGAATTCGTCTTCGAGAGCCATGACTAACTCAACGCGATCCAATGAATCAGCACCAAGGTCATTCACAAAAGTAGAATCAAGAGTAACGTCTTCAGCTTTAACACCAAGCTTTTCAACAACTACGTCTGTGACTTTTTTAATAAGTTCTTCGTTCATTTTATAACTCCATTATAAGGTTTGAGATAAATTTAGTAATAATTATTAAGCGTTCAACCCACCATCTACACCAATAATCTGACCCGTGATATAACGAGCTTCATCAGATGCCAGAAAAGCGACTAAATTCGCCACATCTGCGGGTTTTCCGAGATCTTTCATCGGAATATTTTCTTTAAATTTATTTATTGTATCTTCGTTCAATTTCGCTGTCATATCAGTTTGAATAAAACCAGGAGCAACAGCATTCACTGTAACACCGCGAGCAGCAAACTCCATTGAATTTGATTTTGTAATTCCAATCACGCCTGCTTTAGATGCCGCATAATTTGCTTGACCTGCTTGCGTACGGATTCCGTTGATGCTAGCCATATTGATAATACGACCTTGACGACGTCCCATCATATGACGAGCCACTGCTTTTGTACAAATAAACACAGAACGCAAATTTATACGCAATACATCATCAAAATCTTCATCTTTCATACGCATCAAAAGACCGTCTCTTGTAATGCCTGCATTATTGACTAAAATATCAACAGCACCAAAAGTTTCGATGATATTTTTAAATGTAGATTCCACCATTTCTGAAGAGGAAACATCGCATGCATACGAAACAATCTTAACATTAAATTCGGCCTCTAATGAAGAAGCCAATTCTTTGTTTTCTTTCGTTGCAATCATTGCAATATTTGCTCCGCGAGAAGCTAAAACTCGAGTTATTTCTAGCCCTATCCCACGTGAAGCGCCAGTGACTATTGCTGTTTTCTCTTTTAGATTAATCATAATTATCCTTTTAGTGGTGCAAGATCTGCAATGTTTTCAACAGGAACAATTTTAATATTTCTATCTATTTTTCTCATTAATCCCATAAGTACTTTCCCTGCTCCCACTTCTACACCAGAAGAGACGCCTAGAGAAATTGCTTTTTGCATTGAAGCACCCCAACGAACAGGGCTTATAATTTGACGAGCTAAAAGATCAGGTAATAAACTACCGTCAATCACTGGTTCTGCAGTCACATTTGCAATTAAAGGATATTTCAAATCAGAAAATTTCACTGTTGAAATGGCTTCTACAAGACCTTCTACAGCAAACTGCATTAAAGGACTGTGGAAAGCACCAGACACAGGAAGAACAACAACTTTAATTGCCTTTAATTCACATAATTCAACAAGAGCATTAATTCCTTCTACGCTACCAGAGGCCACCACTTGACCAGGGCAATTAAAATTAGCAGGAATAACAATACCTTTTATAGAAGCTTCTTCACAAAGAGCTTCCACAACGGAATCTTCTGCACCGACGATGGCAGCCATTTTGCCTGGAGAACGTGTGCCAGCGGCAGCCATTAATTCGCCACGTTTACGTACTAAACGTAAACCATCTTCAAAGCTTATGCCTCCAGCAGCACAAATAGCTGAATATTCACCTAAAGAATGGCCTGCAACCATGTCACAAGTAATCCCTTCAGAGATTAAAAGTTCCATCACCATCATGGAAGTCACAAAAAGAGCTGGCTGTGTATTATCCGTGCTTTTTAGAACCTCTTCAGGCCCTTCCTTCATAATTTTTGAAATAGAAAAGCCTAAAATTTCGTCCGCATATTCGAGCATTTTTTTGGCAGGCTCAAAATTTTGTGCAAGAGTAGAACCCATACCAATATACTGGGCACCCTGTCCTGGAAATAAAAAAATGTTTTTTGACATAAAAATCCTACAAGAATGAATGTGAAAAAATTATCAAGCGTGCTTGTATTCTGCAAGTTTCAAGCCAACATTTTCTGCGACTTTACTTTCTGCATACTGATAAGCAGCGATCACAGCTTGTTCAATCGCTTTCGCATCTGAACGACCGTGAGCAATAATACCTGTTCCGTTCAAACCTAAAAGTAAGGCTCCCCCAGTAGAACGATAATCCCACATTTGAGCAAAACGATGGCCAGCAGGAGTATCAATAGTTCCAAAGAACTCTTGATGCATTTCGTAAAAGCCTTCTAACATTTTTAGAACGACGTTTCCTGTATAACCAGAACAAACAATCACATCCGCTTCGCCAGCAATTAAATCACGCCCCTCGACGTTACCGACAAAATTTAAGGAAGTGTTTTTTAATAATTGATAAGCTTCCTGAATAACTGCGGGACCTTTCTTTTCTTCTTCTCCCATATTCAGTAAAGCCACTTTTGGTTTTTCATAACCTAAGTAACATTCTGCAAATACTGATCCAGCAATTGCAAAATCAACTAATACAGATGCTTTTTCGTCCACATTGGCACCTGCATCTACTAATACAGCTCGATTCTTTGCTGTAGGAATAGCACAACCAATTGGTGGACGAGTAAAGTTTTCACTTGAGCGACCAAGTAACATAAGACAAGAAGCCATCATAGCTCCTGAATTACCAGCACTCACACTCGCTTGTACTAAACCTTTTTTCTGTAGTGCAACACATGTGACTAAACCCGAATTGGGCTTCTTACGAAGCACCTCAGTCGGGTGTTCATCCATTGCCACAATATCTGGAGCATCCACCACAGATATTGCATCACCGTTGTATCCTAGTTTTTGTAATCCTGCTTCAACTTCTGCTTTTGGACCACAAAGAACGATTTGAAATTTACCTTCATTGGCTTTAACAGCGCGAACAGCTCCATCAATCACCACGTCAGGAGCATAATCTCCACCAAAGGCATCAAGGGCAATGCGTATCATAGGTTTCTCCTACATCATATTTTATGCAACTTCAGGGCGAACGACTTCGACCCCTTGTAATACCCACAAACTGGGCAAACACGGTGTGGGCGCTTTACAGCACCGCAATGATCACAAGTAGCCATTGCAGGGACTTCCATTTTCCAATGGGTGCGACGTTTGTCGCGGCGGGCGGTCGAGGTTTTTCTCTTTGGAACAGCCATCATTAACTCCTGTTCGAATTTTCCATTTTGCGCTTAAGCGCTTTCAGTTTTTCCCAACGAAGGTCTTCTGTCGGTTCATCGGATGATTCCGTGCTTGGACAGATGAATTCTTCATCTGGATTTTTCATCGGGTTAAGTGGTTCTTGTAGCAATACTAATTGCCGAACACACTCAGAAATATCTACTTCACTTTGAACGATTGGAATCAAAAATCTAAAGACTTCTTCATCTTCATCGCTCATCTCTTGTTTTGCCACACGCTGAGTTCTTTCAACCTCTATCGCCAGATCGGTTTCAAAAGGTCTGTTAAATAAGTCAAGCGAACGAACGCAAGTCAAAAGTTGAACCCCAGAAAGAGAACCCGTTACAAGCCATTTATCCTTACTTTGAGGACTAATTAACACCTGAGCGGAAAGATTATCCACTAGATGAAGTTCATCAAACAAAGCTGGGCAGGCAGAACGATTCCACAAATATTCTTTTGTGACTGGTTCTACCATGGTTTGTAATATTTCTATTTTCAAGGTAACGGCAAATATACAAGGTCTGAGGGGAGTTGTCAATATTGATGCATCCTTAAAAAGGACGCTAATTATTAGAAATCCGCTCTTTTTTAAGATTTTGTCTTTAAAATGATAAAAAAAAAATTATTCATTAATTCTTGAATTAAATTTTGCTCAAAATGACTCTATCTATATTATTCTACTTCTTTATTTTTTTGCTCCTCTTAGGTTCGTTCTATTATTCTATAGAACAGCTGTTCTCCTATTTGAGCATCAAAAAAGTTCAAAGTCATTATTCTATAACAGAGCCTCTTCCAAAAGTCAGTGTTGTCGTTTTCTTTGATTCGACTTATTTCCATTCTGAGACTATAGAACAGCTCTTGGAACAAAACTATGCGAACTTTTATGATATATGGGTTGTTGGCAAAGAATCCAAAGATTTTGAAACAAATCCTAAAATACAACTTTTTCCAATTGATCATGAGTATTCTTTTAATGAGTTAGAGATTCTTAAAACTATTGCCTCTATGTCCGAAGGAGAAATCCTCTGTTCTATTCATAATGGAAATACTATCTCTTCTGAATGGCTAAGTTCTATGGTGAGAGAGTTTGAACCAGGAGTTGAAATAGTCAAAGCCCCCATTCGTTACACTTATTCTCCTAATGAAACGATAATCCAAAAAAGCATCGCCACCTACAAATTATTTTTAGACCTTTCAAATACATCAAAGATCATTCGACAAAAAAGTCTTTTTCTCTCTTCAGAAAACACAGGTTTTTTAAAAAGCTTTTTAATATCAAACTTTCAAACTGAATTTTTAGCGGCAGCCTTTAATAAACCAGGTCGAATACAAACCACAAATAATCCAAATACCATTCTAGAGAAATCCAATCAAGAAAAAGACTTTTTCTCTATTAAACAGTTTTTAAATACTGCACTAATAAACACTTCTTTTTTAACGAAAACCTATTTTATCATACTTACATTCTCCGTTTTTTTCTCTTTTTTTAGTTTTTACCTTTTATTAGCAATCTTTTTTACTTGGATTTTAAAACTTGGTATGGACTTTTTATTTATAATTCGCGGCATGAAAATCTCAGGTACCCCCATTTCCTGGAAATCTTTTTTGCTTTTTGAGTTGTTACAAGCTCCGCTTATCACCATAAGCAGCTTATTATCCCTTTATCGTTTTCTCCGAATGAAAAAACAAGGTTCTCTATTCTAATGAATAAAAAAACGGAAAAATCTAAATTAACCCTTATTATTGCCGAAAAACCAAGTGTAGCCGCCGACTTAGTAAAAGCCCTCGGAGCAAAAAACTTCAAGAAAGAAAAAACCCATTTTGAAAGCGACACAACGATTGTTTCTTGGGCTATTGGTCACCTAGTAACAATTGCCGATCCTAAAAACATGGATGAACGTTACAAATCTTGGGATATGAGCACTCTTCCTATAATCCCAGATCAATTTGTCATCATGCCAATTCCTGAGACGAAAAGCCAGCTCTCCGCTCTAGGAAAGTTCATTCGAAATAAAGACGTTTCCACGATTATTAATGCTTGTGATGCTGGTCGTGAAGGTGAATTAATCTTTCATTATATTATAGAACATGAAAAAGGAAAAACAGGCCTAAAAAATAAAGAAATCAAACGTCTTTGGATGCAAAGCATGACCACCTCAGCAATCAAAGAAGCCTTTGAAAATCTACGTAGTTCTGAAGAAATGCAAAAGCTTCAAGATGCTGCCATTAGTCGTTCTGAAGCAGACTGGCTGATTGGGATCAACGGTTCTCGTGGTTTAACAGCTTATAAAAGTAGCTTTGGTGGTTTTCAACTCACTCCTTGTGGTCGAGTCCAAACTCCCACACTGGCGATGATTGTCAAAAGAGAAGATGAACGAAATGAATTTGTTCCTCAAGATTATTGGACAATCCTTGGCCTTTTCAAAAACAATAATCAAGAATACGAAGGCAAATGGTTCCGTACAGAAGGGAAAGAAAACGTCCAAAGAATATGGGAACAAGGGACTGCCGAAGCCATTGTTAAAAAATGTGAAAAGAAAACAGGGACGGTTACAGAGACAACAAAACCGTCTTCACAGAAAAGTCCTCCCTTATATGATTTGACCTCCCTACAAAGAGAAGCCAATAATCGCTTTGGTTTTTCAGCAAAAACAACTTTGCA
>Ga0116173_1003572_pt1 | contig 11569 bp, 6 predicted proteins | sample AD_UKC085_MetaG_FD_89800 | JGI IMG/M metagenome (GOLD analysis project Ga0116173, IMG submission 89800) | Active sludge microbial communities of municipal wastewater-treating anaerobic digesters from USA - AD_UKC085_MetaG | ecosystem: Engineered > Bioreactor > Anaerobic > Digestate | place: USA...
GAGGCGATGAAGAACGCCATCGCCCGACCGCAACAGGATTGAACAGAACAGCCCCGGTGCACACTGGATGCGCCGGGGCTGTTTTTTGGGTCTGCTTTCCGGCATTGGCCTTTGCGTTCATCCCTCAGCGGTGCAACGGGCTGAGGGACGGGCAAGGCTAGATGCTCTGAAAAACCTCGCGGATGACCCCGACCGCCCAGTCGATATCCGCCCTGGTCACCACCAGGGGTGGGGCGAGGCGGATGATGTGGCTGTGGGTATCCTTGGCGAGGATGCCGCGCTCCTTGAGGGCGACGCAGAAGCGGCGCGCCCCGCCGGCCTCGCCCTGGGCGCGTTCGATGACCACGTCGAGGTGGTGGTGGTTGTGAGCGCCGTACCTTTCCTCGATGGAAATCAGTTCAGCAGATGTCATGTTTCCTCCTGGAAAGGGTTGCTTTTCAGTGACAGAAATTAGAGCTTACAACATCAAAAAGCATGGAAATCGCGCGCGGTGAACCACCGGAGATTGTTTTCGATCCGCGTGCTTTCCAGAGACCATTCTATCAGCATATGATCCCTGTAGTAGAAAATGATAATTATTTCACACTGATAAGCGATTGTCCCAGAGGTAGTTATGGAGTGGTGTTGAGTTAATCGATTTTTTACGAGGTTACATGGTGAGATGCAGAGACGGCCGCCCTTTGGTCTGATTCTTCATTTCCAGGACAAGGGGTGGATGGGATAAAAAATATGACGATATAGTAAAAAAATAATCTGAAAGGCTGACGAATGCGCCTAAATATTGGGAATGAGATTCATCTGTATAAACATTACGAAATATGGCAATGTTGCATTTCTTGTAACAATTTTAACGCAAAATCGCATAAATTGCAACATCGCCAAATATGATGTTTTATTTAAATAATTGATAAATATATGAATGATTGCACGAGATAAAGTGGTGCAATAGTTGCACACACAGAATCTAATTGATAGCTCTTAATTACTCGCCAAATATTGTTCTCTGTCCGTTCAGAGGGATGTTTACACAGTCTGATTAAAAGCTTTCCGTATTCCTTGTTTTGCACACGCGCTCTGGTCTGGTCTCATCAACTTTTACGGTCTTCTGCGGTGATAGAAAAAATGCCTGCTGAAAATTCCTCCGATTCCTACTGTCTTTCTTTACCCATAAGTCATTCCGTAAGGTGTCTTCCATCTTTTTCTGTCAACACCCTCTTTAACCCCATATTAATTGAATTCTCACCGTTTACTGGTGATGTGCAATTCATTTATGAGAGGTTATTATGAGTAATAAAGTTTTCTCACGGAGTATTTTGTTAACGATCCTGCTACTGCTTTTTGTTGTAATGAACTGCGGGGAGAGGGAGCACTCTAATCCTTTCGATCCTGATTTTTCCGGAGAGACAGGCGGCATTCCCACTACGGGCATGGTGCGGTTGCCTGCCGCCATGGGAAAAAGTGGCTTCACAATACATGCCGGTCTGAAAGAGGGCTCGATTAACGGCGGCACATACGCAATCAATTTGAGAGAGAATACGGTCCAGGCTATTATGGTTACCAACGGCTCGGAACAGCCGGTGCTGATGTCGATCAATGTGACGAGGCAGACGGCGGCGCCGGACACGCTTGATGCTCGCTCAACAGCAGAGTCGCTGGTTTTTTTATACCCCTTTATTTGTACCAGCAATCTTGAGCAGGCCGCTGAGCTCAAGACTCTCATCCGGTCCCTGCCATCCTTCACTGCGCTCACCCAGTCCATTCAAAATCAGCTCGATCAGGGAACCTTTTCAATTACTGATACGAATCCGGTGCTGACCCCTGTGCTGGAAATTGTCTTTTCAGAATTGACTGAGGCGCTGACCCGTGAGAGGATGAGCCGATTTAACAATTTGAAGCAGATTGGCGGTGACACACCTAACCCAAGTTTTGAGATCAACGGACTCAAGGTGATCGACAACAAGCTTGCCGGCCAGGAATTATCGTTCAGGGTAGCCAATCGGGCAAAGCGGTGGATCTCCGTTTATATCGATAAAAGCACCGGCGGATCGGAATACAGCAGTGACGGTGCAGCGGCAGATTTAATTCCTTCCCCTGATATCAGCATTTATAGTATTGTCAGTCAGAGAAATCTGATGCCCAGTGCCTACAGCAAGCCCCTAAGTACTGATGTGGCGGGCTGCAAATCGGTCGCTGTTCGCTGTTACGGTCTGGGCTTATTGCCGGGAGAGCAAAATCCTCCGTTTGAGCGCTACATCGCGCCTGTAACCATGACCGCGGTTTTTGACATGCTGATACCGATTTTTGAAGTCCTCTCCGGGACTTCGCTGTCCGTGGAACTGCGGGGCGCACCGGTGAGGCATCCATTTTACAAGCTGGTTGAAAAAATCGCAGAAGAGATCTTGGCCGACATTGCTAAGAAAGCGCAGCTCATCCGTTGGAGTCATGAGGGCAAGATAGTTGAAATTGTCGTCGATATCGCCAAGACCGGTCTTTTAACGGCTGCAGAAAATCCGAGCTACATTACCGAAATCATTGCCCAGACTGTTGGAGTCTCGATCGCGCGGGCGGTCGTGAACAACTGGTTATTCCCGATTCGGGTTGTCAATGCGGTTTTTACCGCATATAATCTCGGCGCCACAATTGCCTATATTCTGGCCACTGAAGCTGTGACAACTTTCACCTTCACGACCGAGTCCACTGACCCCATGGTAGAGGTGCAGGGCCAGATAAAGGACTACAGCTCGGGTGAGAATGTTGCAGATGCAGCGATTACTGTCCGGGATGCAAACGGAATGCATGTGACCTCGGTGATATCGGATCAGAGTGGGCGTTACCTTTTCACCACGAAAACCGGCGACATTACCATGCGCATAGCTGCTGCCGGCTATACAACGGTGGAACAGACGCTTAACATACCTGCAAATACCTTGTTTCAGACACCTCCGCTATTTACGGCTCCGGTGACCTACCTCTCGAGATTTACCCTCATTAATGGTACGATAATGGGCATTGTGCGCGATGCTACCAATCTGCTTCCTCTTGCCAATGTCCTGGTCACTTTGCGTTACGGCATCAACGATCCTATGAAACCGGTCGTTTCCACCACAGTCTCTCAAACAGACGGAAGTTTTTCTTTCTCCGATCTGCCATCAGGCACCTATACCGCCTTCTTCACCCGGTCGGATTACATCAGCGATTTTCTGGTCGTCAATATTGTCGGCGGAGTGGTCACTTCCAGCTTTTATATGAATCTCAGCCCCGATATCCGCACGGATGGTGGTTTCCGTATTGTATTGACCTGGGGGGAAAATCCTCGTGATCTGGATTCCCATGTCATCACACCCATGATTGAGGGGGCGCGATACCATATTTACTTCGGGGCGAAAGGGGAGCTTTTGGCGCCGCCTTATGTTAATCTGGATGTTGATGATGTCACAAGCTTTGGACCGGAGACAACGACCATTGCCCGTACACTTCCTGGGACCTATTACTATTGTGTGCACCACTATGCGGGGGTCGGTGCGCTGCGCACCTCCGGCGCTATCGTCAATTTGTATGGCAGCAGCGGCTTCATCCGCAGTTTCAATGTCCCCCTGAGTGGAGAAGGCGATTGGTGGAATCTCTTTGCCCTGGATGGGGCCACTGGCGCCCTGACCCTGATCAACAGGATTGAGCAATATCCACCGGCGCGTGCTGCCGCCGGGATGCCAGGGATGCTCAAACTGCCTGCCAAGGTCCTGGAGGCTGGATTTCCGGTCTGTTTAATGGAAAATTAGTAGGCGGCCATCCCGGCAATTAGTCGGCGGTCGTGTGCCTCAGGAATGTGGGAGGAGCGATGGAGAACAGGAAGATAGTGCAGAGAGCGGCCGTTTCTGTCACCTGGCGTGTGTTTTTGCTATTTACACTTTTTGTCTTCGGCGGGACGAATACAGCCTTGCCGGAGGTCTCCTCTGATGGCAGGCTGGCAGCCGTTCCATCTTTCTCCAGTGAGGCGGGAGATAACCAGACACTGATAATCAGTTCCAAAACTCCGCTCACCAATCTGAAGGAAGAACCCTCCGCCAGCTCTTTTATTATCGGGACGATCTCGAGCGCCCGGGTTTATACTGTTATCCGGATTGAAGGAGAATGGTACCAGGTGAAAAACGAGGAGGGGGTGGTGGGCTGGGTGCGGAAAAGCAGTGTCAAAACAGCCGCTGTGGACAAGGAGACGAAATCGAAACCGGGCAAAGCAGAGAGCCCCTCTCGCCGGAAGCAGGCGGTAACATCCGATCGGATGGTCCACGTTCTCCTGCCGTTTGTCAATGTGCTGGAAAAACCGGCAAGGGGTGCTTATGTGATCGGGACGTTGCAAAGGGATGAAAATCTGCCCCTCCTTGCTCAGGAAAACGGTTATTACAAGGTGGCCTTTGAGGGTGGGCAGGGATGGATTCCAGTGGAGAGTGCCGAGTCAGGCGGAAAGACTGATTGGTCTACAACACTCAGTTCGCGGCAGAGTGAGCGTAGTGGCGGCAACATTCTGCGCTGGGCCAAATGGGGTTGCCTGGCCCTCGGTACTCTAAGTTCCGGTGCTGCAGCCTATTATCATACGGTCGGCAACGACCGGTATAAAAGCTATCAGGATGCGACAGCGACGCCGGACGCCATTGCTCTTTATGATCAGACCATTCGTTTGGACCAGAAACGTGATGCAATGTTTATTGCCGCAGGTGTGAATGGCGGCCTCTACGTTCTCTTCGCCTTGCTGGACCGCTCTACGCGGATGGCGTCGAACCGGGTTTCCGTTTCGACTTTTTCTGAGCCTGCCCGGAGATGGGCTGTTCATTTCCGCTATTCTTTTTAATATGAAAACAGGTTTTTCCTTCAGATGGGTAAGGGCTTTCCGACTTTTGAAACAGGAGGCTGTAATGAGGCTCTGGCGTCTTATCCCGTGTATAGCATTGGGATTATTTTTATCCTGTGCTTCTTCAGGAACAGGGGGGGGAGCAGGATCATCGAGGAGCGGATCATCTCAGGATCTGGTCATTACGGGTACGGTGGTCTATGCGGACGGGCATAGTGTCAAGGGTGCAATCGTAACCACTGACCCCCTCAGCGAGCAGGTTGCAACGGATGCAACCGGGGCTTTTGAGATCAGCAGAGGATTGGCGCCAGGTTCCATCACGGTGAAAGCGGAAATCCGTGGCAATCAAGGTTCTGTGAAAATGGATCTGCAATATGGCGCCATCGATCCCATAAAAATCAGATTAGGGGAAAACATCGAATTTTCAACAGTGTCAGGCGACAGCTTGCGGATATTCATTCCATCCGCCGGTGAATCGCGGACCAAGATTCCCCGATAAGGCAGATACGTTTTACCCATCGCGGGCTGCAAATATGCTGCTGATGGCGTCTGCACCCTTTCCTCGTGTCAATAACATGAACTGAATATGAGCAGGGAGTTTCTCCATGATCGATCTCAAGAACGCTCTCAAAAAAAAACCGACCCCCTTTATCCTCCTGGGGCTGGTCATTTTGATGCTGGCGATTTGGGCGACCTCCACGCAAACCGGGGGCAAAGCTGTATTGGTAATACCTAATTGCATCAATCAGGACAGGACGCCTATTCCGAGTCACGTCGATGTGATTTGTGAAGGTATTATCAAAAGATGGGAGCCGGGCAAAACCATCGAGTTCGAGGTTCCGCTCAAGGAACCCAGGGATGTTTTTTTAATTGCAGATGCGGGTCTGGCCTATCAACTGCAATCCCTTGATCCAATCAAATTGCGGCCGGGGAAAAAGGTTTCTTCCGTGCTGGAATTCAAACGCCTTTACATTGTTCGATTCAAAGTGGTCGACCCGGACGACAAGCCTGTGCCAAGTGTCACCATTTATCTGGATGGTGAAGAGGCCGGGCAAACTGATTCCGCGGGTGAGCTGGAGTACATCATTCATAATCCAGATCTCCAGGCCGGTTCCGAGCCCTCGATCAGGATCTCTCATCCTGAGTATGTTTTCGCAGGTTCGGGCAGGATTTCACTCAGTCTGGCAGCGAAGCAATATGATTACTCGATCATCTTGCCGCTCTCGGTTGCCGCGAAGAGAGGAGGCGTGGAGTTGACTCAGCCAGAGGTTGAGCCCCGTCCGCCCTCCTCCGCCTATGAGATCGAGGTCTCCGCTCTGGACATGGATTCCAAACAGCCGCTGCCCGATGTGCAAGTCCTCCTGGGGACACAGAATCTGGGCACTACCAATTCCAAGGGCATTTTGCGGAAAAAAATTGCGCCGATCCAGGAAAATTCACTTCTGAATATCACTTTGCTCAAGTCCGCTTACAAGGTGGCGGAGATGGCACCTCCCAATCCGGTGAGTTTTCAACCTCAAAAGAAATACTACAGCGTCCAGGCCTCTCTTCTCGCCCTGCGCAGGCTGGATGTATCTGTGAATCCACCCAGTGCACAGATCACTCTTACAGCCAAGGAGAGCGAAGCGAGGACGTTCGGGACGGATCAGCCCATCTATCTGGAGCCGGATCTCTATAAGTACATCATCAAGAAAACCGGATACCAGTCCGTCGAATCTAAAGGTTATGAGCTCAACCTGCTCACCACCAAATCACAACGTCTGCGTCGCACCCTTTTGCCTGAGGGCAAGAGCGGTCTGGAGGCGTGGGAATCTGTTGCACCGCCGCGCAGTGGAGAGAGTTACACCGACTTTGTAAAGGCACAGGATAGCATTGCCGCCCATCATTTCCGCCGTGAGGATTACGGACTGGCGATTGATGCATGGAATCAGGCGTTGCAGTATGACAAGCGCGGTTATAGCCGTTATTATAATCTCGGCGTGGCGTATTACAAAGACGGCAAATATGAAGATGCCATCGAAACGCTGAACAATCTGGAACGTCTCAAGACGCTGATCCCGCAGGAGACGTGGAAGGATATGCGATTGAATATCCTCTATATCCAGGGAGACAGCCGTTACAGGATGTGGGACAGGGAAAGCGAAGAAACGGTAAAAAGAGATCTGGCCATTTTGGCCAATACTGCCTTGCAGCTGTTTATCGATCAGGTTCCGGAGAACAATGCCCGCTTCCGCGCCAAGAGGAATGAAGCAACGAAAAAGAAGACGCAAATTGATGATGAACTTAACCAGGAATAGAGAGCTGGTATTGTGATCCCAATCTGTTAATGGGTTTGTTAATCTAAGGAGCAAGCCATGTCCAGGCTTAATTGGCGCGCAAGGTTGTCATCTCTCCAATTCCTGATCGCGTTCGGCGTAATCCTGTTTCCCCTCCAGATCTCGGCGCAGAAAGCCACTGGATGGCGTTTCGAGCGCATGCCGGAAGATGAACGTCTCACAGCAGGACAAATCACCAATTTGCAGATCTGTCCGACCGAGCCCTATTGGATTGCCTATGAGCGCCTGGTGAAGGACTATCAGGAGGTCTATATTTACAGTTCCCTGCAAAAAAACCTTCAGCAGGTTACTGCGGTCGAGGAAGAATCGGCGGACAACTTGCCGGAGGATGATCTCTTCCTCGCCCTGCAGACCAAGAATAAGCTGCGTTCATTTGAGGGTGATCTGGACTGGATGCCCTTTGTTGATGATGAGGGGCGCAGGTGGTTTGCCTTTGTGAGCACTGGCAATGACAAGACGACGGATATCTATCTCTCGTTTGTCGATGAGAACGGCATGGTGGAACAAAAGCCCATTCGTCTCGGGCGGGATGGGCTGGAACGTTATCCACGCTGGTCACCGGATGGGGAAAAGCTGATATTCGTTTCGGAAGGCGAACAGAACAGTGATCTTTTTCTCTGTACGAACATCCAGGATGTCATCGGCGACCCTGAGAATGAGTCTCCCGAGGTCATCCGGCTCACGGATAATCCGGGTCAGGATAACTTTCCGTCATGGGCGCCACCGGCCGATGAAGAAACGCGGTACAGCCATCACATCGCCTTTGAGTCGGTGCGCAAGATCGGCGATTTCAGTGTTTACGGCATCTATCTTCTCGATCTGGAAGAACTCTCTGATGACCGGTTGCCCAAACCTCTCTGGATCACCGCCGATCTCAAGGATTATCACTGTTTCAAGCCATCATGGTCTCCGGACGGCGAGATGATCGCCTGTTATATCAATCAGGCGGAGATCGGATCGAACTCTGAGAACAAATTCCGGGATATCGCTATCTGTCAATTGACTAAACCGCGCGGTCGAATCACCAGCGCCGTAGCGCTGCGCGGCAGCAACCGGCGCATCGCCATGGATGTGATCATGAATGAGAGCCGCGGGCCATCATGGGGTCTCTATAACAGCAACGCCTTTATCTGCTATGTCCAGAACAAACCCCAGCAGGACTATCCTATGTGGATGGCCTACGTCAACCAGTGGGTTGAAAGAAAGGATGCCAGCGAATATCTCAAACAGCTGGAGCTGGGCACCAAACTGAATAAAGAACTGGTATTTCATCCGGTTTCCATCGGCTATAATTTTTCGTTTGTTTCCCAGCAAGACACGGTGATGCAGCTGCGGCGGATCTATGCCGCGTCCAATAAAAGCAGCCAGGGCTGGCCCATACCGGTGGAAAAGTCACGCAGTCGATCCATGATGCGAGCGGCGGTGCCAGGATGGGCGCAGCGTTACAAGGGGGAGCCGGCGAAGAGCATGCTGCTGGCGGGAAGTGCCGCCCTGGCGCTGGGTGGTGCTGTGATCTATCATAACAAGATGATGGATGCCATTGAACCCTGCAACGAGGCCCGTATGGAGTACCTGAATTTGCCCTCCACCGGCAGCAAAGCAGAGTTTGAAGAGGTCTTTAAGGAATGGGATGGGAAATACAATCAGGTGCAAAGCAGCAACAACATGAAAAAGATCTTTTTATCGTTGGCTTTGGGTGTTTGGCTTTACAACCTCTATGACAGTTATCGGGGTTTCCCTCTCATTCGTAGCGAGGCCATGCCAGTACAACCCGGCATCGAAAAAGAACTCTTCCTGACCTGGTCGCCGGAATTGCAGATCAAGTCGATCCACGGGCACTCCGCCTTGTGCCTGGGCGGGACTATCCATTTTTGATGATGTCAACCAACCGGACTGTGGTTAATTGTGGCAAAGGACTATTCTATGAAAAAGCTGTCCTCTATCCTTGCGCTGCTTGGCATGGCCAGTGTACTTTTTGTTTGCAAGAATCCCCTCGAGGAGCCGCCAAAGAGGTCGAATCCATTCGATAAAGATTACCAGCCGGTACTGAATTTGGCACCAGCACTTGAAAGTCCGACCGAAGATGTTGTCGATCTCCGGCCGACATTCACCTGGTCGGGCATCAAGGGGGCAAAGACATATCATCTGATAGCGTACAAGAAGAACAGCCCGCAGGATAGTACCTTCGTCATTAACGAACAGGAAATAGCAGACTCAAGCTATACGCCGGCTGCATCAGATTCAGAGATCAAGGTTGGAACAGAGTACCATTGGCGAGTGCGCTCAGATAATCCACCGGGAAAATGGTCAGAGGCTAAATCATTTAAAATCTATGACCGCCTGGCCATAACAAATAAAAGACTTGACGATGCTGTGAGAAACGAGCGTTATTCTTGTCAGCTGGCAGCCATCCAAGGGAAGGGCCCCTATTCTTGGAGCAGTTCCAGAAACCTTACAGGTGGTTTTAGTTTATCAACAGATGGGATGTTGCAAGCTGAGTCTGTGAGTACAGATGCTGACAGCTTGGAAATTCAAGTCAGTGTTGTGGATAAGTCTATGCCCACGCCACAAAGCTATACAGCCACATTCGTCCTCAGAGTATTTGATCAAATCACACTTGAACGACATCGTCTCAACGACGGTTATGCGACCCAGGTTGGATATAAAGATACGATTGTGGTCCACGGGGGTAGCAATGGTTACCATATTCCAAACAATATATTGACTGGATTCGATGTCTCTCTGAAGGATTCTACTATTCATTTTAATAAAGAAACTCTTTTTGATACAGGTACAATTGAATTTAGCGTCGATGTGGAGGATAGGGCTACTCCGCCACAACGCAAGTCGTTTCCCTGCACCCTGAGCGTATACCCGCGCATGACGATCGAACCCCCAGCAAACACTGTGTTATATGCCACCAAGAGAAGACCGTTTTCGCAGGAATTGAAACTAGATGGGGGACACGGTAATATTGAACAGCTGGGGACCTTAAATATTTCCTGGCTGCAACTTTCTAAGAAGACAAATGCGAAGAACAGGTGGGAACTGGTAACCACCAACTCTGTGCCACCAGACGCTAGACCCAGTAATGTAACCCTGAAATTCCAGGATACCGCTAACCCAAAACAAATTTTGGATGTGAGTTACTCCATAAATATTCTTGGGGCACTCAGTATATCGCCCTCCGACACAACATATCATATCATCCGTACCAAGCCTGGGTCCCCCGAGACTTTTACCGCTACAGGAGGTAATCCCGATTACACATGGAGTTTGGAGAACAGCCCTCCCTGGGTTATTTTGCGGGAACAATCCCCTGACAACAGGGCAAATCTTTCATTTATACCGCAACAGCAGTCCTCTGATGGGAAAGCGGCTACTCATGATTTCACAATAAAAGTAGAGGATCAATCTCCACTCAAGAATACGGCTACTGCAGCAGTCAGGGTGATTGCTGCCGATCCGATCGATATCACGCCGGCCAATAATTCTCTATTCGATGCGGTGCGGGGTGTGAAATTTATGAAGGAACTTATCGCAATAGGTGGTGAGGGCAATTATACCTGGAGTATTAAAGGGCCTGGGGCGAGCTACTTTGATCTGTCTACGAACCCAGGCAATAATATCAACCTGGTCGGCAAGGATCAGGACGGGATAGTCCCTGCAACAGCCACTGGAACAGTTAGCCTGGCCATCACCGCAACTGATCAAGCCAATCGTGAAAACACCTCGACTGTGAACTATACGATCATGGTATATGCCCCCCTTGAAATCTCGACGGAGCCCAATCCCGTACCCCTTGCCTTTGAGGGCGACCCCTATACGCTCAATCTGACCGCTTCTGGTGGGAGCGGAGACTATGAATGGATACTGGGTCCGCAAACACCCAACTGGCTGAAGTTGTCTACAAATTCTGGTCCAAGAAGTGTTCTAACGGCAAGAGCTGGTTCGGTGCCGGCATCTGCCACTAATACTCAGATAGAAATAATATTGAAGGATAAACAGAGAGAGAATGCGTCAACCAAAGTCACGGTTGATATCACAGTCATGTCTCACATCATAATCACCAGACCGGAAATGATATTTGACGCCATCAATGGAATGCCCTATTCTTTGCCACTGGAATGTACAGGCGGCAGCAATCTGAAATGGTCGATCTGCGAACCACGTCCAGACTGGATAAACCCGAATCCTGGAACTGGACCCAGTGTTAATCTACGCAGTCAAGGTAATGTTTCTGCATCTGCAACCAGCTATGACGTTATTGTAAAAGCAGAAGACCAGAATTATCCAGACAATTTTTATCAATTGACGGTGACAATAAAGGTGGTTGATAGCCTGGCCACAAGTACAAATCCCCGCCCCTCAGAATCTGGTTATTCCGTCA
>Ga0116173_1003583_pt1 | contig 11555 bp, 8 predicted proteins | sample AD_UKC085_MetaG_FD_89800 | JGI IMG/M metagenome (GOLD analysis project Ga0116173, IMG submission 89800) | Active sludge microbial communities of municipal wastewater-treating anaerobic digesters from USA - AD_UKC085_MetaG | ecosystem: Engineered > Bioreactor > Anaerobic > Digestate | place: USA...
CGTAGCTCCAGCAACCACTGTATATACGGCAGAATATATGTTATCTTCGTAACTACCTATTGTAGAATAAACTAAATCTGAAATAGAATGTATAGGAGTATTATATAATAAGTTTATTGTAGTATCATTAATATCTAATTTAGCATTCGTTATATTTATATAATCTGGATTTAATACGCCATATCCTGTTGGATTGCTATATCCATAATATCCAGTTATATCTCTATATTCCACTAAATTTCTATTCTGAATATTTGTAATTTTTAACTTTGGAATAAATGACATAACTATAATATTTATTTGCAAATATATACTTAAATATATCTAAATCTACAAAACAAAACCAATAAAATACATAACAATAATTATTAATAAGAGGGAGTAATTATAACTCCCTCTTTATCAAATAATTTTATGAAGTAGTATACGGAATTTTGAAATTAGTATTTAAAGCCCCAAATACAGTATGAATATGAGTACTTGCATTAGAACCCACTGGAGCTGCAATAATTAATCTTTTTTTAGATATGGCATATTTTCCTAAATCAGTCTTCATGTCATCACTGAATGTAGCAATATATATATCATAAGTAGCTGTGGAAACAACATCTGATTTGTATGAACGTGTAGGATATTCAGGATTTACTCTAATTAAATCTCCCTCATTACCACGTAAGAACCATTCCCATTCTAATAATTGATTGGGTTCTCCAGAACCTTCACTTGCTGTTTTTATAACAGTTTCAACAAAAGGTACGTTACTTGTAACTTCATAATTAGTAACAGCATAATTATAAAAACCAGCTTCAAAAGGTTTATCCAAAGATTCAATGTATAATTTCAAATTATTTACATCCTTATCATGTTTAAAAGATGTAAATGTAACGTTATTATTTACATCAAATACTCTATCTACTTCTATATATGATGCGGTAGAACTTACAACTTTAAATACTACATCTACGCCTTGACAAGTTACAGCAATATAATCCTGTAAATTAGCTACTTCCCCAGTTATAGCTGCATATTTACTATTAGCTACAAATGTTATTGGACTATTAACAGTAACTACTGTTGGATCTTTATCTTCATCTATACCACAACAAGTTCCTTGTATACCATAACGCATTTTATACCATTGATCTCCTCTATCTTTAAATAAAGAATTAATTTGTAAGTTATGTACAGCATCTTTTAAGAAATCATACATTATTGGTTCAATTATATCATCCATAGTAGCAAATATAACTTTATCTTGACTTACCCTGTCTATAAAATGTAATCTTATAAAAGGTGCATCAGTAGGTTCTAAAGTAAATGCTAAGCTACTAACTTTATTAGAATGAGCTTTATAAACTTTCTTGGACAATGAAGATATAGCATTAGTATACAAAGTATCTGATAATTTTACAGTACTAGTACTATCACGATATCCAAATTTTAGAGCTGATCCAGTATAAGCACTTAATACTTTACCACTGGTAGATATAGCAGCTATTTCACCAATTGCAAGATCTGTAAGATATTTACCTGTTCTGTTAGCAGTATTCGATACAGAACTTGCGATTAATAATTGTTCAACATTATTTTGTAATCTCATTTTTAAATGTATTTTAAAATAAATAAATATTTAACCTTTGCGGTATCAAATTTTTATGTTTTTTATTCTTCAGTTTGTTTTTCATTTTTCACTTGTTCTTCTTGCTGAACTTGTTTTTCTTTTGGTTGTTCTTCTGATTGTTCTTCAGCATTTCTTCTACCAAAAGCAAATTCTAAAGCCAAGTTTATAATTATACCAGAATATTCCGCTGGTATATTTATCACAGAATTATTTAATAAATCAATTTTTTCTATCTCATTTAAATAAATACATTTATACTTTAATATAAATGTATCTTTAGGAAATATTATTTCATGTCTACTACCATTATCTATTCTCCAAGCTAATCCATCATCATTCCATAAATAAGGTTTTTTAAATGGATTATTTTTATTTATGTTATATTCATCATAAGTTATTGGTTTTACTTTAGCTACAACTTGTTCTACTTCTGGAGGTTGTTCATTATCTATTACTACAATATTCTTATAATTTGGATCTTCACTCGGTTCAGGTGGTAAAAATCCATCTTCGTATCCTGGAGCTTCAGGAGCATGTATATCATGTATTTCCTTATTAGGAGATTGTTTAGTTAATATGCAAGATTCTTGTAATACTTTTATACAACCTACTGGTATATTTATATATACTGAGTTATCTCCTAAAGGTACTATAGGACTTGCAAATATGTTTGTTTCATAACTTCTAATATAATAAGAAAAGAATTTTCTACCTTCCTCATCTCTATCAAGTTTTGGATACATCCTTAACCATAATAAATGAACAGCTTCATTTAACCAAGTTTCTATCTGAGATGAAATTGGTATTCTTGAAGTTTCTAAGTTTAACTTAGATATTAGAATATGATATAAATCAAGACTTTGTATCATCTGTTGTTACTGGTTGTATTCGTATATTATCTGATGCAGCTTTAGCTAAATTTGCTGCATAACTTATTACAGAATCAATTAATACATCACTTATTATTAATGTATCATCTTGTATCTCAGGTATATAAACTAAATCTGGAATAGCTCTTACAGCTTTTATATAAACATTAAGAATACTTGTAAATGAATCCCCTACAAAATATAACTTGTTACCTATATAAGAATATAATATATTATTAAAAATAGATATTTCAGATTTATCACCAATTTTAAATAAAACCTCCAAATTAACAGGATAAGCTTCTACTTTAGTAAGTTCTACTTTAGGATAATTCGTTCTAGATACATCAGTATATACACTAATAATATGTCTAATTGGAGTACTTAAATTAACCTCAACTACATTAGTATTATCTAATACATCGATAGTTTCTGTATTAAGATCTATTACTGGACATAAATTATAAGCTTTATTTCTAAATGCAGTATCTACTATTGATCTTGAAGCATCTGAAATAAATGTTAATATTTCTTCATCTTCATATCCTTTAGCAGATAATGAATATATCCTATCATAATATACCAAGAACTTTTCTATAGCTTCACTTGCTTTCATCAGAACTTAAAAGTTTTAATTTTATATCTTGATTTTTAGGATTTTTAAGGAAATCAAGTAATAAATTCATACTCATAGTTTCTTCAACACCATCTATAAGATATGACGCACCTTTACGTTTTATCTTTCCTTTTATTAAACATTGATATACAAAAACTTTTTCTTCAAAACGTGGATCAGTGAATATATCATAAAATGTATCTGTTTCTTTATCAATGGCTTCTGTAAGTTCTAATAATGCATCTACATCATTTATAGTATTCATGTTTTTAGTTTTACCAGCTTTTAGATAATACATAGATAAAAGTCCTTTTAGTTTTGAAGGAGAATCTTTTATATCTATAAACTTCTTCATTACTAATAACTGTTTTGTTATTTTATCTATCTTAGATTGTTCTTCATATTCTTTATCTCGTATAGCGAATTTATAAGTTCCCTTATTAAACCTTTCTTCCCAACTAGGAGCTATTAAATCAGAATAACATAATATAAATTTATATTTTAAATAATCTAAAGGATTAGATAAATCTAATATTACAGGTTCACGTGTTAAATCTACTATAAATGTGTTCCAATAACAGTTTTTATCAAATATAGATAATGCACCTTCTTCTATACGTAGATCAGAATTATAAAAAAATTCTTTTTCTTCTGGTGTTAGAGGATCTATAATATGTCCAAGTTTTGTATCATAAGGTGTACCATGCAATCGTATTTTAGAACCTTCAAATAAGAAAGCTCCTACATGATTAGGATGTATATCTTGTAAAAAGCTTGATCCTTCTCTTAGCACGGGATATACAACAATCTTCTTGTTTTTTAAAGGGGATTCCACAATATTTTCTTCGGTTTTTGTTTTCATATTATTATATTATTAAATTGCACATTTATAAACTAAACATTTAGTGGGATCAGTTACCTTAACTCCACCCATGAAAAATCTATGATGTACGTATCCATCAATAGGATTAGACATTATATTGTTTTGTATCATAGAATAATCTGCTACAAAAGGATTACGTAATCCTGGTTCATAACCTTTGATATCTTCCATACCTCTTTGATAAACCATACTAATATTACGTTCACCATTTGTAGTACCAATATCTAATATATCATAAGTATAAGATTCAGCAGTTCCACCATCAGGATGAGGAATTTTATTTATAATAGGATCATCTTTTATTGGATCTAGCATAAAATCAAATACTACTCCATTAGGACCTCTAAAACTCTTAAACTGACCTTTAAACTCAGCATCACCACTACTAGACATAGATATAAACTGATTAACACTTCTAATAGGTTCAAAGAATTGTTCACCATATTTTGCAATTTGTTCACTGGCTTGTATTAAACCACGTTCACCAGTACGTACAAGAAACTGACGTTTATCAAAAGGTAATCTATTAGTAGCTAAGTCTAATACAACATTCAAAAATCCTTTTATCGTAAAATTTCTAACAGGATAAAATGCTGTACTTGAAGTCTCAATCTGTTGTCTTAAACCTGCACCTTGAGAATATTCATAACCAGATTTTCCTTTATTTTTAAATGTACCATCAGGAGCTCTATTTATACGAGAATAATATAACATATAATTCTTTTCTTGTACATATTGACGGTCAAACTCCCAATCTCTATACTGTTGCCATAAATTAGTTTTTATAATAGAATTAGTTCTTGGATCACGTACTTGAATAGTAAATCCCATAGGACGACTAATCATATTTCCAGGAACAGTATCTTCCATACGTAATCTTGTAAATAAATTCTTCATCTTAAATGGAGTGCTATATCTTACTTTACCACCCTTTTTAGATAAAGTACTTTCTACACCAGAATAAAGTTTACTAAACTTTGTACCAGGTAAAAGTTCTTCATAAGGAATAAACAATAAAGCATCACCTGTTACTAATTCACAATCATATACCCAATAAGATCCTTCAGGTCTTGCATCATCAAGTATTCTTATTTGATATTCATGTTTATGACCTTCTATAATATTTACATCGAAAAAATAAGCTTCTGGAAATACTAGTTGAAATCTACTATAATTAAATCCAGTTTTATCAGTAGGTACGATAGCTGTATTATCTATACGAGCTTCTATTAAAGGAACATTTTTTTCTTCTGAGTTCATCAGATCCCAGATAAAATCATCATCAGAATCAAGATAGATTGGAGTAGAAATACTTTTTAAGTAAGCTCCAAAATCTATCAAGTTATAGTTACTAGCAAATACCATAGATGTTAAGGTAGATGCTTTTTGCGTTAAGTTACCAAAAGCCGCAGATAAGTGATTCTTAGTTGTTAAACCTCCCCATTCTTTCGGTTGGTATTCTTGAAGTAATAGTTTCATTGATTTGTAATTTTTAAAAATTAAAGTTTAATATAATTAAGTATCTCAGCTCCAAGCTCATCAATAGCTGGCTTAGAACCAATTCGTTTCATATCATTTATTTTTACTGCATCTTCTATATCTTTAGAAAGTTTTTGTTTTCCTATAGATTTAAATGCACTAAAATCTTTAAATCCTTTTGTCATTATAAATGTAAGTGCAAAACCAACATCAAATCTTATAGGATCTTCCATTCTAGCTTTTATAATATCACTTACTTTTTCACCAGAAGGTAATGTATGATTTTGTTTAAAAAGAGAATCTAATGCTTTTATTTTTAGCTCTTTAGTAATAGGTACACCATCAAAATCTTTTAATTCTTCTAAACTTTGTCTGAAAGAATTAATATATTCTTCTTCTTGTTTTTTTAATAATTCTTTCTCTTGTTTTTGTTTTTCTATAAGTTGTTGTTCATAATCTTCGTAATATTTTATTAGTTTTGGTAAAGCTTTTTTAGTTTTATCTTCTAATTTTTTCAAAGTTTTTAATTCTTCTAACTCATCATTTATTTCTTCATTATCAAATCCTTTTAATTTTAAAAATTCTTTATATAAAGTTTCTGATAAATCTTCAGTTAGATCTTCTTCGTTTATAGATTTAAGATATTCAATAGTTTTTCTATGTTCAACTATTTCATCAATATTAGAAACATTCTGTTTTAAATCTATTAAATCCTTAAAAGATTCTGGTATACTTTCTTTTACTTTTCTTTGTACTTCATCATCTATAATGGCTATTAAATCTTTAGCAGATTCTATTTTTCTATTTTTGTCAATTTCAGAGATAACTCCTTCCTCTAATAAAGTTTGTGCCATAACCCCAAAAACCGAAGAATCCTTCTTAGAACCAGAAGGAGTTTCTCTGGATGGTTCAAAATCTATTTCAAATATATCATCATCGGTTTCTTTCTTTGAAACATTCTTTTTTTCTGGAGATTCAGCCTCTTGTGTATTATTTTGTTCTTCATTTTTTGTTTTTATATCTTCATTAAGATCTTCTAACACAAAATCTTCAACTCCACTAAAATCTAATTCTTCATTCATAAATTAAATATTTTTTACATTACGCAAATATAATAATAAGTTTCAATAAAATTATAAAAATATATCACAAATTTGTATTCGTATATAATAAATTATGTAATATTTATATTTTTGATTATCATATATTCTGGGATTTCATCTTCTTTAAACGGAATATAACAATTATCATCATCAAGCTCAGCTTGTATATTGCATATTAAGAATAATTTTTTATCAGGATATAAATTTTTAGTTTTAAAATAAGGATATCTATCTAAATACCATGTAATATATTTTTTAGTTATTAATACTCCAAAACGATGGTAATTTAGAGATAAATCTGTATTATGTTTAAAACCACTACGTTTACTACAATGTTTTTCATTTTTAAAATAATGATAAGTAAATGTAAAATATCTTGAGTCTTTACCCATTAATTCTACAATATCTATTTCTGGTAACCAAGTGTCTATGTTATACATCCATATAGCTGGAAAATATTTAAATCCACGTGGTGGCATTTTAGCTTCTACTTCTATGTATCCTTTATTAATATTAATACATTTATGAGATGATATCAATCCTCCTGTATTTATTATATCATTTTTTTTATCTGCTTTTAAAAATATCTCATCATCTTTAATTTCTATATTTTGTTTTCTCCATATTAAATTACATTTTCTTGTATCAGATTCTCCACTCCAAGGTTCTCTATAATCAAAACCATATTCCCATAAATTCTTACCATTTATACTTATATATGGTTCATTTTTTAGATGAAGCTTTGGTTTAAATATTTTGTAAAATATTATATTTAATACCTCAAATAAAGATAAATTATTTATTGTCATTTGTTATTTTTAGTATTTTTGTTATTTTCGTTATTTTTCATCAATTTTAATTTATCTTTTTCTAATTCTAAATTCAACATATCCACTTCTTTTTGAAGATTTTCAACATATTCTTTTAATTTAGCATTACGTTCGTTAATAGAAATATCTGTATCATTTTGCATTTGTTCTTTTAAAATATTCATTTGATAATCAAGTTCTATGCTTTTTTCTTTAAGAGCTAATTCTTTATCTTTTATAGCTAGCTGTTGTTCTAAAGCTTGTAATGCTTGATCCTGTTGCTGTTGTGCCATAGCAGCAGTTTGTTCTCTCATATTAATATCTTCTTCAATAGCTATATTTCTAATTTCTGCAAAAGATTTTGAGGTTAATATCTGCATCATGTTTTTAACATTCATGTTTATTTTAGAACCAAATTCTAAAGTTAATCTTTTTAACGAGTTTAAATCTTCTTTATCTTCATCTTCATCGGTAACAAATATCCCAAAATCTGATACAGATAATTGTTCATCATTTAAATTTATTATATAATTAGCAGCTTCATCACTTATATATTGTAATATAGAAGGATCATTTCTAGCACACTGAACAGTAGTATCTAATAATACTTGTATCGTTCTTAATATAGTCTGCATATGAGTATTAAATAATGGTTCAGTAATATGTGAACTTTGAGTAACAGATCTTTCTATACCTCCAACAGTTTCAGTATGAGTTATTTGACCTAATCTTTGGTCACTTACACCAGAAGAATAAGCTACTTGTCTTTCTATAAAATTTAAAAATAATATTATATGTTGTATATAATTTCCTATATCTGGATTATATATTTTACCAGTAGTATTAAAACTACCAGCTAATTTACCTTGTGATAAACCTTTATTACTTTCTTTAAAACTATCTACTATAATATAACCTTCTTCATCAGCATAATCAAACCATTCATCTAGTGTAAAAGAATCAGGAACTTTGGCTAAATCTACTTCTATCATAGGAGCTTTAAACTTTTTAATGGCTTTTTTTAAATCTCTTAATAATATAGAATAAAGATATTCATAATTTTTTAATTCACTATACATAGAAGTAGCTTTTTCATTATTATCCGTATATATTGTACCTACATATCCAGAACCATTAGTTATATAACCATTACTTTTTATCATAGGAACATCTCTAGCTTCCATTTTTACATATATATCATCTCTTATTCTTGTTACTTCATACCATCTATTTACCCAATAATAATCTACTTTTTCTCCTATATCTTTATTTGGTTTGTAAAATTCACTTACAACTTCAAATTTTCTTACACCATCTTCATTTATATAATATCTTTTACCAAGTTTTTCAAATCCTTTAAATACTACACGTGTAACACGTACTTCTCCATTATTATTATAATTACCATTAAATGCTCCCCAAAAACCATTACCTACATCAAAAAGTTCATCAAATCGAAAATTAGGATAAGTTCTTTGAAAATCTCCTGCAGATTGTCCTTGTAAATTCATATTATTATCTTTTTCCAATTTATCTATTTGTGCTGGAGTAAGATATTCATAATATCTATCTATAACTTGTGATAAAGGCATATAATTATCTTCTACAATTATACTAGCATCTTCTATACGATTACTACCTCCTAATCCAAACACTTTTATTGAAAATGGATTACATTTTCTATACACAGGCTTATTACCTATACTTTCTATACAATATATTTCTTCACCATATTTTAAAACATCTGCAAAACCAAGTGAAGCTTGTTCATATATATTTAGTTGTTTAATATAGAAATTTAATAAATGATACATCACAACTTCTAATATATCTTGTGATTCATAATTTTTAAACTTCATAAATTTAGCTACAAAATTATCTACATCTCGTTTATCTGGAAGAGATTTACTTAAATCTACAAATTCCTCCATAGCCTTATTAAACATTTTATGTATTGTGTCTTCTTTTTTAGTTATAGCAGACTCATTTATAGCACGTACTAAGAATTTCTTTTTACGTTTTATAGATTCTCCTATTAATAAATTTATACGTGGTTTTATTATTGGAAAATGCTGTATTCTAACATCTTTTATATCTGTTTCGTAATTATTAAATTCAGCAAAATTTCTAAGATCTTCTTGGTCTATCTCACCATGATATAATTTTGCTATTATCAATTTATCGTTTAAAGACATACGTGGAGTTCCATCATAATCAAATTGACATAACTCTATAGCTGCATCCGCACAATCTTTAAAAAACTTTTTATTCTTTAAAGATGCACTAATTTTTTGTCGTGGAAATGTTGTCATAATCTATATAAATTTATTTTAGATCTTTTTTTACCAAAAGCTTTATCATAATGTTGTTTAAATATATCTATTTCAGATTTTTTATCTGGATTTCTAAGATTAGTAGTTATTTTATTTATTTCTTCTGCAAAAATCATTAACATATTCATAGAACTTATTCTATCTGTATTTACCCGTTTACCAGAATTCGGAGGTGCATATAATAAACATTCTTTAATATACCCAACACTTCTTATTAAATCTACATTTCTTATACCTTCTTCCTTATTATAAGCTTGTTCTAACATCCAAGATATTTGTAAATCAATACCCCAACTATTAGTTCTTATATTAGAATGTATTCCTTTAGATTTATTACCTATCATACCAATAGAAGATATTAAACCATTATCTTTTAATATTTCTGGAGTATCTGCTAATAAATGTAAAGAATTCATTTTTGTCATATATCCATAAAAACCTTTTTTCTGATTTTCATAACATATAATTGCATTGTAATATAAAGCAGCTCTTCTAACTTGTTCATAAAATTCTTCTACTAATCTTGTACGTCCTGTATATTCAAATACTATTCTTCGTGTTATTGTGTTAAATACAAAAAAAGATTGTAAAGAGTTTTTATAATTATAATTACCATCATCATCTACTGGGTCAAATCCACCTATATAAGTATATAAAGGAACATCACCATTAGCATTTTTAACTACTGGTTCAAACATTTCACCACATCCATTTATATTTTCATTTCCTCTAAATGGAAATTCTCTTACAGGTTCTACATCTTCTTGTTTATAATACACATTTCCTTTTTCATCTATTTCAAAAAATCCTTTTATTGAACTATCTAATAAATCTTTTCGTGTACTTAATATACTGTAAGTATGTCTTAATTCTGATATAGGAAATCTATTATCACCAGAACGTACAAACATCTCAGTATATATTAATGGATAATTTAACATCTCATAGTCTAAAGCTGATTTATTGATTTTATCTTTTTTAAGCTTATTTCTTCTTTCTACATAATAATTATAAGCTTCTTCTTGTTTTGTATTTCCATTTTCATCTTTAAAATCATTATTAGTAAAATAAGCTGGTACGTACCAACAAGTTTCGGTATTATCATCATTTGTAAAAGATAACATATCAAAACTATGTGGATCTTTAAATATAATCTCAGATTCTATTATTTTATAAATATTTCCTGCTGTACCTATATATAAAGAACTTCCAAATTTAGTACTATCTACTAATTGAGCTGCTGTATTACTACCATGTATAGCTGTTATATTTGGAGTTAATGCTACTTCTTCTATTACAATAGTTCCAGGTCTATTACCAGCAGCAACTTCTGGATTTTCCATAGTAAATACACCATGTAATATCTTACTTTTTGTACCATACAACTTCCAATCATTACCAATTTTTTTCTTATATTCATGTCTAAAAGGAGAATTAAGATTATTTGGTTTCAGTGATCCACTTGTATGTTTATATAATGGAGAAGGTTTTATTTTTCCATCCGAATATATATATTGTCCTGGAAGATTTTCAAAAGCTAATTGTACTTTAGCTAATAACTCAGAAGATTTACCAGCTAAACCACTACCTACAAATATTTCAGCAGATCCAGGATATTTTATAGTTTCATCAGTATATTCTCTAGCTCCATCAAATAAGAATTCATGTAATATTATAGCTACTGCAGTAAACCAAGATTTACCACCACCACGAGCACCTAATAACATTAAATTTTTAGCCTCATTCTTATATAATGGTTTTCCTTTAGGTCCTTCCCATAATTTACGTATATATTGTAATGGAGGAATATATTTTTTTAATTCTCCTTTACTATTAAAACAG
>Ga0116173_1003590_pt1 | contig 11548 bp, 11 predicted proteins | sample AD_UKC085_MetaG_FD_89800 | JGI IMG/M metagenome (GOLD analysis project Ga0116173, IMG submission 89800) | Active sludge microbial communities of municipal wastewater-treating anaerobic digesters from USA - AD_UKC085_MetaG | ecosystem: Engineered > Bioreactor > Anaerobic > Digestate | place: USA...
CAGAAACTGAAAAGGAAACCACACCATGTTCAACAAGGGACAACTCGCCGGCCTCATGAAGCAAGCCCAGGCCATGCAGGACAACCTGAAAAAGGCCCAGGAAGAGCTGGCTTTCGTCGAGGTGGAGGGCGAGTCGGGCGCGGGCCTGGTGAAGGTGCTGATGACCTGCAAGCACGACGTCAAGCGCATCACCATCGACCCCAGCCTGCTGGCCGAAGACAAGGACATGCTCGAAGACCTGGTGGCTGCGGCGTTCAACGCGGCCGTGCGCAAGGCCGAGGAGACCTCTGCGGAGAAGATGGGCAAGCTCACGCAAGGCATGCCAGGCCTCCCCGGCGGCATGAAATTCCCTTTCTGAGGGGGCTACTGCGCGGGTCATCTGCGTCGTTGGGCGGTGCTCGGAATCCTCACGTACAGGAAGTACGTTCCGGTGGCTGCGCTCCGGCCGCCTAGCAGCTCATCCCGCTCGCTACGCCCTTGAGGGTGGGGTGGGGGCAGAAACTCAAACTGCACTGCGTCCCGGTCCCGTTCGGGCTGAGCTTGTCGGAGCCTGGTTCCGCATACACCTCCCAATGTCACCCGGATTGCCTGCCCACCCATGTCCTCCACCAACGCCCTTGAAGTCTTGATCCAGGCGCTGCGCCGTTTGCCGGGGGTGGGGGTCAAATCTGCGCAGCGCATGGCGTTTCATTTGATGCAGCATGACCGCGATGGGGCAGAGGCCTTGTCGATGGCGCTGCACCATGCGGTGCAGAACGTGCATCACTGTGCACGCTGCCACACGTTCACCGAAGACGATATCTGCAGCACCTGCCTGGACCCGGAGCGGGATGCGACGCGGCTGTGCGTGGTCGAGACACCGGCGGACCAGTCGGCGCTGGAGCGCACGGGCGCCTTCAAGGGGCTGTATTTTGTGTTGATGGGGCGGCTCAGCCCGCTTGACGGTATCGGTCCCAAGGAAATTGGCTTGCACAAGCTCATGGAGCGCGCCTCCAACGGCGTGGTGCAGGAGGTGATCCTTGCCACCAACTTCAACGCTGAGGGCGAGGCCACGGCCCATGTGATCAGTGAGACGCTCAAGAGCCGGGGCCTGCATGTCACGCGGCTGGCACGGGGCGTGCCCGTGGGCAGCGAACTCGAGTATGTCGACCTGGGCACCATCGCCCATGCACTGGTAGACCGCCGATAGCCCTTTGGTCGCTAGAATACTCCCGAATTAATAGCGGACAGCGCTTGTCGGTGCTGCGCTAGATCCGTCTAAGGGCAAAAATGAATTCCTTGCATGTGGCGCGTTTCACGGTGGCCTACTGGTGCGTTTTCGTCGCCGTGCTGCTGCCCCTGGTGTGCGCCTGGCTGGCCAAGAGCGGCGGCTTTGGCAAGCCGCGCCGCGAGGGTGGCTATGACAACCACGACCCGCGTGCCTGGATGGCCCGCCAGACCGATTGGCATGCCCGCGCCAACGCAGCCCAGGCCAACAGTTTCGAGGCGCTGCCGTTTTTTATGGGCGCCGTCATCATTGCGCACCAGTTGAGGGCAGGGCAGACCTTGCTCGATATCCTGGCGTTCTTGTTCGTCATGCTGCGCATTTTCTACATCATGATGTATGTCTCCGACATGCCCAAGGCCCGCAGCATGGTCTGGGGCGCGGGCTTCATGGTGAACATCGCCATTTTCTTCATCGGCTACCGGTAAAGCGTGCGGGCTGCGGCCCGCACCGGGGTACGTAGAAATCCCAGGGGGTAGACCCTGATGCGCCCATGCGGGGGTTGCGGCACGATTGTTGCATTGCAGCAATACGCCCTTTCTTTCGATTCCCATGGTTTTTCCTCCTGTCAGCCGCCGAGCCTTTGGCGCCGTGTCTGTCTTGTCGGCAGTGGCGGCGTGCACGGGCGCATCGTGGGCGCAGGCGCCAGGCTCCACGGGTGGGCGTATCACCATTGCGGTGGGTGGGCAGGCGGTGCTTTACCACCTGCCCCTGACCATTGCAGACCGGCTGGGTTTTTTTCAGGCCGAGGGGCTGGATGTGCACGTGCGGGACTTCGCTGGTGGCGCGCTGGCGTTGCAGGCGGTGCACGACGGCGCGGCCCATGTCTGCTCGGGGGCCTATGAGCACACCCTTCTCCAGCAAAGCCAGGGCCATGATTTCCGCGCCTTCGTGGTGCAGGGTCGGGCACCGCAGCAGGCGCTGGGCGTGTCGGTGCGGGCAGCGCCGCCCACGCAGATCGGCCGGCCGGCGATAGCCCGGCACTGCCCGCACCGACACGCGTGGGCGGCGCATCGGTGTTTCGGCACCGGGCTCGTCCACCCAGGTGATGGCCAGTGTGCTGCTGGCGCGAGCGGGCGTGGATGCGCGCGAGGTGTCTTTTGTGGGCGTGGGAACGGGCGCTACCGCCGTGGCGGCCCTGCGCACGGGTCGCGTTCATGCGTTGTGCCATGCCGATCCCATCATGTCCCTGCTGGAGCACCGCGGCGAGGTGCGCCTGGTCAGTGACCTGCGCACGCTCACTGCCGCGCAGGAGGTGTTTGGCGGGGCCATGCCCGCCAGCTGCCTGTACGCACCCCAGGCATTTCTGCACAAGGAGCCCATGGTGGCGCAAGCGCTGACCAACGCCATCGTGCATGCGCTCAAGTGGCTGCAGACCGCTTCGCCGGCCGATCTGATCAAGGCGGTGCCAGCGAGCTATGTTCTGGGTGACAGGGCCGTCTATCTGGCCGCGTTCAATCGGGTGCGCGAGACTTTTTCGCCCAATGGGCTCATGCCCGAGGATGGCCCGGCAACAGCCCTGCGGGCATTGGCCCAGGCATATCCGCACATGGCCAGCCCACGGGTCAGCCTGCCGCGCACCTTTACCGACGACCTGGCGCGCAAGGCACGGCAGAAATTCGGGGTGTGAGCGGCGCTTGCGTCTTCAGGGGCCGCGATGGCCGGGCAGGGGTTGACGTGCGGCATTGCCTGCTGAGGTGCGCATGGGCACAGGCCGCAGCATCACACCGCAGCACCACGCTGCCCAGCGGTCGCGCAGGCGCTCTCAGCGCCGCTTCCTGGCGGGTGTGCCGCCCTTGCGCGTGGGGGCAGGGGCGGGGGCCTGCTTGCTGGCCTTGCTGGTCCTGCTATTGGCGCTGCGTTCTCCCGAAGGGCCCTGACCCAGGCGCACCGGCAGGAACATCACCACCTGCTGGCCCGCCTTGAAGGCGGCACTGGCCTTCACATCGTTCCACTGGGCGACGTTGTCGGCGCTGACGCGGTAGCGCTGCGCCAGGCTGTGCACGGTGTCGCGCTTGCCGGCGCGCACCGTAGTGCGGCGGGTCACGATCTCGGGGGTGAGGGCCAGCTGGCCGTTGTCTGCCAGGTGGGCCGACACGTCCTGGCGGGTGGTGGTGCTGCGCGGCACCATCAGCGCCGACCCGGCCTTGATCAGCATGCGGGGCGGGATGGCGTTGAGGCTGCGCAGGTCGGCTTCGCTCATGCCGGTGCGCTGGGCGGCTTCGGCCACGCTCATGGTGCTGGGCACGGACCACACCGTCCAGCTGGCGTATTGGCCCTGGTCTCGGGCCTCAAGGTTGCGCTGGAACACGCGCGCGTTGTCCCATGGCAGCAGGATCTGGGGGGTTCCTGCGGCAAAGATGGTGGGGCGGTGGAACGAGGGATTCAGCGCGCGAAAATCGGCCTCGCGCACCCCGGCCAGCTGTGCCACCACGGCCACATCGATGTCGTGGGTAATATCCACCGTCTGGAAATAGGGGTGGTTTTCGATCAAGGGCAGTTCGGTGCGAAACGCCTCGGGGTTGGCTACGATGTTCTTCACCGCCTGCAGTTTGGGCACATACATGCGGGTCTCGGCCGGCATGTTCAGGTCGGTGTAGCGGGTGCCCAGCCCCGCTTTTTGGTTCTTGGCAATGGCCCGGCTCACGCTGCCTTCGCCCCAGTTGTAGGCGGCCAGGGCCAGGTGCCAGTCGCCAAACATGCCGTAGAGCTTTTGCAGGTAGTCGAGCGCGGCGCGGGTGGATGCGAGCACATCACGGCGGTCGTCACGAAAGGCGTTTTGCCGCAGGTCAAAGTAATTGCCGGTGGCGGGCATGAACTGCCACATGCCGGCGGCCTTGGCGCTGGACACGGCCTGCGGGTTGAAGGCGCTTTCGATGTAGGGCAGCAGTGCCAGCTCGGTGGGCATGCCCCGGCGTTCCAGCTCTTCGACAATATGGAACAGGTATTTGCTTGAGCGCTCGGTCATGCGCTGCATGTAGTCGGGGCGGCTGGCGTACCACTGCTCGCGGTCCTGCACCAGCTCGTGCTGCAGGTCGGGCATGGCAAAACCGCGGCGAATGCGGTCCCACAGGTCGGCGGGGGTGAACAGCGAAGCCACTTCGCTGCTGGCGGTACGGCCGGCCGTGATCGGGCTCAGTGGCCCGTTCGGAATGATGGGCGTGTGGCTGCGGGTGGCGGTGTGCGAGGGCGCAGAATCCGTGTCGAACGGGCTGGTGGCGCTGGTGCCATTGGTGGCGCAGCCGGTCAGCCACAGCAGTCCTGCAAGGCAGGCGAGGCGCAAAATTTTCATCAGAAGTCGTTTTTCCATTGGCGCAGGGCGGCAAACACCGCCACGGCATCTTGTGGTGGGACCCGGGCATCGAAGCCCTGGGCGGCTGCAGCGACCGCGGCTTCGCGGACGCGCAGAAAGGGGTTGATGTCACGTTCCAGCGCCATGCGCGATGGCAGCGTGGGCTGCTGGCGGGCGCGCAGGCCTTCGCAGTGGTGGCTGTAATCGCTCAGGGCCTGGTTGCCCGGCTCCACCGCGCGTGCAAAGCGCAGGTTGGAGAGCGTGTATTCGTGCGTGCAGCAGACGCGGGTGCTGCCCGGCAGGGCGGCCAGCTGGTCCAGGGAGACCAGCATCTGCGCGGGCGTGCCTTCAAAAAGGCGCCCGCAACCGCCCGAAAAAAGGGTGTCGCCGCAAAACAGCAAAGGGCTGCCATCCATGTCGGGGCAGTAATAAGCGATGTGACCGGCCGTGTGGCCCGGAACATCGAGCACCGAAAACCGCAGGCCCAGCAGGTCCACGCTGTCGCCCTGCGCCAGGCGCACCAGCGGCTCGGGGATGCGCTCGCGCGCGGGGCCGTATACCGTTGCGCCGGTGGCCGCGCGCAAGGCATCGACGCCGCCGACATGATCGGCATGGTGGTGCGTGACTAGAATGGCCTGCAATTGCAGTGCCTGTGCTTGCAGTATCTGCAACACGGGCGTTGCGTCACCGGGGTCCACCACCACGGCCTGGCGGCCGTTGTGCAGCATCCAGATGTAGTTGTCGGTAAAGGCGGGCAGTGGCAGCAGGTTCATGAGCGCTCAAATTATAGGTTTGCACCACTGGTTCGATTCCCCCCCCGGCCGTTATCTGCTGGCGTGGGAGCAGGCCCGCTTGGATGAGGCGGTGGCGGACATCTTCGGCTACCACGGCCTGCAGATCGGCATTCCGATGCTCGACGGTCTGCGCACCAACCGCATGCCGCACCAGTGGCTGGCCCTGGGCGAAGACGGCCTGGCCGTGCTGCCCGGCGCCCGCCCCGCAGGCCAGGCGCCCGCCAGCACCTTGCCCGGGCCGGACCCTTTGCGCCTTCTGGCGCTGCTGGCCGAGCCCGTGGCCCTGCCTTTTGCCGACAACAGCCTGGACCTGGTCTTGCTGCCCCACACCCTGGAGCAGAGCGTGGACCCGCATGCCGCGCTGCGCGAGGTCGAGCGCGTGCTGGTGCCGGAGGGGCGGGTGGTGATCAGCGGGTTCAATCCGGTCAGCCTGTGGGCCCTGCGCCAGCACCGGGCGCGCCTGTACCAGCGCCTGGGGCATGGCCGCCTGTATCTGCCCGATGCAGGCGAATTTCTGGGCTACCGGCGCCTGCGCGACTGGCTGCAGCTGTTGAGCTTCGAGGTCGAATCGGTGCGCTTTGGCTGCTATCGACCGGCCGTGCGCAGCAGCCACTGGCTGGAAAGATTTGCCTGGATGGACCGGTTCGGGGCGCAATGGTGGCCGATACTCGGGGCCGCGTACTTTGTGGTGGCCGTCAAGCGCGTGCATGGCATGCGCTTGCTTGAACCCGCCTGGCGCGCCGCACCGCAGCGCGCTGCCGCGTCGCTGCCGGTGGCCCACCGCGCTGCCGCGCCCAAGCCGCCCCATCGCACCAACCTGGTGCCCAGCACTGGGGCGGGAACCGAAGACAGGAAAAAAGTTTGAATCAGATCGAGATCTACACCGATGGCGCCTGCAAGGGCAATCCGGGCCCTGGCGGCTGGGGCGTGTTGCTGCGCTCCGGCGCTGTTGAAAAGGAACTCTTTGGCGGCGAGCTGGGCACCACCAACAACCGCATGGAGCTGATCGCTGTCATCGAGGCGCTGTCTGCGCTCAAGCGGCCTTGCGCCGTGACGCTGTACCTGGACAGCGAGTATGTGCGCAAGGGCATCACCGAATGGATCCACGGCTGGAAGGCGCGGGGCTGGCGCACGGCCGCCAAGCAGCCCGTCAAAAACGTCGAATTGTGGCAGCGCCTGGATGCACTGGTTGCCGGTGCCGGTCATCGCATCGACTGGCGCTGGGTGCGGGGGCATTCGGGCGATCCGGGCAACGAGCGCGCCGATGCCCTGGCGAACCGCGGCGTGGAAAAGGCCCTGGGGCGCGGCTGAAGTTCTCGACCACAGCCTGCGGGTATGCACTGCCTGTGCTGCGTTGCTTGCTTCATATCTAATAGCATTCTGCGCTGCTGAATAAAGGGCTGGCGGCGCTTTTCCCCTGAAATCTGGCCCGTGACCCGGCTGCGGCCGGTCGCTGGCCTGCGCCCGGCCCCTAGGCCGTTGGCCGCCGCTGTGTTCTGATGGCCGCTGGTGGAACTGTGCACAGGAGTGAACATGAACCCGCTGACCAAGATGGCGCTGGGGCTGATGGGGCAGTTGCGCCTCGAGCCTTCCACGGGCGATGGCAGCCCGGTGCTGGCGTTGCCAGCGCCGCGGCAGGGCGGCGGCATGCCGCTCATGCAGGCGCTGGCCCGGCGGCAGTCGCAACGCGCATTCAACCCCGTGGCACTGCAGCTGCCGGTGCTGTCAGACCTGCTGTGGGCTACGGCCGGCGTCAACCGGCCTGACAGCGGCGGGCGCACGGCGCCCAGCGCCATGAACGCGCAGGAGGTGGACCTGTATGTGGCGCTGCCTGAAGGCCTTTACCTCTACGCGCCCCAGGCCCATGCGCTGCAGCGCGTGGTGGCCGCCGATGTGCGGCGCGTCACGGGCTACCAGGATTTTGTGGACAGCGCGCCGCTCGATCTCGTCTATGTGGCCGACCACGCGCGCATGAAGCTGGTGCCGGCCGAGCAGCGCAGCGTCTATGCCGCCGCCGCCGCGGGTGCCATGGCGCAAAACGTTTATCTGCATGCGGCATCCACCGGACTGGCCACCGTGATCCGGGCCTGGCTGGACCGCGGCGCGCTGGCGCAGGCCATGGGCCTGGGCACGAACCAGCAGGTCTTGCTGGCACAGACCGTGGGCTGGCCGGCCGGAGCGGCACCGCAATGAGCACCGTGTTTGATCCGCTGCGCCTGTCTGCGGTTGCGCTGGATGTGATGGCGGCCAACCGCGATGCGCCGCAGGGCCTGGTGCGGCGCCAGCAGGCGCGGCTGGCCCTGCTGCTGGGTGCCGCGCTGAAAGGTTCGCGCCTTTACCGTGAGCTGCTGGGGGCTGGCGCCTCGGCCCGCACGCCGCTGCATACCTTGCCGGTGGTCACGCGCGGCCAGCTGATGGAGCGCTTTGACGACTGGGTGACCGACCCCTGCCTCACGCTGGCTGCGCTGCGCGCCTTCACCGCCGACCCGTCGCGCATCGGCGAGCCCTGGCAGGGCCGCTACATGGTGTGGGAGAGCTCGGGCACCAGCGGCCAGCCGGGCATCTTTGTGCAGGACGCGCAGGCCATGGCCGTGTATGACGCGCTGGAGACGCTGCGCCGCTGTGCCCCGCGTCCACTGTCGCGCTGGCTCGACCCGCTGTGCCTGGCCGAGCGCATTGCCTTCGTGGGGGCAACCAGCGGGCATTTCGCCAGCTATGTGTCGGTGCAGCGCATGCGGGCGCTCAACCCCTGGCTGGCGGGGGGCACGCGCAGTTTTTCCATCCAGCTGCCCACGCCCGAGCTGGTGGCGGCCCTCAATGCGTTGGCACCCACGGTGCTGGCCACCTACCCCACAGCCGCCGCGCTGCTGGCCGACGAGGCGGCCCGTGGCACCTTGCGCATCAGGCCGAAAGAAGTCTGGACGGGCGGCGAAACGCTGAGCCCCGCCGTGCGCGCCCATATCGAGCAGGCGCTGGGCTGCCCGGTGCGCAACAGCTATGGCGCGTCGGAGTTCCTCACCCTGGGCTGGGAATGCGCGCAGGGCCAGATGCACCTGAACGCCGACTGGGTGGTGCTGGAGCCCGTGGATGAGCACCACCGCCCCGTGCCTGCGGGCCAGCCCGCATGCAGCGTGCTGCTCACCAATCTGGCCAACACCGTGCAGCCCCTCATCCGCTACGACCTCGGTGACCAGGTCACGCTGCAGGCCGGGCGCTGCGGTTGTGGTTCGCCCTTGCCGGTGATGGTGGTGCAGGGGCGCCAGGATGACCCTTTGCACATGGCTGGACAGGACGGCCAGCCGGTGACGCTGCTGCCGCTGGCCTTGTCCACCGTGCTCGAGGATGAGGCGGGTGTGTTCGACTTTCATCTGCGCCAGCAGGACGGGCACACGCTGGTGTTGCGCCTGGCCTTGGCGGGCGAAGAGGGGCAGGCTGCCATGGCGCGCTGCTGCGCGGCGCTCAAGGCCTTTGCCAAGGCCCTGGGCCTGCCCCGGCTGCGGGTGCTGCAAGAGCTGGGCCTGCCCGTGCCACGCGGGCGCAGCGGCAAGGCCCGCCGCATCGTGGCCTGCCCCTCTTGAGAGGCTATTAAATATATAGCTATTGGTGATTGATTTGTAAGCGCCAGAGGCTGATTTCCTTCGCATTCCAGACCAGGGCACAACGGCCGTCCGGGTGGGGGGTGGCTGCACCGATGTCCTCGGGGTGTTGTTCGTAGAATACGCCGCCGGCAACCGACCGCCATGGCTTGCTTTGCGACCTATCGGCCAAGGCCCTGGAGGCTGAGAAAGCCGTGTGTGCCCCCGGAGTGCATGCGGCTTTTGCCGTTTTTTCCTTTCTTTTTTTCGAATCTCGCCGCGCGCGCGGCCAGTCTGTCTACCGCATATGCAACGCCATTGGCCTCCCTTCGCCTGGGTCTGTTTCGCCATGTGCGTGGGGGTCATGGGCACCGCCCTGGCCAGCCCGCTGTATCCGCTGTACCAGGCCCGCTGGGGCTTGCAGCCGAGCCACATCACGGGCATCTATGTGGCGTACATGTTCGGGGCGCTGGCCAGCCTGCTTTTTCTGGGGCGGCTGAGCGACCGGTTTGGATTTTTACCGGTGCTGCGCCAGGGCCTGGTGCTGGTCACAGCCGGTGTGCTGCTGTCGGCGCTGGCTTGGAGCATGGCGTCGTTTGTGGCCAGCCGCGTGCTGATTGGCATTGCCTCGGGAATGATCACCACCTCGGCCTCGATCGGTCTCACTCAACTGAACCGCAGCGGCAATGTGCTGCGTGCCTCGGCCATGACGAGTTTTGCCATGGCGTTGGGTTTTGGTCTGGGGCCGCTGGTGGGCGGCTTGATGGCCCAGTGGGTGCCGCAGCCCCTGGTGACGGCCTATGTTCCCAGCGTGGTGCTGGGGGTGTTGGCCGTCTATGCCCTGTACCAGGTGCGGCTGGCACCCTTGGCATCGGCCGCTGCGCCAGCACCGTTTGCCTTGCACGACTGGCTGCCGCGCATCACCCTGCCGCAACCTGCCGTGCGGCGGCCGTTCTTGATTGCCAGCCTGGGCGCGTTCAGCACCTTCAGCATCTTCGGGCTCTATGCGTCACTGGCACCGAGCTTCATGGCGCACATGGTGCCCTGGCATGGGCCGGCCGTGAGTGGCCTGTCGATTGCCATGATTTTGTTTCTTTCGGCCGGCTTTCAGTGGCTGGCCCGGCCGGTGCACACCAAGACCTGCACCATTGCGGGGCTGGGGCTGCTGGCCGCCTGCAATCTGCTGCTGATCGCCACAACCCACACCAGTCTGCCCCTGTTGTTTGTGCTCAGCCTGCTGTGCACCGCCGCGGGCCATGGCCTGGTGAACCTGGCGGGCATTGCCATTGTGAACAAGGTGGCCGGGCCCGCAAACCGCTCGGGGTTGCTGTCCACCTACCTCGTGGTGGCCTATTTGGGAACCATCGTGCCCATTCTGGGCGTGGGCTGGCTGTCGGATCAGCTGGGCCTGCCCGTGGCCATCGTGATTTTTTGCGGGGTGATGGCGGCGCTGACCAGCGCGCTGGCCTGGCTGGCCCACCGCACTCCGGTGATCGAGCAGGCCTGATTCAGGGGACCGGTCAGCCCGCCGGGCCTGCGCCGAGCAGTTGGTTCATGGCCTGGACGTCTTGCGGGCGCACCACGCGTGCCACTTCTTGCCCGGCGCGCAGCAACACCAGCGTGGGCCAGAGCTTCACGCCAAAACTGCGGCCCAGGCGCTGGCCGGGGCCGTCTTCCACCTTGACATGGGTCACATCCGTGCGGTCGTGCAGGGCCTGCTCGATGAGCGGCTGGGCACGCTGGCAGTGGCCGCACCAGGGCGTACCGAATTCGAGCACGGTGGTGCCAGGCAGGCGGTCCACTTCGGCGCGCGTGGGGGCTTGGGCAAGGTGCTGGGCGGCGTAGGGCATAGGCTCAAAGATTTCGGAAAGTGGCCTCAGGAGTCGCCCATTGTGCTGTGCATTCACTGCGGCGCAAGCGATGGGCGCGTTGGAGGCCAGTGCCACCGTGGAGCCGGCTTTGCCGGTCCACGGGTGGCGTCCCCTGAGGGGAAGGCGCGAAGCGACACAGGGGGCTCAAATCACCCCGTCAAACACCATCACATCCACGGCCTCACCCGGCGCCACGTTGCCCTGGCCGTGGTGCAGCACGATGAGACCGTTGGCCTGCACCATGGAGCTGAGCACGCCCGAGCCCTGGTTGCCCGTGGTGCGCACCTGCAGCGTGCCGTCGGCCGCAGTGGTCACGGTGCCACGCTGGTATTCGGTGCGGCCGGGCTTTTTGCGGATGGCCTCGGTGCACAAGGCGCGCAGCAGCGGCGGGGCCGGGCGGGTGCAGCCCATCATGCGCAGCAGGGCAGGGCGCACAAAGGCGAGAAAGGTCACCATGACTGCCACCGGGTTGCCGGGCAGACCGAACAGGACGGCACCGCCCGTCTGGGGCGTAGTATCTTTTTGATAGCTGCTAGCCCTTTTTTCGCCTCGGCTAGAGCCATTTTTTCCCTGTAATCCGTCGGCTGCAATGCGCCCCACGGCCATGGGCCGGCCGGGGCGCATGGCGATGCGCCAGAACGCCACGTCGCCCAGCTGTTTCATCATGGCGCGCGTGTGGTCGGCCTCGCCCACGCTCACGCCGCCGCTGGTGATGATGGCGTCGGCCCGCTGGGCGGCATCGCGAAAGGCGG
>Ga0116173_1003603_pt1 | contig 11507 bp, 10 predicted proteins | sample AD_UKC085_MetaG_FD_89800 | JGI IMG/M metagenome (GOLD analysis project Ga0116173, IMG submission 89800) | Active sludge microbial communities of municipal wastewater-treating anaerobic digesters from USA - AD_UKC085_MetaG | ecosystem: Engineered > Bioreactor > Anaerobic > Digestate | place: USA...
AAATATCGGACTTCCTATTCTTGAATGCGAGCAGGCAGCAGAGGAAATCAGCGCAGGCGATGAGGTTTCAGTCAATTTTGATACAGGAGAAATCAGAAATATTACTACAGGCAAAAACTATATGGCACAGCCGTTTCCGCCTTTTATTCAGAATATTATAAAGTGCGGCGGACTGCTTGCACCATTAAAGGAGGCTGAAGATGAATAAAAACATTGCTGTTATCCGCGGGGATGGGATAGGTCCGGAAATCATAGATCAGGCCATTCTTGTGCTTGACAGAATTGCGAAGCTTTACGGACACACCTTCTCATATACAGATGTTGATATGGGTGGCTGTGCCATTGATAAGTACGGTGATCCGCTTCCTGAAGATATGCTTAAAAAATGCATAGAATCCGACAGTGTTCTGCTCGGTGCGGTGGGAGGCAACAAATGGGATAATGTTCCGGGAGATAAACGTCCTGAAAAAGGACTTCTTCGTCTTCGCGCGGGGATGGGAGTATACAGTAATAACCGTCCTGCAAAAATATGGCCGCAGCTTGCAGGTGCTTCACCACTCAAAAAATCCATAGTAGACAGAGGAATTGATTTTATTATCGTAAGAGAGCTTATCGGCGGCGTTTATTTCGGTGAGCATAAGACTGAAAATACAGACGGGGAAAAAACAGCTACTGATATTCTGAAATACAGCGAGTCCGAAATTGAGCGCATCGGCAGAATAGGATTTGAAACGGCAATGAAGCGCAATAAAAAACTGTGCTCGGTGGAAAAAAGTAACGTGCTCGATTCCAGCCGTCTCTGGAAAAGTGTTATGCACAGACTTGCGGATGAATATCCGCAGGTTGAGCTTTCAGATATGCTGGTAGACAACTGCGCTATGCAGATTGTAAAGGACCCTTCACAGTTTGATGTAATTGTTACAGAAAATATGTTCGGAGATATACTTTCTGATGAAGCGTCTATGATTACAGGTTCAATCGGAATGATTCCTTCATCTTCTCTTGGCGCCACATCATGCGGACTGTACGAGCCTATTCATGGTTCAGCTCCTGATATTGCAGGAACAGATACCGCAAATCCAATCGGAACTATACTTTCTGCCGCTATGATGCTCAGATACAGCTTCGAAATGAATGACGAGGCACAGGCAATAGAAAATGCTGTTTTTGAGATACTTGACAAAGGATACCGCACATCGGATATTATGCCTTCTGATAAAAACGAATCAGAAAAGTGTATTAAGGTGGGCTGTAAAGAATGTGGAAGACTTATAACGTCCCACATAAGATAGGAGGAATGGTCACATGATATTATCAGGTGCAGATATTGTTGTACGAACCTTGATTGAACAGGGATGTGATGTCGTTTTCGGCTATCCCGGAGGACAGATTATTAATGTATATGACTCCCTGTATAAATACCGTGATGAGCTTACTCATATTCTGACAGCTCATGAGCAGGGGGCTTCCCATGCTGCTGACGGCTATGCGAGAGCAACAGGAAAGGTCGGAGTTGTTATTGCAACATCAGGCCCGGGAGCAACTAACCTTGTAACAGGAATAGCTACTGCATATCTCGATTCAATCCCGATGGTAGCTATTACGGGAAATGTTTTTTCCTCATATATAGGTTCTGACAGCTTTCAGGAGATTGATATAACAGGAATAACACTTCCTATTACAAAGCACAATTATGTTATCGGCAGTGTCGATGAGCTTGCCGACACAATCCGTGAAGCCTTCAGACTTGCAGTTTCAGGCAGACCGGGACCTGTTCTCATTGATATCCCAAAGGATATACAGATAGCAAAATGTGAACATGAGCCAAAAGCCCCTTGTGTTCCTGATGAACGCATACATGCGGACGATATCAGTATAAAAGAAGCCGCAGAATGTATTTCTGAAGCGGAACGTCCTTTTATATATTTCGGAGGCGGACTTATTTCATCACATGCTGAAGATGAGCTTATGCAGCTTGCGGATTTAATTGATGCCCCGATAGGCTGCTCTCTTATGGGGATTTCAGGGATTGAAACTGATCACCCAAGATTCCTTGGAATGCAGGGCATGCACGGCCATTATGCCTCATCAGTTGCAATGCATCGTGCAGACTGTATAATCTCTCTTGGTGTACGATTTAATGACAGAGTTACAGGCAACCGAGAAAAGTTTGCAAAGAATGCAAAAATAATTCACATAGATGTTGACAGCTCTGAATTATCAAAAATAATTTCACCTGCATATGCAATCCGCGGCGATGTAAAGTATACGGTAAAAAAACTTATAGAATACCTTGCTCCTGTGAAACATTCGCAGTGGTGGGAAACTATAAAGGGTCTTCGCGCAGAGGAAACAGCTATCATGGATAAGCGTGAAGGTCTTACCCCTTTAAGAGTAATGGAGCAGCTAAACAGGCATCTGCTTCCTGATACTCCGGTAGCTACAGATGTAGGACAGCATCAGATGTGGGCAGCTCAGTATCTTAATTTCAAAAAAAGCAGAAGGTTTATTTCCAGCGGCGGTCTCGGTACTATGGGCTTCGGGATAGGTGCTGCCATAGGTGCACAAATAGGAACAGGTAAACATACAGTACTTGTAACAGGCGACGGAAGCTTTGGAATGTGCCTTCAGGAGCTTGCAACTGCTGTATCATATAAAATTCCTCTTGTTATCCTTATGCTTAATAACGGCGTGCTTGGTATGGTTCGTCAATGGCAGACACTGTTTTTTAACGAGCATTATTCAAACACGGTGCTTGACAGAAAAACTGACTTTGTACAGCTTATAAAGGCATTCGGCTCTGACGGTGTTCGTGTAAACAACATAGATGAACTCAGCCCGGCACTTGAAAAGGCATTTTCTTACGACGGTCCGTATCTTATAGAGTGTATGATAGATAAGGATGAGTTCGTTTTACCGATGCTTCCGCCGGGGGGCTCAATGGATGATATAATCGTAAAGGTGGGTGATTGATTTGCATGAATTTACTTTGGCTGTTCTTGTAAAAAACAAATACGGCGTTCTTAACAGAGTTACAAGTATGTTCAGAAGACGCAGATTCAATATCCGTTCCCTCAGTGTAAGTGAGACGGAAACCGATGAATACTCAAGAATTACAGTAACATCTTATGGATGCGATACAGAAAAATGTCAGCTGATAGATCAGCTTTCAAAGCTGGTGGATGTCTGCTTTGTCAGGGAGCTTGCAGATAAGGATTCAGTAGGCTTTGAGCTTCTGCTTGTCAAAATCAGAAATGACCCTGAAAACCGTGCAGCTGTCCGTGACACAGCAGATTCCTATGGTGCAGAAACTGTAGACTACACAAGAGAATCAGTTATTCTGAAGCTTACGGGAAGTACGCGTAAAATAAATGCTTTTATTGACCTTATGCGTGATTTTTCAATACTTGAAATCTGTCGTACAGGAGTTGCATCTCTTGAACGCGGAAACACAACGATACGTAAAATTAAAATATAAAAACTAAACAGAAAGAGGTAATTATTATGTCAAAAATTTATTATCAGAAAGACTGCAATCTTCAGAAATTGGAGGGTAAGACTGTTGCAGTTATCGGTTATGGTTCTCAGGGACACGCACACGCTCTTAACCTTAAAGATAGCGGTGTAAAAGTTGTTGTAGGTCTTTATGAAGGAAGTAAAAGCTGGAAAAAGGCAGAAACACAGGGATTGACTGTTATGACTGCTGCAGAGGCAACAAAAGCAGCCGATGTAATCATGATTCTTATAAATGATGAAAAGCAGGCAAAGCTTTATAAGGAGAGCATTGAGCCTAACCTCACAGAAGGCAAAACACTTGCATTTGCTCACGGATTTAATATTCATTATGGATGTATACAACCGCCAAAGAACATAAATGTTATCATGGTTGCACCAAAGGGTCCTGGCCATACGGTAAGAAGTGAATATCAGGCAGGAAAAGGAGTACCTTGTCTTATTGCCATAGAACAGGACGCTACAGGTGATGCGCTTGATATCGGTCTTGCATATGCTCTCGGTATCGGTGGTGCAAGAGCGGGAGTTCTCGAAACAACATTCAGAACAGAAACAGAAACTGACCTTTTCGGTGAACAGGCTGTACTCTGCGGCGGTGTTTGCGCACTTATGCAGGCCGGATATGAAACTCTTGTTGAAGCAGGATATGACCCTAGAAATGCTTATTTTGAGTGTATCCATGAAATGAAGCTGATTGTTGACCTTATTTATCAGAGCGGATTTGCAGGTATGAGATATTCTGTTTCAAATACAGCAGAATACGGCGATTATATAACAGGTCCTAAAATCATTACAGATGAAACAAAGAAAGCAATGAAAAAGGTTTTGAAGGATATCCAGGACGGAACATTCGCAAAGGACTTCCTGCTTGACATGTCAGAATCAAGTTCACAGGTGCATTTTAATGCTATGAGAAAGATTGCTGCAGAGCACCCGAGTGAGATTGTCGGCGCAGATATCCGCAAGTTATACAGCTGGAGCGATGAAGATAAATTAATCAATAATTAATTGTGATAAAACTGTCTTCGCAATCAATTTTATATTTGAGGAGAGATAAAAATGAACAGTGAATTGCTTATTTCAGGAGCCCATAATGCACCGCATCGTGCTTTATATCACGCTCTTGGGTTAACTGAAGAAGAAATGCAACGACCTATGGTAGGAATCGTAAGCTCATACAATGAAATTGTTCCGGGACACATGAATCTTGATAAAATAGTAGACGCTGTAAAGCTTGGCGTTGCTATGGCGGGAGGAACTCCTGTTGTATTTCCTGCTATTGCTGTTTGTGACGGAATTGCTATGGGTCACAACGGGATGAAATATTCGCTTGTAACACGAGATCTTATTGCTGACTCTACAGAAGCCATGGCGTTGGCACATGGGTTTGACGCTCTTGTAATGGTTCCGAACTGCGATAAAAATGTACCGGGACTTCTTATGGCAGCTGCGAGGATTAATGTTCCGACTGTTTTTGTAAGCGGAGGTCCTATGCTCGCAGGAAAAGTTAAAGGTGTAAGAACCAGCCTTTCCACAGTGTTTGAATCGGTAGGAAAGTTTAATGCAGGTAAAATGACAGAGGAAGATCTCTATGAATACGAGTGCAAGGCCTGTCCTTCCTGCGGTTCCTGTTCAGGTATGTTTACGGCAAATTCTATGAACTGTCTTACAGAAGCACTCGGTATGGGACTCAAAGGAAACGGAACAATTCCGGCAGTTTATTCTGCACGAATTGAACTTGCAAAGCACGCAGGTGCGGCAGTAATGGAAATGGTAAAAAAGAATATAAGACCACGTGACATTATGACAAAAGAGGCTCTTATGAATGCTTTGACTGTTGACATGGCACTGGGATGTTCCACAAATACCATGCTTCATCTTCCTGCAATAGCGCATGAATGCGGTTTGGAAATCGGCCTTGATATCGCAAACGAAATCAGTGCCAAAACGCCTAATCTGTGTCATCTTGCACCGGCAGGCGAAACCTATATGGAGGATCTGGACGAAGCGGGCGGTATCTATGCCGTGATGAATGAACTTAATAAAAAAGGACTTCTTAACACAGAATGTATGACTGTCAACGGAAAGACTGTCGGAGAAAACATTAAAAACTGCAAAAATCTCAACACAGATGTTATCAGGCAGATTGAAAATCCATACAGTGAAACCGGCGGAATAGCAGTATTAAAGGGCAATCTTGCTCCTGAAGGAAGTGTTGTAAAGCGTTCTGCTGTACTTCCTGAAATGCTGGTTCATGAAGGACCTGCAAGGGTTTTTGATTGCGAGGAGGATGCGCAGGCCTTTATAAATGCCGGGAAGGTTGTGGTAGGTGATGTTATTGTTATCCGTTACGAAGGTCCTAAGGGTGGCCCGGGTATGAGAGAAATGCTCAATCCTACCTCTGCAATAATGGGCATGGGACTCGGCAGCAGCGTTGTTCTGATTACAGACGGAAGATTCAGCGGAGCAACCCGAGGTGCCTGCATAGGTCACGTTACACCTGAAGCTGCAAGCGGCGGAATAATCGGAATTGTTGAGGACGGTGATATAATCTCTGTAAATATTCCGGAAAACCGAATCGAACTTAAAGTTTCCGATGAGGAAGTCGCAAATCGTATGAAAAACTTTGTTCCTAAGCAAAAACAATTGTCCGGCTATCTGAAACGCTATGCAGCACTTGTTTCAGGTGGCGCATCCGGTGCTATTCTGAACATCTGATAGTTTTTTTCCTTTCCTCACACATATATTAAAAAAAGCATAGCCGTTTTCGCGGCTATGCTTTTTTGAATAAAATTCATAATATCACCGGACTGCTTTTTGGTTTAATGGTTTACCTGTGCACTTGTGTGAAAAGCGTATTCCATAATTAAAATTCCTATATATGGTCTTATGCTGACGTTTACACGATAAAGACCGCTCGGAACATTGCTCCAGTTATGTGATGATGTCACGTATGAACCATTGAGTATTTCGCCATGGGAGTCTCCGTAATTTTCCCAACCGCTTCCGGTTGAACGCTGTAGAGACATTGCAATGTATACCCTCGTAACTTCAGGGATACAGTTTACCGTACATAAACCTGCTGCAGTATTTCCAGAGAAACTTAATGATGTTGTAATATTATATATTGAAATATATGATGAAGTAGATATTAAGTCATTGATTTCAGCATTAGCAACGGTTGCAACATTTGCAGCAGTGACAGTATAATTTCCTATAGCCCCCATACAACAAATAACACCGATAATAATTGATAACGCCTTATTTAAAATCATATAAATCACCTCCTTTTATAATAATGAAGTACAAAATGTATACTCTATTTATATAAACGTTTCCATTATTTAAAAAAGAGACATTATTTTGAATTTATTTTAATTTCAGCAAAATTGCTGCTTTTTTTGATATAATATTATTTAAATTGCTTGTTAATAAAAATACCGCAGAAATTAGTATTTTTAAAATACAATTATGTACAAAAATTCATGCTGAAAGGCTATGAAATAATTTAATTTTTAAAAAATGTATATAATATTTCTTTTTTTGTTGACGATATTAAAAAAATAAAGTATTATTATAATATATACACAATTATTAATAATCATGCTGATATGCTGATGGTATTTTATTGAATCGATATATTATTATAGTCAGGAGTGAAATGATTGATAACGATATATTTATCTTCTATTACTGATAAAAATGATGAGGAAAAATTTGCTGAAATATACAGATATTATAAGGATAAAATGTTTAGAATAGCTAAAAATATTTTAAAGGACGATTTTTTGTCCGAGGATGCAGTTCACAATACGTTTATTAAAGTGATAAACAATATGAAAATGATCGAAGATGTAAAATCAATAAAAACCAAAAGTCTTATTGTCACAATGACAAAGAATTCAAGTATTGATTTATATAGAAGCCGCAATAGTGAAAGGAACGATTTGTACGACGAGGATTTAGAAATAGCAGATAATGAAAATATTGAAGAAAGTATAATATCAAATATTGAATATGAAGCGATTGTAAATGAAATTTTATTGCTTCCTGAAAAACAAAGACAGCTTTTATTTTTAAAATTTGTTAATGAACTTGATATTAAGAGTGTGGCCGAGGTTATGAATATGTCATATTCTGCAACACAAAAGGGATTGCAGCGGGCAAGAGCAAAGCTTATACATAATCTTTCTGAAAACTCAAAAAGTCGTAAACATACTCAAAGCGACCGCTTTCAGTCTCGTTGGGCTTTAAGCGTGTCATTTTGAGATAGCCCCATTTCTTCAGTTCCTTCAGAGCTGACTTTATAACTGTTCTGCCATCTTTGCATATAGCTGTCAGTCCTTCAATGGAGTAATCCCAGTTGTCGGGGAGGGAAAGCACCTTGCAAAGCAGACCGATAGCTTTCAGGCTGAGGTTCTTTGAACGGAGAAAGAAGCTGCTCATGACAGTATAGTTAGCGTTTTTAGTAACACGGCACACTTTAGAGCCGTTGCTGCCACAGGCTTTTTCGATTGTTATGAAGTCGGTCGGCTTGATATGTACTGTTTTATCCTTTGCGGAGAATTCAAAGAAATCATATCTGTAACCGATTTTCTTGTTTACCGTCTGATCAGGGAACAGCTTAGTCACACACAGATAGCCGTATTCTTTCAGCTCGTTCAGTGCGGTTTCAATGGCCGACTCCTTTTCCTTGCAGATAGAAGCCAGTCCTTTTACTGAGTAATCCCACTTATCAGGCAGGTTCAGCACTTTGCTGAGTAGTCCTGTTGCTTTCAGCGAGATCGCTGTTGACATCAGATGATAGTTGCTCATTACTGCGTATGCGGTGTTCTTGAATACACGGCAGACAGATGAGCCTCTTTTTTTCCATTTCCTTAGCAGCCATTGTGATACCCCTTTGTGTCAGAAACTGATTGTACGCCTCACCATTTCAGGGAGCTTGCTTCTGTTCAGTGAATAAACATCAGCGTTCTTTATGAGATAACCATTCTTTTTCAGACCTTCAAGGGTAGCCTTGATCTCATCGTATGAACTGCCGAGAAACATGGAGTGCATCTTTTCGGCTGTGCAGTTATCAGCATCGGGATAGCTTGCCATCTTGGTGATGATAGCAGTTTCAGCAAAAGACAGGTCATTGCTGACCGGAATACAGATAGATTCAGTTACAGGCATAGGGAAGTCCTCCTCGATAACGTTAAATTCCAGTAAATTCCTTGACATCTGTAAAATGCCATGTTATAATGAAATAAATTGATGATTGGCATTTTTATGGGCGAATGACAATGAAAAAAGCACCCCTGCGAGGAGTGCTGAGTGATATTTGATTTTGAGCATAAAAAAATAGCAAACAGCGTTCTAATCGAACACTGCTTGCTATTTTTGGCTGTTTATTGTAGTATAAGAGTTTTTATCAGATGAGTGTTGCCACAACGGACATTAACTTTTTTGATTGAGTTGTCCTACTATTATTCTACCCAAAGCCTACCTTTTTTTAATTGAAAAAGGTAGAAATAATGATGATTGGGCAGCCCTTAAAAGATTCTCATCAATACTTTTTTGTTATTCACTAAAAGTCTTGTAGCAAAGATTGTCAGTATACAGCTTCCTACCGAATTCTACCGAAAATCCAGTTCTGCCAACTTTCTACCGAAAAAATCTTTTTCGAGGCATTTTTTGATGCGTTTTTGAAACCGCGCTAAACCGCCATTTTTGAAATTTGATCGTTCTGAATCGACGATATTGCGTGATTTCTGAGTGATGAAAAGTGATTTGAAGTGACGTGGAGTGATTTGAAGTGAATGGTAGATGAAAACTCAAAATCTTCCATGCTCCAACTTAAAGATTCAGTTTCTGTTCCAACAAATTCAGCTATTGACTCATTGTAGTTGATATTTGCTCCCGAACCATTAATGAATACATTCTGAGCTATGATCAATCCATTCGTATTGAAATCGGTACAGTCTATGATAACATTTCCAAATGGTGCGTAAACAAGTCCGTTAACTGAGATTTGCTCGCCTTCAAGCCTGATATTGCCGAATTTTGAATAGATCACAGAATTATTGCTGTTAAAATTACCATTGGATAAAGTAATGTCTGATACTGCTCCGATTGCAGAATTAAGGGCAAGATTTCCGTCAATATTAATTTTTCCTACAACATAAACAGGTTGATTTATATTGTTATTCAGTTCAGAGAGGACAAGGTTTTCATTATACGTCTGGCAATCATCTGTGAAGTATTTATTGAAAAGCTTACTATGGATATAGATCATATCACGTTTCACATCAAATGCTTCAAGATCCCCAGATGGTGCTTCTTCGGTGGCATCATATATAATTCCGTTCATATTGCCGGCTTGAGCCGTGTTTGTGACAGTACCGTTTGTATATCCGTTTCCGTTTAAAGTTAGACTCTCAAGTTCTAAGGAAATACCTGCCTGACCATCTGATGCAAATACCGCATACGGATACTTTGATAGTGTGTGTGTTTCTTCAGCAGCTGTCGCACCGATTATTGACGTAAAACTAACAGTAACAGTTAATGCAAGTGTTAAAGAAACGATGCTTTTTAGAGTGCTATTTTTCATTCTCTTCTCCTTTTAAAAAAAACTATGCGCTGATATAAACGAAATATTGCCCTGTTTATACTTCAAGTAAATATCGCGCACTATATTATAATATATTGTTTTTTTAAATAAAACAAGTCGTTTTTGCTATTCTATTTGTCATTTTTTGCAACACTTTTCGTATCAAACCTTTCTGCTTCATCGATCAATTTAGCGAACCATATGCTACAGATATATTCATTATAATCCTTTCCCCAGTGAATCAATGGGGATTGTTTAAGATTCTTCTGAAAATTCAGCTATAGATAACTTAACTTCGTGAAATCAGTTTTTCTTTTATCTTCATAGTGTAAAAAGAAAGATTTTTATTTAGAAACTCTTTAAGGGAAACAATAACAGAGTGTGTTGATAGTAGTTTTGACGCATAACTGATATTCACCCATACAGTTAGTTTGGGGATTATCTAAAAAACTGAAAAAATAAAAAGTAGATTATATATTGACGCAACTTACAAAAAGTGGTATAATTATCAAAAATGAATTGTTCAATCTGTGGCACATTTTGGTGTGATAAATAATTGGAAAAGCATTATTTTAGAAAGGAAAAACCGCTGATTGTCAAGGTAGTTGTCAGTAATTTTTAAATTTTTTTGTGGAATATAAGTTATAAAATTAGAGCTGGACGCCATCCTTGACAGAACCTAAAAGAAATGCTGATACCATTCTACCGAAGGCGAGAAACTCAAGAATAGTTCTTTTATTTTCGCTTCGGATTTCTTATCGTAGCATTTCTTTAAGCTCCTGTAAAGGACATGCCAGAGGCATGCGCTTCGCGTGGCTTAAATAAACCGAGGCTCGAAATCTAAGAATAAGTTCATGATGCTTTTTCTGAGCTTGTACTGACAATAGGCTTGGTCTCAGTATAATCTTTATCAGGATTAAGATGAGCTTCAGTAATATTGCTCCAGTCACGAGGCCTTCGTCCGTTCCAGCGTTCAGGATGTGCTGATTTGGCTGTCTCATACACTTTGTGCCTATTATTCAGAATTTCTTCACTTTTACCTTCATGTCTTTCTGCTGGAGTTAAGAATTTTATTCCACTGTGATGATGATCACTTCTGTACCAGTTAACAAACTCTTTGCACCAGTTACGGGCATCTTCCAGCGTCTCAAATCCTTTAGGCTGATAATTCGGTCTGTATTTTAATGTTTTGAATAATGACTCTGAATATGGATTATCATTGCTTACGCGCGGGCGGCTGTTTGAAGGTGTAATACCAAGAGCATACAGTGTTTCAAGCATTGTTGCTCCTTTCATAGGCGAACCATTGTCTGAATGAAGTACCAATGGTTTTGTAGTAAGTCTCTTTTGTGCAATGCAGGTGCGCTGAATCAGTTCACTGGCATGGTTCGCTGACTCCTCA
>Ga0116173_1003605_pt1 | contig 11502 bp, 1 predicted proteins | sample AD_UKC085_MetaG_FD_89800 | JGI IMG/M metagenome (GOLD analysis project Ga0116173, IMG submission 89800) | Active sludge microbial communities of municipal wastewater-treating anaerobic digesters from USA - AD_UKC085_MetaG | ecosystem: Engineered > Bioreactor > Anaerobic > Digestate | place: USA...
CTTGTCCAAACCACGGTGCAATTTCACCATCGAATATGGTTATATCTGTGGGGAAATCTGAGGTCGTTTGATATTTATGATATTCATAATCGGATTTCTTCGTATGCACAGGCAATGATCGTTTTTCCCAGCTATCTTTCGAACGACCTAAAAAAGAACCATTTACACCTCCATATCTATCAAACTCTATAGTCTGTGACGCTCCTCTTTTAAATCTTTTGACATCAGTAAGTTTAGAGAAACCAAGATTTCCCGGATATTTAGCAACTCCAGTGATTATGTCGTAGAACTTCGGATTTGTATATACCTCATAGTACTCAACGAACAAATCCCTATCTGCAGGGAATTCCCATTTTTTTGTCTTCTGCCAGTTATCAACAAAGTCTGTCTTTGAGATAATTTTTTCCCATTGTTTATCTGTTATACCAGAAAACTCCTTAAGAAACTCTTCTCCTCCATCAGGTAATTTGCTAACCTTCTTTAAAAACGCATTCTTATCTAAGCTTTTAGGAATATTTCGCAAAACTTTTATGAAATCCATGTTTAGAGCCGTTTTACCTGTAACTGTAGTAGTTTTGGCAGCAACTTTTGCTGCTGTTGAAGTACCACCTGAAAAAACAGTCTCTAAGACATTGAGGGTTGTATTTATTGATGCTTTAACAACAAGATGTCTCTTAGCGCCTTTATCTGAATCTTCAGCATCTATCGTATGCCAATCTTCTACAGAGATTCCCGCTATAGATTGTGACGCAAGTTCCTTTAATATAGGGAATGCTTGAGATGGATCATCTGCAACTGAATTTACCATCGACTTCATTCCTTCTTTCATGTCATTTCTAGCTTTGGGATCTACAACTAAATTATATCCCATCGCAACAAAACCTGTAACATCTGTTAAACTAGAAGCTCCTCCCTCTACATATCCCGTCATAGCAGATGGCGCATGTATTATAGAATGTCCATTATTCTTATATTTGTCTGGAATTTTGTCCGTTTCTTTATAATAAATTTGAGCTTCAATTTCTCCTTCTTTAAGGAATGTCATTGCAACCCCTAATCCTTCACTATACAATTTATAGAATGGAGAATCTTCAATAACCATAGACTCACCAAAAAGGAAACCGTCAGATCGCATCAAATTTTCATTATCATTTGACTGTGACAATGTTAAGGTTGCATCCTTTACATTATTATCTTTAAATAAACGATTAGTTGCTTCCTTAATTTCATTCTGCAATTCTTTCTTATCAACAGATTTTCCATCAAATGCAGAAATGCTTTGATTAATTCCCAAATTACGAATTTGTATAACACCATCCTTATCAAACTCTAAACGAGTCAACACATCAGCATTATCAAATTTTCCATTTTCAATATCTTGATCTGTTAATGATGATTCCTTTAATTCATCACCTTCAAGTTCATAATTTTTGCCATTTGCATGAAACTGAACTTTTTGATTAGCTCTTTTCTGTTTATTAAAGTCAATCAACAATTGTTTTACCAAAGACAAATCAGTAATTGATGTTCCATTATTATTAGAAATATTATAACAATTCCTAACTGATTCCATCAAAATTCCTTCTATTTGTGCTTTTGGTAAATTGTTTTTATCCTGAGTGGAAATAATTGTACAAACTTGCATTTTTCCATCATTATCAAGATAAAGGACAAATTTTTGTTCTTCAGAATTTTCAATTGAAGATACAATATCAGGACCATTAGTATTAAATGATTTTATTTTCAAATATGATTCTGATACGGAATAGTTTAGAGAAGATAAAATAATCGACTCTGGAGATTCCTCTGCATTGAAAGATATATTACCAGGAATGTACTTTATAGTAAAAGATTTTTCATCTGTTGAGTTTCCTAATCCATCAGATACTCCTGTATTTAAAGCTTCTTTCTTATTATTTAAATAATAAACAAGATTAAAACCTTGTTCTACTTGTTTTTGGAAAATATCATTTACACAATAGTTAAAACGAACATCTACATCAAAAGATTCATCAACAATTGTTTTTGCCATGGCATCCTCATCTGCTTCAAGGAAGGAAAACACACGTTCAGAACGATTATCCATCACGTTCCACTGCCAGACCTTCAAACTATTACCAGCATTATATGCCATTAAGTTATCTGTCGTATTTTCGCAATTAGAACAGAACTTAAATGCATGATCAAAGGTAAAGACACCATGACCAAGTTCATGAGCAACCGTCCAACCATCTTTATATGTTGCATCTGAAGCAAACACATAACCTACTGGTTTACAACGAGGCATATCTCCTGTAATATTATTTGTTGGAGATTTAGGCAAAACAAATAAATATGGTTCATCTTTAACAAATCCAACAGATTCCTTATAAAGATATTTCAACAAAGACATCTCCTTTGTTTCTGTGGACATCAAGCCAGAACCCTCAACAGTCAAACCATCTTTAACAAAATCAAAAGATTCTCCATCTCCGAATCTGTTTTCAACAATAACGACAAACTTCTTACCGTAAGGCAGATAAAATTCATCTAGTTTTTGTTGAATGGCATTTTTATCTATATCATTTATATCTCTCCTTACTGGTACCAAATGTAACTTGAATGTCTCCTTCTTCATAGACAAAACCTTCACACAACCCAAAGTAAAGAGTTTGCTACAATCGCTGACAACACCCTTCTCTTTGTTAGCTGTATCAGCCATAGCATAAATATCCCATCTACGACCTGCTGCACCACCAAACACAGGAACTGTGAATGTATTGTTTCCATCATAGGTTGCTTTCAACTGCACTTTCTCTCCCTCACTACAAGCTATGAAATAGACATGTTTATCTGGTATAATTGCATTTGAAATATTATTGAGCGTTGCCTTAATATTAAGCGTATTGCCTTCCGGAACAGCAGTCCAAGGAATTTTGTATGTTTTACCACGCGTCTCGTAGTATTCTGAAATTTTAATTGATTGCGTAAACTCATCTATTCCACGATCAAATGGAGTATTTTCAGCAATCGGGTCGAATACTATTTCAGCAATGTCATCATCCATATAAGAACCCTGAGGTTGACAAGACTCCGGCTCCTTTGTCGCCAACTTTCCAATAGAAGTAGTATCACCATTAGAATCTTTAACTACAAGAACACCGTCAACAAGTGCAATAGATTCTTTAGGGATTTCCGCAACCGGTAATTCCGTCGGCAATTTATCTTTTTGCAACTGAGCAGGTCCACTTCCAGCAAAGTTTTTATTCGCCAAACCATTCAAGTTAAGATCCATGCTGTTATCCAAATCTGAATTGGCATAAACCATACCCTTCATCAATTCAGATTTTTCGTTAATCTTTACCTTGTCAAACTTAACTGTCAAGCTTACTATATTCTTCAACAATGGTATGCTTACCAATCCTGTACCGGTAAATGTTGTATCCGAACCCAAAACATTCATTGTACAAGAAAGAACTTTGATATTATATCCATCTGCACTTAACGTAGTACCTGACGGCATTGCAACACCTAATGACTTATAACTATTCAAGCCAGGAAGTTGACTTCCACATTCAACATCCTTCAACTTATCCAGTTTGAACATCATGGTATCACTATATGCACTATAAACGGTATCAGTACTGTTCTCATCCGGGCATACCAATCCCTGTACACGAACTACATAATCTACACCTCTTGCTACATTAGGAATTACAAGATCTGTATCGTTTGCTTCGGTTCGTATTTTACTCCAAGGGCCAAGAGTATCTATTGTGTTATATTCTACAATATAACCACAAGTAAAGACTTCGTTATTATACCAAACAGCTTTAACCGTTGCGCTTGTAGTATCTACATGCTTCTTTATCGGTTTAAGTTCATAGTTAAAATTCAATTTCTTAGGCTCCTTCCAAACCTCATCCTGATCAACGCATTTTTTGAATATAAAGGAAGAAAATTGGCTATAACCATTATTCTTTGCATGTAATGATTTGGCTTCTTTATCCCAAGAAGTGTTTCCATTATAGACACGAACTCGCCAAACGTAAGTACGTCCCTTGATAAACAGACCCGCTTGTTGAGGAACAAAAACCGTATTCATCTGTCCAGGAATATCTTTTTTGGTAAAAATAGGTTCCTGAGACATTGCAGTACCCTTAGCATCATCCATTGAAGGATCAAAATTCTCAGGCATCTCGTAGATTTCCAAACAATAACGCTTATCATTAGATGGCATAGAAATGACACGGTCCATCCATGAGAAAGCAAGCGTATTTGTTGTATAGTCTACACATCCATTATCAGCAGGAGCAATACACATAGGAGGCTCCATCATTCCCAAGTAAGTGTATATATAAACAGGCTCACTTACCGGGGTGTTTTTGTTATACTTATCAAATGCCTGAAACCTAAATTCATAGGCACCTTCTGGCAGACAGAAACCATTCTCCTTGTATTTGGATGAGGCCTGCAAGTCTTCCATTCTATCATTGAACAAATTAGAAACAGGCAACATCGTGATAACTCCAGCTCTGATATTATATTCAGCACTAGACTGAATATAGATAGTGGAGCCTTGCTTTATGGTCATTCTTACAATAAAATCGTAAGAAGGTCTATGCAAGTCACGCTGTAAAGCATTCAGTTTCAAACGTTCGAAACCTTTAACCACATAATCTGAAATGCAGTTACCGTATGGAGGCAGCAACTGGGATGTCAATTGTATTGGATAAACCGCACCTGCCTGTGCATAGGAAACACCAAGCACAGTAAATAGGAATAACAATATTGTATATCGAATTCGTAGCATCGTATTATATTTCATATAATTTTTCATCGTCAATAGTTTTAAAAGGTTATTCCGTAATTAATAGTTGCCAAAAATTCATAAGCCTTATCTGTTGCCGATGTTTCAAACCAATTGGTCAAATTAGCTGAAGCCGAAATGGAATGTGAGCCCAACTTTGTACCAAATTCTTCCAACCTATACTGTAAAGACAAAGATGAATTGAGTAAAGAAGATGAATTAACACCATTGGATTCACTCACGTTATATGCACAAGAGATCAAACTATTTAATTTATTTTTCATAAAACCTTTCGAACAGTTGATTCCTGGACCCCAATAAAGAGACGTCATGCCTGAAGCATCTGCATAATTGGCTGAAAAGAAGGAGGACCAACTGAAGGCAATTGGAGTAAATGACTGCGAATATGCCAGAGAGCTTGAAACCACATCCGAAACATTTAGACTCACATCTTCATTTTCAGTATTACCTGTCTGATAAGATCCCATACATGTTATAGCGTGCGACAACTTCTCATTACCAAAAGTATAACCTACCGAGCCGTTAAAAGTATGTGTCACCTGATAGAAATTCAAGCTGTCCAATGCTTCTGAATAATAAGGATAGGCAGTCTTTCTAAACTTTGTATAAGTAGAAAAGTTAGAATAGGTAAAAGATGCATTCCAAGCCTTTCCGCTAGAGAAAGCTGCTGTAGCAGAAGTTACCACCCTACGGGTATCATCAGATTTCAAACTGTTCAGGTTATTGTATTCAAATCCGACCTTTCCAGAAAGAGTAAACATACCTTTGAGGAAACGAACATTCGGAGACAATGTATAAGTCTCTATATCATTCGTGAAATAGTAACCTCCTAAGGTCTGGTAATCTGGAGCCACTCGTTCATAACCAACAGACAATCCAAAAACAGGACCTTGATAACCTACCGATGCATTGACGGCATCTACATATCGGTCATTGCCCTTCCTGTTAAATAATTTATCCACCAGATTAGAAGTCATTGCTGTATCTCCTGCTTGACTTCTCAATTCTGAATTATAGATAGAAAACGCATACTCAGCCTGCACGAAGAAATATTTCAGGAAAGACTGACGTATATATCCAGAAATTGCTGTATTGCGTTGAGGATGAAGGTTTGCCTCTGCAGGGACCTCATAATCCAAAGAATTTTCGTAGTCTTTTGCCGAGAAGAAGGTAACATTAGCCTCAGTACTCTCAAACGTAGCACCAACTTTGAAACCATATCCCATACGCCTGTAGGCAACGTAATCAAGATTGCTTTCAATAGGGTCATATTCCACCTCTTTCACCAATCGGCCATACATTGCACCAATGTACCAATTGCCTGGGGTCAACTCCATTCCCACGCCTCTGAAATCATGTCCCGCCAATGTATATTGCGAGAAGTTCATGGACGTGCTACCGAAATAGAGTTTCATCCATTTGTACTTTGGAGCGAACTTAAACTTATTGAACGGTTGAGTGTAACTCTTAGATGAATTTGTATAAGAGAAAGAGAACGGCATCTCAAATCCCCACAAATTCAAATTCAAATTTCCATTCAACACCATCATGTACGGATCACGTTTAATCAAACTATCACTTCCACTATAGAAAGTGTTGTTGAAATTAAAACCGCCCGAGACCGTCAGTCCTTTCTTAGTACTAAGCTGATCCAAATCTTGAGCCTCAACCCCAACACAACACAGCAACGTGCAAAGGCTCAAGAAGGCACACCTACAAATATTATTCATAAAAAACTACTTACTTCTATCTATTATTTCGTAACAATTACTTCAGAAAAACTCAATCATTAGATGGTGCAACCGTACCAGTATAAAGTACAACCGTAGATTCCTTATCCTTAGCCGTCGTCACCATTATAGCTGAATTCTGACTTATTTTTATATCACTAATACTATACACATAAACTGTTTTATCATCTTGAATTTCGATTGATGGTGCTAGATCGCCCTTAATCTCATATTTAGAGTCATTAGTACCAATCAATGTATAAACATTAATAGCAAAAGGAACTTGTTCACTCAATGTAAGTTGAATTGTCACAGTCTGATCTTCAGCAACAGGGTTCGGATAAACGGACAAGCCCAAGATATCCCGTTGATCCAACTCCTCATAAGGACGGTAACCTTCCGTCGCAATCAGTATACTATCATATTGGGTCGTCAAATCACAACCACTTACATACAGAATATGAGTATAATCGTAACGCAAGAATATATTATTATCTTTCTGTTTACTCTTTTTCATCAGCTCAGAAAGATTGGTTGTCGAAGACTTAAACTTAAAGAAACACAAACGTTTAGCATCAGCACCACCCATAATAGGCTTAAATGTACTAGTAATCATACTTTCGGTACAATTTACACGCTTTCTATTAGCTATAATCGTACTATCTCTCTTTAATTTAGCAATAGTATCAGAGTTAGCAGTACCCTTGTTTTTATTGAAAGAAATAGTATATGCTTTTTCCAAATTTTCTATTGCTGTTTTCTCCACATTAAAGAGGCTATCACTCTTCATACCTGCTGCAATATCTTCAGGAATGCCCCATAATGGACCTTTAATGGTATCTTTATTCCACAATATAATGTAATCACTTGTGTCTGGAATACCATAAGTGTATAGAGTTCTATTTAATTCCTCAAACTCAATGCTATCTTCTACATGTTCATCGGTGAACTCTTCATAATGAGGTTTTAATATAATCTTCGTACTGTCATAGGTTCCTTCTGATGATTCTGGAACCTGAGAAATGTCCACAAAGGCAACAACATCGTCAAAATCATGCCATGTAGTAACCAAACATCCAGCATTTATTGAATCCCATTTGATGGTACCTTTAACCATTGCTTGATCTTCAGACTTCATTACACAACCATTCGTATCTCTCACATACATAAATGAAGGGACTAGATAAGCAGATGGCAAATGGTCGTTACTGAAGAAATTAACATTATCCAAAGAGTATTGATAAGGAGGCACACCACCAGATGTCTGTTTAGCAAATATTTTACCGGTATTATCAGTTTCAGAACAAGCAACAGAACCTTGAGCTTCAATATACAACTCAGCTGGTTCTGGAACATTAAAACTTACTTTTGTTTTACAACCAATAGAGTCAATAATTGTGAGTTCATGAGCTCCACCTTTCAGACCGAACAAGCAAATAGTATCTTCCAGAGACAATCTCACACCTTTACCTGCTACAATAGTAACCGTATCGAGATTATTCAAATTCTTATCCACATTCAAATATTTATCATGTGTAGTTCCTACCTCGTTTATCGTATCATTAAATGCCATATACGGAGGGTATGCTCCAAATGTCTGTATAAGAACCTCTCCATCCGTATCTCCTTTACAAGAGACTGCTTTCGTTCCTAACATATATGTTGTAAATGGAACAAATGCGGTATCTGCAAAGACATCAAACGTAGAATAACCGGAACATCCCTTTTCATCCATTGCAAAGACGCCTATGGTACCTATAGGAATGTTTTTCAATACCATGTCAACGGAAAGACCCTCAATGGTATCACCTATATGGGTATCTTCATACCTAATAGCATATTTATAAGGAGGATATGGCTGATATGGATCCACAACTTTAGGTGTAACCGTTATGGTGCTCTCCTGACCTCCGCAACTATCAGTTTCAGCAACACCATCGACCAAAATATGAGCATCTACATTCAAAATCTCTTCCAAAGAATCTTTACAACCAAAGCTATCGATAACAGCCACACGGTATTTACCTGGTTTCAGAATAGCAGAACGATAATAACCATAAGCCATATCACCTTGCTTCCATCTACTTGTGCTATCTCCAGAAATGTATGTCTGACTAGGTACACCAGACGTGTCGGAAGGTGCTTTATCCTGCATATTGAAGCTATACAAATATTTACCCCAACCTCCAGAAACATAAACCTCTGCATAACGATTTTCTGCATGACAAATAGCATCGTCATGGTTATACTTTACAGAGTCTAGATTCAACGTTTTATAAGTCGGGTCAATTATGTTAATTGTATCCACGAACACACAAGAAGAATCATCTGTAACAGTGAAATAATAGACATCTGCTGGCAAAGACTCGTATCCGATCCATTTTTCAGGATATTTGTAGATACCGTTTTTCATCTTCCAAATCTTTTTCACAGGGAATTTCTTCGCAATATTTTTTGCTGTTGAATCGGACAAAGAGACCTCCAATACAGACAACAAAGTATCTTGAATCTGAGATTTAGCAGTGAGGTTCATGTCAATAATTTCAGGGAAAGCAGGAGATGTAGCACCGCCTTCTTTCTTCAAATACTTCTTCAACTCTACAGAATAATTCTTTGAAGAGTCAGGAGATACATATAACACTTCGGATCCACCACGATGAGGCACTACAGAAAACTCTCCAGAACGAATATCATAACATGCAGAAGGATTAACACCTGTCAAGAACTCAATAGGTTGAGGAGCTTCAACTGTTCTAGATACAGAGACCGAATCTTTACATCCTACAACAGAACTTTTGTAAATAAAATTATAAGTCTTAACTCCTAAGTTCGAGTAAAGTATTGTCGAATCAGAAGAAGATCTAATAGTCAAAGTATCGGCACCTTTCACATTTGCATATACAACATTACTATCTTTCAGACCTCCTGATACCTTGATTTCAACAAAACCATCTGTAGAATAACTACATTTAAGTTTTAATTTAGCATCAATCACATCAATCTGGTAATCTTCAAATGGTTCCAATGAAGTTTCTTTCTGAACCTTATTCTCACAAATATCACGAACAAACACCGAATCACCTCCTAATAACGTATCTGGGCTAAAATAAGCTAACTGATTAACCACACTATCTGGAAATAATTGAAGCGTATCCTTATCATAAAAAACGCCAGCAAAATGCGATTTTGCCCAACCATCAACCGTAAATGAAATTGCACCATTAGCAGGATTATGGCATGATACCTGATGTTTCATATCCACATCAGACATTGCCAACTCTTTCAATGAATCAATCTTGATTACCGTATCGAAGACAGGAAGACAAGCACCACCATCTTCGTATGCCAATCCTACATTATATACACCAGGACCTAATGTTTCAATTGCACCTTCAGACTCTTCTCCTGGAATTGAATATGTAAATTCTTTATTATCGCTCTGTCTTACTGCTGTAATCTGAACAGGAACACGACTATCATGTTTACCCAGTTTCATACTTACAAAGGCATTGTCAACTCCATGACAACGTACGGTTTCTGAATAATCAAACTCTGTTACTGTCAATTCTGTCACATTCAACATTTTGACCTCTACAGGATCTGTTGTCAACTCACAACCATTAGAATCACTAACCACACAATAAACAGAAGCATCCAATCGCAAGCCAGACAAAGTATCAACCTGACGAGTCTGGTGAGAATCGATAGAATCATTAGCTACCGACATCCATTGACACTGATAAGGAGGATATCCACCAGATATAGAGACAATAGCCTTACCACCTTTCAATGTATCACATATAATAGCAACAGGAGAAATAGTAGCTTTTAACGTATCTGGAGTCTCAACAACTACCGTTTTTAAATAATCACTACCCAAAGAACATTCAGCTGCATCAGCAAATACCAAAGAGATTTCATATTTTCCTTTTGCTAAAGATTGAACGGTAATAGTATCGGATTCTTTATTAGAGAAAGTTGCTGTACCTACCTCCTCGGAACCTGCCATTACCTTGGCCGAAATTTTAGACTCACCTTTATTACCAGAATAGATAACAGCCAAATAACCATCCTCAGAAACTGCACATTTAGTTTCTACAGAATAAGCGGTGTCCAACGTCAATGTAAGATTCTCTTTATCTATCAAGACAGCCTTTAATGAATCTGATTCATAATGGCAACCATTCGCATCGTCCAATTCATAGTAGAACGAACCTGTTCCAACACCTGCAAGTTCAGTCTTATTTTTGGCAACCTCTACCCCATTAGAGTTTTTCCATACCAAAGAGTAAGGAAGAGCACCTCCAGTTGGAGTAGCATTCAAGGTCTGATTAACACATGGCTCACCAACAACTGAGATTGGAGTCTCCATTGGAGAAGCAGGAGCAACTGTCATATCAAATGAAGTATGATCAGAACAGCCCTCGATTATAGATCTTAAATGGAAATCATGGTAACCAGCTCCTAATCCCTCAAACTTAACTATCGTATCCTTAGTTACTGTAACTGAAGGTTCATGAAACTTATAGAATTGAGTTCCAGCAGGGTTAGCTCCCTTCAGTGAAAGTTCCACAAAACCATCCGTTGAATAGTTACACTTCAAATCTGTCTTTTTAGACAAAGCCTCAATCTTTAACGGTTGAGCAACAGAAGTCATAGAGAAATCTATCATTGAACTTGAATTACCGCAAGCATCACTTACCTTCAATCGATAATCACCAACAGATAAATTAGACAAATTTATCGTTGCTGTCTGACCTTCAGGAGAAATCCTTATAGATGACTCAACCTCATCATATGAATAATATCTCACAATAAAGAAGAACAGAATTCTTGTACTATGCAAGGTCCTCTTAGTCAGAGATATTTTATTATTTGTATTCCAACCGTCCATTTTAACAGACACAGAACCATTAGGTTCATTGTAACAGGTAACAGGTTTAACCACTGGAGTTGCAGTAA
>Ga0116173_1003628_pt1 | contig 11463 bp, 11 predicted proteins | sample AD_UKC085_MetaG_FD_89800 | JGI IMG/M metagenome (GOLD analysis project Ga0116173, IMG submission 89800) | Active sludge microbial communities of municipal wastewater-treating anaerobic digesters from USA - AD_UKC085_MetaG | ecosystem: Engineered > Bioreactor > Anaerobic > Digestate | place: USA...
GATGTATTTCGTCTGGTGACAAAGGCTGGATGGGAAATCTACCCCATATACAGAAGTGTTGATCCGGCAGTTGTACCGAGGGCTATGTCTGTTGGAATAGTATTTGTGTGCTAGGACGGTGGGTTCTGGGATTTGAATTGACCGGAGACGACCATCTGCTCCCTTGATTACGGGGCAGAGACAAATAGGCTGCCATAGACTGGGTTACAACCGATGTTTCGGATTATACAAAAAGATAATCAGATTGAGGCGATTGGTATGATTTCAATTGGAATAGAGGATCCTGCATAGAAATAGACCCTGTATGAGCAAAAGAATTTTTCGGTTTGTCGGAAAGGAAGGGGTTGTTATATTCCGGCATAATGAAAAAGTGGTGATTGTCACAGGCGGTGTATCTGGTATTGGGTTTGCTGCAGGTAGGCTCTTTGCACAGCAGTGAGCTAAAGTATTGCTGGTGGGCCTTCAGAAAGACAGCCTATGCAAGGCTGTGGAAAAAATTGAATTGCTATCTGTAAGTTATGCTATGGCCGATGTTCCACAACCCGGTCAGACGGCACAGTATGTCCAAACTGCTGTTGATCATTACGATGGGTTAGATCTATTAATCTCTAATGCAGGCATAATTGGAGGGAAAGAATTCTATCATCGACTGTTCCATTGACATGTTTGATCGTATGGTGGCGGTTAATCTTCCAGGTGTTTTGCATAGCCTCAAATATGCCATTTCTGACATTGAGAAGCATGGAGGGCAGTATCGCTATAGTGTTTTCCATTGCGAGGTGAAGGGCTCTGCAGGTACATCCGCTGACTGTGCAGGTAAGAATGGCGTTGAAGGGATTATGCAGGCTGCGGCCATCGAGTGTGCATCATTCGGAATTCGAGTAAACACAGTTCATCCGGGACTGATTACCACGCGTGTGGCAGAAGGACATGTTAGAGTCTGTTACTATGACACACTTGAAGAAGGAAAGAAGGCACCAGCAGAAAGCACGCCCCTGAAGCGATACGGCTCCCTGGAGCAGGAGGTGGCTCTTATGCTTTATTTAGTATCAGACGAGAGCAGATATTGTACCCATGGTATAATACGATTGATGGTGGAAAAGGGTTTGTGTAAGTGAGGAGGTAATCATGGATATGTCTAATCTAAGAAGTAAAGTTGCTCCAGAGCGCTCTGCACTCATCATCATTGATATGCAGAAAGATTACTGTAGCGAAGGTGGAATTTTTCACAGGATGGGCTATGATATAAAATCTGCAAAGGCTCTTGCCGCCAGGTTGAATGATTTTTTGGGCCATGCCCGAAAGGTTCTCAAGAACATAATACACGTCAAGATGACCAAGATTGATTCCCTTAGTTCATCAACAGCGCTCGAACAGTACAGGCGCCTGGGTGTGAACCGCCAGTATGATCCAGCATTTTCTGAATTTTATGAGGTGTTGCCGCAAGAGGGAGAAGTTGTTATACCTAAATACAGACATTCTCCCTTTGTCTCCACATATTTTGATCAGTTACTCAGGATACGCCAGATACAGACACTCATAGTTACAGGTCTGGCCACCAATGTTTGCGTTGAATCGACTGCCCGTGACGGGTTTGCACGCGATTATCACGTGGTTATCCCTGAAGATTTAACAGAGGGGACAAGCCTGGAGGCAAAAAAATGGTCTTTATCAAATATAAACTTATTCTTCGGTGAGATTGTTCAGTCCCAAGATCTTCTCAGATGCTGGGATCTATAAGATTAAATACCGGGCCTTGTCAAGAAGTTGAAGCATACGGATGTAGCTTGGCAGGGAATGTTCGGTAAGGTGTATGTGTTTCTGAAGGAAATTTGGATTTGAAAACACATACAACTCATCGTTGACCTGTGAGGTTTTGCAAGATATAATGGAAAATCAGTGTGCAGTAACAGGCCCAAAAACGATGTCAAAAATATACATTGATAAACGTTATTTTACCGATAAGAAAGCGAAATGGGTGAGTTTCGAAGACACCCAGGGTCTCAGAGAGACAAAAAAAGATATTTACGGAAAATGTGTGCCCTGTATCACAAATCTTTATGAGCAGCTGAAAGATGGAAAAACTATCGTTGATCTCGGGTTTGCACTCAAGTGCTGGAAGGTAGTCGTTGTACTCAACAGTATGGAGGAGTGTGTAGACCTCCTCTCTGAACTTGAAATATCCATGACCGAGGGTATTAAAGTGAAGGGTCGTTTCGGGTCCGTAAACGAGACGAAGACAACCAAGGTTATTGTTTTTAATGTGGCTGGTGAGGCTCAAAGAAGAAAGCTTTATGAGATTCTCAAGGATTGTGTTAAACGTGTAAATCCACACGCTGAGATAAGTTATCATCGTGGGTGTGTGGAGCTTTACCATGAACTTTTTGGAGACTGGAAAAGGTGGAAAAAATTTACCCTTGTTCAGAAGCCTGAGGCAATTGAACCAATCATCCGAAAGATTCGTGAGGTTCTTTTCTGGGATAAACCAACATAAGCAGATTTTTTCTTCTCGCAGGGTCTATTTTTTTGCACATGTTTGCCCTTGACAATATACGGGTTCATTATTTAAGTTAATGAGTTGCAGCGTAATGGTTGCAGCGTAATGATAGGGGCAGTCAAACAAGTTATCTCTGGCTCTACTGGTACAATACCTTCCGGAGTCAGAAAACCCTGGGGAATGTGAGAAGCAAGACAGAGGGAAGGCCCCGGCAGCACTGCTGTTGGAGGAGACTGTCTGTCTGCCGAAGCCTCTGAGCAAATTGACACAAGTCCCAGTAAATTGAGGATATATGAAATACCGATCAGCAGCACTATTAACACTGGCACATGCCGCAACAGACATCAATCAGGGTGCCATACCTGTTCTTCTTCCATTCTTTATCGCGCAACACAACCTCACCTATGCCGCTGCTGCAGTAATCGTATTCACAACAACCCTTGTTTCAACGATTACCCAGCCAGTGTTCGGTATCGTTGCAGATAGGCTTTCACGTCCGTGGCTCATGCCCTTTGGCGTTCTTCTGGCCGGGGTTGGCTTGTCATGTGTTGGCCTGGCACCATCCTATGAAACAGGACTTATAGCGGTTGCACTGAGTGGAATTGGAGTTGCAGCTTTCCATCCGGAGGGGGCGCGTCTTGCAAACCGGTTTGCAGGCGATAAGAAAGCTACCATAATGAGTATCTTTGCTACTGGTGGTCAACTCGGATTTGCGATTGGTCCTCTCATTGCCAGTTTTGCACTTATCCGATGGGGGATAAAAGGCACTGCTTTTTTGGCAGTCCCTGCCATAGGTGTGACGTTGTTGATCGCTTTGATTCTTCCAGGATTATGGAGATATCATAGCGTTGATGGGGGGAAGGCCGTAAAAAAAAGCCAGGGGGAAGATGCCTGGGCTGGTTTTTTGTGTCTCTCCATACTTGTCCTTTTTCGATCTGTAATCTTCTACGGGATTAATACATTTCTTCCTTTATTCTGGATCAACGTCCTTCAACAGTCGAAGACAGCAGGCGCATCTGCACTGACAGTCTTTTTTGCTTCCGCAGTTGTTGGGAATTTGATTGGTGGACGCGTGGCAGATCACGTGGGCTTTCGACGGGCCATTCTGACAGAATTTGCGCTTGTCACAGTACTTCTTCCCATATTTGCGTACACCTCCAATCCCTTGTGGGCAATGTTCCTGTTGATTCCTATCGGACTGATGTTTTCTGCATCAGTCGGTCCTTTGGTGGTATTAGGACAAAGCTACTTGCCAAATCGTATCGGCCTTGCTTCAGGAGTGACGCTCGGTCTCGCATTCTCGTTTGGGGGGATCACAACACCTGTTTTTGGATGGATTGGAGACCGTCACGGACTTCATACGGCGATTGTGGTGCTGTCATTTTTACCGATAATATGTACTGGTTTAACTATTCTACTACCCAAACCTAAAGCAGCAATTACTGCAAAGTAAGGTCGTATCCCGAATGAGCCGAACTTGTTCATAACTGAATCCCGTGGCATCTGGCGTTGGTTTACAAGAGACTTTCTCGGTATCATTCACGAGATGCACTGGAGCTATATTCCTCCGCTTATGGTCTATCTGGCTGCTGGAATCTCTGGGTTCACAGGTATAATTGAAAGTTTTTTTGTGAAAGAAGAGTTGGGACTTTCAGCAGCTTTTCTTGCAGGTCTTGGCTTCTGGGCAGGACTTCCTTGGGCTTTGAAAATGCCTTTTGGACACCTGGTAGATCTTTACTGGCACCATAAGTCATTGTTTGTGTATTTGGGAGCAGCACACATGGCAGTGAGCCTCGCTATCATGATAGGGCTTACAGGTCACAAGCCTTTTATGGCGCAGATCATGGCGCTTGACACGTGGTATGTCATAGCCACCCTTGTCTCTCCAGTGGGGTTTGTGTTACAGGATGTGGTGGCAGACGCTATGACTGTTGAGGCTGTTCCATCATACGATGAAAATGGTGTGAAGATCCCCCAAGACGAATTTGAAAGAATGCATGTAACTATGCAGACTCTGGGAAGAATAGCAATCATCGGCGGGAGTGCTATCGTAGCGGGGGTAGGTGGATGGCTTGCCATGTCAATGTCCTACTATGCCATGTATAAGCTATCACTTGTCATTCCTGTTATTTCGGTGCTGGGTGCAGTAATTGGAGCGTGGAATGTACGGAGGCTGCGGGTCCATTACCGGCGATCAGGATGTTCTGAAAAAGAAATCCGTGAATTGCTCCGCTCAGAAACGTGTGATATCAAGCCAAGCTGGTATATTCTCGGGGGTGGTATAGTCTTTGTTATTGTCAGTATTATCCTCGGTATGTCCCAGCTTGCAGCAAAAAAGGAGGTCGTTTTTGTATCATCACTGGCAATCATCATCTACCTGATGCATCAACTTCTGAAGGATCTTGATCCTGCCAAACGACGGGACATCATTGGTATTGCAATAATCGTTTTTGTTTTTCGGGCAATGCCGGGCATTGGCGCGGGAGCGAGCTGGTGGCAGATTGATGTACTCAAGTTTGACGAAGCCTTTTTCGGCACTCTTCGCCAAATATCCTCAATTCTTGCTATCATCGGTATGTTTGCACTCCGGGGATGGATGAGCCGTCGTCCCATTCCTTACCTTGTTGTCTTCCTTTCAGCTTACGCCACTCTGATGATAATGCCCTTCCTGGGTATGTATTATGGTCTGCACGAGTGGACAGAGAGAGTCTTTGGTTTTGGTGCGAGAACCATTGCCATCATAGACACTATGGCTGATTCCCCTATGGGACAGGTTTCCATGATCCCCATGCTTGCCTGGATAGCGCGGGAAGCTCCCCTTGAGCAGAAAGCCACTTATTTTGCTGTCATGGCGGCTTTTACTAACCTTGCCCTGTCAGCATCGAGCCTCGGTACGAATTACCTTAACGAGATTTTTGTTGTTGGGCGAGGTCAGTATGAGGAGCTTGGTAGACTTATGATATGCGCCACCATCCTCGGCCTGGTTCTTCCTATTGCTACAGTCATTCTGGTTAACTGGCGGAATCGCTCAATGTGTAAGTAAGAGATTTTGGCATGTTGCAGTCTGTGTAAATGTCGGCAGAGTGTCCGTGCGACTACTGGATACGAAAACACACTACTGAGCATACTGGCATGGGGTTTGGGCATCATGATCCACGATGTCTTCATGTCGTTGGCCAGAACCTTGAAGAAAAAATTTGAACAAGAACAGATGGTCAGCGTTGTGGTTACCTCATGTCTTGATGTAGGTTCTGAAAAACTGACGTTCCCCCTCGTACGTGCCTATAAGAATCAATTCTGACCCTTTTGTAACAGGTATGCATGGTCCCGGATTGACAATGAAGTTTCCGTCGCTTTTGATAGCAACAACGCTGCAGTGAGTTTCCTGGCGGATTCTTGAATCTGCAAGGGTAACACCATCGAGGATTTCCGGTGCTTGTACACGAAATAGCGTCAAACCTTCAACTAACATCAAAACATCCTGTTTTGTAAGAAAGCTGAAAACCGCATCGACTCCTAACACAGGATAAGACATGACAAAGTCTGCTCCTGCCCGGTGAAGCGTAGATACATTTCGGTCCAGGTTGGCCCTGCTGATAATCTGGAGATCCGGCCTTAGACTCCTGAAATACTTGGTGAGGTATATGTTGGTTGCATCCTCATGAGTTGTGATGAGGGCTGCAGGAGCCTTTTCTATCCATGCCCTCTTGAGGGTGCTTAAATCGGCAGCGTCGCCGTATACAATATTGGCACTTTCACTCGTTTTTTTTGGGTTTTTTTCAATGATCAAAAAAGGCACATCCCGTTCAGCAAATCGTCTTCCGATTGCCGTACCCACACGTCCTCCTCCCATTATGATGACAGGGTCCCCAGCATGCTGAAACATCTGATAAATGGAATAGACATCGTCATATGATGCTATCTGACTCTCAGTCCCAGCAAGCAGCAGGACAGTGCTCCTGGTTATCTGTGTCTTTGGAGTAGGGACTGAAGGCCTGCCTCTCTCCCAAATACCGACAATTGTAACCCCGACTGATTCACGCAAATTACTTTCAGCGATAGTCTTGCCAACAAGGGGAGTGTTGATAACCGGGGTTTCCGCAATAACCAGCTCGTCGAAACGGCCTATGATATTTGCCTGAAAGTTACCGCACATGGTCCAGTTGGCAAAGGAACGAGCGAGGAGGTCGGGTAATTCGACAACCCTGGAACTACCTGCCATGGAGAGAATGTCTACAGAATGGGGTGAATCTGCTGTTGTGATAATAGGAATACTCTCATTCATTTCACGGACTGTAAAGGCAATGTTGGTGTTTACCTCGTCGCTGTTTGTAGCAACCACTAGAGCGGCATCGTGAACGCGCATTCGTTTGTAGGTATCAGGGTCATCAATGTTTCCTACCGCGGCCTTGACACCCCTGTCGGATAACAGGCCTGCATGTTCCGGTTTTTCGACTATTACCACGTAATCCCGTTTGTATGTGACCAGTCTTTCGACTAACGCGGCTGTCACATCGTCATAGGCTGTCATGATCACATGATCTTTCGTGTCTGGAGACACCTCTCGTGGGGCTCTTCTTTTAGCTTCTGCTTCCATCCATGGTGCGAGGAAAAACTTGATGAACGCAAAGGGGAGCAGGACAAGCATAAAGATTACTCCGGATAGAAGAACGAGAATGGAAAAGAGCCTCCCGGCATCGCTGGCGAACGTAATATCTCCAAATCCGAGCGTACTCATGACTGTTAAGGTCCAATAAAAGCCAGTAACCCACGAATACTCCCGTTCTTCCCATGCCATAAGAAAGTGAAAGATGATGCTGTACACGGTTATCATGGCTGTGAGCATCACAAGGAAGCGAATGAGCATACGCATGTTCTGTTTGGTGCTCTTTCCTTCCACCAGGTAGCTGACTATAGAAGAATAAAATTTCACGGGCTGTTGTAAGACCTCTCAGGAGAATTTTTTAAAAGTTTATCTGTAGCTAACATTTAATATCAACTCATTTCTTCTGCACTATACCATAATTGTTGTAAAAACCTTAATCTCAAAGCTATTATGGATTACTAACACAATCTGCAGTAAGAACAAGACCATTTACCTTGATGAATTTCCATTTATGCAGCTTGAAAAATTATTTCATTACCAGGAGGCTTAAGGCCATAACGAGCATACCAGCCACTAATCCAAAAAGGCTGTCATGGCCTTTCCCATAAGCCCTGCTTGTCGGAAGTAGCTCATCGAGGCTTATATAAACCATGATTCCAGCCACCCCACCGAAAAGGAGTCCCATGATGTGGGAGGGAATTGCCCCGCCCTCGTTGCCTAAAAGAAATCGGAGTACAATATAGCCTATTAATGCCCCCACAGGTTCAGCCAAGCCACTCAATAGGGAATACGTGAATGCTTTTTTTCGGTTTCCGCTGGCATAAAAAATAGGAACGGACACGCTGATTCCTTCGGGGATATTATGAAGGGCAACTGCTACAGCAATAGCAACACCCAGGCTTGGGTCTTCTAAGGCAGCAAGGAATGTGACAAAACCTTCCGGAAAATTATGTATGGCAATTGCCAGTGCTGTGAACAGGCCAGTCCGCAACAACTTTTGATGCGCAATGGCCGGATGGCTTGAATTTTCAGTTCTCTCTGAACGTGTTGCTGGCTGATCAAACACCGGAAGGGGTGCTGTAGGATTACGCAGGGGCATGGTTTCAGCCTCAGTATGAATTTCGTGGGGGTTTTCAGTGGCAGGTGTAAGATTGTCAATCAAACCGATGAGCAGTATTCCACCGAAAAAGCCGGCTGCGTTGATCCAGTGTCCCCAGTATTCCCCGTATTGTTTTGAGAGGGCTTCAAAGCCCATCGGGAATATTTCAACAAATGACAGATAGAGCATTACGCCGGCGGAGAATCCTGTTGCCACTGAAAGAAAGCGGTAGTCTGTTCTTTTGGCTGTGAAAGCAATAATACTTCCAATCCCAGTAGATATACCGGCAAAGAGGGTCAGACCGAAAGCAATCCAGACATTCTTCATAGCATTATTGCCAAATTCCCAGAGGTTTTTTTATCAGTCCGGACACCCATGATGGAGCATGAAAAAATTTCCCTGTTTTGAATTTGGCTGTAGCAATGGCAGAATCCATCATGAGTTCACACCCTTGAAGTGTTCACGTATCCACTTATTTAAACTGATATACAGTGACGTATTTGTCTCAATATATAAACAAGTCACTTATTTGGATATCCATGTTTTTACTTCCCAGTCATCTTTAAACCTGTCTTTAAAGAAGCCCTGCAATTTATCCATGAGACGTTTCCAGCCGGTTTCATAGTCATATTTCAGTATGTCCTCAAGGAAAGGGACAACCTCACCGAGTTTATCTTTTGGCAAATAGGCCCTTGCTCCCATTTCTATGGATTTGTTGAGCGTTTCAGGACTTAAGGCATGAGCGGTGAGCATGGCCACCTTGAGATCTTTTTTTACAGCTAAGTCAAGAAGATCAAAACCGCGGACACCCATAATGTCGAGAATGACAAGGTCGTAGGGTTTGGATTCCAGGAGTTTGACAGCGCTTTCATAGGTGATTGCCCTATCAAAAATACAGTCTGGACAAGCATCCATAATCTCTTCTTCTAACACACTCAGAATGTCCGGTTCATCATCGACGGCAAGAATCCTTTTTCCATTTAGAATAGAATCACTCATTTCAAAGCCTCCTTTTTTTTAACATTTGGTTTATTGATGGGACATGTGCCTTGAAGAGCATCTGTTTCATTATCTCAGATAACCAACGTAAATCGAGTCCTGCAATAATGCCGTGCCGATATCCTGAAAAAATGTTCATAGAGTCCACACTTAAACCGGAATAGCCATTTTTTTGTATTTATAAGTCTTAATAGCACAAATTAAGATAGTGTATGGGCCAGAGACACGGGTGTCAACAAGTTTTACAAGTTTCTTAGTGAATAGAAGACAATCACGGGCACTTAAGATGATTTTGGGAGAAGTTTTATTGTTTCTTATGTGCTGATGTATTTATTGAGATGGATGGACAGAAAAACAGTTTTCTTTGTACACGGTTTTTTCGGAGTCTCAGATTAACTCAGAATATTCCAGAGCGTGGTTCTGTTGAACCCATGCTAAAAGGGCTTCCTTGGCTTTTTCAAAGTCAACCTTCAGCAGTTTTGCATGGAATCGTACTTCCGTATTTACAAATGCGTCGAAATTGGCCCTTGACGCAAACATTTCTGGGCCGTTCTTATAATGGGTTATGAAGTCGTTTATAATGGATTCAAAAGCCATGCGTTCATCGTCACGGTTCATGTTTATCACCTCATAACCTCCGTATGTGAGGATCATGAAGAAGCAGGCCCCAAGGGTGCTGGCTTACTGAGGGGTAAGCTACGGTAGGACCAGCAGTGACCTCAAGGCCCGTGGACTGATCTATATCTGTTAGAGTTAATCGGTCTTGAGGCAGAAACCTTAAATTATAATATTTTTAAAGCTAAAAAAACGAAAAGAGGCTGGCACGTTCTGCATTTGCTACAAGAATCGATATTCATTTATGGTAGGGCGTTTTAACAAAACTTAATGATTTTGCTTATGTTTATTCATTTATTCCGGTTAGTGGGTTTTCTATACCTGAACGATTGAAGTCTGATGCGTGATACTGCATACCGGGCTCCCAAGCCCGATACTGATCAGTCATGAGAGTACTGCTCTATGTAGATATCAAAAGAAAGCATCAGCATACCCCATATGTCATGGATAGCACATAATCAGCCAATTCTGCCACATGACACATTTTCCGCAGAATAGTTTAAATTCTAAGGGTGGAAAGGAGAGTTATATAATATGCCTGTTTTCTGGTATTCAGCGAGAAATGTATTTCTAAACCTGGTACAGCCTCAGCCCAATAATACCCAGGACAATTAAGATAACCGATAAGATGCGAGGGGTATTTGCAGGATCTTCGAAAAAGGCTATACCTATCAAAAAAGTGCCTGCAGCCCCAATCCCTGTCCACACAGCGTAAGCCGTTCCTATGGGAATGCTCTTCTGTGCCACCCAAAGAAACAGTCCGCTCAGCGTCATTGATACTATGGACACAAGTATCCAGGTAACCTTGTTTGCCGTGGTCTGCGACAGTTTTAATCCCAGTGGCCAACCAATTTCAAAAACACCAGCGATCAACAGGAACATCCAAGACATTGTGTTTACCTCCGTATTATCGATTATAACCAGGGTTCCTGTTGTTCATTCGAGGTTCAAGATGCTGTGCAGCATCTGTTTGGGAATGGTCAGTTTTAGTGCCCGGGGAAAACTGATGGGACCCATCCACTATGACTCCGGCTCTCATCTTCCTTGAATCTCTCCTGAAATTCAACAACCTCTGTGAAAAATGCAATGAGAAAGGCAGGATAACAAGGGGCTCCTGTTTATTTTCCAGTTATACCAACGAGTATCCTCTTTCTTTGACAATTGATTCACCACGTTTCACCGACTGTGTTATGGCAGCAGGGGAAAGTCTGAGCCGGCGAGACAGTTCGGCCTGATTTGTTCCCAATTCTCGGACAGTCCAATAACAGAAAAGGCTCCTTGCATTCACCCTGCTTTGTATTTTACCAGGCGTGAAAATGTCGCATCTGTTACAATGCAGCACCTCACACACGCGACTGATCACAGCAGTAAGGTCAATTCCGCGCTCTTTCAAACTGTATCTCCAGTCAGAATTCTCATTCGCTGTTGCCAATGCATGGCAGACGAACTCATGATCTCCCAACATTCGTTCATCTGATTTCTGATACTCGTTAGCACGTCGTTTTGCAATTACTTGTTTCCACCCGCCGCTACTGCGAATAAGGCCTCCGCCAGTGAGATCGTTTCGGTGCCCCATTGGTAACCCTTTGGCAATGAATTCATGGTACTTTGCTCTCGCAGCATCAAGGTCGGTTGCGAACAGGTTAA
>Ga0116173_1003640_pt1 | contig 11434 bp, 4 predicted proteins | sample AD_UKC085_MetaG_FD_89800 | JGI IMG/M metagenome (GOLD analysis project Ga0116173, IMG submission 89800) | Active sludge microbial communities of municipal wastewater-treating anaerobic digesters from USA - AD_UKC085_MetaG | ecosystem: Engineered > Bioreactor > Anaerobic > Digestate | place: USA...
CGTTGACGAACGACACGTTGCAACAACTCTATGAAAGGATCCGCAAGCCTTCGGCGGAACGAGAGCCTTTGCAGGAAAAGCACCTCGAGGCGGCGAAACGACGGGCGGTGGAAAACCGGTTCTTCCATTGGGAGATCGAGTTCCCGGAGGTCTTCGAGACGGGCGGATTCGACGCTGTGTTGGGCAATCCGCCGTGGGACATGATGCTGCTCAACGAACGGGAGTTCTTCGCGGATAAATCCGCAGACATTCACGAAACGACGAAAACCGATGAGCGCGAGCGCAAGATCCGCGCGCTCAAAGAATCCGACCCCGCGCTGTGGGCGCAATACCGTGATCGGTTGCGGACGATCGAGCAAACGAACGCCTACCTGTACGATCGAAAACGCTTCGAGTCCGTCGCGCAAGGGACGCCCAACACCTACGCCTTCTTTGCCGGGCTGTTTCTGATTCTGAAAAAGCCCTCAGGACGGGCTGGAATCCTATGCCCGACGGGGATTGCCACTGACGACAGTTATGCCGGTTTTTTCAAGGGGGTCGTCGAGCGCGGGGAGCTCGAATCCCTCTCGGATTTCGTGAATGGCCGCATCTTCGAACAAGTAGATTCGCGCTATCGGTTCAGCCTGCTGGTCTTTGGGAAATCGGAGCGTGCGCGGACGCGGTTCCTGTTACGAGACCCGCAGGAACTGTTCTCAAAGGACCCGGTTTCTTTTTCTCAGGCGGACTTGAGTATGCTCAACCCCAACACGGGAACCCTGCCGGTATTCCACAGCGGCCGCGACGTCGAGTTGCTCCTGAAGGTGTATCGTCGCAACCCGGTCCTGCAGCGTCGTGAAGGGAATAGCATCCTCGAAAACCCTTATGGGATTCAAGTATTCACACAATTTCATATGTCGAACGACTCGAAACATTTCGTTCGCGCGCAGGAGCTGGAAAAAGCGGGGTACAGGAGGGTCGGCGGACATTACGTGGGCGATGCGTCCGGCCGATCGAAACGGTACGCGCCGTTGATGGAGGGAAAGAGCTTCTCGATTCTGGACGCGCGGTTCAACCACGTCACCCCGGAAGGCAAGGGGATATCCTGCGCAGAAGATGAAAAACAATCGCCGGATTTCTTTCCCGAATCGCGTTATTACGTCGCGGCGGAGACGGTGGAAGCGGACTACGCGAAAAGAGAAATAGAAACGCCGCTCCTGATCGGGTTTCGAGATGTTACGAACGCGACGAATGAACGCACGATGATCGCGACGCTTGTGCCGAGAGTCGCTTTTGGGCACAAAGCCCCAATTATCCATTTTAAAGGAGAGTACGGATGGCTGCTTCTCCCCATTTTAGTTTCTCATCCTCTGGATTATTTCGCTAGGAATAAAATGCAGGGAGTGAGCATGGGGTATTACATCCTCTACCAGCTCCCGGTCATCCCGCCGGAGCGATTCGAGCAAAGGGGGCCCGACGGGTACGCGACGGTTCGGGAGTACCTGACCGCGCAGCTCATCACCTGCCTGAAAGACAACGCTGCCTTCGAGCCCCTCTTGCGCTCGCTGGGGTACGCTGGGCCGGTCGGCGGCTGGGACGAACGCGAACGTATAGCGGCGATGGCGAGGATCGACGCCGTGATCGCCCATCTGTACGGGTTGAACGCCGACGACCTCGAATACCTGTTTACGACCTTTCCTATCGAAAAAAAGCGCATAGAGGCGCGTTACGGGGCCTATCTCTGCCGCGACCTCGCCCTCGAGGCGTTCCATCAGTTTGGGAGTTAGAGCGGTTCGCTCGATCGGCGTAATCGGGCTCCTATAACACATATAAAAGGGAGGGATAGCGATGGCGATGAATCCGATCCTGTTCGCCAAACACACCTTCGAAGGGTACACGGAGTTCCTCTCAGACCTGTTCAACCTGCGAGATACGCATTTCGAGGCTCAACTCAAAGAGCTGATTCGCTACGACGTGATTCACGGTTCGCGGCTGATTCGCGGGCCCTATCTCTCGCTCAACCGCCCTTTTCAGGAAGGCGCGTCCTTGGACACGCTCGCGCGGTCGCTCGATCTTCACCCATCCCTCACCGGAATATTCGACTTCGCGCACCTGTTCCGGCATCAGGAAGAGGCGGTGCGCAGCGCGCTTTCCGGGTCACCCACGCTCGTCTCCACGGGTACGGGGTCGGGGAAGACCGAGGCCTTTCTCATCCCCATCTTCCATTACGCGAAGCGCCATCCCGCCGCCCAACTCCAAGCGCTCCTGCTCTACCCGATGAACGCGTTGGTGAACGACCAACTCATGAGGCTGCGCAGACTGCTCGCCGGCACCGGCATCTCCTTCGCGCGGTACACGGGGGATACGCCCGAAACGGCGCCTTCCAGCATCAATCGGTTATCCCTTTCCAGACGGTTCACCGAGTCGGAACGCGCGGAAGTGGAGAGCGGTACGCTTTTTCCATACGAGGAGCGGCTTTCCCGCGAAGAGATACGCGCCAAACCGCCGAATATCCTGCTCACCAACTACAAACAGCTCGAATACCTGCTGGTGCGAAACAAAGACCTCGCGTTCTTTCGAAGCGCCGATCTGAACGCTATCGTGCTGGACGAGGTCCACACCTACACGGGAGACCTCGGTTCGGAGGTGGCCTGCCTGTTGCGGCGTCTACGCGCGCTCGTCCCGGAATCGTCCGCGCTCACCTTCATCGGCACGTCGGCGACCGTCGCATCGGAGAACCCGGGCTCCATCGACGCCATTAAGCGCTTCGCATCACGCTTGTTTTCAGTTCCCCCCGAAACGGTCAACGTGGTGTTGGAGGCGTATGAACCGATCCCGCCGCTCCCGGAAGGCGCGATATGCCCGCCTCCACTTGACGATCCGATTTCGGCGCTGAAAGACGCCCTGTCCGACGACGCGGACTCCGGCGGATCCCGACCGGCTCGCGACGAAATCGCCCGGTTAACGGCTGACCCGATATTCCACGCGCTGCAAACGCATTTCAGAAAGCCCGAACTCATCACGCCGTTTTTAAACAGGCTTCGGGAGTTTCCGGGACGTTCACGGCGCAGCGACGAGGAGCTACTGGCGGAAATCGTCCTTTACCTCCTTAAGGGGTCTTCTCTGACCCTCGAAAACCAACCCCTGCTGCGGCCTAAGCTCCATTTTTTCCTGAAAGGCATCCGAGAGCTACGCGCGCAGTTTCCTAACGGCAAACGAAAGATCATCCTCGACGATCGCGATGTCGATCCCTATATCTTCGTTTGGGACGCCTACAACTGCAACCATTGCGGGCAGCACTATTATATCGCCGAACAAACGGCGATACGCCGGGACAGCGACGGAGAGGCGGAGTTATGGATTCCGTCCGGCGATGAAGAAACGGAGGCGGGGGAATTGAGCGGCCCGGTCGTGATGACCGACAGCGCCGAAGACTTCGAGGAGAGCGCGCAAACGGTTTGGGTGTGCGTCAAATGCGGAACCGCGCACCGTTCGAAACCGGCGCGGTGTGAAAACCCGATGTGCCGGGCATCCTTGCTGATCCCGATGCGACGAGTGACTCCCGAGAGAAACCGCTTCCGCTGTCTCGCCTGCCAAAAACCGCTGGTGGCGGAGGATGAGCCGTTGGAGCTGACCGGACTCCGACAGTTGTCCTCTAGCCAAGCGGTCGATCTGATGGTCCTTTCCGAACACGCGTTAAACGAAGCGCCGGAAGACCACGCCAAATTGTTGGTGTTTTCGGACAACCGACAGGAAGCGGCTTTTCTTTCCGGTTTCATCAACGAGCGGTCGAAACGGTTCCGTTATCGGAAAAGACTGTTCGACCTCCTTCCCGAGGACGAAACTATCTCCTGGCGCGAGCTCGTTTCGAAGTGGGTTGATATCCTCACAGACAAAGAGCGGAAAGAAGAGACGGAAAACGGAAAGATAGTGGCGAAAGACCTGTCGAAACGGTACGAATGGTTCCTGATCGAAGAGTTCTGCTCTCGAACGTTTCTGCGTAACTCGCTGGAAACGCTGGGATTGGTGCGGGTCGATTACGCGGGTATCGGAAAGGCAGACAGTTTTTGGGAGGACACCGAAGAAGAGACCGGTATCGACAGGGTCGATCTGCAAAATGCCACCCGGATCATCCTCGATGTGATGAGACGCAACACGGCGATCCAATCGGACTTGTTGCTATTGACACCTCACCATTCGCTGATTTTCAACGGGATCATCAAGAAGCCGCGACATTTTTACGCGTTCGCCTACGCCCTCGAATCTCCGGGGACTCAACTGAGCAAAAACGTTAAGGGGTGGTTGGGGAGGACCAGAAAATCCGCTATCCAGAGCTGGCTGAGCGCTTGGTTCCCCGCGGGGAAAGTCGATCCGTTCCTCGAAACCCTGTGGGAGTTCCTCAAACGCATCGAGGCGCTCAAGGAAACGCGGGTTCATCGTCAGAGCGGGTACGGGATCCCGACTGAAGCGTTGGTCTTAGCCAAAACCGGAATCGGGACGAAGTCGGAAAGCGCTGCGCATTACCGATGTTCGCTGTGCGGCAACGTCATCCATCATCCCCCGCCCACAACGGTCTGTCCGGGATGGAATTGCAAAGGGACGCTGGAGGCGACGCCGGTGCGCGAGAACGACTACGCGGTGAAAAACTACACGGTGTATCAGAAGAAACGTCCGATACGGGCAAGCGAGCACACGGGGCAGGTCAACAGCGCGCAGAGGGAGTATATCGAAAAGGAGTTCAAGAATCCCGACGGCGCGTTCAACTGCATTGTCGCGACGCCGACGCTGGAGCTGGGTGTGGATATCGGGAAGCTCGACATGGTGACGATGGCGAACGTTCCGCCCACACCGGCGAACTACGACCAACGGGCGGGCAGAGCGGGTAGGCGTCACCGAATCGCCGTCGTGATGGCCTATTGCGGAAGAAGCGCCCACGACTTGTACTATTACGACAATCCTCAAGAGATGATCCGCGGGGAAATACGCGCGCCCACGTTCAGCCTGCGCAACTTGCCGCTCGTACAGAAGCATCTGCATTCGTTGTGGACGACCGCGCTCCAACAGTGTCTGAAGGAAGAAGACCGGCCGCTCTTCGAATCCTACCTCCCGGACCATATCGGCAAGTATTTCACCGGGATCGACTGGTTGAGCCCGGACCAACCCGACCCATCCGATGCCACGGAAGAGGGAGCCCTAGCCCTAAAGACGCTCCTGGAACGCTACCGCCCGGAGCTTTCCAGAACGCTGAAACGGTTTTTGGCCCAATTCAGCGAAGCGGACTACCGCGGCCTGACCTCGGGCATATCCGATCCGGAGGCGTTTTTCTTCCGCGAGATGCCGCTGGAGCTGGCGCGCATCGTTAACCATCTGAGAACGAAGTACCTTTCTTTGAGGCAAGAACGTCGCAAGATCTTCAGAGAAGCAGATCGGCATACGGAGTATTCGAAAATCTCAACAATCCTACGGGCGCTCCAGGAGCAAACGTTGAGCTCTGACTCCGCCGATTTCTATACCTTATCGGTGCTATCGAACTACGGATTCTTCCCGGGCTACGCGCTTCAAAAGGGCGGCGCCGAAATGATCAATCTCGAGCAGCAGGATATCATAGAGATCGAACGCCCGTATGCGCTCGCGCTGCGAGAGTTCGCGCCGCACTCTTCCGTATATGCGCTCGGGAGGCGTTTTGCCCCTCAAAAATACTATCTGGATTCCACGAAAAGCCACGAAGGGCAGTATGAACGGTTCTTGGTGGGAGAACACAGCCTGTCACCGGTTAGGGAAGGGCCGATCGGGTACGACCGTCCCGAAGAAAAAGCGTTTCAGTCCGTTCATATCCGCAACGGACTTCTGAAACGTTCCGGGAGCATCGGTGACGATGAAAATCAACGGATCATCGCTTCTTACGACATACGCGGGATGGTGAAAGAGGAACACATAGGCGGAAAACAACGGAGTATCGGGGAACAAAAGCTGTTGTTCTGCCGAAAAGACCGGATCACGCTGGTGAACTCCGGGAGCCGAAAGCATATGTCCAAAAAAGGGTACGGCTTCCTCATCTGTCCCGAAGACGGCGCGATCTTCCTGGAAACGCCGGCGGAGGAAGAGGGATTTATCAGGCATATGCGACACGTACACCGGAAAGTGCTTTCGAATGAAGAGGTACGGCTTCACCGGCAGCTGTTGCACGCCCACTTCGTTTCAGACTGGTTATCGTTCGGGCCCTTCGGAACTCGACAGGAAGCGCTCAACTGGATGGAAGCCTTCCGCATGGGTATGGCGTTCGCGCTCGAAAGCGGAAAAGACGCCTGGGACGGCTTCATCCGGACGAACGGGGAACTGTATGAGCCCACGTTCTTCGAGACGACGCCGGGCGGGACGGGCGTGCTGGAATTGGCCTTCGAGGTTTTCGAAACGATCACCGCCCGCGCGCTCGAACAGCTCGAAACCTGCGCCTGCCAAGCTTCCTGCTACCGGTGCCTGCGGACGTATTGGAATCAAGGCGCTCACGCCGAGCTGGACCGAAACGCCGCCATCGCCATCTTGGGCCACATACGCGACTCCGGTTACGGCGCAGTTGTCGAAATACCGCCGAAACGCAGTTACGACGACGCTTCCGTGGTTAAGGAAACCGAATCCTACGCCGAAGACCACTTCGAACGCTTGCTTTTGGAGCATCATCTGCCGCGACCGACACGTCAATACGAAGTGGTCGCTGTGGGAGTCCGAACCCGCGCCGACTTCGCCTATCCAACCGGGAAAATACTGATCTACATAGACGGCGCCGCATACCACGCCGACAGAAGAAAATTGGACAAGCGCCAGGAAGTCCTCCTCGTCCATAGCGGCTACACGGTCTTTCGCATCGAAGCCCAAGACCTGGAAGACCCCGATATCGTCGCGTACTATATGCAGGAGATCTCGAAAGCGTTGAGCAAAGGCAGATAGCGCGGTTATCCCCGTACGGCTGCACCCGCCGGCTCCGCGACGGTCATCGCGGGGTAACCAACGGGCTGACTTCGGAAGCCCACGAAGTCTCGCGATACGCCCTTTGCTTTTTTTCACGATGCGCCTGTGGGGTTATCGCGGGGTAAGTGGTTTTTACGACCCCGCGATCCGTCTTTCCTCCTCCTTAAAAGCGTATCGCGCCGTCGCGAAAAGAAGGGGCGCTTACGCCGCGATGACTACGTGGGCTAAAAATTGTGCGAGCGATTTTGGTCTTGTTCCTCGATTACACCCCATAGCTTGACCCACACGCTCGGCTGCACGAAATAGGACGTATGGTATAATCATCTGAACCAGAGCGGAAGAGAGGTAGGAACTCGATGAGCCGCGTAATCCCCATCAACCTCGAAGACCTATCGAATAGTAATGTGGTCGAACTCTTTCGGATGGAATGCAAGCGAAGCTGGGACGAGCGCACGACCGGGTATCAGGTTATCAGGACGATAGCGGCCTTTGCCAATGATATTCAGAACCTGAACGGGGGTTATATCGTGATCGGGATGGAAGAGAGAAACGGGCGCATCGTATATCCCCCGGAGGGCATCCCTCACGAACAAATCGACCGAATACAAAAATGGATACGTGGGCATTGCAATCGAATAGACCCGCCTTATCAACCGATTTTTTCGCCCGAGGTGATCGACCGACGGCATATCCTCGTCATCTGGGTCCCCGGAAGCGATATACGCCCTCATAGGGCCCCGGAACACGAGAGGGGACCTTTACGGTACTATGTCCGTATCGGCAGCGAAACGGTGGACGCCGAAAAGAACGGGCTGCTTGCCCAGCTCCTATCCCTAACCGCGAAAGTCCCTTTCGACGATAGACGCGCTCAAAACGCAAAAATAAGCGACTTTCGGGAGATAAAAGTCAGGGAATTCCTTAGAGATATAAGGAGCGGCTTGTCTGAAAACGTCGATACGAGGGATGTTTATCGCAAAATGAGGATTGCGGTACCGGTTAACGGATACGATGTCCCGAAAAACGTTGGGCTGCTCTTCTTCACCGATGATCCCGAGGTTTGGTTTTCGGGAGCCAAAACGGAAGTCGTGCAGTTTTCCGGGGGTAACGCTGGAAATGTGATAGAGGAAAAAACATTTCGGGGAGGGTTACACGAACAGTTGAAAGCGGCGCTAAGCTTTCTACAATCGTTTTCGACGGAACAGTTTGTCAAGATCGATCATTCGATACGGACAACTGGTTGGGTCAACTACCCGATTCCGGCGTTACGAGAGGCCCTTGTGAACGCGGTTTACCATAGAAGCTACGAAAGCGAACCGGAACCGATAAAAGTCTATTTGCACCCGGATCGTATAGAAATAATCAGCTATCCTGGCCCTTTTCCTGGCATTCTCAAAGAAGATTTAGAACGAGGAAATCCTTTGCCGCCCTTGCCCGCGAGAAACAGAAGGATCGGCGAGTTCCTGAAAGAACTGAAACTTGCGGAAGGAAGGGGCACCGGCGTGCCGAAAATCTACAAGTCAATGGAAGAAAACGGATCCCCGAAACCGCGGTTCGATTTCGACGAAAGCCGAACGTACTTTCGCGTGACCTTGCCCGCGCATCCGGAATACGTATCTGTATCGGCGTTACGTAGCGCAGCGTATTTAAAGGCGACGGGAAAAAACCAGGAAGCCCTGGCTCTGATTAAAAGCGCGTGGGAAAGCCATATGCATTCGGCGACGCTCGCTATGGAACTTATCGGTATGTACGCGCAGGAAGGCAAAATAGAAAACGCGCGAAAGGTACTCGACGCCTATGCGGCTCTGGGTAGTCCCGTCTTACTTCCGAAAGTCGTCAATACGATGATCGATACGTATTATTCTGCGGGTTATCCCTCGGAAGCGAAAGACCTACTCAAGGATTTTCCACCTCTCGTTTCTAGTTCTGACGCGTTGCATACCGCGATCATCTCGCGCCGGATGGGTGAAGAAAGATACGCTCACGTGTTTTTCGAAAGAGCTGGCGACGCGATTATGTCCGATCCGCGCGCGTTACAAGAGTTTGCTCAGACGAAGATGAAGCTGGCGTCGGACCATTACAGGAAGAAAAACGATGAGGTCGCTCAGGAAACGAATAGGCGTTTGCTGAAGGAAGCGCGCGAGTTATTGGAAAGAGTATTACAGATGGACACGGACAGAACCCGAAAAGCGTGGGCGTGGCGGGACTTGGCAAGAGTTAAATCCTGGTTGAATGCCCCGGATAGCGAAATCGAGTCCGCTTATAAAAACGCGATCGAGCTGTTGCCGCAAGAGCAGAGGTTCAAAACGGCGCTTTCCAGCTGGCGTAATAGAAAACGGTAGTCATACGGTCACGGATTTTATCGCAATCGGCAACCCTACTTTAAAACCATAACCTTTCGGAAGTGGCATCAGTACGATCGAAACAAAGTATCACCGATAACCTCCTCGCAGGTTGTCCAAGGTAACCACATCACCTCGGATTACGCGACCGGCAATTTCACCGAATAAAGCGGAAGGATAGCCTTTAATGGCTTGAACGAGGGTATCTAAAGAGTGCGGGAGGAACGAGCTCCCCGGAATCGTGAAAACTCAAAAATCAAGCTTAAAAGGATGGAGGTTTGCGATGAAAAAGTCACGAAGAGGACAGAAAGTTCTTTTTCTTATTGTTTTCGTGTTTATGCCGCTGATGGTTTTTATGTTTGGATGTGGCGGGGGGGGCGGTCCCACCCATCCACAATGATGATCTGACCATCCTGGCGCAGGCAGTCCCCGCGGAAGGCGGGGATGTTCGGATCAACGGAGGGGCGTGGGGAGACAGCAAGAACGTGACGGTGACCAACGGAACGCAAGCCACCTTGGAAGCCAGAACCTCAAACGGATATACCTTCGACGGCTGGTATGACGGAAGCGTCAAAGTCAGCTCGAACACAACCTATCAGTTTATAGCAGCCGCGAACAAAACGTACAAAGCGAACTTCTCGCAGAACGTGACTCAGTGCACGATCACGGCGCAGGCAAGCCCCGCGGAAGGCGGGGATGTTCGGATCAACGGAGGGGCGTGGGGAGACAACAAGACCGTGACGGTGAACAGCGGGACGCAGGTAACGCTGGAAGCGGCCAAAAACGAGGGGTACACATTTGCAGGATGGTATGAGGGGATGACGAAAGTAAGCGGAGCGAACCCGTATGCGTTCAACGCAAATGCCAATCGAACCCTTCGAGCTTTCTTCGTAACCAAAGCGCCTGACCCTTCCTTACGAACTCGTGTGGAGCCTGAAGATTTGGTCTATATCGGAGCATTTCTGACGCCTGAGCCCTTACCATGGGCCCCAGATGCAGAAACCTGGGAATGGGGTGGGATGGGAATGACCTACAACCCTAACGGAGACGCTGAATCGCCCTCGGATGGTTTCCCGGGATCGATCTTTGGCGCGGGGCACGATGTTTGGAACCTGATCTCCGAATTCGATATCCCTACCCCGGTCCTTTCGAGGAGGAAAAATATCAACGACCTGCCCTTGTCCAGATTCCTCCAGCCCTTTACCGACATACGCGGGAACCTGTTTCCCTGGGTTGAAGAGATGCCGCGGATGGACATAGAGCTATTCCCATCGGGACCTTCGCGAACACCGGGTCAACTGGTGGCGTGCTGGGGCGTGCACCTTCAGGACGAACACGAATACCCCACCCATATGGTGTTCAATTCGGACTTGAACAATCCGAACCCGCAAGGCCCCTGGTTTGTCGAGGGATTGAATCCTTATAATGGCAACGACTATCTGTTTTCGATTCCTGAGGATTGGGCAGACGAGTACGTCCAAGGCTTACGATTTGCGACCGGACGATACCGCGATGGCGGATGGTCCGGATTCGGGCCGACTATTGCCGCGATCAATCCCTGGCGGAATGGAAACCTACCGCTCGCGAGAACGGTTTTACCCTCCGTCATATTGCTGAAGTATTCGGATTACTATGAAGGAGAACCGGATCCCTGGCACGAGATGGACGGATACGCACATTCGGACGAATGGTCTGGCGGCGTTTGGGTTCGGGCAGGGTCGAAAGAAGCGGTGGTCTTCGTCGGGACGAAAGGGATAGGGAATACCTGGTACGGAAATCCCGATGGTCCGTGTATGGATTGCGAGAATAGAGGGTGGTGGAGCGACGCGTTTGAAGGTTGGTTCCTCTTCTACGACCCTGCCGACCTGGCGAAAGTTGCCCAAGGGACACTCCAACCCTGGGAACCGCAACCCTACGCGCACCTTAATATCGACGAACACCTTTTTTATATAACATCCACCCAACAAAAATACCACGTCGGCGCTTGCTGTTACGATAGCGAAAACCATCTGCTGTACGTTTTCGAAAGCGGCCGTGGCGAAGAAGAACGAACCCTCGTCCACGTCTGGCGCGTTCAAACGGAATAGGGGGATTTAGGTGTTTCCCCTTTTTTGACTCAACAAGTGCGTGGTCAATAGGAAAAATCAGGTAAG
>Ga0116173_1003648_pt1 | contig 11420 bp, 10 predicted proteins | sample AD_UKC085_MetaG_FD_89800 | JGI IMG/M metagenome (GOLD analysis project Ga0116173, IMG submission 89800) | Active sludge microbial communities of municipal wastewater-treating anaerobic digesters from USA - AD_UKC085_MetaG | ecosystem: Engineered > Bioreactor > Anaerobic > Digestate | place: USA...
CACACTATTAACCACCTCTTTTCAACTGCTCAGTTCCCCTATTTGCCTTATTAACAACCAAAGAGGGTCAGTTGGTCAAATTACAGAGGATTTTGACGAACGTAACCAAAATTTTGATCTATTCTAAAATGCTTAAAATCAATGTCATCATGTTGCCTCGAGGCTTTCAGGGCGTGGCCGTTTTGCAACAAATCCATCCATTCGTCGTTAAAAATTATGTGTTGGTCAAAAGAAATGATATATTTGTCAACTTTCGTCAAGATATGAAGTATACGCTTACCGCCATTCTCCTGCTTGCTACTGCTGTGCTAGGTGCTCAGACAGCACTTACCATTGAAGGGCAGACCTATACAAATTCGGATGAATACTGGACTGGGGTGGTAATTCCCAGAAGCAATCCCATGACTTTAATCTTTAAGAACAATTCAATTGAATCCGTTAATCTTCGTGGGTACATGCTGCAGGCAGGTGATGATGTTGCTTCAACTACAAATAATAATCTTGACGGTGAGGTCATTACAGGCAATAAATTCATATGGGAAGGAAATGACATGTCATGTATAACTCACGGGCTCTTTACCGGTAATAATGTTAACGCTCTGATTAAATATAATTATCTCGGTTATGTCCCGATGGGAATTATCAGGAAATCATCCAGCAACATGGGTGATTCTCAGGGTGGAATTGCTTACAATATTGTCAAAGGCGGAGCGGTTGCCATTAACATAAAGGGGATTAGTAATATACATATTTATAATAATACTTTATACACGGACAGGACCCCTTCTCAAACCTGGCGCGGACTGGTATATGTTTACACCAACACGGATGTTACTCCAAATTCTGTTTCCCATAACACAAAAATCTTTAATAATATCTTTTATACCAAATATCAAACATATTGTATTCAGGTTGGCGATGCCGAAGCTCTGGCCGGATTTGAGTCGGATTACAACATTTTCTATTGTGAAACAGGGGAGCCGTTATTTAGTTATTGTGGCACAAAAAAAACATTTTCAGAGTGGCAAGCACTTGGTTATGATACTCACTCAAGGGTTATCAATCCCAATTTCAAGGATCTTGTAGGTTTTGTACCTGGCGAGAGACTCAATTATGGAATCAACCTCGGATCATCATGGATTGAAGGGCTTTCCGTAAATGCAAAGTGGGGAATAATCAGTCCTGAAACAGCGCTGCAGAACGGCCCATGGCAGGTAGGTGCTGTTATCTATAAGGAAGTGACTGTGCCTGAACCGGTCCAGGTACCGGTCTATACCGGCTCGGTAATTAATGACGCAACTCCGGCAAAACTCGAAATGACTTTTAGCCTTACACTTGCAAATGTACTGCCTGCCACATCTTCCTTCAGCATGAGTGTGAACGGTTCATCCAGGGGTGTCAGTGCTGTTTCGGTTTCCGGCACAAAAGTCATTCTTACCATGTCATCCCCCGTTTCATATGGCGACAGGATAACCGTAGCCTATACCAAGCCGTCAACTAATCCGCTTCAGACCGCGTCAGGCGGTCAGGCCGCATCCTTTTCTGCTCAGACGGTAACAAATAACCTCACTGCCCCGGTCAATTCCCCTCCCTTGATAAACATCTCCTCTCCTACTAAAAGTACAGCGTTTATTTCTCCTGCAACCATCACTATCGATGCATCCGCTTCAGATCCTGATGGAACAGTTACTAAAGTCGAATTTTACAATGGCACTGTAAAGCTTGGAGAGCTCACATCAGCTCCCTGGTCCTATACCTGGAAGGAGGTTAAGGAGGGATCATACTCAATTACAGCAGCAGCGACTGACAATTCGGGCTCCAGGACAGTATCTTCGGCCGTTACTGTGGTGGTTGAGAAATCTGCCCCGGCGGTTAACCTGGTCCCATCAGTTACTATCGCATCACCATTGAACAATGGATCTTTTGAAGCCCCGGCGACAATTACTTTCACTGTCGATGCCTCTGATCCCGATGGCTCCATTACTAAAGTAGAGTATGTGGCAAGGGGCGTAAAGATCGGGGAGAGCCTTGTGCCCCCTTTTGCCTTTACTTTTCACTGCGACACGGCTGGTATATTCGAGGTATCTGCTATTGCCTGGGACAATCTGAATGCTACAGCCACTTCATCTCCTGTGACAATCTCCTTCAGTATGAAAAGCCTCTTCCCTGACCTGGCTAATTTATATCCATCGCCAAATAATGGCGTTTTTGCAGTTGAGTTTAATCCCCTCTCCGACTCCGTGAACGGGATCACACTTACTATTCTCAGCCTGACAGGCAAGGTAATGTTCGCATGTCAGATTTCAGAAGAGGAGACATATAAGCGCATTGACATCACAGATGCAGTCCCGGGCATATATATAATGCAAATTGCAGACGGGAACAGGACTCTTACAGCCAGAAGATTTATAAAATATTGATTCCATTTCAGCCTTAGACTTTCAAAAAGCCATCATCTTCAGCTTATATCTGAAAGCTATATTTAACCATGGTTTTCCCATCCTGGTCAAAAATATTCTGAGGATACGCAATATTGGTCGTAGATTTGCATTCCCAAACTGTCTTTGGTCAATAATTTATTTTTTCAAATACTTATTAAGTTAGCATTGCGTTTAGCTAGTAATTCTAATCAGATAAACATTATGTCAGGTAACAGGAAACTACCGGGAATATTCCTTTTGGCATCCTTTTTAACGGGTACAATATTCATGAGCAGTTGTAAAAAAGATCCCACACTGCCAATCCTAACAACAGATGAAGCCAGGGAAATAACAATAAATTCAGCCATAGTTGACGGTAATGTAATCGAAGACGGAGGGGCTGAGGTTACGGCACGTGGTATATGCTGGGGTAACGAGGCCATGCCGACCCTTGATGATAATTTCAAAGCGTCTGGAATTGGTCCTGGAGAATTCACCTGCATCATTGACGGACTGGATCCAAATACTGAATATTACGTCAGAGCATATGCCGAAAACAGCGTTGGGATTGCCTTTGGAAATGAGATAACTTTTACGACTGGAATAGCTCCTCCTGTCGTAACAACTGGTCAAATATCAAATGTAACAGCAATTACTGCTGTTTGTAGTGGTACTATTGTATATGATGGTGGAGCTGGAATTACTGAAAAGGGAATTTGCTGGAGTGAGGTCCCCGATCCAGGTCTCCAGGGTTCACATACAAACATTGCAACTGGCTCTGCCACTTATTCCTGTACACTTTCAGAGCTAACCGGAGGAACCAGGTACTATGCGAGGGCCTATGTAAAAAACGAAGGGGGCATTATTGCTTATGGGGATCAGATTGTCTTCAACACGAAATTAGCTGATATCGAAGGCAATCTATACAGTGTTGTGTATATTGGAAACCAGGTATGGATGGCAGAGAACCTGAGAACAATAAAATTTAATGATAACTCACCCATACCTAACATAACAGATAATACCGAATGGTTAAATCTCACAGGGCCAGCTTATTGCTGGTATAACAACGATATCCAATATAAACCAACATTTGGTGCCCTGTATAGCTGGTATACCATCGAAGCAGGGAGTCTTTGCCCATCAGGATGGCATGTGCCAACTGATGATGAATATGGGACTCTCGAAGTATATCTCGGACTTAATCCGGATTCAGTAAAGGTCTGGGGCTGGCGTGGTACCAATCAGGGAACTCAAATGAAGAGTACTACGGGATGGGAAGATGGTGGTAATGGGACCAATACGAGCGGTTTTACCGGCCTGCCCGGGGGATACCGCTACGCAGCCCAAGGTGCATTTTACTCATTGGGCAAATTGACATATTGGTGGTCATCTTCAGAACTTAACGCTAATGAAAGCTGGTACAGATTACTTGATAACATCAATAATGATGTTTACAGAGCAACAACCTCAAAGAAGGGTGGCAAATATATCAGATGCGTCAAGAACTAGGATTGAAGTTTTTTTCTGGAGGAGGCAACAAAAATGTCATTTCTGAGTATAAACACAAAGAATAAGTTGAATCATAAATATAATATCATGAAGAAAAGCTTAAGTATTTTGGCAATTATTGGCATTATTGCTGTTATGGGGATGTTTCAGGGTTGTAAGAAAGCTACCATCCCGGAATTAACAACCGCTTCAATAAGTGAGATAGGCATCAATTCAGCGGTGTCAGGAGGGACAATTATTGCCGACGGCGGTGAAGCTATTACAGATAAAGGTGTTTGCTGGAGTACCTCAACCAACCCTACCGTTGAGGGTTCAAAAACCAATGAAGGTGCAGGCACCGACGACTTTGTCAGCAACCTGGTCGGGCTTGATGAGCACACAACCTATTATGTACGTGCGTATGCTACTAATGAAGTCGGAACTGCTTATGGTAATGAGCTTACATTTACAACAGACCAGGTAACAGGAGCTGTGCTTACAACCACCGAGGTATCAGCCGTCACCTCCACCACTGCAGTTGCAGGCGGCAATGTAACCAATGACGGAGGCGGCAATATTACTGCAAGAGGCGTATGTTGGGGCGAAACACCAAATCCTACCGTTGAAGGTATTAACAAGACAATTAATGGAACCGGCACTGGACTCTTTACCAGCAACATTACAGCACTTTCTGATGGGACGGTATATTATTATCGTGCTTACGCCACAAACAGTTCAGGAACAACCTATGGCCAGGAATATAGTTTCATTACTCCGGTGACGGATGTTGACGGGAATGTATACAAAACTGTCAAGATTGGCACACAAGTATGGATGGCTGAAAACCTGAAGGTTACCAAGTTCAATGATAATTCCGAAATTGCTAATGTCACAGACAATACTTTATGGAGTGGCTTAACCTCTCCTGCCTATTGCTGGTATAATAATGATGAAGCATATTTTAAACCCTTATATGGTGCACTATACAACTTCTACGCGGCAGCAAGCACAAATTTGTGCCCAACCGGATGGCATGTACCGACAGATGCTGAATTCGGCGCATTAGAGCTTTATTTGGGAGTTCCTCAGGCTGAGATTGAAATATGGGGTTGGCGAGGCACTGATCAAGGGAAACAACTTAAGAACACGACCGGATGGAACGTTGATGAAAATGGCACCAACACCAGTGGATTCGCAGCTCTGCCAGGAGGTTACCGTTTTTACGGTGCAGGAACATTTTTTCAGCACAGCGCTCTGGGATACTGGTGGACTTCTACTCCAAACAGTGATATAAGTGGAAGATACAGGAGACTAGATGGGAATAATAACGCAATCAACAGGGGGAATGTAGAAAAGCAAGCTGGGAAGTCGATACGGTGTATTAAAAATCAATAAACTAAAGACTATCATAAACTGAAGGGAGGCCCTCGTAATTGAGATAGCCTCCCTTCGTCTTTTGGCTAATTTTTTATGATTTGAATAGTTTGTTATCTTTGAATCACAAGGAGATGAGATATTCGATATTTATATTAATCCTTCTGATGCTAACCAGCTGCAAATCATATAATGATAATATGAAAAAAATATTATTCCTTCACCACAGCACGGGTTACAATGTATGGCTAGGAAAAACAAATAAATATGTGAGCAAACTCACAGGCATAAGTGACGTTAAGGCACATATAATTAAGCACAACAAAAGAAATAAAACCAATTACCTTATTGAGGAGCGCTTTTTCCCAAAGAGTGCACCTTATGGTTGGAATAACTATCCATATGACTATTATAATATCTGGGTCAGGAACTCAGGGACAGAACCATACATGGATGAGCCAACCCTTGAAATGCTGTCGCCAGAGTATGATGTAATTATATTCAAACATTGTTTCCCCGTCAGCAAGATCTCGCATGACTCGGGTCAGCCCGACATCAATTCGCCTGTTAAGAGTCTGGAGAATTACAAACTTCAGTATGATGCTCTCAAGAACAAGATGCATCAATTCCCGGACAATAAATTCATTGTTTGGACACCAGCAGTTAACACAATGTCCCTGATGAGTGAAGATGAGGCTATGCGGACAAAGGAGTTTTATGACTGGATGAAAAATGTCTGGGATGAAAAAGGAGATAACATTTTCCTCTGGGATTTCTACGCATATGAGACCGAAGGAGGATTATACCTGACTGAAAAGAACGCAAAGGCACCTGACAATTCCCACCCGAACCAGACATTTGCGGGTAGAATTGCCCCTCTGTTCAGTAAATTTATTATAGATGTTATCGAAAACAGGATTGAATAATTACCTGTAATGAATCTCTCAATATTTTCAAAGCTTCGAAAAGCATTTGACAGAACTCATGTCAAACTGCTTGAAAAATCAAGCAACCAGAAGAGAATAAATTACCTCAGACGAAAGGGAATGAAAATTGGGAAAGATTGTCTCTTTCACACGATGAGGTTTTCAACAGAGCCATATCTGATTGAAATAGGAGACCATGTGGCTATCGCCCGGGGAACACTGTTTATAACACATGATGGAGGCATCTGGTGTTTTCGTGATCAAATTAAGAATGGGGATATCTTCGGCAAAATTCAAATTGGGAATAATGTATTTATTGGCAATAATTGTACTATTCTGCCAAATACCACTATAGGCTCAAACTCAATTATTGGAGCAGGGAGTGTGGTTCGCGGTCAATTCCCGGACGACTCTGTTATCGTGGGTAATCCAGCAAAAGTGGTTTTTAAGATGAGCATGCAGAGATTATTCTATACCCAAAATACCGATCTTTTATTAACGCATGGACTTTCGGAGAGAGAAAAAAGAATAATCATCAAAAAGCACTTTAACATTTAAACAAAAGGCCATCGCAACAGATGGCCCATCGGCTGAACTTAAAAACGTCAGATCCCTTATTATATTCAGGTTAACTCATGGTTAAGTTCCTTTCATTGTTTTTTTTCATGACTGATTATTCCTGCTTTTTCATCAGTATCGATTAGTTCTATATTCATCCCATAACGGGCAAGCATAAAGGCTATACGATGATTTTTGAACGCTTCTCCGGGTTGAGGAGGCACCAGGGTTATCAGACCCTTACCAGTTAATTCCGTTATTTTTTCATTCAAATCCTCACATTTAAAACATATGTGATGAAACCCCCCACCCCGGTTGACAAAATTCAGCAAGGAGGCATTGTTATCAGCTGGCTCAATAAGCTTTACGGTGGCACTATCAGTTTTCACAAGGAAAACCACCTTCACCTTCTGTAATGAATTAGAGACAATTTCTGTCATCTGGCTGTAACCAAAGACATTGCACCAATACTCAATAGCTTCACCCAAATTTTTGACTGCGAAACATATATGGTCAATTCTCATAAAGAACTAGTTTGTGTGTTCAAAATCACTGTCGATTAATTCTAAATCCCATGATAGGTTTTGACACTCCTCAATTAATGATTTGTTTTTGGAGCTATATACAAATTTCCTCTGTTTGACCAAAGGTTTAATTTTTTTCGCAATGGATGAAGATATTTTGCTTCTGGTTGTAAAAAATCGAATATATGAAAACCCTTCCCCCTTTCCGTATAATGCAAGTGAAGATAGCATGCTCAATATCTCTGGAATGTTGCAGATATCCGATACCCAAAGTACATCAATTGAGTGATCGGTATTGTTATTCAGAAGGACCAGAGCACTGAATTCTTTTCCGGAATATATGAAGTATTTGCTCCTGTTAGGAGAATTTTGTATCCGCCACCTGACATAGTCTTTATTCCTGTCAGTAAATATGAATTTCCCCTTATTTTCCTCAGACTTTTTGTACCGGCTAACATGGAGTTCCAACAGAGTATCAGTTAAAGGACTCAATGATATCTGTGCAGGATCAGTACAATACTTCTTATATATTCGTGACATGCAATTTATTAGAACGGAATTAAGAATTGTCCTTACAAATGATGGCATCCATTTTTTGAACTTAGTATGATTGAAGGGTGAGATCAATACATAATGCATAAAAGATTCAGAATAAACTTGCCATCCAGCCCTTTGAAAAATTACGAATGAATTCTCGTTCGGGAACGTAATTTGCATTTCTGAAAAACTTGTACGCTTTTTAACCAGAATCTTCGCAAGGCCATGCCGACGAAATTCTGACACTACAGCCAGATCAATGAACCACGCTGCTGTAAAAGAGCTACCCTCTATAATTATTTCAAAAGGGATTAAACCCGCATGGGCTATTACTCTCCCCCGGTACAGAACCACAAGTGGGGTTTTGTTATCAAGATATGATGATCTGTTAAGCCAATCCCAGGATTCTATTAAAAATTCTGCCCGTTGCGGATATATTGATTCATAGAAGGCGCGCAACAAATCGGGAGCCACCTCAGAAGCTGGTAATATTTTAACATTATTAGTTAATGTGTCGTACATTTCAACTGAAAGTATTCTTGTTGGGAAATCACTCTTCTATGCCGTAGTCAGCAACCATTGAGGTACTCTTTTTACAAATTATTTCTTGACCCTACCTAGAAACTATTATTCTTTTTAATTCTGCCCTGGCCTTTTCTTCGCTTTTAATTTTTAAATCCCTCAAATAGTGCCAATAAGGGCCTAGAAAAAGTTTCAATCTTATCGAACTAATGGTCCCCTTTGAAACATAATATCTTGGAACTGACATTGGATCGCAATTTGCTCCCACATCGTAGTGTAATGTTGAAAAAGCCAATCTGCATCCGGCATTTTTGAGAATTTTCTTTTCCCGGGCTCCAAAGTCAAGCTCCGGAATACCGTTTGGATAGGCAAAGTACTTTACATTATAGCCCAGAATCTCATTTAAGCCGTTAATTGATCCGATTATTTCTTCCTTGCAGGATTTATCGTCCTCGTTTGATAAAACAGGATGATTAAGTGTATGTGCCCCTATGGTGATAAGGCTGTCGTCAACTATTTCATGTATCTGTTCAATATTAAGATTACGACATTCAACAACAGGTTGGCTGACAAGTGTTTTATAATAATTAATAATTCCTTTAATTTGACTCAGATTCAAGGTTTTGAAAACATGCATCAGGTTATAGGATGAAATCAAATTCAATTTCACTCCAAGATATGTGGAAATAGCATTTTTCAACCCTGTCTCATCGAAACCCTTGATTTCCTGAAACCAAAAATTGCTTTGGTCAAGAATTATCCTGGGAGATACAAATAAAGTAGCCGGAATCCGATGCTGTTTCAGCAATGGATAAATTACGTCATAGAAAGTCCTGTCCCCATCATCAACTGTTATATGACAAAAATTTTTAAGACGCTTTTCATTATAGATGTGTGATTCCAATTCAGTCAGTGAAATCATTGTATATTTTCTCTTCAGAAATTCAAGAAGCTGATTCAACCACTGCTTGTCATGAACGTCGTGAAGATTTATTACCTTATTCATATGTGAATTGGTCGAATCAGAAATAGCCATAGTTCAGAATTGAACCGGTATAAATTAACATGGTCATTATTTCATCCAGAAAAATCATACCTCAGAAAATCTTTTCATAGACTGCCTTTGTCTGAAGCGCTATACGATCCCAATCATATTGGGACATGTCATATCTGGTCGGGTTGAAAACTCCTGCCAGTTCAAAATTAAGTCTTGAATAAAGTGATTCCTCATCTCCGGCTGTAAAGAACCGCTCCGGGGGTAAATCAATCTGTTTGTTTGCAGGAATATCACTAACAATAACAGGTAACTCATAACTCATGGCCTCAAGCAGCGAGATTGGCAAGCCTTCGTGAAAAGATGGAAGTACGAATACCCTGGCATGTGTGAACAACTGATGAAGTTTCTCTCCTTTAACAAAACCTGTTAAAACTACTCCATTCCTTAATGCAAGTTCTTTTAGTTGCCGGGAGTAAATTGTCTCATGATCCGAGTCACCGGCAATTACAAGTTTAATGTCATTTTTAGCCAACCTTGCGAAAGCATTAATCAACAAATCAAAACCTTTCTCCCCAACAAATCTGCCCAGAGTGAAAACATAGCTTCTTGGCCTAAGGCCTAAATGGGTAATGTAATCAAATGAAGATGTGACTTTTGGTGGCGGAACTCCGTTGAATATAAGATGAGAATAAGTGCGACCAAACTTTTTTAAGATTGCTTCTTCTATAACCCTTGAAATGACGATTACTTCATTGGCATACTTTGAAGCAAACTTTTCGCCTGTGCGCAGAATGAATTTAGCAAATCCGCCCCATTTTTTGCGGTCATAGTCTGGCCCGTGATGAGTAAATACAACTTTTAACCCAAGAAGCCGGGCAAATGGGGTCATAATTCCTGGCCCAATGGCATGAATATGAACAATGTCAGCTTTATGCCTCTTTGCCCAGAGAATTGAAAGAAAAGTATGAGTAATTGCCTCCAGGCTTTTCACATGAGGGGCATAAAGATCTACAAGTCTGACACCTTGAAATTCATTTATACGGTTATCCGGTGATATATAACACGACCTTCTGATCAACACTATTTCCAAACCTTGACGAACCAGTCTGGGGAAGAGTTCCTCACAGTGAGTTTCCACACCACCCTGAATATCAGGAATTCCTCTTGTTCCTGTGACGACAATCTTCAATCTAGAAATATCCTTCTGTTTTGATTTTGGTCTCATCGATGCCTTTTTCTATCAGGATGTCATATACATCATCAATCATGTTATAATTACCACATAGGAAATAAAAAGCAGATTTGTCAATTATCTGATCTCTAATGTATTTCGTAACTCTGCCATTATAATCACCTAAAGTATCGCCAGTTGTACAGCATGAGTATCTATCCTGGTAGAGGTCTCTGTCGTAGGCTTCGCTATAATACCTGATACCATGAATAATTCTATAGTTCAACGAAGGATATGACAGGATAAAGCTATGATAAGGAGAAATGCCAGTACCGGTGGCTATGAACCAGTTGCTTGCTGATAAAACTGAATCATTATCAATTGTGAAGGAACCATGTGGTGATCCTACTGATACTACATCACCAACTTTAAGGAGTTTCAGTTTATTTGAGATATTGCCATTTTTTACTTCCTTCACCAGGATTTCAATATAGTCATCGTTAATTCCGCTATAGATTGAGTATGGACGATCATCATCATCCAATATGCCAACATTTATGTGCTGCCCTGGAGTAAACATCAGGTTTTTTCTTTCGAAACGAAGAATGTAAGCAGAACCGTCAAATTCACGTCTGCTGATAATCCGATGAGATTGCATTAAACGCTATAATTTCAAGAAATTATGTAGGATTGCACATTTTACTCTTCAACCAACGGGAGCCCTGGATCAGGTTTAACTCCCTTATTATCTGTAAATGGTTTCATACGAGCATAATTCAAGTCACCCTGAAGAGGATTCTGACCGACATTGTAATAAGGTATTTTATCGAAATCCGGGGCTTTGCCCAGGAGACTTCTGGTCTTATTTTCAATAATCCACTGAGCAGGATGCCTTATATA
>Ga0116173_1003649_pt1 | contig 11417 bp, 10 predicted proteins | sample AD_UKC085_MetaG_FD_89800 | JGI IMG/M metagenome (GOLD analysis project Ga0116173, IMG submission 89800) | Active sludge microbial communities of municipal wastewater-treating anaerobic digesters from USA - AD_UKC085_MetaG | ecosystem: Engineered > Bioreactor > Anaerobic > Digestate | place: USA...
GATCTTCCCGATGGGCCTGATCGCGCAGGAGATGAGCCCGGAGCGGTACATCTCGATTCCCGGCGAGGTGATGGACAAGCTGCTGCTGTACCGTCCCACGCCGCTGCGCCGGGCGTACCGGCTGGAGAAGGCGCTGGGCACCCCGGCGAAGATTTTCTACAAGAACGAAAGCGTGAGCCCGTCGGGCAGCCACAAGATCAACACGTCCATCGCCCAGGCCTACTACAACAAGGTGGAGGGCGTGAACGAGCTGAGCACGGAGACGGGTGCGGGCCAGTGGGGCACGGCGCTTTCCATCGCGTGCGCCATGTTCGACATGAAGTGCACGGTGTACATGGTGCGGATCAGCTTCGAGCAGAAGCCCTACCGCAAGAGCCTGATGCAGGCCTACGGCGGCCGCGTGGTCGCCAGCCCCAGCATGGAGACGGACATCGGCCGCAAGTTCAACCAGGACTTTCCCGGCACCACGGGGAGCCTGGGCATGGCCATCTCCGAGGCCGTCGAGATCGCGGCCAAGAGCGGCGGCTCCATCAAGTACAGCCTGGGCAGCGTGCTCAACCACGTGTGCATGCACCAGACCATCATCGGCCAGGAGGCCAAACTCCAGATGGAGAGCGTGGGTGAGTACCCCGACGTGGTCTTCGGCTGCTGCGGCGGCGGGTCCAACTTCGCCGGCGTCGCGTTCCCCTTCGTGAAGGACCGGCTGGACGGCAAGAGCAAGGTCTGGTGCGTGGCCGTCGAGCCGGCCGCCTGCCCGACCCTGACCCGCGGGCCCTTCGCCTACGACTTCGGCGACACGGGCGGCATGACGCCGCTGATGAAGCAGTACACCCTCGGCCACAACTTCATGCCGCCGGGCATCCACGCGGGCGGCCTGCGCTACCACGGCGTCGCCACCCAGGTGGCCCACCTGAAGAAGGAGGGGTGCATCGGCGCGCTGGCCCTCATGCAGAACCCCTGCTTCGAGTCCAGCCTCCTCTTCGCCAAGTGCGAGGGGATCATCCCGGCGCCCGAATCCAGCCACGCCATCCGCGGCGCCGTCGAGGAGGCCCTGCGCTGCAAGGAGGCCGGCGAGGCGAAGACCATCCTCTTCAACCTCAGCGGCCACGGGCACTTCGACATGACCGCCTACGACGCCTACCTCTCGGGCAGCCTCCAGGACATCGCCCTCGACGAGGAGTCCCTGCGCAAGGGCGCCGAGAGCATCCCGAAGATCGACGCCTGATTCCGCCCCCCCCGGCGCCCCCGGCTTCCCGCCGGGGGCGTCGCTTTTTTTCGGGAAACTTGGTATACTCCGGGGAGAAACCGGCGGGTCACCGCCGCGGCGGCCCATTCGGAGCCCCGCGGCGTCCCCGAAAAGCACGGAGACACGGACATGGCAGCCCGCACCCCCCTCATCACCCGGCGCCCCGCCCGGGCCCAGGACCTCTTCAGCATCATCGACGTGATCATGGGCATCCTGAGCCTGGTCACCATGATCATCACGCTCGTCTCCCAGATCCGCAGCATCGCCGGCTGATCCCCAAGCGGGCCCGGCGCGGACCTTTTCACCCGTTCCGCGCGGGCCGGAGCGGCTCATGAAACGGCGGGTCCTTCTTCTTGCCTTTTCCCTGCTCGCGTGGGGTCTCGCCGCCGCTGTCGCCGCGGAGGTTTTCGCCGTCTGGCGGGCGGGCGGGGCCCTGTCCCGCGCCCGCGCGGTCGAGGCGCGGCTGTATGACACCCGCACCGCCGAGGACGCCGCCGTCATCGCCCGCTACGCCCCCGCCCCCCCCGACACGGACGCCGATGTCCGCGCCCGCGACGCCTTCCTCGCCCTGAACCCCGCCGAGCGGGCGGCTTTCCTCGCCGAACGCGGCTGGGCGGCGTTTCAGACGGACCCCGACGGCGCGGTGGTGGAGGGATGGGCGCCCCCCTCCCCGCAGACGGCCCCCGAGGTCGCCGAAATCGCCGCAAAGATCGCCGGGGCGGGCAGTCTGCTCGCCCCCCTGCCCCCCGAGGTGGCCGGGGACGCCCGCGCGGCCCTCGCCTTGGCCTGGGGCGGCGCCCGACAGTTCCGCGACTACCCCCTGGCCCCGGACGGCGGCGGGGAGCCCCGGGTCGTCCAGTTCGCCTTCCACCCCTTCCCCCGGGACGCCGCCGCCCCGGAGCAGGTCGGCGTGTTCCTCCGCGCCTCCCAGTGGGAGAAACTCTGGACCACCCTCCGGCCCCACCTGCGCCACGCCGACTTCATTGACCTGCGCACCAACTCCCTCGGGTTCCGCGACGACGAGGTGGTCCTGCCCAAACCGGAGGGCGTCCACCGCATCGTCTGCGTCGGCGGGTCCACCACCGCCGAGGGCGTCACCAACGAGCTGACCTGGCCCAACATCCTCGAGGCGCGGCTGAAGGCGTCCCTGCCGGGGCGGACCGTGGACGTGGTGAACGCGGGCATCTTCGCGCTGGGCGCGGGCGGCGAGGCGGAGCACCTGCCGGACTACCTGGCCGTCCAGCCGGACCTCGTCATCCACTACAACTTTGTGAACGACGTGCCGCTGCTCGTGGAACAGTGGACAAACCCCGCCCGCGCGGGCGCCCTGGCGGGCCTGCGGAAACTGCTCGGACGCTCCCGGTTCATGTTTGACTACCTGGGCGCTGTTCTCATGCCCGGCGACGAAGCCCTGGACCGCATCGTGGACGAGACCCTCATCGCCCATCTGGGACGCCTGGCCGAGGCCTGCCGCGCCCAGGGCGTGGAGTTCGCCCCCGCCACCTTCGCCCGGCCCGACTACGAGCACCTCCCCCCCGACGAGCGCGCCTTCTACGAATACCGCGTCGGCACCATGCTCTGGGGAAGGCTCGTGAACATGGCGGGCTACTGCCGCCTCGTGGACGCCTACAACCGCCGCGTCCGCGCCTTCTGCGAGCGCGAGAACCTCCCCTGCCTCGATGTCGCGGCCACCTTCACCGGCGGCGCCGACCTGTTCACCGACATCTGCCACCTCCGCATCTGGGGCATCGGGAAAAAGGCCGAGGCCTTCGAGAAGACCCTCCTGCCGGGGCTCGCCCCGGCCACGGAAAGCGGCCGCTGACCCCCAGACTCCGGGGCGCGGCAAGCGGCGCCCCGGTGGGCGCAAAGAGGGCGCAGCAAGCAGCGCCCCTACGGGGGAATGACCCGGCGTCATTGTGTCCGCCCAAGGAATGAGCAGGTAGGGGCGCTGCTTGCCGCGCCCTCTTCCTCCACAGTGCGGCCATCCCGCTCACCCGCTGGGGGATTCTTTTCGCAACCACCGGCCCGCCGGATTACGCGCCGAAAACCTGCTCCTTCAGGCGCCGGTACTGGTTGCGGAGGACCACGGCGGCCGCGCAGGCCAACGCGGCGTTCAGCACGAGGGCGGCGACGGTCGCGGCGGTTGCCTCGGCGGCGAGATCCGTGCCCAAGGGCACCCCCGCACCGACGATCAGCACAGTGAAGGGGAGCCAGGGGGACAGGAGCAGCCCTGTCGCGCTAAACCGTGTGATCATCGGAAGAACCACCCACGCGGCAATGATGTAGAACATGAAGAGTTTCCGGCCCCGCGCCCCCCAGCCGATCTGCACGCACTGGTAGAACAGGGCCAGAAAGAGGAGGTTGAGGCAGAGGAGCAGGAATCCGAGGGCCATCTGGGGGGTGAACTCGGAGAAGCCCGCGATGTAAAGCGCCCCCTGGGCCAGCAGGCACACGCCCGTCACTGCGAGCATGGCCGGCGCGCTGACCGCGCAGTCGTCCAGCCAGGAGACGCCCCGTTTTCCGGCCTTGCGCGCCCGGCGGAGGCCCCGGGCCACCTGTGCCGTCTCGGGCGACCCGACAAGCATTGTGCCGATCAGGAGCAGCGCGGTCACCCCGGAGGCAATCACTCCGGCGGCCTCCTGCGGTTCGTGCGCGAGGGACGGCCGGTCCGGACTGTTCCGGTATTCGAGCGGAACCGACTTCGGGCGCCAGAAGGAGGCGTCGTCGGGGATCATGCAGAAGAAGGCGTACACGGCGACCAGCACCGCCTGCAGCTTGCGGCTGTTGTACCAGCGGGGCCCGCGGAAGACGCGCCAGATGTTCACCCAGCACAGGAGGAACAGGGGGAGCTGCATGCCCGCCTGCAGCATCACCAGAACCAGCGAGTGCCCCGCGGAAAAGCCCTCCCGGTCCAGCGCGGCATGCTGGATCACCGCGTTGACCAGGGGGATCCCGGTCATGAACACCCACAGGGACTGAAAATACGCTCTCGCCGCACCCAGAAGGGCAAATGCCAGCCAGAAGCCCACCGCCAGAATGACCAGCAGCCGCAGGCTGCTTCCCTGGTTCTCCCGGGTGTGCAGGGCGGCCGTGGCGACGGCCGCCGCCGCCAGGGCGCCGGTCATGGCGAGGCTGGCAACAAAGGCGAGGGCCAGGTGCCAGGGGATGCCCATGGCGCAGGCCACGGGGAGGAAGACCAGCGCCAGCGCCGCGGAAAGCACCCACTCGGGGAACACCGCCCCCGCGATGAGACCCACCACATGGTTGCGCGTGTAGAGGGGCGCGGCGCGGTAGAAATCCAGGGTTCCCTCCCTCACCTCCGCCGCGGCCATCCGGCCCGCCATGGCGGGCGCCAGCAGGAGCAGGAGAAGCGCCATCACGCCGCCGCAGAACGCGGCAAGAACACTCCAGACAGGCCCGCCCGATGACGGCACGACCAGAAACACCACCAGCGCGAGCGCGACCAGCACGGGCTCGAAGATGACCTCGGGAAAGCGGGTGCGCAGGTAAAACCCCTTGAGGAACTGCGGATTGTCCTGAAGCGAAACCAGTTTCATGACGTTTCCCTCGCGCCGACGCGCATGAAGAGGCTCTCGAGGCTCTCGTGCTCCAGGGCGAACTCGGCGACGGTGAGGCCGCTGGCCGCGAGGGCGGACAGCAGCTCCGCCGCCTGGTCCTCCGTGCCGTGGAACTCGGCGAGGCACTGCCCCGCGGCGACGGCGGGTCCGGAGACGAGCGGATTGCCCTCCAGAAACGCGGCGACGGCTTCGGCGGGGGTGGCGCCCGCCGGGCGGACGCGCAGGCGCACGCCGGTCTCGAGGCGGCGGCGGATGTCCGCGATGCTGCCGGAGACGACCATGCGGCCCTTTTCCATGACGCCGACGGCGGTGCAGAGCTCGTCGAGCTCGGACAGGATGTGGCTGGAGATGACGACGGCCGCGCCGTTGGCGGCGGCCTCGTGGAGGAGGCGGCGCATCTCGACGCGGGCGATGGGGTCCATGCCGCTGGCGGGCTCGTCGAGGAGGAGCGCCTTCGGCTCCGGGAGCAGCGTTTTCGCCAGCACAAGCCGCTGCTTCATGCCCCGCGAAAGCTCGGAGACGCGGGTGTCGAGCTTCTTCTCGAGGTCCACCCGGGCGGCCCATTCGCGCACCCGGTCCGAACGGCCGGGGCGGGCAACGAGGTGCGCGGCGGCGAACACGTCGAGGTATTGGCGGACCGTCAGGTCGGGGTAGAGCGGCGGGAGGTCGGGCATGTAGCCGATGCGGCGCCAGGCCTCCTCCGGGTGGACGTCGGGGTCCACGCCGTCAATGCGGATTTCGCCGTAGGTCGGCTCGATGGCCCGGGCAATGGCCTTGATGGTGGAGGTCTTCCCCGCGCCGTTGGGACCGAGCAGGCCGAAGACCTCCCCCGGCCCCACCTCCAGGTCCAGATCCTCCACGGCGGTGACGGTGTCGTAGTCCACCCGCAGCGACTTGACCGAAATCATGCGCACCCTCCACCCGGCGCCCCGCGCGCCGATATAGGCAGGATAGCACAGGGGGCCGCGCGGGGGGAAGTTTCGGCAGCGCGCCGTCCACCCTGTCCACCCCGTCCATCCCGTCCGCAAAAAAAGCCGCGCCCCGCGTGGGATGCGGGGCGCGGCGGATGCTGTCTGCTGCTTCAGGGGCCTAGCAGGGGATTTCCCAGCCCTTGCGGTACTCCTTGGTGACGACCTCCTTGGCGTTGGGCACGTTGGTGACGACGCCGTTCTTGTTGTCCCAGTGGAGCTTCTGGCCGGACTTCACGACGAGGTTGCCGAACTGGACCATCTCGGTGAAGGGGCCGGCGTAGTCGAAGTTGGAGCAGGGCTTCTGGCCGGTCTTGATGCCGCGGATCCAGTCGAAGTAGGGGTTCTCGTCGGGGATGCGCTCGATGCTCGCCTCGGGCATCTTGTAGTCCTTCATGAGGTTGTCCGGCACGAGGCGCGGCTCGCCGCCGTACTCGCCCGCCGTGAGGATGCCCTTGGTGCCGATGAAGAACGAGCCGTTCATGTCCTTGTCGCCGAGGACGACGTCCGCCGCGAGGCCCTCGGGGCGGGCGGGGCGGTTGTACTTCTCCTCGCCCGTGGCGGGGTCGGGCTCGTGGCCGTCGTACCAGTACACGTCCACGGGGGGCATGCCGGCGCGGGCGGGGAAGGAGTACTTGATGGTGGTCATGAGGGGGAAGGTCTGCTCGTTGCGGCCCTTCTGCATGACGACCTCGACGGTGAAGTCGGTGGCCTCGACCAGCTTGAGGGCCCAGTAGGGGGCGTCCATGATGTGGCAGGCCATGTCGCCGAGGGAGCCGCCGCCGAAGTCGAGCCACGCGCGCCAGTCATGCGGGGCGAGCTTGTGGTGGTAGGGCCGCCAGGGGGCGCTGCCGATCCAGCGGTCCCAGTCGAGCCCCTCGGGGGCGGTCTCGGGGGGCAGGGGCTCGGTGACGCCCTGGTTGTCCCACACCGGGCGGTGCGTCCACACGTGGGCCTCGCGCACGTCGCCGATGGCGCCGCTCCAGATCATCTCGCAGACCTGGCGGATGCCGTCGCCGCTGTGGCCCTGGTTGCCCATCTGCGTCATGACGCCCGTTTCGGCGGCCGTGCGGGTGAGCAGGCGCGCCTCGGCGACGGTGTGCGTCAGCGGCTTCTGCACGTAGACGTGCTTGCCCATCTTCATGGCCATGTAGGCCGCCGGGGCGTGCGTGTGGTCCGGCGTGGAGATCGTCACCGCGTCAATCTCCGGCATCTGCTCCAGCATGTTCCGGTAGTCGTTGAAATGCTTCGCGTCCTTCAGGCGGTAGGCCGTCTCCTCGGCGCGGTTCCAGTCCACGTCGCACAGCGCCACCACGTTCTCGCCCAGCTTGTGGCAGCTCATGATGTCGCTCGTGCCCTTGCCGCCCGCGCCGATGGCCGCCACGTTCACCTTGTCGTTCGGCGACAGCTTGCGCGGCACGACCTTCGCGGTGTTCATCTTCGGCGCCTCGTCCGCGCCCCGGGCCATGCCCATCACGGCCGTCGTCGTCGCCGCCGCGATGAAGGCGCGGCGCGTCAGTGATCCCTTATCTCCCATGACAGCGTTCCTTTCGTGGTTTTCCGGAAATCCGGGGTGTTCCCCGGACTGACCGCCATGATAGCACTCCCCCCCCGCCCGCGCAAGATACGCCCCGGACGGGCAATCGCACTAAAATGCCCCTTGAGAAGTGGCTGTCCCCGGCATGGACGGTCCTCGGTCATGTGATTCTGTCTTTGTTGTCCCAACGGGACATCCGCCTATAGCCGGCTGCCCCGTTGGGGCATGATGCTTTCTGTCCGGACAACCCAGGGCAGGCCTGGTCCTTCGGGCGGCGGCCTGCCCTGGGCTATATTCGGCAACGCCTACAGCGTTGAAGAGGAGAAGGAACGGGGGACGAAAGAACTCTTTGTCAGGAAGGGGTGGCGGCTTTTTAGAGCACGTTAAGGTTGAGATGCGGTATATCCGCACGAAGAAAACCACCCGGCGGCATCCTGCGGGGTGACGGTTTCCAGAGCTTTTCCAATGGCTGCGTGCAGATCCTCCTGGGTGCGGGCCTTGGCATCGCGCAGAAACGCCTTCACTTTGCTCCACATCTTCTCAATGGGGTTCAGGTCCGGACTGTAAGGGGGAAGAAAGAGCATCGTTGCCCCGGCCGCCTCGATGTGCGCGAGCGCCTCCGCGTCGTCATGGGCCGCAAGGTTGTCCAGGACCACGATGTCGCCCGGCCGAAGGGTCGGAGTCAGCACCTGGCGCACATACTCCCGGAAGACATCCCGGTCCGTCGCACCGTCCAGCACCATGCAAGCGCTGGTGCCGTCGAGGCGCACCGAGCTGATCATGGTTGTGGTGCACCAGTGGCCGTGGGGAGCGCTGTCCTTAAGACGGCCCCCTCCCAGAGCCCTTCCCCGCAGGCGCGTCATGTTTGTCTTCGCCGCCGACTCGTCCAAAAACACCAGGCGGTCCGCGTCCATATGCTGCTGCAGGCTGGACCACGCGGAACGGCGCGCCCTAACATCCTCGCGTTCTTGCTCGGCCGCCCGAAGCGTTTTTTTTATAGCGGTACCCCAGACGCCTCAGCGCGTTGTGGACCGCCACAACGCTGCAGGAGATCCCCAGACGCTCCCGCAGCTGCGCAAGCGTCGCGTCGGGGTTCTCCCGCACAAGGGCCTCAAGCCGCAGGGCATGCTCCTTGTCCACTGCCGGAGGGTTGTGGCCCCGCGGAAGCGGGGACGCCACCCCCGTCCTCCGGTGGCGCTGGAGCCAGCGCTGGAAAGTGGAAATGTCCACCCCGTAGAACCGCGCTATCTCCGCCTGGGTGCCGTTTCCCGCCTCGTAGGCCGCAATGGCCCGCGCTCTGACTGCCGATGATGCGATTCCCATGCATCAAGCATACGCCATCGAGTACCGCATGTCAACCTTACAATGCTCTAGTGCGATTGCCCTGGCGGTGTCGGGGCGTGTGCGCAGGGCGGATCAGTGCACCGGCAAGACCGAAGACGGGGCAGGCGGGACGCCTGCGGTACGAAGAAGGGCCGACAGACGCCGTCCCGTAGCGCAGGCGTCCCGGCGGCCCTGTCTTGGTGGACGCGCGGGTCAGGGCTTGACGAAGTAGTCGAGCACCGTCACCTTCGCAAGATAGGGCCCCAGCAGCTTGCCGAAGGCCTTGTGCTCGGGGTGGACCAGGTAGGCGTCGCGGTCCTTCGCATTGGCGAAGGTGAGGAAGAAGCAGTGGGTGTGGCCCTGGTCGAGCTTCTCGGGGCTGACGTTGGTGCCCCACTCATAGCCGATAATGCCGTTGATCTTGGTCGGCAGGGCGGCAAAGGCGTCCTCCACCTTCTTGACGTCCTCGGGCGTCGCCTCGGGCTTGAAGCCGAAGAGCACCACATGCCGCAGCAGGGGCGCGGCCTTGGCGTCGCCCTGGGCGGGCTCGGCCGCCGAGACGGCGGACACGCCGGCGGCCAGGCCGCCCAGCGCCGCGAGAAGAAGAACCGCAAGAACGACCTTGGTGCCGGGGAAACGCCGTGCTGTCATGGGGGGACTCCTTTGGTTAAGTTGGGCCTCCAGTATGTCCGCGCGCGGGGTCCGGACGCAACCCGGCCCGGGGGCGGTGCGTGGCCGGAAAGCACAAGACCGCCGCGATCTGCGGGAGATCGCGGCGGTGAAACGGTCTGGATTGCGGGTGCCCGGAGGGGCGGACGTCAGCCCTGGCGCGCCTTGAAGCGGGGGGCCAGTTTGTTGATGACGTACACGCGGCCTTTGCGGCGCACGACTTTGCATCCGGGGTGGCGCGTCTTGGCGCTCTTCAGGGAGCTCAGGACTTTCATGGGAATACTCCTCTCGAAACGGGTTCCTTAGGGAGAGCGGATTATACACAATGCCCGGGGGCCGCGTCAAACCGAAGCCCGCCGCGCGTCACGGCGCGGGCCGCCCGCCCTACTCCCGCAGCAGCACGTCGCAGGCGAGGCGGGCCTTGGTGAGGAGGCGGCGGAAGAGGGCGCTGCTCCGGGCGAGGGCGCGCAGGCGCATGATGGCCCTGCGCTCAAGGCGGTAGCGGTCGAGTTTGGGCGGCTTCGGCGCGGGGACGCCGTCCCCCGCCTCGAGGAGGGGTTTCCACAGGCCCGCCAGCGGGTAGCCGAGGGTCTCCAGGTCCGCCGGATCGAGGGAGGCGATGATCCCCTCCATGAGCCGGCGCTTGGCGGGGTCGTGGACCAGTTCGGCCACCCACTTTTTCACCGACGCCGTGGTGGGGCGGGTGTGCTGTTTCACGCCGATGGGGTCGCCGAGCCCCTTGCCGTGCGCGGCGCCGTCGTCGCCCGCCTTGCCGTACTCGATGGCCTCCGGCTCGTAGGGCACGCCGATGTGGCGCAGATTTTCTCAAACCACGCCTCGGGGGCCTTGACGAGGTCCTCGTAGCGGACGTGGATGAACGGCGTCTCCTGCTGGCGCAGGAAGGCGGCCAGCGCGGGCACGTAGCGCTCGACGACGGGGTTGTAGGCGTGGGCCGCCGCGTAGTCGCCGTCGAAGAAGGAGTTTGCGTAGGACGAGAACATGGCCACGGGGTGGCGCGTCAGCACGACATACTTCGCGTCCGGGAAGACCCGCTGCATGAACGGCAGGATGAGCGCGTAGGCGGGCGTCTTGTCGAGGCAGACCGTCTTCCCCGCGCCGTTGGCGGCCATATGCCGCCCGTAGAGCGTGTCGCAGTAGGCGCGGCAGGCGTCCCAGTAGTCCCGCTCGCCGCCGGGCAGCCCGGCGACAAAGAGCTTCTGCGACTCCGCGGCGAGCACGTGGTCGTAGGGGGCCTTGTCCACCTTGTCCCACACGCCGAGATGGGCGAGGGGCGTGAGCAGGTGGGGCTCCGGCCCGCCGAGGATCGTGGAATGCGCCGACAGCATGCGCTCGAGCATGGTGGTTCCCGAGCGCGGCGCGCCGATGACAAAGAGCATGGACGGTTTCATGGCGGTGCGTGCGTCTCCCGGCCCTGGGGGCCCTTGCCCCGACATGATAGCACGCGCGGCGCCCCGCGCTTGCACCCGCGGCGGGCGCGGCGATACGCTGGGTACGGCGCGCAACCCCGGGGAACCGATCATGACCCTCATCCTGGCCGCGGCAATGCTGGCGTTTCCGGGCGCAACCACGGAGGCCGAAGAGACCATGTCCCTGTCACCCCAGGTGTTCCAAGCCCAGGAGGGCTGCGCGTGGGAGGGCGGTCCGGACCGCCCGCGCATGAACGCGCACTACATCGCCGCCCCCCGGCCGGGGGAGGACCGCGCCGAATGGCTGGCCGCCGCGCTTGCCCACCGCGCCGCGGCGCGGGCGGGCGCGCTGGAGCGGCGCATCGCGGTGCGGTATGACGGCGTGCGGGCGTGGGTGCGCACCGCGCCGCCCGCCGCGGCGGCGCTGGCGCTCGGGCCGGGGGACCGGCTGCGGGTGCGCGTGTCGGCGCGGTGGGAGGAGGGCGGCGGCGCCCTGTGCCTCGCCTTTGACTACGCCGACCCGGACTCCGCCGCGTGGGGGGGCTGGTCCGGCGTGCTGGCGGCGCTGGAGATCCCCCGAGACGGCGAATGGCACACGCTGGAGGCGGAGATCGCCGTGCCCGCGGACGCGCGCGGGCTCGTGCGGCCGATCCTCGGCATGGACGCCAC
>Ga0116173_1003670_pt1 | contig 11385 bp, 10 predicted proteins | sample AD_UKC085_MetaG_FD_89800 | JGI IMG/M metagenome (GOLD analysis project Ga0116173, IMG submission 89800) | Active sludge microbial communities of municipal wastewater-treating anaerobic digesters from USA - AD_UKC085_MetaG | ecosystem: Engineered > Bioreactor > Anaerobic > Digestate | place: USA...
AAACGCTATAAACGCTATAAACTCAATAATGTTTAGTGAAAAAGATGATTGAACCTGTTATAATATGCCAACAATGAAACATTACTGGTATATGATCCTCGTTGATGCGCTGTTGACGTTCGTCTCGATCATATTCTCCATGATGCTTAGGCTTGAGGTGGTGTATCCCGATAGGCTGTTGTTTAGTTACTATCTGCGAATTATCTGGCCTTTTATCGTCTTTGCAATGGTGCTGCGCCCGATTGTTTTTTATTTTTCTGGTATATATAAACGTATCTGGCGTTATGCCTACACAAAAGACTTTATCGCTTTGGCTGTCTCTGTATTAATCGGTACGGTCATACTCTCTATACTGTCGCTATTGATTATAAAGCCTTTTTGGATTAGGGCAAGTTTCCCTCGTTCCTTGCTTATCCTCGAGGCTATAATAAGTCTTTTTTTACTTGGCGGTTTTCGCGTAATTCTTAAAATGAGTGAACGCTATCCCGGCGATATCGATTGGAAGGCTACAGGTATAACACCTAATAAACGTGTATTGATTGCAGGTGCTGGTAACACGGGGGTTAACATATCGCGTGAACTACTGACTAATCCACAACTGGGATTGCAACCGGTGGCTTTTATAGATGACGACCCGAAGAAGATTGGGATGAAGATACAAGATTTGACAGTATCAGGGCCGCTAATAAGACTGGTCGAAGTTGTTAAGGAAAAAGGGATTGATGAGGTAATTGTTGCAATGCCAAGCGCTCCTGCACAGATACTCGACAATATAAAATCTCTGTGTCAGGGCGTCCATATTCCTTTTTCTATGGTATCCTCTTTCAGCAGCCTGATAGAGCAGTCAGATGTACTGCCAGCATCAGCGTTGAAGGTGCCGATGGCGATGCCGGATATCACATCTGAAGAGATTCAGGCGGTATTAAGGGTTATGCAATCCCGCAATCTAAGTATCGGTTCACAAACGGTTACGTTCGAAAAACTTGCCGCTGGAGAGGCAAACGCAGCACATGCAGTGGCTGTCATCAATGGGACTTCGGCGCTTCATCTATGCATGGTTGCGGCTAATATTCAACCCGATGACGAGGTCATTACGTCGCCATTCAGTTTCATATCATCGTCAAATTGTATACTTTTCGAGCGTGCAAAGCCCGTGTTTGTGGATATTGATCCCGTGACATTGAATATGGATGCAGGCAGGATTGAATCGGCAATTACTGAACGTACACGCGCAATTATCGTTGTGCATGTTTTTGGACAACCTGCAGATATGGACCCCATTATGGAGATTGCCGCAAAATATAATCTGATAGTCATTGAAGATTCATGTGAGGCAATAGGCGCAGAGTACAAAGGCCGAAGGGTAGGGGCAATAGGCAAGGCAGGCACCTATGCCTTTTATCCGAACAAACAGATGACAAGCGGCGAAGGCGCTGTGCTCGTCACTAATGACGAAGAATGGGCGAACCTTTTCAGGAGCTTAAGAAATCAGGGTAGAGACAAATTTGACGGATGGTTGAATCATAGCCGTCTCGGATTTAACTACCGCATGTCTGAATTGAATGCCGCAGTGGGGGTCGTTCAGATAAGACGCCTCGACGGGCTACTCCGTAAAAGGGACAACGTGGCGAACGAATACAATAGGATTCTATCAAACATCGAAAACGTGAGTCCATTGACTATCGCACCGACAACCACACGCATGAGCTGGTTTGTTTATGTAGTGCGTTTGGCTCCTGGTATCAGCAGGGATAAAACTATTGTTCTACTCGGTGAGAAAGGCATTCCTGCAAGACCATATTTTAGCCCTATACATCTACAGCCGTTTTACAGAAAACAATTCGGTTTTAAACAAGGCGACTTCCCAGAGACTGAAGCGGCTGGCGAATCAATCATAGCACTTCCTTTTTATGCCAACATGAAAACCGAAGAGATTGAGTTGGTCTGCAACGTGCTGGCTGATTCGATCAAATAGACCAATGTAGGTGTAGCCAACCCTCTAACCCTCTGCCTTATCATTATTCGCTATTGCATCTACTGTGGCTTCTAATCTACCGCTACTTAGGGTAATTGACAATTCCTCGCCAGGTGAAACCTGACTTGCATCCGTAACAATGATACCCAAACCACGCTTCATTGTTATGCTGTACCCCCTTTTGAGAATACCTTCAGGGTTCAGGTCGATAAGTCTCTGAGTGATATTGTCAAGACGTGTCTGCTGGCTTTTGAAATAATTTGAAAAGCCGTGAAGGAGGTTATTTAAGAGTTCGTCCAGATACATCCTGTAGGACGTAAATATATCCTTTTTTCCTTTTAGTTCCATTACGTTTTCGTATAGCATAAGCTTCGATTTTTCAATCTTCTTTTTCATAGACTGTCTTAGCACATTTTTCGTGTTTTCAAACATCTCAAGAAATTCAAGCTTATTTCTTACCGCTATATCCGCTGCCGCTGTAGGTGTCGGTGCACGTACATCTGCCACAAAGTCGGCTATCGTGAAATCTATTTCATGACCAACCCCTGTTATGACAGGAATTTTTGATGCATATATTGCCCTTGCAACCATCTCCTCATTAAACGGCGCCAAATCCTCCAAGGAGCCCCCTCCCCTTCCCAGAATGATTACGTCCACTTCATGTGATTTATTGAAATAATCAATCCCATCCACGATTTCAAAGCAGGCATCATCGCCCTGAACCTTCACCGGGTATATCTCGACTGCCATGTTATCAAATTTCCCGTAAATGATCTTAAGCATATCCCTGATTGCCGCACCTGCTGGTGATGTGACAATACCTATCCTTTGTGGAAGGATTGGAATGGACTTTTTTTTCTCAGATAAAAAAAGACCCTCTTTGAAAAGCTTTTCCTTAAGCATCTGAAACTTCAACTGCAAAAGCCCCAGACCCTTTACCTCAACCATATCAGTAATGAGCTGATATTCACCCCTTTTTTCATAAACATCCACCCTGCCCCTGCATATGACAGCGGCACCATCTTTTACTATGTCAACGGGATATCTTTTTGCATAGCCGAAAAAGACAGCCTTCAACATTGCATTGCTGTCTTTTAGAGTGAAGTATAGATGTCCAGAGGGATAGAGCTTTGCATTCGAAACCTCACCCTCAACAAATATGTCGCGAAACTGGGAGTTGATCGCATGCTTAATCCCTGAGGTAAGCTGGGAAACTGTATATATCTCTATAGAAGGAAACATGTTTTTTAGATTATCTGGTTTATTTAGTTTCTCTGGTTTGTCTGGTTTGTCTGGTTTCTTTAGTTTATCTAGTTTATTTAGTTTATTGGGTTTGTTGGATTTATTTTGTTACTCCTTCGCCTTTCAGGTTTTTTGCTACACCTCCAACCCTCTTCTGTATTCTGTATTCTGCATTCTGCCTTTAACCCTCTAACCTTCTAACCTTCCAGCCCTCTGCCTGGTTTTTCTGATTTGTCTAGTTTGCTAACCCTCCAACCTTCCAGCCTTCCAGCCCTCTGCCTTTTCCGCTTGACTCCTTGAATCCTCGAATCCTTGAACCCTTCGCTTTTCCGAATCCTCGAATCCTTTCTTTTCCACTATTCTTTAAAATAATCTTTCACTATCTTTATTGCGCAGTACTCACCGCACATGCTGCACACATTGTCCTGTAATGCCCGATCCTTACGGAAATCATTTATCTTATCAGGGTCAATGGCGCACTTTATCTGCCCCTCCCAATCGAGCGCCTTTCTGTAGGTGGACATATCTTTATCACGCTGGAATGCCTTTTCGTTTCCACGTGCAATATCTGCCGCATGGGCTGCAATCTTCGTAACCATAACACCATCCCATACATCCTTAGGGGAGGGAAGTCCAAGATGTTCCGATGGTGTTACATAGCAAAGAAAATCAGCGCCATAATATGCCGCAAGCGCACCACCCATTGCAGAGGTGATGTGGTCATATCCTGGCGCAATATCCGTAACGACGGGGCCCAATACATAAAAAGGTGCATCATTGCAAAGCCTTTTTTGGAGTATCATATTCGTTTCAATCTGGTTGATCGGTACATGCCCAGGACCTTCAATCATGACCTGCACATCATTTTTTATCGCTTCAGCAGCAAGCTCTCCCAGGATAATAAGTTCTTCGATCTGCCCCCTGTCAGTGGCATCAGCAATACATCCAGGCCTTAATCCATCACCAAGGCTCAGCGTCATATCATATTTCTTTGCTATCTTTATGAGCCTGTCGTACTGTTCATAAAGTGGGTTTTCTCTGCCGTTCACGATAATCCAATTGGTAAGAAATGCGCCACCCCTGCTCACTATGCCTGCTATTCTGCCCTGCTTTTTGAGCCTTTCAATAGACCTCTTTGTAACCCCACAGTGAACTGTAATAAAATCAACACCATCCATCCCATGTCTTTCTATTACGTCGAAGAATTCATCTGGGTCGAGTTTCGTTATGCTCTTTCTCTTTTTAACGGCTTCTACTGCCGCCTGATAGATCGGTACAGTGCCAATCGGTATCTGTGCTTTACCCATTATTATCTTTCTGATTTCATCGAGGTCCCCGCCGGTGCTCAGATCCATGGCGGTATCAGCACCTGCCTTTGTTGCCATCTCAAGCTTTTCAAGCTCCAGATCAATATCTATTTTTTCCGAGGATGTTCCGAGATTTGCATTTACCTTTACGCTCAAACCCTTTCCAACGCCCTTAGGTATGAAATCCTTGTGTCTATTGTTTGCAAGGACAGTCACCTTTCCATCGGCTATGTATTGCCTCAAAACATCGGCATCTATGCCTTCGTCAAGTGCTACCCTTTTCATTTCGGTTGTGATTTTGCCCTCGCGGGCTGCCGTAAGTTGATTTTTCATGTATCATCATCTCCATTTTTATGAGTTTAAATAAATCTCCTGCTTGAATTCCGTCGGTAAAACAGCAGAAGACATATAATAATAACCATTATCCGCAATTGTATAGCTTTTCTCGATAGAATATAACATGTATTTTTCAGCGGAATCAAAGGCGTTTTTTAGATTTTGTCCCTTGACGAGAAAAGCAAGAAGCGCTGATGAAAACGTGCATCCTGTGCCATGGATCTCCCTTTTAACACGTTTTTTGTACCATTTAGTTAATTCCCTGCCATCATAGAGTATGTCGATCGGTTCTCCATCAAGATGGCCCCCCTTAATAACAACTGCATTTATCCCCATGTCAAGCATAGCTCTTGCGGCCTTTTGCATATCATCAATATTGTTGATCCTGTCTTTTGTAATAATTGCTGCCTCTTCAGTGTTTGGCGTAATAACAGTTGTCTTTGGAAATACCGAGTCGATTAGCACCCTTAATCCATTCACCGTTAAGAGTTGTGTGTCGTTCTTTGCCGATATTATGGGGTCAAGCACCACTGGAATGTCTTTAACTGAAGAAATAAAGTCAGACAGCACATCAACATAAAATTCATCGAGCATAACCCCAATCTTTATACCATCCAGTCTTATTCCATCGTTGACAGTGTTCAGCATTTGTGAAAACTGCTCAGGAGGGATCGGATAGACATCTGTAACCCCCATCGGATTCTGATTGACAATGCAGGTTGGAACAGAAACGCCATGCATCCCGAGTGAAAAAAATACATCCAGGTCTTTTGTTATACCCGCCCCTGATGATGGGTCAAAACCTGCTATGGTAAGAATATTATTCAAAACGAACCCCGAATCTATTGTTTCATTTCAACATATAGACAATAAGATATATCATAATTTTTCAGTAAGGGGGAATAAAAAGCACTTATCGACAATTATGTCGAACCAACATGGTCGTTTCGACATTCTTTGCCTTTTCTTTGGATGGCACCTTTTATCATTTATACTATATATCCAGTAATTACAGCAAGATACATCTATTTATTGCCCCTCGAAAATTCTGGCATGGATATTGCTCTATAGATTAGTATGAAAAATAATACATTGGAGGTCAAAATGAAAAAATTGTACGGAGTTATGATGGTGGTAATTTTTGTGGCGTTTGCAACAACTGTCTTTGCTTTCGGGCCAAAGGGTTCAGGTTTTGGATACAGAGGGCATACAATGGCAGCAGGATGTGGTCTAGGTATGTATGCTAACCTGAATCTTACCCAGGAACAGCAGGATAAGATGTGGCAGGCAAAGGAAAAATTTAGAAATGAAACCTCAGCTACCCGCTATGAGTTATTCAAAAAGAGGGCTGAACTGAGAAATCTCATTGCTGATCCAAATGCCAACGAAGCGACTATACTTGCAAAGGAAAAGGAGCTTAACGCATTGAGACAGACGCTTCACGAGAAGGCGGTTCAATATAAGCTTGCCCAGAGAAAGATTCTTACGCCCGAACAGATCAAAAAGATTGGTGAAACAGGCTATGGATACAAAATGGGTAGAGGCAGGGGTGTTGGCGCAGATTGCTATGGGTTTGGAGCTGGCTTAGGCGCAGGTCCCCGAGTACAGTAGGCACGATTCGGTTTTGTTGGGTAAAAAGAACCGTTAAAGGTTGAGTGGGTTGGGTTGGTAGACAGGTTGAGCGAGAAAAAACCTCAAAATAGAATTAACCAATTCAACCCACTAGACCAAACAAAAAAAGGAGGAACGGTATCATGAAAAGGCTAATTTCCACAGCATTAATCATTTTCTTAGGAATTACATTGGCATCCTGTGCTTCTTCGGGTTATAATGCACAAAAGGGCGCTGCAATAGGCGCTGGTCTCGGAGCAATAGGAGGTCAGATCATCGGCAGTAATACAACGAGTACATTGATTGGTACGGCTGTCGGGGCGCTTGCAGGTTTAATCGCTGGAAACGCATTGGATCAGCATGTAAATGAAGTAAACAATACACAGGTTCAGCAATCTCAAATGGCATACGCTACACCTGATAATGTTAGCCAACCGCAGGTTCAGGCACCTCCTGGTCAGTGGGTTGATGTACCAGGACAGTGGATAGGTGGAAAATGGGTGCCATCGCATAAGGTTTGGGTGCCGGTTAATCCATGACATATATAATTGCCCTCCTCCTCTTCCTCCTTTTTACCCCCCCTCTCGTTGCCCAGGATACCTATTCGGACTTCGAGAGGGGGCTTCATCTTTCCGATACTCAAAAGGCAAAGATACAGGACATAAAAAGAAAATATATAAACGAGATCCGCTCGACAAAAGAGGAGGCTGTAAAGAAGAGGCTGGAACTGAGAGAGGTTTCCAGAAATCAGCCTGGGAACACAGAAAGGATTGAAAGACTCCAGAGTGAAATAGCAGACATCGAACGAACGAGGGAAAACCTATTCATCCAATACAGGGGTGAGGTCTCAAGGACATTAAACGAAGAACAGAGAGAAAAGTATAACAATTTCTGCACTTCGGAGAAACGTAGAACAATGCGTCCAATGGGTCTGAGGGGGTATGGGAGATAAAAAACCTTATATATTTCCATCCCTTCTGTTTATTATCTTTTTTATCCTCATTGCGATAACGGGCTTCTTTCAATTCAGGGTCATACAGAAAAACATCGATGCCTTACTCAAGGGTGAGGCAGATATCATTATAAGACACATCAAAAGAGAGATAGATGTAAATCTTGAATACCTGAATCTTTTCGATTTGTCACCATCTATTATAACACCCAACTTTCTCAACGTTCTGGTTTATGATGAAGAGATAGTGGAGGAGATATATACCTTCCTAAAGAACGCTTCAATTGATGAAATACGTCGTATGCCTTTTTCGGATATGCTTTTGCTGGATGCAAAAGGCAGGGTGATATCAAAAAAGGGTGCGGTAAAAATGGATCCTTCCTACAAAAAAAGACTCTTATCTGGCCAAGAAGATATCATTGTTAAGATGCCAAACGATTCAGATAAATCATTGCTTGTTGGAACGAGACATTCTGAATATTTTCTGTTTTTCTGGCTAAATGACGATGAACTGGAAGCACTAAGAAAAAGGCATATTGTAAAAGAGATACTCGCTCGGGAAGAAAAAAGGCTTAATATTGAAGGTATAAAAGTCTATGATGAGAAGGGGAACCAATACGCATCATCTGTTACCAACGAGACGCATTTAACACAGTTTACCGTGCGGGAACCACTTGAATCGAAATTTTTAAAAGGTTTTGGCATCGAGGTGATCCTTTCGAGAAACCTCACAAACAATATCTTAAAGAGGACAACGATCAATTTTATCATCATACTTGTCTTTCTTGTTATTCTTGGCGCATTAAGCACATATGTAATATTTTACCTCGAGAGACGATACACAGAGAGGGTGAAAAATATGGAGAAAGAGCTTGCCATGAAGGAAAGGCTTGTATCATTGGGCAGGCTTGCATCGGGTATGGCGCACGAAATCCGAAATCCGTTGAATGCGGTCGGCATATCGGTGCAGAGACTAAAACGTGAGTTTATGCCAAAGGACGAAAATAAGATTGAGTATCAAAAGTTTATCGATATCATAAGGGATGAACTTTCCCGCATTAACAGGATTGTCGAAGATTTTTTGTTTTCTACAAGGTCTCAGGCACCGTTTTTGAATGAAAACCTTTACATTATTGTTGATGAGGTAATGATCGTTATTGGAGAGAAGGCAAGAGAGCAAGGCATCGAATTATTAAACAACGTTGGCAGGGACTCGTTTGCTGAGATACAGAAGGAAAGGTTCAAACAGGCCTTGTATAACATGATCTTGAATGGAATTGAATCTATGGACAACGGCGGACGTATCGAGATATCGGCAAAAGCAGCAGGGGATATGGTTGAAATTGTTATTCAGGATACAGGTCATGGGATCAAATCGGGCGATATGGAAAAGATATTCGAATATTATTATACCTCAAAGGACAAAGGGATGGGGCTTGGGCTGCCCATTTCATATATGATAACAAAAGATCACGGTGGTGATATAAAGGTTTCGAGTGAAGAGGATAAAGGCACAAAATTTTGCATCATTATACCCATAAAACAGGGCACTGCCCGCAACTAATATCGCGCAGTATAATGTCCATAGGGAGATTTTGAAATCGCATTTGTGAAATGCGAATCACAAAAAAACAGGCAAAGGTGGAAAATGGAACATGCAAACATACTGATAGTGGAGGATGAAAAAACACAGAGGACACTGCTCACAGACCTCCTGAAAAAAGAAGGTTACGATTCATCCGACGCAGGAAATGGTGTCGATGCACTAAATATATTCAAAAAAAAAGCCATTGACATCGTTTTACTCGATTTCAAACTGCCAGATACAGACGGTCTTACACTTCTTAAGCAATTCAAGCAGATAAACCCTGAAACAGAAATAATCATGGTTACCGCATACGGGAGCATTGAAAATGCCGTAGATGCCCTGAAATCTGGTGCGTCAGAATACCTTACAAAACCAGTCGACCTCGAAGACCTCCTTTTCAAAATAAAGAAGATAGAGGAAAAGAAACAGCTTATCCACGAGAACCGGGTATTGAAAGAGGTGCTACAGGACAGGTTCAAGACTTCAAATTTCATATATAGTAGCGAAAGGATGAACGAGGTCACAAGCCTCATAGTGCGGGTTGCAAAAACAGATTCTACCTGCATAATCGAAGGAGAAAGCGGTGTAGGCAAAGAACTTGTTGTTGACCTTATCCATGAATTGAGTGAGAGAAAAGATCAGCCCATCATAAAGGTCAATTGTGCTGCTATCCCTGATAATCTGCTCGAAAGCGAATTGTTTGGTTATGAAAAAGGTGCCTTCACAGGCGCATTTCAAAAAAAGGTAGGCAAATTTGAGCTTGCCGATAAGGGCACACTGTTTCTCGATGAAATAGGTGATATGCCGATGATATTGCAATCCAAGTTGCTGAGGGTAATTCAGGCAAGAGAGGTTGAGAGGCTGGGAGGACTACATGCAAAAAAGATAGATGTGCGCATTATAGCAGCAACGAATAGAAACCTCGAAGAAGAGGTGAGTAAAGGTATGTTCAGAGAAGACCTGTATTACCGTCTCAATGTTGTTACAATAAGGATTCCACCGCTGCGTGAAAGAAGGGATGATATTCCCGTATTCATGGATTTTTTTCTTAAAAGATATAACGACAGACACAGAAGAACAATCAAAGGATATACAAACGAGGCAAGAGATATCTTGATCAAGGGCGACTACCCCGGAAATGTACGCCAACTTGAAAACATTATTGAAAGGGCTGTTGTTCTAACAAGAGGCGAATACATAACAAAAGAGGATCTGCCGATGTCTCCCGCGGATAATCAACACACAAGCGGCGGCATAAAAGGCACGGTAGAGGCAATGGAAAAGAAGATGATTATCGATGCACTCATAAAGGCAGACTGGGTGCAGACAAAGGCGGCTTCTGTCATTGGCATTAGCGAGCGCATGCTGCGTTATAAAATAAAGAAATACAATATTACAAAATGAAAACTGTCTCTATCAGTCTTTTAGCGTCTTTTTGCTGGCTGTCTTTTTGGCGGCCGGTTTCTTGGTCGATGCCTTTTTGACGGATACCTTTTTCTTATCCTTCTTTTCTGTCTCTAAAACCTGCTTATCATCTGAAATTGGTTCATCTTTCTGTTGTTCATATCTTGATTTAACGATTATTTCAGCCTGAATCCAGTGTTCAAGGTGTCTTCCATGCACACAACCCTCTTCTTCAAAAATACAGTATGCAACCCTTGCTATTTCATCGAAAAGATCCATAAATCCCCCTTATTTTTTAATTAACGCTCTATAATAACCTATTGAACCATTTTTGTCTATTACTTTTAATGTTCCTAATTAGAAACATTTTATGATTTTGTATGCAGTTGTTTTTGTGTTGTTTAAAATTGTAAATTGGAGGCGGCATCCGGATTTGAACCGGAGAATAACGGTTTTGCAGACCGCTGCCTTACCACTTGGCTATGCCGCCATTGAAAATATTAAATAGTGAATACGGGCAACGCTTCAACCCGCTATAAGCATTTTGGAGCGGGAAACGGGATTTGAACCCGCGACTTCAACCTTGGCAAGGTTGCACTCTACCGCTGAGTTATTCCCGCGCTGACACTGTTATATTATAAACCGAACGAATATGTCAATAATTTGTTACAAATCATAAGCGGACATTTTGTATGAATTTATCTCATCCAACTCCCGCCTGTCACACATATGGTCTGTCCTGTGATGTACTCACCTTCGTCAGAAACGAGAAACAGCACAGTGTTCGCAATGTCCTGCGGAGCGCCTTTTCTGGGATATGGAATCTCTTCGTACATCCTCTCAATCTCCTCTTCGGGATAAATGTGTGGTATAAACTCATTGTAAATAAAACTCGGTGCAACCGTGTTTGCAGTGATATAATAAGGCGCTGCCTCCATTGCGAGACAGCGTGTAAATGCCATAACACCAG
>Ga0116173_1003682_pt1 | contig 11363 bp, 6 predicted proteins | sample AD_UKC085_MetaG_FD_89800 | JGI IMG/M metagenome (GOLD analysis project Ga0116173, IMG submission 89800) | Active sludge microbial communities of municipal wastewater-treating anaerobic digesters from USA - AD_UKC085_MetaG | ecosystem: Engineered > Bioreactor > Anaerobic > Digestate | place: USA...
ACATAATAGGCGGGATAATTGGCCCCCACCCCATAGTCCCATGTGTAGCCGCCAGGACTCGTTCCCATCACCGCCAGCCACTGCCCCTGTGTTACCTCATACTTGCCCATGTAGAAGTCATACCCGATAGTCACGGTATGCACAGGCCCCTCATCGCTATCTCGGCTCCGCTCCGTGTCCGGCGATCCCATCTGGAAACTCCCCGCAGGAATACGCACCAGTTCCAGCGGCACATCGCCGGGGAGAACAATGGTCACAGTGTCCCCGCCCGTGCCGCCCGGCCCGCTGGAGACCACGAGACTCACCGCAGAACCCAGCAGGACCCCCGTCCCCGCCGCCGGATCCTGGCTGATGACACTCCCGGCGGGAACCGTCGCGTGATGCTCCTCTGTCACCGTACCAACCACCAGACCCGCCCCCGTGATGGCCGCCTCCGCATCCGCCCGGGGCAGCCCCACCACATTGGGAACCGCCGTCAACGTGACGGTGACACAGTTGGGCACCGTGGCCATGTTGGTCTTCCCATCGCTGCTGGTCACGGTGAGCGTCACGGTGTGGCTGCCCGCCGCCGTGTAGGTGTGATCCGGGTCCTGATCCGTGGACGCGCCCCCGTCCCCGAAGTCCCACACCCATCCGGTAATGGTAGACTCCTTGGTGATCACCGACGCGTCCGTGAACTGGACCTTCAGCGGGGCCACCCCGCTGGTGGGTTCGGCGGTAAACCCCGCCAGCGGCTCCCCGGGCTTGCAGCCCGCGAACAGCCCCACAACCCCCATCAGCGCCACTACTCCCAGAAACACCCGCATACTGCTCATCGAGAGACCTCCGTGTCATCCCCGGCAGGGGATCCTACCGCACCGGACGGACCCGGACACCGGGCCCGTTTCCGTAATTCTACGGTATCCCGTGCCCGGCGTCAAGTCCCGGTTTGCTGTTCACAGGGATGGACAGGATGGACAGGATAAGAAGACGAATCCTGTGCATCCTGTTTATCCATGTCAATTTCTCCGGACGTCGGTGTGGACAAGCGCGAAGACAAGGCCGCCGGGACGGCGGCGGTATGGAACAGCCCATCGCCGGATAAGGAAGCGAACCGGAGCAGGCGCGTTGTGGCCCCGCGCGGTGAAATGCGCGCCGCCAGGTATGAAACGCCGCTCACCCGTCGGGTGATACGGTCATGCTGCGCAACGAAGAGGGCGCGGCAAGCAGCGCCCCTACTTTCCCATGCCCTGGGCATACGTGAAGATACCGGGCCATCCTCCTTTGGGGGCGCTGCTTGCCGCGCCCGACGGAAAGGGACCAAAAAAGAAGGCGGCCCCCGCCTTATTGGGCGGGGGCCGCCGGAAGTGCCGGAAGGATCAGACGTTTTCGGGGACCACGAAGGGGTCGCGGTACTTGCGGGTGAGCATGGCGGTGGCCTCGGGGTCGCCGGTGAACTCGTTCTTGGCCTCGTCGTAGGTGAGGTCGCGGTTGAGCTTGACGGAGATCAGGCCAAGGTGGCACAGGGCGGAGGAGAGGTGTCCCTCGCGGATGGGCGCGTTGACCTTGGAGGGGTCGTTGGCGCGGATGCACTCAATGAAGTTGCCGTAGTGGTCGCCTTCCTGGCTGTTCTCCGGGCCGGGCTCGCCCTTCTCGCCGAGGTAGACCTTGTAGTGCGAGTAGGAGTCAATGACCATGTAGCCCTTGTCGCCGTAGAAGATGACGCCGACTTTGGCGCCCTTCTCGTCGTTGGTGCACCAGGGGCGCACCTCGAAGACGAGCATCTTGCCCATCTTGCCCGCCTTGGGATAGTCGTACGCCGTGGTGATGACGTTCGGGACCTCCTTGTCGTCGTCGAAGATGAGCTTGCGGCCCATGCCGGAGACCTTGGTGGGCAGCTCGACGCCCAGGCCCCAGCGCGCCACGTCCATCTGGTGCACGCCCTGGTTGCCGATGTCGCCGTTGCCGTAGTCCCACATGTAGTGCCAGTTGTAGTGGAAGCGGTTCGGGTTGAAGGGGCGCTCGGGCGCGGGCCCCAGCCACATGTTGTAGTCCACGCCCTCGGGGACCGGGCCGTCGGCCTTCTTGCCGATGTCGTCGCGCCAGCGGTAGCAGAGCCCGCGCGCCATGTACACCTCGCCGATGACGCCCTCGTTCAGCAGGCGGATGGCCTCCTGCATGGAGGGGTTGCTGCGGATCTGGGAGCCGTGCTGCACGACCTTGCCGTATTTCTGCGCGGCTTCGACCAGCTTGGAGCCCTCGAAGACGTTGTGGGAGCAGGGCTTCTCTACGTAGACGTGCTTGCCGGCCTGGAGCGCCCAGATCGCCGCCAGGGAGTGCCAGTGGTTCGGCGTGGCGACGGTGACGGCGTCAATGTCCTTGTCCTGGAACAGCTCGCGCATGTCCTTGTAGGTCTTCGGCTTGCCGCCCAGTTTCTCGAGCTGCTTGACGTAGCTGCCAAACTGCTTCTCGTCAATGTCGCAGACCGCCGCCACCTCGACGTTCTTCTGGCCGAGGAGGCCCTTCAGGTGGTCGCGGCCCCGGCCGCGCAGGCCGATGATGGCCACGCGGACCTTGTCGTTCGCGCCGGCCCAGGAGGTCTTCGAGGTGCCGACCATCATCGCCCCCGCGGCGGCGCCCATGGCCGCTCCGCGCACAAAGTTCCTGCGGCTCACTTCCTTGCTCATCGCGCTAAATCCTTTCTGTTGCTTGGGGGGTGCACGGACGGCGCCTTGCCGCCGGGCACCCTGACGGAGCGGCCAGTCTAGCACAGCGCCCCGCGCGGGGCAAGTCCTGCGGGACTGCCCGCGCCCCTTCAGACGCGCTTCGGGGGCGCCGGGTTTCGCCGCCCCCCCGGCGTCACGAGAGCAGGCTTTCGTCCGTCTCCCCGGTGCCGATCAGCTCAAGGATGCGGCCAAAGTCGAAGTTGGACGCAAGTTCCCGGAGCTGGCGGCCCAGTTCGGCGTTGAACCCCTCGACCTCGCCGACGGCCTCGGAGAGTTCCTTCATGTTTCCGGACTCCATCGCCCGCCGCACCCCCCAGACCATCTTCTCGGGGATGTCGGCGAAGGAGGGCCCGCCGGTCGGCGGCGCCTCAGCCGGAGCCGTCCCCCCTTCTTCGGAATAGACGTACTCGACCCCCGTGAGCCGCCCGAGCAACTCGTAGAGCTGGTCGGGCTGGAAGGGCTTTGTGAGGAATCCGGAGGCGCCGGCGGCCATCACCCGGCCGCGCTGGTCCTCGAAGGCGCTGGCGGTCAGCCCGATGATGGGCACCGCGCCGCCGCCCTCCGCCTCCCGGATGCGGCGTATGGCCTCATACCCGTCCATGACGGGCATCCGCATGTCCATCAGCACCGCGTCGGGCCGGTGCGCATCAAAACTTTCCACGGCCTGCGCCCCGTCGCGCGCCTCCACCACCTCGAATCCGGCGGCGGTCAGCAGCCCACGCAGGAACGCCAAATTCTCCTCGTTGTCGTCCACCGACAGCACCCGCCGGGGCGCAAAGCCGTCCGCGAGCCGGAGGACGTGCCCTTTCGGCGCGGGCGGGGGGCAGTCCTCCGCGGAGGCGGGGCGCAGGGAAAGCTCGAAGCGGAACCGGGTGCCCGTATCCTCCCCGTTGGACACGGTCAACTCGCCCCCGAGGATCTGCACCAGGCGGTGGCTGATCGCCAGACCCAGGCCCGTGCCCCCGTGGAGCCGGCCCGCGTCGCCCTGTTCAAACTCGTGGAACAGCCTCCGCTGGTCCTCCGGCGAGATGCCCGGCCCCGTGTCCTCGACCTCGAAGACCAGCCGCATCCGGCCGTCCTTCTCCGGCTTCCGGGAGGCGGTTGTGACCCGGATGGTCACCCCGCCGGTCTCGGTGAACTTCACGGCGTTGCCCACGAGGTTCATCAGGATCTGCCGCAGCCGGTTCTCGTCGCCCTCCACGTGGTCCGGCACCCCGTTGCCGCTGTTAATGACCAGCCACAGGCCCTTCGCCGACGCGCGGGGAAGGAAAGCGGCCCCCACGTCTTTGATCGTGCGCTTCAGCGAGAAGGGCACCTCCTCCGGCAGCACATAGCCGGAGTCGATCTTGGACAGGTCGAGAATGTCGTTCACCAGCGCCAGCAGGTGCTCGCTTGAGCGCTGCAGCGTCTGGAGGATGTCGGCCTGCCGCGCCGTGAGCTCCGCGTCCCGCTGCAGGATGTAGGTGAAGCCGATGATCGCGTTGAGCGGCGTGCGGATCTCGTGGCTCATGTTCGCGAGGAAAAGGCTCTTGGTCCGGGCGCGCTCCTCCGCCGCCGCCTGGGCGATGCGCGAGTCCTCCACCTGCCTGCGGTCGCTCACGTCCTCGATCAGCACCACCACCGACGACACCTTGCCCCGGCGCGTGAAATTCGGTATCGCGCTGATGCGGGCCAGCCGCCGGCCCTGCGCCGTCTCGATCTCCCGCTCCCAGGTGCGCGGCGTGCCCTCCTCCAGCACCTTTGGCACCTGGCAGTCCCCGCAGGGCTCGTCGCACGGGGGAATCCGCATCACCTGGTGGCACAGGACCCGCACCGCGTCCTTCGCGGCGGGGAACCAGTCGCGGAGCGTCGCGTTGGTCGTCATCACCTCCATGCGCGGGCCCAGGCGCGCCACCGCCATGGGCAGCGACTCCGTCAGGGTCCGGTATTCCCGCTCGCTGCGCCGCAGGGCCTCCGTCATGTCCAGCGCCAGGGCCTCGGCCTTCTCGCGCACCTTCTGCTCCTGCATGAACAACAGCACCGTCAGCACGGTGACGAAGACGCCGCCCGCCAGAATCGCCAGGGGGGTCACGCGGTCCACCCGGTCCTCGAAACGGTCGGTGGTGGCGAAAAAGAAGGCCCAGGGGCGCCCGTACACCTCCACCGTGCGGGACTCGGTGAACATCGCCCGCGGACGCCGCACATCCCCCCGGCTCGCGTAAATCAGGTTCGACGGCGTCTCCACGCCGTTGTCGTACACCTCGTAGCCCGACATCCCCGCCTCGCCCATGTCCCCCCGCACCGCCAGCCCCTCAAAACTGACCACGGTCACCAGATAGCCCATCGCCGCCGCCACGCGCTCCTCCGGCGTGCCCGCGGGACGGCCGGAATGGTAGACCGGGGTGACCATCACCGCCCCCTTGGTGAACGGTGACATGTCCAGCGTCATCAGCGCCGAAATGCGGGTTTCACCGCTCTCCCGCGCCGCGTCCAGGCACCGGCGGCGCTCCTCCTGAAACCGCACATCGCACCCCAGCAGCCCCGGCTGCGCCTCCACGGGCTCCGCCAGGGTCACCGGCGCGTACTCCGCCCGGTCCCCCCCGGGAAACACCTCGTATTCCGCAATCCCCCCCTCGCGCATCCGCGCCACCAGCGCCTCCCGGTCCACCGGTCCCGCCACCACGGGACACCAGGCCACCGCCTTGATCCAGGGGTATTTCTCCGGCACGCGCCGGTAGGCCCAATACTCGTTCCAGTCGGCCGCGCCCACCTCCCCGTCCCGGGAGAGAATCAGCCCCACGAACCCCTCCGACAGCAGCGCGCAGTGGTCCATCCGCTCCGTGACATCCCCGACCAGCGCGCTGTTGTACTCGTGGAAACGCTCCCGCTCCACGTCCCGCTGGGCGCGGGTCCAGGCAAGCCATCCCCAGAAAAACGCCCCCGCCACCGCGAGAATCACCAGATAGGGGGTGGTCTCGCGGGCATATGTCCACAACAGGGAAAGCGGCATGATGCGCAAACGTCTCATCGCTCTCTTTCAACGCGCCCGGCGCCGCCGTGTCCGCCCCCGGACACCACAGGCCCCGCAGCCCGTCAGGTCACACCACTGCGGCCCCCGCGGGGCACCGGCCCGGCACCGGCCCCTTGGAGGAGGCCCCCGCAGCCACTCCGCACCGCATTCCCGCCGCAAGACGGCCCCATGCAGCCCTCCCGGGCATTCCGCATCGCTCGCCGACCCAGCCCACGAAAACCGCCACGGACACAACCCTTTCACAGGATCCATCCCATCCGGGTCCGGAAGACGGCCCGGTTCGGGACGAACCAATCGAGCCGACCCGTTCCCATTTTTGCACATCATTCACGGCATGTCAACTAAAAACCGTCCCATGCCCGCCCCGCGCCGCCCCCCCCCCGTCGGCGGATTCCTTTTCCCGGCAGTTGCGCGGCGAAAGCGCCGTGTGCGAAAGTGAACCGGGGGGCAGACAGATTTGGGGCTGTTTCACGTGAAAGGGCAGGCCGATGCGCGCTGAGCTCATGATGATCGGAACCGAGCTGCTGCTGGGGCAGATTGTGGACACAAACGCGGCGTTCATGGCGCGGGCGCTGGCGGAACACGGCATCAACGTCTATTTCAAAACGACCGTGGGGGACAACGTCGAGCGGATCTCTGCGGCGCTGGAAACCGCGCTGTCGCGGGCGGACGTGGTGCTGTGCAGCGGGGGCCTGGGGCCGACGGAGGACGACATCACCCGGGAGTGCGTGGCCGGGGTGCTGGGCCGGGCGCTGGAGTACCACCCTGAAATCTACGCGGCCATTGAGGCGCGTTTCGCGCACATGGGCCGGAAGATCACGGAAAACAACCGGCGGCAGGCCATGGCGCCCCGGGGCGCGGAAATCGTGGAGAATCCCCACGGAACCGCCCCCGGACTCTTTGTGGACGACCCAAAGGGGGTGGTTGTCTGCATGCCCGGCGTGCCCGCCGAGCTGAAGCCCATGCTGACGGAGCGGGTCATCCCCCGCCTCTGCGAACGCTTCGGCATCACGGGCACCCTCCGCTACCGGGTGCTGCGGGTCTGCGGCATGGGCGAGTCGCGGGTGGACGCCCTCATGGGCGACCTCATCCTGTCGGGGGCGAACCCCACCGTGGGGCTGCTGGCCGCCGTGGACGGCGTGACCATCCGCATCGCCGCCCGCGCGGAGTCGCCGGAGGCGGCGGACGCGCTGATCGCCCCCGTGGCCGCAGAGGCCGCAGCGCGGCTCGGCGGCATTGCCTTTGAGGACCGGGGACGCCCCGTGGAGGGGGAGGTGGACGCCCTGCTCGCCGAGCGCGGGTGGGCGATTGCCGTGGCCGACGCCGCCGCCGGAGGCGCGGCCGCCGCGCGGATCACGGCGGCCGGCGCCGCCTGTTTTGCCGGCGGGGTGGTGCTGCCACACGGCCGGGCGGCCGCCTGGGCGGGACATCCGGCCCCGGTGCCCCCCCCGCCCACCGAGGATTTGGGGGATCCCCTGGCCCGGACCGCGGTTGAAATGGCCGGAAGGCTTCTGCTAGATTACCCGGTGGCCTGCGCCCTTTCCCTGGTGGCGGACCCGGCGGAAAAGCGAACCGCCGGTGCCGTGCGCACCCCGGAGGGCTGGAGGCTGTTTGGGCTGGGGCATTACGGCAGCGGCGCGACAGGGCAAACGCGCCAGGCTGTGATTGCCTGGGAAAACGTGAGGCGGTTCCTTGTGGGGCTGCCCGCCGAGTGACGTCGGGCTGAACGAAAAGCACCCTTTGAAAGGAGTGCCTGCGGGAACTTTTGGCAACCCGCTCCGTATTACAGGTCAATCGCCGGACGGTTGTTTCTTGACGGCGCCGACAGAAGGCGCGGTTTTCGCCGTTTCGATGAAACGGCACGGAACAACTCTTGGGGACTCCACGGGAGCCCCAGGGCCGGGGCGGCACCGGGCACGGGTCCGGAACGCCCCGAACAGGCCGGCGCAACAAAAGGATGACCCAAGTTAATGTTTGAAATCATGGCCTTGGTGCTGCTTTCCCAGCAACCCTTCGTTCCGGTGACGGAAGGGGTGGCATCGTTCTACACGACCAAGGAGAGCACTTCCCTCACCGCCTCGGGCGAGCGTCTGCGCGACGACATTTACTCGTGCGCCATGCTGGAGGGCACCTTCGGCGACTATTATCTGGTGGTTGCGGACAACGGGCGCTCCGTTGTGTGCAAACTGAATGACCGCGGTCCCTACATCCCCGGACGGGTCATTGACCTGTCCAAGGCGGCGATGCGCGAGCTGCACACCTCCAAGGGCTTGGTCCATGTGAAGGTGTACTGGCTGGGGTCGGACCCGCCCGCACGGCGGGGGCCGCCCGCGCGGGGACGCTGAGGAGCCGCGCATCCCCAGGGGGGCGGCGCTGAAAACGGGCGCAAAGGCCGCCTTTTTCTCCCACGGTTGACACCCTCCCCGGCGTTCTCCTACAATGGTTCCGGAGGGGGGCGGTGCCCCCTTTCCCACGGAGACAGGAATGAAATCGTCCCTTCTTGAAGTCATAGATGCGGTGCTGCAGCGGTTGGAAGACCCCGCGCAGACCGCCGAAAACGAGTCGTCCATCCGGGTCTGGCTGGCGGGGCAGGGGTACAGCCGCCGGGACATCGACGCGGCGATGCGGATCGTGTTTCCCCGGGGCGGGGAGGCGTCCGCACCCCGGGGCGTCGCCACTTCCGCCCCGATGCGGCATCTCGTCCAGTATGAGTTCTCGCGCCTGACCCCGGAGGCGCGCAGCGCCCTGGCGCGTCTGGACATGCACGGCCTGGTGGAGCCCCGCGAGCGGGAGTTCCTGATCGAGCGCCTCATGCAGATGGAGGGCGACATCGACCTGGACGCGCTGGACTTTGTGCTGAGCACGGTCCTCTGCACGACGCGGAACGCGGAGTCGCAGAGCACCCTGCTGAGCACCATGGAGGGCTACGGCCCCACCATGCACTGACCCCGCCGCCCTCCGCGCCGGGGCGTGGCGGCCCTCAGTTCTTCTTCTCCTCCCGCTTCTGCCGCAGCGTCCGCTGGTACCCGTCCATGTCATCGAGCCGCAGCAGGCTCACGCCGCCGATCCCGAAGGCATGATAGGTGGTCGCGAGCGCCCGGATGGGTTCGACAAAGGGCCGCCCCTCGAACCGGAGGGTGTGCTGCCCCGCCTTCAGGTCGTGAATGTCCAGGTTGACCCAGCGGTAGTCCGCGTTGGGGATGACGAGGTTGAGGGGCGCGCCGACCGCCTTCCCGTCCAGCATGGGCTGGTACACGCCGCCCATGAGGCTGAACATGAAGATGCCGTCCAGACGGTAGCGCCCGTCCTCGGCGACATTGAACTGAAACTCGATGGAGGACTGCTCCTGGCCCGGCGCGTAGAGCACCAGGGGGCCCTGGGGCAGGATGAGCAGGGGCGGGTCCGCGGTGAAGACCATCTCGGTCGCCCGGATGATCTTGTAGGGCGGGATGCGCTTGTCCGCCGGGGGCAGGGGCTCGGCGAAGCCCACGGCGGGCTGCTGGTACCAGAACGCCACGGAGCTGTACCAGTCGCCGCGGTCGAGGAAGCCGCCGAGCTCCATGGACGTGACCGGGGCCTGGTCATCGAAGACGCTGCCCTTGTGCTCCATCTCGAAGCGCAGGGCGGTCTCAAAGGTCACGGGGTCCTCAATGTGCCAGCGGTACGCCGTGACGCGGTCCCCGGCGAGCACCCCCTCATAGAGCGGCACCCCGTAGTGGGGCGTGCAGAACTCCCGAAAACCCCACGCGTCGTTGAAGTAATCCTCCGTTCCCGTGCCGCGCAGGCGGGGCGTCCCCTCGCCGTCAATGTAGAAGAAGTCGTCGCCCTCGCCGAACCACCCCGTCTCCATCTGGTGCGCCGAAAGGACGGTGCCCACATACTGTCCCCGGCCCTTGGTGTCCAGCACCACATAGGGCTTGTCCGCCGTCACCGGACATTCCTGGCGGTACTGCGCGTGGAAGTACAGGGTCCCCTCGGGCAGGGCGTCCAGCTTCCGCCAGTCCACATAGTAATAGAAGGAGTCCACCTTGACGGTCGGTGAGTCGTTGGTGACGGTGATCTTGACGGACTTGTCGAAGGGCATCCGCCAGTAGCAGGACCGCGACCGCCCCGTGCTGGACACCGACACGGGCAGGGAGGTGAAATCCTTGTACGCGCCGTGGCCCACGCCGAAAAAGTCGCCCAGCGGCGCCTCCACGCTCGGTTTGTCCATCCCGTCGTAGTACACCCGCAGCACCACCGACCGCCCGTGGAAAAAGTCCTCGGTGCCGATGGTGTTCCAGATGTGCGTCACCTCGCCCGGCCCCTCCGCCTCCAGCAACACCAGCGTCTCCCCGCAGGCGATGGACTTCGCGTCACCGTTCTTGAGCAGGTTCTCGTTGCTGCTGCTGGCGCGCTGGGAGGCGCCCCCCACCGGAACGGTCAGGCGGCCCAGGCCGTCCGCGCGGGACATCCCCGCAAATCCAATGCACACCACGGCAAGACAGACCATCCCCCTTGTTCCACTGCGCGCAAACATGACACGGTATCCTTTCTCCTAGAAACGGGCACCCCTGAGCACCCCGGCCTCATTGCCGTCCGCAGGCTCCCCCTGTGGGCGGCCACGTCACTCTTACTTTACACCAACGCATCCAATTCTTCAACAAGTTCCTTGAAGCGGTCCATGGCAGCGGCCACGGGCTGCGGGGTGCAGAGGTCCACCCCCGCCTCCTTTAACTGGTCCAGGGGGTATTTGGACCCGCCGAGGGACAGGAAGTGAAGGTACCGGCGGCGCTCCCGCTCGCCGCCGCGCAGGAGTCCCCGCGCCAGCGCGATGGCCGAGGACAGGCCCGTGGCGTACTTGTAGACGTAGAAGGCTCCGTAGAAATGGGGGATGCGGAGGCCTTCCAGCTCCATCCAGGGGTCTATCACCGTGTCCGGGCCGAAGTAGTCCGCCAGCAGACCCCTGTAGAGGCTGCGGAACCGCTCCAACGTGAGGGGGTTGCCGGCCTCGGCCTCGGCGTGGATCAGGCGCTCAAACTCGGCGAACATGGTCTGGCGGAAGATGGTGAAGCGGATCTCGTCAATCTCCTTGGCGACCAGCAGCAGCCGCTCGCGCTTTGTCCGCGCCTTCTCCATCAGGCGGGCGGCCAGCAGCTGCTCGTTCACCGTCGAGGCCACCTCCGCCACAAGGATGCTGTACGCGCTGTAATGATAGGGCTGGGCGCGCCGGCTCAGGAGCGAGTGCATGGAGTGCCCCGCCTCGTGGGCCAGGGTGAACACGCTGTCCGGCACGTCGTCCCGGTAGTTCATCAGGATGTACGGCGGGCTGTCGTAGCAGCCCCAGGAAAACGCGCCGCTGTGCTTGTTCCGGTTCTCGTACTTGTCCACCCAGCGGCCCGCGGTCAGGCCCGCCCGAAGCAGGCGCACATACTCGTCCCCCAAGGGTGTGACGGCGTCGCAGACGGTTTCAACGGCCGCATCATAGGGCTGGCCCTTCCCCGGCGCGGGGGCCAGCGGCACGTAGTTGTCATAAACGTGGTAGTCCTTCAGGCGCAGGGCCCGGCGGCGGATGTCCAGGCACCGGTGGAGCGTGGGCAGCGCTGCGCGCACCCCCGACACCAGCGTGTCAAACACGGACACGGGCACCTTGTCGTCGAAAAGCCGCG
>Ga0116173_1003702_pt1 | contig 11338 bp, 6 predicted proteins | sample AD_UKC085_MetaG_FD_89800 | JGI IMG/M metagenome (GOLD analysis project Ga0116173, IMG submission 89800) | Active sludge microbial communities of municipal wastewater-treating anaerobic digesters from USA - AD_UKC085_MetaG | ecosystem: Engineered > Bioreactor > Anaerobic > Digestate | place: USA...
AACTTTGACCGTTTTGTTCTGCTAAAAATTTAAGGACTCCTTTATATATTGATCTGGCTAATAAAAATTTAAATTGAGGCTGTAAGCCATACAACATATCTTGATAATTGAGATGCGAAAACAACTCGATTATTACAGATGGTACTGCCGGTACGAGTGTTTCAACATATTTTTGATGCCAAATACCACGAGACGACCAATTTTTACATTTTAATTTTGATACATCGTCAATAATTTGAGTACGTATTCTATCTGCCAAATCATGACCTGCCATTTTTGAATATCCTGAAGGATACACACTATCTGATGTACATACCAATAATGTTCCTACAACGCTATCGGCTCCCATTGTAAATGCATCAGTATGAACAGCTAAAACTGCATCAATAGGAATTTTTAAGCCGGGATATGAGGGATACACATGCGAACCTCCGGCTAAGAAGTTAACCCATTTTGAACGCGAATATATATCATCATAATAATCGCTCTTATAGCCCGGTTTTTGATCATATAAAATACTATCCGGCAAGCCTGCTTGTTGCAAATTATATCTTGCTGCCTCGGCAAATCTTGGATATCCATTTCCGAAATGACTGATACCGCCTCCTATTTTTACTGAATCGACACACAGCGCATCTTTTTTGTCAGCCATAACGAAACTTACACGTAAATCATTATTGAAATATAGGCCATCAATATCTATCCATGTTCCGGCACCCATGTTTGCATTAATCTTATAATTATTTACAATACCGGCATGCTCAATTTTACAAAGTATTTGTCCTGATGCCTTAGTCTCCTTCCCATACCATATTTTAATTCTGTATGTTCCGGCTCTGTTTACTGTTCCGGTAAATTCTGAGCTATCGGAAGATATTGTTGTTTTGCACAAGTACAATTCTTCCATTTGTATGTCACGTTCACGAGGCATAAAAACTTGTGCACCTGAATTTTCTAACATTGGTACTAAAAACGGAATTACAATTGAAGCAGTCAACAAGTCTTCTACTGTACCAAACAAGCGAGGTCTTTGCCACTCCCAGCGATTTTGGGTACGATTAAAGTACAAACCATGACTACCCCACAATGCAATATTTCTGTCGGTTAAGCCTTGTGTTGGAAATAATAATTGAGATTCTTTTTTTACCACAGATCCCCCACTCTTATAGTTGGGCATACGCGATTTATCAATCGGAAGATTCTTTCTCAAAAAATTTGGGACAAACTCTTCAATATATTTGTTTCGAGAAATAATTGACAATTCGTATGATGCATATTCAGAAGGTAATTGAACTCGCAAAGAATCATATACATCCGGGAGCATCTCTTCTCTAAAAATAAGATTAGAAAATTCGTCTTCTAAATATACTGTTAATTTGTCTTTTGAAACAACTGTTTTTGTAACTGAATATTCTTTTTTGTTGGTAACAATGTTAGGTAAATAGCGAAATTTAGTAATAAGCGGTAATGAGGGCTTTGCTGCTAAAAGAATTTCAGCAGCCATAAAAAACAATACCAGTATTGATAAACGTGCGGGTTTCATATATCTCGTAAAAGTACAGCATTTTTTATTCATTTCATAGTGATAAATTCAAAAAAACACCTTAAATTGCATTCTTATTACAAACAATAATGGTGATACAAATATGAAATTAATTGCAGATAGTGGTTCAACCAAGACTTCGTGGGTACTAACAAAAAAGTCTAATATTATTCAACAAATTACAACTGACGGGATCAATCCGTATTATCAAGACGAAAATAAAATATGTGAAACTATCAAAGAGCAATTATTTACTAAAATTGAAAGCATCAATATTGATGAAATATATTTTTATGGCGCAGGATGCGCATCGCCTGAAAAGAATAAAATGATTGCTGATGCCCTTGGACAATTTTTCCCGACATCTATCATTGCTGTTAATTCCGATTTACTTGGTGCAGCTAGAAGTTTATGCGGTAGCAACGCAGGTATTGCTGCTATATTAGGAACAGGATCAAACTCATGTTTCTTTTCGCAAGATGAGATTGTTAAGAATGTTTCGCCTTTAGGTTTTATTTTAGGTGATGAAGGTAGCGGTGCTGTATTGGGTAAAAAACTAATTGGAGATTTTTTAAAAAATCAAATGCCAAAAGACCTAAGCGATTTATTTGCAAGCACTTATAATATTAATGCAATAACTACATTAGACAGAGTCTATAAAAAGCCGTTCCCAAACAGATATTTAGCATCTTTTGTTCCATTTATGTCTGAAAACAAAAGTAATAAATACGTTTACAATTTGATTTATGACAGTTTTACTGAATTTATTGTGAGAAATATCAAGCAATACGATTACCAAAAATATCCTATACATTTTACCGGTTCTATTGCTTATAACTTCAAAGAGATATTATCAGAAGTAGTTAGTAAACAGAATATGAAACTTGGAAATATAACTCAAAACCCTATTGAAGGTTTAGTAAGGTTTCATAAATAAACAAACTGTTTTACATTTTAATGACCTTGTCGCATTTATCTGCGATTTTTAAACGGTGGGTAACAAATATGACTGTTTTGTCTTTGGCAAAGACTCTCAGGTTTTGAATTATTTTGGATTCTGTAAGTTCATCAACCGCAGAAGTAACCTCATCTAAAAGCAAAATATTCCCACCGCGTAATAATGAACGGGCAAGACCTATACGTTGTGCTTGACCTTCGGATAAACCCTGACCGAATTCTTGCAAACTTGTATCTATACCTTGTGGCAAATCAAACACAAAATCGGCTGCCGCAACTCTTAGCACATCTTCCATTTCTTTGTCGGTAGCATTTTCTTTTGCCATGCGAAGATTATCTCGAATAGTACCTGAGAATAGTGTATTGCCCTGAGGTACATAAATAAAATTACAACGTGTTAAGGCAGAAACAGCTTCTGAACGGCTTCCTTTCTTAAGTAATATTTGACCTTTTTGAGGCTCTAACAAAGCTAGCATCAAACGCATCACAGTAGTCTTTCCACAACCGGTTTCGCCTATTATTGCGGTAAATTCTCCTGCTTCAAAATGTAAATTAAGCGATTTTAAAACGGGTTCTTTATCGTAGGCAAAAGTCACATCTGTAAAATCAATAGATATGCCTTCTCCTAAATTTACAGGATCGCCTTTTTCTTCTGTTGACATATCTTCCAATTCGAGTAAACGCTCAACGGCCGTATAAACATTAATAAAGCCCGGTATAATACCAATTAAGCCGGCAACAGGACCTTGAATCTTATTTACTAATTGTAACAATGCAGTTAAAGTACCAAAACTAATGGCACTTAATTTTAATTGATATACACCCCATAAAAATGCGACCATATAACCGCCACTAAATCCGAAGGTAAAAACACTACGAAGATTTAATCCAAATTTTGTTCTCTTTAATGTGATAAATTTAAAAAAGTCTTGAATCTCGCCTAATTGATTTAAATTAGGTTCTTGATACTCTAATGTTTTAACCACAACTTGATGTTGTACAGACTCTTGCAACATTGAATTCATATCACTTCCTATCTTTTTAAGTTGCAAAGAATACTTACGCATCTTAAAAACATATAATTTGCTAAACAAAAAGAATATTGGCGATACGCATAAAATAATCAATGCCAACATCTTATCTAAGTAAAACAGAAAAATAAAAGAAGCTATTAATTGTACAAATGTTATTACAAAAGAGGGAAAAGAAGATACTAAGAAACCAACTACTTCTGATGCATCTTGTTTGATTCGAGTAAGTATATCGCCTGTATGAAATTTTTCTTGTTCGTACCATTTGCTGCGCAAAACAGTTGCAAACATTTTATACCGTACGCCATTTGAAACTTCAACACTAAATTTTGCACCATAATAACCAACAAGATATTGAGCTGATATTTGAAATAAACTCAATGCAATAAGAACAAATGCAATAAGCCAGAAATTGCCAATTTGAGCATTCGTAGCTATATCAATTATTGATTTGGTAAGCCAAATGTACAATAATCCAAGACCGACATTTATAATACCCCATATTGTAAAGAATAAAATTTTCTTTTTGTATGGTGCAGATAAGTCATATAACCAACGAGCAACTTTTTTAAGTTGTTTCATTGTCATTTTACTTATGACCTCTTCTTTGGTATATTCTTTGCGATCTATTTTAGCCATGTACTGGTTCTACAAATCTAACACACCGGCATCGTTCAATGTTTGAATAAAAGACTTGGCATCTTGCGACGCCAAGTCTTTTGAAACTTCATATTCTGATAAAAGCAAATCTGTTACTGTTTGTTCGGTAAAGTTTTTTCCTTCCAAACTACGCCACAGATATGCTGCTGATTCGTTTAAACTTATCATTTTTGAGAAATCGATATTATCAATTCCTTCGGCTAAAATAACACACTCATCGTCAATCTGATGAAGTTTAAATCCATCTTTTAATTTCATAGATATACTTATTTTGTACCTATCTGAACAACTTCCTTACGATTATTAAATTTCAAGATTTTAGCTGCAAGTTTTTGAATGGTTTTTGAATCGGTTTTATCCAAGGTTTCTAAGTACTTATCATTCATATTAATACCGGTAATATATTGTTCAAGCATAATCTGTCTCCAATATCCGTTATCAATTTTATTATCAGTATATTTCTTAGTCATAAACTCTTTCACCTTTTGTAAATCTTGCTCACGAGGACCATTTTTAGCAATGTTTTCGAACTCATTTTTTATAATCGGCAATAGCTTATCTACTTTTGATGAATCGGTTGAGAATTGTATATTAGCAGTAAAACGATTCCAAGGAACTGCATCCAAACTAACACTTGGATATACTCCATAAGTACCGCCCTCATCTTCGCGAACTTTCTCGGTATATACTATATACAAAATCTGAGACAAGGCATCTGTGGCAACAATATTAGCTAAAGTGTATGGTATTTCACCGGTATATTCTAATATTGCAATGGTATTTGGATTCATCATTTGCTTTTTATAATGAACCGTCTTATTCCCTTTTACAGCTACAGTACCTGCATCTTTAAATTGTTCTCTTGCAGAATTTGCAGGTAAAACAGCTATGTACTTTGTCAAAAATGATTTAATACTATCCGGTGATGCATTTCCGACTATAATAAAATGAAAATCGGCTGCATTAGAAAAACGTTGTTTTAAAATTTGCAATGCACGCTCGTAATTAATATTTTTTACATCAGAAGCTTTAGTACGAGTTGTTAATGGATGGTTATTATAAAAGACAGAGCTCAATGAATCTTGCAATTCAATAATAGGATATGCATCCATATTCTTTAAATAATCTTCTTTACGTGCAATGTATGATTCGAAAGCGTCTTTGTCGCTTCGTATATTTGTAAAATTCAAATATACCAATTGAAATAATGTTTCTATATCTTTAATAGATGATGAACCTGTAATAGTTTCGCTATAATCAATTATATCAATTTTTACAGAAACATTCTTACCGGCTAATACTTTCTTTAGATCTATAGCATTATAAGAGCCTAAGCCTCCTATTGAAGCTAATTCATTTATTAGTTTTAATGTAATAGCATCTGCTTTGTTTTCGTATGCAAATCCGCCTTTACTATATGCCGTAAATAACAACTCATCTTGTTTATGAGTAGTAGGTTTGAATTCAACTGTAACTCCATTAGACAAGACATAATCATATACAGAATCTTTGCTCATGCTTTCAGAAACTATTTTACCGGCCTGTGGCAATTCTTTAATAAGGGGCTCGTTTAACACAGCTTCTTGATATGGCGTTATTTCGGCTTTTGATATACTATCCAACAAATGTTTTACGTATGCTTCGTCAGGATAGTTTGCAGATACTTTCTCGGGTGATGCTATCCATACTACAAGGCCTTCATCTTCTTGCTTTTTGGCCATTTGATTTATTGCGTCTAATGGCAGCATCTGAGCAAACTGAGAATAAATCTGATACTTCATATCAATAGAAAGTATCGGCTCTTTGTCTATAAAATTACTTACAAGTTTTTGCACATAATATTGATTCTTTTGCTTGTCTCGATCATTAAATTCTTTTTCGAGTTTCTTTAGTATATCAGCTTTTGCACGCTCAAATTCTGATGCAGTAATGCCATATCTACGCAAACGCTCATTTTCTATAACTAGGGTTTTTAAGGCTTTAGCTACATTATCTACTGATGTAGTTGCTTCCAATGTCCAAGCATCTTTAGTTTTTGAAACTAAAAATTCACTATCATAAGAACCTGCTCTAGTAAATGGGGGATTTGCAGATTGTTTTATTTCGTCTAATCTTGCATCCATTATTTCGGTTATCAACTCATTTACAAACTCATTGATTACATAAGCAGCGGTACTCTTCAAATTTTCAGGTAATACGTCATGCTTATACGAAATCATTACAGATGTTATTGGAGCTTCTTTATCTTTTGAGAATACAATTATGGGTTCTGCATTTTTAGAAACAGGATAATAAATTCTTTCGGGTGCATTTTCAGGTACATCAGCTGATGCAAAAATTTCTTTTATTTTAGCTTCAATTTGATCTACTTCTATATCTCCTACTACAATTATACCCTGTAAATCAGGACGATACCATGTGTTGTAATACGCACGCAATGTTTCCGGTTTAAAATTGCGAATAACATCAATATTACCAATCGGCATACAGTCAGCATATTTGTCGTTTGCGTATATTACAGGCAAAATTTGCTCGTACATACGCATCATATAATTATCTCTACTGCGCCATTCTTCTTCAATAACTCCTCTTTCTTTTTCAATCTCGCTTGTTTCCAATGAGATTCCGTCTGACCAATCTCTTAAAATTGTAAGTGCGCTATCAATAATTCCTGTTCTAATAACAGGAACATCACGCATGAGGTACACAGTTTCATCAATACTTGTGTAGGCATTTAAATTTCCTCCAAATTGTACTCCAATGGTCTCCAAGTAATTAATCATTGCTTTACCGGGGAAATGTTTGGTTCCGTTAAATGCCATGTGCTCCAAAAAATGAGCCAACCCGCGTTGGTCTTTTTGTTCCAAAATAGAACCTACATTTTGAGCTATATAAAAATCAGCTCTTTGTGGAATATAGTCATTTTTACGTATATAGTACGTTAAGCCGTTATCAAGTTTTCCAGTTCGAACACTTGGGTCTACCGGCAATTGTGGAACCTCTTGAGCAAATACTGCAAATGCAGTTGTAAAAAGTAGAGCAAATAAAATTACTAGTTTTTTCATTATATATTATTTTTAATTAGATTGTTTTGAATTAGATTGTTTTTTTATTGACCAAGCAAAATAAACACAGATTGCTAACAATAACACTGTAAGCATTACATTACTGGCTGTAAATTCTGTAACAGATACAAATATCGATCTGGCAAAACCTATTATGCTTATAATCAGCAAAATAATCATCATTGTTTTATTCATAGGTATTAAATTTGTTTATAATATTTCGAATTAGTACAATAGCAGTTTTATGCAAAACAAGCCGCAAAGGTACAATATTAATTAAACATATAAAACTATTATCACTCTGCAATTACGTGCATCTCACAATTTTTACAGTCGAATTGGAGTCTTAGATAATAATTCTTATATATTAAATGCAAGGGTTCTTGCAAAGGTGTTTTAAGCATTGGTACATCAGGATTTGGATGATTAAGACAAGCTCCAAGGGTATATTTAATACAATGTTTACAAAACATTAAAGTAAGGTTTTGTTGTGCATTTTGTTCGAATGCTCTTTGCAATGAAAACACACCATGTCGTTTATAAAAAGCTTCTGCCAAATGATTATATACATTTCCGGTATAATCTAATTCTGTTTTAGGAAATTGTACATCATTCTTTTTTATAAATGCTTGTGTTTTAGGATGTGTTTCAATGCGTAATTTATTTAGCTCAATTACCATACGTCTACGAGCATCAGACAGAATCGAAGATGGAAAAAACCAATTACTATTTATCTCAATATCAGATGATTCATAAATTGTATCACCTAATTTAGATAATTGAAAACGAATATTTTCATCTTGAGGTTTTTGTGCTATGATTTTTTCTTGAGAAATAATAATTGTGGCATTACTTACTCCATCTGATGCAGATAAAATATTATCTCGTAATGCTATTTTTATAGGTATTTTTCGAATAGCAGATGGTTTTGACAGTATTCTTTCATATTCTATATCTGCATTTCTGTAGACCTGTGTACCTTTCTTCAAAACTAATGATTCTGCAGGAAACAACATCTTACCTTCAACACGATTCACTCTAAAACCTTGAAACTGATTTTTGTCGTCTAAATAACATAAGCCATCTCCATTATGTAATACAGATTTTGTATCAAGTGACATACTTTTAGAATCAGAATATATAACTGTTCCTATAAATTCGCCGGTCGATTTAGGCGTATAAAGAGATGCTATTCCGTTGTGCCTGCCATGATAGAAATAATCCGTTGCATCCCTATGAAAGGTTTTACAAACATTTGGTACAAAAGTATAGTTACTATAACCATCAGAAGTTCTGTGCCATGAAGAATGTTTCTTTAGTATTTCATCAAGTTTTTGACGATAATGAGCTGTTATATTCTTAACGTAATCTGCATCTTTTAATCGTCCTTCGATTTTAAATGATGAGATTCCGGCCTCTATCATTTCTTCGAGTGATGCTGACAAATCTAAATCTTTCAACGACAGCCAATGATATTTTCCAAAGCTATGTCCTTCGCTATCTTGCAAATCGAATGGCAAACGACATATTTGAGCACAATTACCACGATTGGCACTTCGTCCACATAAAGCTTGGCTTGCATAACACTGCCCACTATAGCTTACACATAATGCTCCATGCACAAATGCTTCAAGAGCAACATTTGTATTAGAACTGATATTCTTTATTTGTTCGAGTGAACTTTCGCGAGCTAAAACAACTTGACTACAACCTATACTTTCAAAGAATTTTACTTTTTCGAGGGTTCTATTATCAGTTTGCGTACTTGCATGAATGGCAATTGGAGGTAAATCCATTTCAAAGATGGCCATATCTTGTACAATCAAAGCATCAACCCCTATTTCGTATAATCTTTTTATTAATTGTTCAGCTTCGGCTAATTCTTCATCCTTTAAGATTGTATTAAAAGTGATGTAAACTTTAGCATGAAACAAATGAGCGTAATCAATTAATGTTTGAAGTTCTTCAATTGTATTTGATGCAGCAGACCTTGCTCCAAACTTAGGAGCACCTATATATACGGCATCGGCACCGTGCCTAATAGCCTCGATGCCGATTTCTGCCGTTTTTGCCGGAGATAATAATTCTATATTTTTTATTTTTTCTGCCATTAAGCAAATCAAATACTAAAAAAATCTGTTATTTAATGGCCTCAACCACAGCTTCAATTGCTTCGTCAATACCATTAGCATATTTACCCCCTGCTGTAGTCATAAATGCTTGACCACCGCCACCGCCTTGAATGAATTTTGCTGCTTCACGAATAATATTTCCTGCGTTATAACCTGCATCTACCATCGGCTTACTTAATAATATGGTCAATGTCGGTTTATCTTCATAAACAGTACCTGCTACAAATACAAACTTAACATCTGTAAATTTACCTTTGAAATAAGGTACAATGTTTTTGAATATATCAGGATTATCATTACCTACATATCTAATAAGCTTAACATCGCCAAATTGTTCTGCCCTATTAAGCATATTATCACGTATCTGTAGAGCTCTTTCTTGCATAAAAATATCAATCTTTTTACGAAGTGCTGTATTGTCTTCCAAAGTACGTTGAGCAGCTTGTACTACATCCGGTACATTATTAAACATTTCGCGCACAGATACTTGCATATTTTGCAAATCATCTATCAAAAACTCTGCATGTTCTGCTGTTACAGCTTCAATACGACGTACACCGGCTGCAATAGAACTTTCAGAAACTATTTTAAATATGCCTATGTTACCTGTTGATTTTGCGTGTGTTCCACCACATAATTCTATAGAAGAACCATATTGTATAACACGAACGCTATCTCCATATTTTTCGCCAAATAATGCCATTGCACCAAGTGATTTAGCTTCTGCAATCGGTACATTGCGACGTTCGTGCAAAGGCTCATTCATACGGATTTTCTTATTTACTGCATGTTCAACTTTACGTATTTCTTCAGGTGTCAGCTTTTGGAAATGCGAGAAGTCGAAACGTAATGATTCGGGAGAAACATAAGAACCTTTTTGCTCAACATGTTGACCTAGTAAATCGCGCAAAACCTCATGTAATAAGTGAGTTGCGGTGTGATTTGCTTCAGTTGCCATACGATTATCAATGTCGATTATAGCTTTAAAAGTAGCCTCAATCTGTTTTGGCAAAGTGGTTAATATGTGAATCGGCAAATTATTTTCTTTTTTTGTATCTATCACTTGAATTTTTTCTGATTCGGTTTCAAGTACACCTGAATCGCCAACTTGACCACCCATCTCAGCATAAAAAGGCGTAACAGACAAAACAACTTGATAAAATTCTTTGCCTTTTTGAACCATCTTTCTATAACGTAAAATTTGTGCATCAGCTTCGGTTTGATCATATCCTACAAATGCAGTTTCGCCCTCGCGTATTATTACCCAGTCGCCCGTTTCAATAGATGCTGCATTACGTGCACGATCTTTTTGTTTTTGCATTTCTGCATCAAAATCGTTATGATTTAATTTTAATCCGTTCTCCTTTAATATAAGTTCGGTTAAATCTATTGGAAAACCATAAGTATCATAAAGTACAAATGCATCAACACCGCTAATCTCATCTCTTCCGTTTTTCTTTGTATCAGACATTACTTTATCTAACAAACGAATTCCGGTTTCCAAAGTACGTAAAAATGCATCTTCTTCTTCTTTGATAACTTTCTCAATCAAAGTTTGTTGTAACTTAAGTTCGGGATAAGCTTCTCCCATATTATCAATCAAAGCCGGCACCAATTTATACATAAATGCAGAACGTTGATTTAAGAATGTATAACCATACCTAACTGCTCTACGAAGGATACGGCGTATTACATAACCTGCTTTTGCATTGGAAGGTAGTTGACCATCTGTAATTGCAAACGATATAGTTCTAATATGGTCTGCGACAACGCGCATGGCTATATCAATCTTATTATCTTTACCATATTCGCAGGAGCAAGATTCGCCTACAGCCTTTAATAAAGGAATAAATACATCTGTATCGTAGTTTGATTTTTTACCTTGAACAGCAACACACAAACGTTCAAAGCCCATACCTGTATCAATAACTTTCTTTGGTAGAGCCTCTA
>Ga0116173_1003706_pt1 | contig 11332 bp, 8 predicted proteins | sample AD_UKC085_MetaG_FD_89800 | JGI IMG/M metagenome (GOLD analysis project Ga0116173, IMG submission 89800) | Active sludge microbial communities of municipal wastewater-treating anaerobic digesters from USA - AD_UKC085_MetaG | ecosystem: Engineered > Bioreactor > Anaerobic > Digestate | place: USA...
CTCCTCATCAGTGGAAAACCCTACGTCCCCCTGTGGAAAAACCGCCCGCAACTCCAGGAGAAAATGTTCCTTGAGGCTTGATTCCCAGACACACTATCTTCACTTCGTTCGCAATGACGCGGAGACACACGTCATTGCGAACGAAGTGAAGCAATCTCGTGTCAGAACGCCCCAAGTCTGCCGCATCCCGCGGGTGAACCGGCATGTTCGCCGCTATTTCTGAACGTCTTTCCCGGAGGAATCGGGGACGGAGACGGACAGCATGCCGACATACAGGCCACCGGGGCCGGTGCGGCCCATGTCGGACGTGTAGAAGTCGGAAAGCGCGCCGTCCAGATACAGCGCGTCGCGGCATTTCAGCTCATCGCGGAAGAAGAGCGCGAAGTCGTTAAAGTTGACCGGGCTGAGAGACAGCACGAACATCGCCTCCGTCTCCGAGCGCATGCCCACGCCGCTGCGAATGTACAGGCTGTCGGAATCCGGGAGGAAGCGCGGGTGGATCTCGCCGTTGGACAGGAGCAGCGGCCCCGACTGGACCGCCAGGTCGGGCTTCATGTTGAGGGCTGCGTAGGCCTCCGTCTCCATGACCCGCCCCTTGCGGTCCTTCACGAAGAAGACGCCGTTGGGCTTCAGGAAGAAATTGCCCCCGCCCTGTTTCCGGTTGAGGGGCTCCATCTCCCTGCCGTTCTCGACATGCAGACCGAGGGGCGTGTAGTCCCGCGCATAGATGCCCGCGTTCGCGGCGAAGACCAAATGGCGGCCCTGTCCGGACAGATAGTCGCGCAGGGCATGGAAATGGCACAACGGCGTGCCGTCCTCCCGTTTCCAGTGGAGCGCCAGGTCCGCCGTGTCCAGCGGCACCCGGACCGTGAGATAGCGGACGCCCTTGCTGGAGGCGCTGTCCACCACCCACACCACGCCTGACGGGTAGACTGGAACCAGGTCCCCCGGCGCCCAGAGGGTGCCCGGGACCAGCAACAGCAGGACCAGCGGCGGCAGAAACCGTTTCACACACCACCCCTTTAAACGCGCCGCGCGCGGCGCAACGGGATCAGGGCACCGAGACGACGGGGACTTCGGCCCGCATCCGCGCGACCACCTGTCCGGCCATTTCCGGGGGCAGCGCCTCGCTCCAGTTGCTCCGGGTGACGGCGAGCACGGCCGGCAGCTCGCCGGCCGCGGGGTCGGCCGCCTCCACCGCGCCCGGCCCGACAACGCACACGCCCGTGTCAAGTTCCAGCCGGCTGAAGGGAACAATCCCCTCGCCGTTCACCTCAACCGTGACCTTGTCATTCTGCGATCCGGTCCAGGAGGCGTTGAACCCCGCGGCCCGGGAAAGGCGCGCATCGGGCGCGGGCGCGGTCAGCTCCAGGGGTTCCGGCGCGAAGACGTTTGCCTCATAGGAGGCGTCCCGCCTCTTGAAGACGAAGGTGTACCCCTCCTCCGCGGGGATCTCCGCGGTGTAGTAGTCATACGACTCCCCCTCCTGGCGGACCAGGGGGACCTCGTTCACCAGAATCTCGTCCCTCCCGCCCAGGAAGAGGAAGACATCGCCGCCGCGCACGCTGAAGGTGGCCTTGGCGACCGTCTTTTCCGGGGTGGTGACCACCTCGAAAAACACCGAAATCTCGCTGACGTCATAGAAAGTGGACCGCTGGTTCTTGCATCCCGCGGTCAGCACGACGCATCCAACGGCCAACAGAGCGGCGCAGGCGCGCATGGCAGTTTCCTCCTTGGTGGGGGCGGGCAGGAATCCGGCCCGGTGCCCCCATTCTGACAACCTGGCGGAAAAAATGCAAGACGTGCCCCCGGCTTGGGCATAATGGGGCGTTCCCCGGCCACAGGAGACCGACGCCCATGAGTCAAACCCCCAGGGGGCGGATCGCGGCGCTTGCCGCCGGCGCCCTTTGCCTTGCAGGGGCCCTCGCGCTTCTGCACCTCACGCTTCCGGAGGGCGTGGCGCGCGAGACGGTCACCATCGCCGGACCGGGCGGCCGCGTCTGCGGCGGCACCCTGTGGCTGCCCCCGAATCCCGCCGCGGTCGTTGTCATCGGCCACGGGGTGACGGAGAACCGGGGCTGCATGGCGGCGCTGGCGAAACTCTTCTCGGCGAACGGCCACGCCGTCATGGCGGTGGATTTCTGGGGGCACGGTCGCGCGCGGGTTCCCTTTGACTGGAAGGCCAATCCGGAACAGATTCACGCGTGGTGTGCCTGGGCACAGGAGCGTTTTCCCGGCCTGCCGCTGGGGTATGTCGGCCATTCCATGGGCGGGTTTGCGGGATCGGATGCTTTCGCGGAGGACGCGCACGGCGTGGGCGCTTTCATCGCCCTGGGCGCCCTGCCCCGGCGGATCCCCAAGCCCAAGACCCTGATTGCCGCCGGAAGGTTCGAGGAGCTCTTCTCCCCCGAGGAGGCGCTGCGAAAGGCGGGCGGGGACGCCGACGTGCTGATTTCCCCCCGGAGCAACCATGCCCTGGAGCCATGGGATTTCACCCTGGGGCGGGGCATGGTGGAGTGGATGACCGCGGCCCTCGCCGTGGAGCGCCCCCTCTCCTTCTCCGCCGTCCGGCATTTCGCCGCGCTGCTCGCGGCGCCCCTGGGCGTGCTGGCGGCCTTCCTGCTGGCCGCCGTTGCCGCGGGCTGCGCCGCGCGCGCGAAGGCCGCCGAGACGCGCACGCCCTTCGGTTTCGGGGCGCGGTTCTCGCCCTACCGCCCCGCCGCCCGTCTGTTCGGATGCGGGAACCCGTCGGGTCTGGTGCGCGTCTCCCCTCCCCTGACCGCCCTGCTGCGGGCGGCCGCCTTCTGCGCCGTCTTTGTGCTCGTCCTCTCGCTGGTTTTCGACCGGCATTTCTTCACCTCCCTCCCCGTCCATCCCGGCCGCACGGTGAAGTGGCTGGGGCTCGGCGGCATCCTCTCCGGCGTCGCCCTCCTCGACCTGTGGCTGCTGAACCGCGCCACGCCCAACCGGGGGGTGCGGCTGTTCCTTGTGGCCGCCCTCACGCGCATGTTCCCCTGGGTGCTTGGGGGCCTTGTGCTGTACCTCCTTGTGCCGGTGGCGGCGTTTGGCGGCATGATGCTCTTCATCCTGGCCTTCATTCTGGGGATGGTCTCCCTGGCCCAGGCGGCGGTGGTGCGGGTGACCGGCGATCCGCGCGCCGGGGCGCTGGCGGCCGGGATGCTCGCGGCCTATGTGTTCGCGTACTGGTTTCCCGTCACCTGACAACGGAGCAAGACAATGGCGAAGAAATGGCGCGTGGTAAAGCGGGTCCTCCTGGCACTCGCGGCGCTGGTTGTCCTGCTGGCCGCCGGCACGGCCGGCGCGCTGGGGTGGTTCCTCCACCGGACCCCCGGAAACGTGTTCGACTCGAACGGCGTGCCGATTTACTACACCGACGAGGGGGCCGGCGAGCCGGTGATCCTGGTCCACGGGGTGGCGGCGAACGCCGACCTCAACTGGCGCAAGCCGGGGGTGGTTCGGGCGCTGTCCGGGGATTTCCGGGTGATCACCATGGACCTGCGGGGACACGGGCTGTCGGGAAAGCCGACGGACCCCGCCCAGTACGGCATGGAGATGATCGAAGACATCACCCGACTGATGGACCATCTGGGGCTGGAGAAAGCGCATGTGGCCGGGTATTCCCTCGGCGGGTTTCTCGTGCTGAAGCTGGTCACGACGCACCCCGAGCGCGTGCGCAGCGCGGCGGTCTGCGCAGCGGGATGGTCCTCCCTGGTCAAGGAGCTGGACGACATTCCCGCGCCCTATGAGAAGCCCGTGCCGGTGCGCCAGAAGCGCCCCGATCCCGAAGCGCCCGCCGCGCCCCCCGCTCCCCCCGCAGAGGGCGCGTCCCAGGACTCCGCCCGGCCCTCGCCCAAAGCGCCCAATCCCCTCATCGACTGGCTGCGCAACGAAATCGGGGACTTCGTGGTCGGCGACAAGGCACCCATCAAAGCCATGAAAAAGAGGTTCCTCGACCTGACGGTGGCGCGGGAGGAGATCGCGCGGAACCAGGTGCCCACGCTGTGCGTCATCGGCGACAACGACGGCCTCTATTATCTCGGCAAGGAGCTGGGCGAGATCATGGGCGCCGTGGAGTATGTGGAGTTGAGAGGGCCGAACCATCTGACCACCCCCGCGGACCGGAAGTTCAAGGAGACGCTTCTCGACTTCTTCCGCCGGCAGAGAACCGGCTGAGCGCGCGGGGAAAACGCGCGCAGCTTTTTTGGTTCCCGTTCACCGGGTCCGTGCTCTATAATGCCGGGAAACCCCCGGCCGCCGGAATCGCGGCCGCAGAACCAGGAGACCCCGCCATGCCGAAGATTGCCATGATCGGAGCCGGAAGCATCGTCTTCGCCAAAACCCTTTTCAAGGACATCTGCGCCACCCCCGCCCTTCGGGACAGCGAGTTCCGCTTCATGAGCCGCACCACGACCAAGCTGGAGCGCCTGAAGGCGTACGCGGACCGGGTCATCTCGGAGAACAGCCTGAAGGCCACGGCGATGATCACCACGGACCGCCGCGAGGCGCTCAAGGACGCGGACTTCGTCATCGTCATGCTCCAGATCGGCGGCGTGGAGGCCTTCGAGGCGGACTACAAAATCCCCCTGAAGCACGGGGTGGACCAGTGCATCGGCGACACGCTGGGGCCGGGCGGCATCTTCCGCGCCCTGCGCACGATCCCCGAAATGCTCTCCATCGCCGCGGACATGAAAGAACTCTGCCCGAACGCGGTGCTCCTGAACTATGTGAACCCCATGGCGGCGGTGTGCTGGGGACTGGGGACCGTGCCGGGCCTCCAGTACGTCGGGCTGTGCCACGGCGTGCAGACCACGCTGGACCTCATCGCGGGCTATCTGGGCGTGCCAAAGCAGGAGATAGACTTCCTCTCCGCGGGCATCAACCACATGGGCTGGTTCCTCAAGATGTCGCACAAGGGGCAGGACCTCTACCCGCGCTTCAAGGAACTGTGCGAGAAGCCGGAGTACTACATCAACGAGAAGGTGCGGATCGAGGTGATGCGCCATTTCGGCTATTTCATGACGGAGAGCACCGGCCACCTTTCGGAATATGTGCCGTGGTTCCGCAGCAGCGCGGAGGGCATGGGCCGCTACTGCGACGAGCCGTCCTTCGGCGGCGAGACGGGCGCGTATTTCAAGTGGTGCCGCCTCATCGCGGACCAGCTCGAGAACGTGGACATGCTGGCGGAGGAGTCCGCCGCCCTCGACGGGCGCAGCGTGGAGTACTGCTCGTACATCCTGGAGGCGCTCACGACGGGCGTCCCCTTCAAGTTCCAGGGCAACGTGCGCAACGAGGGCTACATCACGAACCTGCCGATGGGCTGCTGCGTGGAGGTGCCGGTGTTCGCGGACAAGATGGGCCTGCACCCGACCTTCGTGGGAGCGATTCCCTCCCAGTGCGCCGCCCTCAACCTCACCAATGTGAACGTGCAGGGGCTGTCTGTCGAGGCGGCGGTTTCCGGCGACCCGGAGCTGGTCGTGGCGGCCTGCGCCCTCGACCCGCTCACCTCGGCCTGCCTCACCCTCAAGCAGGTGCGCGACATGGTCGCGGACATGCTGGAGGCCGAAAAGCAGTGGCTGCCGCAGTTCGCGGGCAAATCCCTCCGGCCCGCGCCCCACATCGACACGCCCCCCGGCACCCCGCACGCGTCCGTGCCGCTGGACCCGGCCCTCGCCGTGGTGCACCGCTTTGGGGAGCTCGCCGAGAAGGCGTCCTCGTGAAACCATCGCCCCGGCGGCCCCCAGGGCCCCGGAGCCAACGTTTGGGAGTCCATAACATGGTGAAGAAGAGCAGCTTGACCCGCCGGGCCTTTCTGGCGGGCGCGGCGGGCGCGGCGGCGGGGAGCCTCCTTCCCCGGACCGCCCGCGCCACCCAGGCGGCCCGCAGGGTGCCGCCGAGCGAGAAGGTCCGTGTGGCCGTCATCGGCACGGGCGGCATGGGGTCCCGGCACATAGAGGCCCTCATCAGCAACCCGAACTGCGACCTGGTGGCCCTGTGCGACGCGGCCAAGGGACGCTACATGCCCGTGCTGGACAACGTGGAGAAGCTGTGCGGCCGGCGGCTGGACGGCTACCAGGACTTCCGGCAGGTGCTGGACCGGCAGGACATTGACGCCGTGTTCGTGGTCACGCCGGACCACTGGCATCCCCTGCTCACCATCCTGGCCTGTCAGGCGGGCAAGGACGTCTATGTCGAGAAGCCCGTCTGCCCGACCGTGCGGGAGGGCCGCGCCATGGTGGAGGCCGCCCGCCGCTACGGCCGCGTGGTGCAGGTGGGAACGCAGCAGCGCTCCATGCCCGTGTTCCAGAAGGCCATTGACATCGTCCAGAGCGGCCGCCTGGGCACGATCACCCACGCGGGCGCCTGGGTCGGCGTGAACGAGTGGCAGACGGGGGACACCCCCGCCGAGCCGCCCAAGGGGTTTGACTGGGACATGTGGCTGGGGCCCGCGCCCTGGGTGCCCTGGTCCCCCGAGCGCATGAGCTGGATGGGCTGGCACGACTACGCGCGCGGCGGCCAGCTCACCAACTGGGGCGTCCATCTCATGGACATCGTCCAGTGGGGCATCGGCCAGGACCGCCCCCTGAGCGTGCAGGCCCTCGGCGGCAGCTACCTCGGCAACGCCGGACAGGACAACTACAGCACCATCGAGGCGATCCTGGAGTATCCGGGGTGCACGGTGACCTGGGAGCAGCGCCACAGCAACACCAACGCGAACAAGGGGTACGGCGTGACGTTCTCCGGCACGCAGGGCAGGCTGTTCGTGGACCGGGGCAGCTTCGTGGTGGAGCCCGAGGGGGTCGGCATCAAGGAGTGGGTGGGCGAGCCCGAGAAGAGCTGGGCCTACCCCCCGCACCACAACAACTTCTTCGAGTGCGTCAAGACGCGCCAGCGGCCCGCCGCCGACATCGAGCAGGCCTTCCGCACCACCACGGCGGTCTTGCTCGCGGGCATTTCCCTCAAGGTGGGCAGAAAACTCCACTGGGACGGCGACACGGAAACCTTCCTCAACGACGAGCAGGCCAACCGACACCTCACGCGGGACTACCGCGCGCCGTGGCACCTGTAAGCGGAGACACCCCCATGAAACACCTTCCCCTTCTTCTGCTTCTGCTGGCGGCCTGCGCCGCCGTTTTTGCCGCGCAGCCCGGACAGCCCGCGCCCACGCTGGACATGCTGCTGAAGGATCTCGCCGGGGACAACGGGCCCGTGCAGGCGCGCGCGCGCCAGCTGCTCCCCCGGCACGGCACGGCCGCGCTGCCGGGACTGGTCGCCCTGCTGGGCGACGAGCGCGACCATGTCTGGCGGACCGCCGCCATGGTCATCAAGGACGTGTCCCAGCAGCCGGCCGCCGTGGTGATGGGCGGTGAAACGCCCGCCCCGGCGCGCAGGGCCGTGCTGGACGCCCTGCTGCCCTGCATCGACCCGGACCGGCCCAAGCCGCTGGTCGAGCGCGCGCTGGCCATTCTTCCGCTGGTGATGGACGAGGAGACGGACGTCGCCCCGGTCGCCGCACTGCTGGAGAATGCCGATTTGCGCGACCGCGCCAAGGCCGCGCTGCACGAGGCGGGCACGACGAAGGCCCTCCAGGCGATGGCTCTGGCCGCCGCGGAGACCGCCAACGCCGATTTCCAGCACGCCCTGCTGTGCTCGCTGTTCAACCGGCAGCCAAAACTCGGGTCGGACGCGTGGTTCGCCGCCAAACTGCTGGAGAGCCCCTGGCCGAAGGTCCGCGCCGCCGCCGCCCGCATCCTGGCGGAGACGGGAAGGCCGGAGTTCTGGCCGATGGTGCTCGCCTCCGCGCGCGTGACCGACGCGACCGCGCAGTTTGAGGCGTGGGACGCCTGCCTGCGCTATGCGGACACGGCGGCCCGCGCCGGCGGCCGCTGGGAGGAAGCCATGGCCCGCTACCGCACCGTGCTGGCCGAGGCGCCCGACACGGTCATTCAGGGCGGCGCCATCGCGGGCCTGGGCCGTTTCGGCGACGATTCGGTCATCCCCGAACTGGCGGCGATCCTGAAAGACCCGAACGCGTCCCAGACCGCATCTCCCGCCCTCGGCGCATTGTGCAGCCTTCAGGGACGCGCGGCGAATCTGGGGCTGCTGGACGTGTGGGCCTCCCTCCCGCCGGACGCCGGGGCCGCCCTGCTGCTGAATTTCGGCACCCGCCGCGACTCCGTGCTTACCCCCCTGCTGGTCGAGCAGGCCCAGTCCGCCGACCCTTCCATGCGCGCCGCCGCACTGGAGGGGCTGGTGCGCTCCGGCGCGCCGGAGGCCGCCCCCGTGCTGGCGAAGGCGCTGCTGGACGCCCCCGGGGCGGAGCGTCCGCCCCTGGAGGACCAGGTGCGCCGGCTGGCCAACGACCTGCGCGACCACAACCAGCCCGAGGCGGCGGGAAGGGCCTACCTCGCCCTCTACCGCACCACTGCGGATCCGGACCTCAAGGCCGCCGCGCTGGAGGGTGTCCGCCGGTATCCCGTGCCCGAGGCCTTTGACATCGTCATGGGCATGCTCGCCTCCGGCGACGCCGAATCCATGCCCGTCGCGGGCATGATCGGCGTGGCCATGGCGGCCATGGACGCGGGGAAGAAGGAGGAGGGGCAGAAGATTCTGGACACCCTGATGACCAAGATGGGCGACCCCGCCACGGCCCGCCAGGTGATTGAGGCCCTCGGGCGCATGCCCGATCCCGGGCGCTACGCCGGACAGCTCGGTGCGATCCAGAAGTGGCGGGTCGTCGGCCCCTTTGACTGGACCCCGGCCGACGGCTTCGCGAAAACCTTCATCAACGAGCCAAATGTGGACCTGTCCGCTACCTACGACAAGGGGCAGCAGTGGAAGCCTCTGGAAACCGGCCACCTCGCCGGGCATCTGGACCTCACCGGTCCCCTGGAAATGCGGGACAACGCCGCGGCCTTCGCCCACTGCGTGATCTCTGTGTCGGAGGACATGGACGCCACCCTGCGGGGCGGATCCGATGACGGCCTCAAGATATGGGTCAACGGCGAACTGGTGCATGAGAACGACGTGGACCGCGGCTACGCCCCCGACAGTGACGTCGCCCCCGTGAAACTCAAAGCCGGGAAGAACACCGTGCTGGTCATGATCTCCCAGCGCATGGGTGGCTGGAATTTCGGCCTGCGCCTGACCCGGCCCGACGGCACCGTGCCCGCCTTCACCGTGGAATGAACCCAAACGCATCTGGAGAAAACATCATGCGCGCATTTTCACTCCTCTTTGCCGGGGCCCTGCTGGTGTCCGGCCTGTCCTTCGGCGCCGAGCCCCCTGTTTTTGAGGGCCGCCGGATTGGCACCGGCACCTATGAGGCCGCCGCCATCTTTGACGTGAACAACGACGGCGTCCTCGACCTGTTTTCCGGCGGGTTCTGGTATCCGGGCCCCGGATTCGACCGCGCCATCAAGGCCTGCGAGCCCATGTACCAGGACACCTATTACGACGACTTCTCGAACTACCCCCTGGACGTGAACGGGGACGGCTACCTCGACATCGTCACCGGCGGCTGGTGGGGCATGAACCTCTCCTGGCGGGAGAACCCCAAGGGCCAGGAGACCGAGTGGACCACCCACCTCGTGGCCGAGGTGGGGAACGTCGAACGCACCCTCTTCTGCGACCTCGACGGCGACGGCGTGCCCGAGGTCATGCCCGTGACAAATCCCGTGCACATCTTCAAGCTCAAGCGGGACGCCCAGGGAAAGGGCGCCGGCGGCTTTGAGCAGTTCACCGTCGCCGTGAAGGGCGGCGGCGGCCACGGCGCGGGCGCGGGCGACATCAACGGCGACGGCCGCCCCGACCTCGTCTTCGCCGGCGGCTGGTTCGAGAACCCGGAGAACACCTACGACATGAACGCCTGGGTGTGGCACCCGGAGTTCGAGGCCCCCATGGCCAGCATTCCCATGCTCGTGCACGACGTGAACGGCGACGGGCTGGCCGACCTCATCATCGGCGAGGCGCACAACTACGGCCTCTACTGGCTGGAGCAGGGAAAGGCCGACGGCAAGCGCACCTGGACCAAACACGAAATCGAGACGCGCCGCTCCCAGTTCCACGACCTCCAGCTCCACGACATGGACAACGACGGCAAGCCCGACCTCGTGACGGGCAAGCGCTATTACGCCCACAACGGCCACGATCCGGGCGCAAACGACCCCGTCGGCCTCTACTACTACCGCATCAACGGCGGCGCCTTCGAACGCGTCACGGTGGACTACGGCCCCCCCGACAAGCACAGCGGCGCGGGCATCTACTTCTGGGTCGAGGACGTGGACAAGAACGGCTGGAAGGACATCCTCGCCCCCGGCAAGGAGGGCCTCTACCTCTTCCTAAACCAGGGTCCCGCCCCCGCCCCGCCCGCCAAGTAACCCCAACAAAAAAAGCCGCGCGTTCCCAAACGGAACGCGCGGCTTGTGTTTTTCCACTGGTGGAGCAGTGGGGGATCGAACCCCAGACCTCCGCATTGCGAACGCGGCGCTCTCCCAACTGAGCTACTGCCCCAGCGGCCCGCGTATCTTAGCAATTTCCGCCGCGGGTCCGCAAGTTTCCCTCCGCGAAAAAACCGGAAAAGCGGGGCGCGGGGCTTGACGGAACGGCCGTTCATCAGATACGTTTCGCCAGCGGAACCCAAGGGAGACCATGGCATGAAAAAGATCCTGAAGGCAGGCCAGCATGTGGTGGGGATGGACATCGGGGGCACGAAGATGATGGCCGCGGTGTTCGACAGCGACTTCAACATCCTCGGGGTGTGCAAAAAGAAGAGCAAGACCAAGTCCCGCGAGCGGTCGGAGGACCGCATTGTCAAGATCATCGAAACGGCCATTGAGTCGGCGGGCGGCCCCAAAATCAGCGGCATCGGCGTCGGCTCGCCCGGACCGCTCGACCCGGACACCGGGGTGATCATAGACACGCCGAACCTCGGCTGGAAGAACTTCCCCCTGGCGGAGATGCTCAGGAAGCGGTTCGGGGTGCCGGTCGTGGTGGACAACGACGTGAACGTGGGCACCTACGGCGAGTGGTGCTTCGGCGAGATCAGCGGCTGCCGCCACGTGGTCGGCATCTTCCCCGGCACTGGCATCGGCGGGGGCATCATCGTGGACGGGAAAATGCTGCACGGGTTCTCCGGCGCGGCGGGCGAGATCGGCCACATGACCGTCGAGGTCGGCGGCCCCTTCTGCGGCTGCGGCAAGCGGGGGTGCCTGGAGGCCGTCGCCTCGCGCATCGCCATCTCCAAGGAGATCGCCGCGCTGGCGATCCGCGAGGACGCGCCCTTCATCCTCGAAAAGTGCGGCACCGACCTGGC
>Ga0116173_1003713_pt1 | contig 11326 bp, 7 predicted proteins | sample AD_UKC085_MetaG_FD_89800 | JGI IMG/M metagenome (GOLD analysis project Ga0116173, IMG submission 89800) | Active sludge microbial communities of municipal wastewater-treating anaerobic digesters from USA - AD_UKC085_MetaG | ecosystem: Engineered > Bioreactor > Anaerobic > Digestate | place: USA...
AGGGCTGGGGATGGCTGCGCGCGAGGCGCGCCAGCCGCCTCGGATTCGCGTAGAACTGCCGAAGCGCGCGCCGCTGATAATGAAAGAGTGTCTCGTCGGGCAGGTCCGTCAGGTTGACGCGCATGCCCGAGATGTCCATGTTGTCATAGCGCAGCCGCGCCAGCTTTTCGGGGTGCTCCCGCTTCACGATGTCGTGAAGCGCCGTGCCGGGGAACGGGGTGACGGTGTAGAACGACGCCGTGTGGAACGGCGACGCGCAGGCCGTGGAGATCGTCAGGCGCAGTTCCTCCTCCGTCTCCGTGGGGAAGCCCAGCATGCAGAAGAGGTTGCTGTACACCCGCCGCGCGGTCATGCGCTCCCCCGCCGCCATGAGCATCTCCACGCGCATGTTCTTGCCCGTGTATTTCTGCAGCCGGGGGGACGCCGTGTCCATCGCCACGCTGCACTGGTACATGCCCGCGCCGACCAGCGCGTCTATGACCGCGTCGTCGAGCAGGTCGGCCCGAATGCCGTAGGGGAAGGCCATGCGGGGCCGAAACCCGCACCGCGCCGCCAGGTCGCAGAAATCTGTCACGCGGCGCGGGTAAAAGTTGAAGTTGTCGTCCAGGAACTCGAAATCATTGATCCCGTAGGTCTTGGACAGGTGGGACATTTCCTCCAGGATGCGCTCCGGCGAGTTGACCCGGATGCTCCTCCCGAAGGTCTTGTGGCACCAGATGCACCCGTAGGGGCAGCCCCGGCTGCTGTTCAGCGAGGCGTAGCGGCGGCGGAACACGGGGGCGATGGACTGCGCCCGCCAGTACGCCGGCAGGTCAATCAGGTCATAGGCCGGCATCGGCAGGGCGTCCAGGTCCTCCACCTGCTCCACCGGGCCGGGGTTCACCACCACCTCCCCGTTCGCGTCGCGCCAGATCACGCCGGGGATCCCGCCGAAGTCCCGGCCGCCCTCCCTCCAGGCCTGAAGCACCGTCTTCGTGGCGAGTTCGCCCTCGCCGGGCACCACCACGTCCACGTCCGCCTCCGCCATCACGGCCTCTTTGGCCGAGGAGGCGTGCGGGCCGCCCGCGAGGATCAGGGCGTTGGGCAGCGCCGCCCGCGTGAGGCGGACCGCCTCGGGAAGGAGGTAGGAGGCCGTGGTCAGCAGGGAAAAACCGACCGCATCGGCCCCGAACGCCGCCGCACGGCGGACAATCTCCGCCGGGGGGCAGTTCTCCAGGCGCTGGTTGACGATCATCGGCTCGGCGGACAACTCGCGGCGCAGGTAGGCCGCGAGGGACATCACGCCCATCGGCGGGGTGACCAGGGGGAAGACCCGGGTGTGATAGCCGATATTTGCCAGAAACACCTTCAACCAGTCCGCCTTTCACCGGTCCTCGCCGCCAGGCCCCGGGTATGATACCACAGGGCTCCGGAGAACATTCCCCGGGGCCGGCCGCGATACGGCCAGCAAACGCGCGTCCCCCCGCGGCGGCGCGGGGGGACGGAAAAGCGTTGTTGCCGGTTCGGTTTAGTGCGCGGCGGCCGCGGCGTCTCCGGCGGCCTTTGCGTACTCGGGCAGCGTGTTCAGGTAGTTGCCGTAGCCGACGATGAAGGTGGAGAAGACCAGCACGGCGAGGCCCAGGGCCACCAGCACCTGGGTGCGCTTGCTGGCGCCGCGCCACTCGCGCAGCGCCACGCCCCACAGCGTGCTGAAGATGATGATGGACGCCATGTGCAGGGTCCAGCTCGAGAACTTGTACTCGCCCATCTTCGTCTCGCCCATGCTGTAGAAGAAGAACTGCATGTACCACGTCACGCCCGCGAGGGCGGAGAACACGTAGTTGGACAGCATCGGCACCCGGGTGGGTTCGCCGGTCTCCGTCTTGCCCGTGGCGGTGAAGTACTCGTGCCCGCTGCGGTTCTTCCAGTTCAGGTACATGCACCACAGGAAATTGGTGGTCAGCCCGCCCCAGAGGACGATGATCAGCACGGGCAGGTTCTGCCACAGGTCGCTGCGCCCGGCGTCCGTGAGCTGCGTCAGCGCGATGTCCGCAATGGGCCGCCCCGCCGCCATGCCGTAGGACATGGAGGCGCTCATGACGCCGGAGAAGGTCGCCACGAGGATGCCCTTGGTGAAGTTGAACTCCTTGATGACCGCCTTCTTCTCCTCCTCGGGCATCTCCTTTTCCTTGGACATGCCCGCCGCCCCGCTGATGGCGATGCCCGCCAGGCAGACAAACACGCCGAGCAGAATGAACTGGCCCGGGGTCTCCGAGATAATCGTCAGGAACTCCCCCTTGAAGATCGGCGGCATCAGCGTGCCGAAGGCGGCGCAGTAGCCCAGGGCGATCGCCATGCCCAGGGCGATGCCGAGGTAGCGCATGGTCAGGCCGAAGGTCAGCCCGCCCAGACCCCACATGGCCCCGAAGAAGTATGCCCAGAAGATGTTTTCCCTGGGGGCGTTGAAGATCGCGCCCAGCGGGTTCGGCACGAGCAGGCTCGCCAGAATGAACGGAGCGATGAGCCACGAGAAGATGCCGCCCACCAGCCAGTAGGTCTCCCACGACCACACCCGCACCTTGCGGTAGGGGATGTAGAAGCTCGCCGACGCGAGGCCGCCCAGCCAGTGGTAGAAAAGACCAAGAAGGGGGTTCGGTGCCATGAGGGGCGCATCCTTTCCGTGAGAGGTTGACCGCGAAAAAGGGCGAAAAGCCGCCGTCCGGACACGGGCGACACAGCCCGCCGCGCCCGGCCCGCATCAGAATACAGACCGCGCGGGGGGCAAATCAAGACCAGGGAACCACGGAAAACACAGAGTACACGGAACGGAAGAGGGGTTCTTTTCGTCTACTCCGTGTGTTCCGTGGTCAGTCCCAGTCCTTACTTCACAATGCGCTCGATCTCGGCGCCCGGATGGTGGCCGAAATTGACGAGCAGCCCGAGCCGGTGTCCGGACGCCTTCAGGTAGTTGTGGACCTGGGCCCGGTGCTCGTCGGCGATTTCCCTGACGGCCTTGAGTTCGACGAGGACACAGTCGAAGCAGACGAAGTCGGGGCGGTAGGTCTGGGCAAGCGGCTCCCCCTTGTAGAGAAGGCCCAGTTCCTGCTGGGCCACCGCCGGGATGCCCCGCGACCGAAACTCCCGTTCCAGGCATTCCTGATACACCGCCTCCAGGAACCCGCACCCCATCTCGCGGTACACCTCAAACACGGCCCCGCGTATCCTGTAACTCTCCTCACGGAAAAGCAGGTCTTCCATGATCCCTCCCATCCGCCGCATTTCTCTTTCCTGAACGACAGGTCCACTGACGGGAAAATCATACCCAAAACCTGCCACCACGGACCAAACAGAGCACACTGAAAAGAAAGAGGAGCCTCCTTTTAAGCGTCCGCCTGTTGGCCTTCACGCTGCGCGGCGTTGCATCTTGCGCGCCGCACAAGGCGGACTATCACTCGCAAGATTCCCGCCCCGGCGAAGAAGAGCAGGATGGCGAACATCCCGAGCCAGACGGCCATCATCGTGTCCCCGACGGCCAATACCCCCGCCCTCAAGTTCACCGGACGACCGTTGACCACGTCATAGTAGAAGTTGCAGAGACGCGTCTCCCGGTCGTATGCCACATGAACGCTTTTCAGCCCCCCAATCTCTTGTATCGTGATATGGGCGCTCTTCCCTCCCACGCCTTTCTCCAGCCCAGCCTCATGCAGTTCTTCGGCTGTGATATCGAAGCGATGGGATTGCAGCAGACGGTCTGAAAACAAAGCTGCATAATCCCCGCCCCGCCTCAGCGTGGTCCGAGCATCGGTCTCAAGCGGGACAAGGTTCCAGAGGACATAAGCGCCGCTTTGCCTGTCCTGCGCCAACAGCAGGAACTCCTCCCACAAGACGCCGTCTCCATAGGCATGGGGTGCGATTCTGTAACTCACCCACCCGTAGGAGACACCCAGGAATATGGTGCCACAGGCAATGAGTGTGAAAACGCGTCCCCATCTTGATGACCGCATCAGCGATCTCCCAGGAAGAGCGCCAACCCGCCTTCCCGCCGTTGCATTTCCCTTCCGTGACAGTTCAGCCCACCGACGGAAGAAATCGTACCCGATCGCCTGGCGTAATACAATCTGCGACCCCGGAACACACGGAGAACACGGAAGGGTAGAGGGTCTGTTTCCGTGTGCTCCGTATGTTCCGTGGTCCCCTATTGCGGCAGTTCGGGCAGACCGAGGCGTTTGCGCCAGGCGGGGTAGTCCTTTTCGAGGAAGGCGGCGGGCCAGCGGCCGTACCAGGCGTAGCCGGAGCGGCGCTCGAGCTCGACTTCGGCGAGGGTCTCCACGCGCGTGCCGTCGCGGCGGCAGAGGAAGGGCTTCTCCGTTTCCAAATCGTAGTAGCGCGCCCAGAGGGGCGGCGCGGCGGGGTCGGGCACCGCCACGGTGTCGCTGGTGGCGGTGTGATGGGTGAAGCGGACGGGCTCGATGGGCACCTTCTCCACGCGGAGCCCCTCGATGCGCGCGGACTGCAGCCACGCGGCCCCCGCCTCGACGGCCGCGATCACCCGCGCGTCGGGGTCGGGCAGCGCGGCGAGCAGGCGCAGCACATCGGTGCTTTCCCCGGCGGTGATGGAGGGGAGCTCGTAGGCCCGCGCCTTCACGGGGGCGAAGGTGGCGTGGTCGTGCTGCTGGCACCAGGCGGTTTTGCGGCCCTTCACGGTGATCTGGCAGGCGAGCACGCAGTCCAGCGCGCGGTCCAGCGCCTCCCCGGCGGCGCGGCGGCGGGCGTCGTCAAGCCAGGCGAACTCCGGCGCGCCGGAGCGGATGGACAGCAGCAGCCGCATGACCCCCGTCATCACCCCGTCGTTGAAGGTGACGGCGTCAACGTCCGCGCCGCACCACCCGCCCGTGGGGCGCTGCTCGCGCAGGACATAGTCCAGCCCGCGTTCCGCCGCCGCGCGGTGGGCCGGGTCGCCCGTCTGGAGGAACACCCGCGCCAGATACTCCACCTGCGTGTAGGTGTTGCGGTTGTCGAGCGTGCTCTTCTTCAGGCCGTCACCGCTCAGCCGCCGCACCTCCGTCTCCGGAATGTCCGCCAGCCAGTCCACATTCTTTGGCCAGCCGCCGTCCGCATTCTGGTAACGCAGCAGGTTGGCCGCGATTTCCACGATCTGCGCGGGGTCAAACCGTGCGTCCTTCCGGTCGCGCCCCAGCTTCGCCCGCCAGTGGGAGATACTGTCCGAGAAACCCGAGATGTCCACAGGGGTGTACGTGACCGGATTCTCCGGGACCACGTCCGCAGTCACGGGAATCGAGAGAGACAGCACCGCGAGAACCTGAACAAGCACGCCAAGTCGGAAGGCCATGACTCTCCTTTTCCCATCTGTGGCCTGCTTCCTTCCTGCCCCGTCAGTCCACCGATGGGGGAAAGCGTACCCGATCCCCTTGCCGGATGCAATTTGCCACCGCGGAGCACACGGAACACACCGCAAAGAAAACGTTTCTTTTCCGTGTGCTCCGTGTGTTCCGTGGTTGCCCCCGGCGGCGGTTTCTGGGATAATCCCGGACACGCAAAGAACCGAAAGGGATTGGACAGATGAAGACCAGCCATTGCCTTCTTGCCGCGATCCTCTTCGCCGCCGCGGGGGCGGCGGTTGCGGCCGATTCGCCGCAGTTCCGGGGGCCCGACCGGACGGGGGTGTTTCCGGAGTCGGGACTGCTGAAGGAATGGCCGGAGGGCGGCCCCAACAAGGCGTGGGTGGCCACCGGGATTGGCAGGGGCTATTCGTCTGCGGCCACGCTGAACGGGAAGATCTATGTCACGGGGATGACGGGGGCGAAGGAGGGGGTGGTCACGGTGCTGACGCCGGACGGCGCGGTCGTGAAGACGATCCCCTACGGCCCGGAGACGGACGAGGAGCAGGCGCCGGGGGCGCGGTCCACCCCGACCCTGGAGGGAAACCGCCTTTACCTTCTCACAGGCCTGGGTGTGGTGGTGTGCCTCGACACGGACACGGGGGCGAAGGTGTGGGAGGCGAACGTGGCCGCCCGGTTCAACGCGAAGAAGCCCATGTGGCACTACGCGGAGTCGGTGCTGCTGGACGGGGAGAACCTGATCTGCACGCCCGGCGGGGACGACGGCCTGATCGCCGCGCTTAACAAGCACACCGGCGAGACGGTCTGGGCGCTCAAGGAGCCAAAGGACAAGGCGGCCTACTGCTCCCCCGTGATCTTCACGCACAACGGCCGGCGCATGATCTCCACCGCCACGGGCCTCTATGTCGTCGGGGCCGACCCCGCGACGGGCGCGCTGCTGTGGCAGGTGGAGCAGAAGGCCCCCTGGGACATCCACGGGGTGAGCCCGGTTTACGGCGGGGGGCTTCTCTACTATGTGGCGGGCGACGGCACCGGCGGGGCCGCGCTGGAACTCTCCGCCGACGGCGCGTCGGTCACCCAGAAGTGGGCGGACAAGACCCTGGACTGCCTGCACCACGGCGTGGTGGCGGTGGACGGGCATCTCTACGGCACGGGCTACAAGGGCGGCGGCAAGCTGGTCTGCCTCGAAATGGCGACCGGGAAAGTCATGTGGACCACCAAGGAGGTGGGGGAGGGCGTCACCATCGCCGCCGACGGCATGCTGTACGTCTACGAAGGGCCGAAAAAGGGCATCGTCAGCCTGGTCAAGGCCGACCCGTCGGGGTTCGTCCGGACGGGCCAGTTCCCCGTGACCGACGGCGGCGACGACAAGCACTGGGCCCATCCCACCATCGCCAACGGGCACCTTTTAGTCCGCCACGGCGACGCGCTGGTCGCTTACAAGGTGTCGGCGGCGGCGGAATAGGCGAACCGCAGGCGGAGTTGCATCCCTGCGGGGGATGTGACATGCTGGACGGCGAGCATCCGCGAAAGGAACTGCACGCATGAAAACCCGCCCCACCTGCCGCGGCTTTCTTCAGGCGGCCGCCGGCGCCGCCGTGGCCATGAACGCGTCGAGCTACGCCCGTGTGGTCGGTGCCAACGATCGGATTGGCGTTGGCCAGCTGGGCTGCGGCGAGCGGGGGCGCACGGCGCACATGCCCGGTCTGCACGCCCACGAAAAGGCGCACAACGTGGAGTACCGCGCCGTGTGCGATGTCTGGCGGGTGGCCCGGGAAGAGGCGGCCGGCATGGTCCAAAACTGGAACGGCGCGGCCCCGAAGCAGTACGTCAGCCACGAGGACCTCGTCAACGACCCCGACATTGACGCCGTGATGATCGCCACCTGCGACCACCAGCATGTCCGGCACTTGGAGGACACGGCGCGGGCGGGCAGGGACGCCTACTGCGAAAAACCCCTCGCCAAGGATATGGAGAGCCTGAACCGGGTCTGCGACGTGGTGAGGGAAAGCGGGATACTGGTCCAGATCGGCACCCAGTCCCGCAGCCTGCCCAGCATGACCGGTGCGCGCGAGGCCTACCGCAAGGGGCTGCTCGGAAAGGTCGGACGCATTGAGCAGATGCGCAACGAGCCCCGGCCCTACTGGCTCACCCAGCTTAAGGAGGCCCGGGCGGAGGATGTGGACTGGCAGCGATTCCTGATGGGCCGGCCCGACCGCCCCTTCAGCGCCGCCCAACTGACCGGATGGTACGGGTTCCGCGAGTTCTCTGACGGACCGGTGCCCACCTACGGGTCGCATTTCGTGGATCTGGTGCACTACATCACCGGCACGACCTTTCCCGTGAGCGCAGTGTGCCTGGGACGGGACAGCGAGGGGCATGAGGGGGTTCCCTTTGACTGCCCCGAGCAGGTGCAGGCGGTGTGGACCTATCCGGAGGGGTTTCTGGTCTGCTACTCCACCGGCTTTGGGAACTGCTCCGGTTCCGGATTCTCCCTGTACGGCGACCAGGCCGCCATGAACTTGTGGGAGGGGGAGGATGTCTACCTCTACCGAAGGGGCGCTCTCAACAGCGGCGGGAAGCCTGAGGACCAGATCCGGGTCGAGGATGTGCCGGTGCCCGACCACCTCGTTGACTGGCTCCAGTGCATCCGTTCGCGGAAGACCCCGAACGCACCCATGGAGGCGGGCTACCAGCATGCGGTGGCGGTGATCATGGCGATGAAGGCCTACGACACGGGGCGGCGCCAGGTTTTTGACCCCGGAAAGCGCGAAATCCGGGAGGGGTAGCCCGGGGAAACGTCCCCGGGAGGAGCCGTCGTGCGCCTTCTGTCGTGCCTTTTGGCCGCAGTTCTCGCCTCGCGGCCCGCCAGCACCCCCATGTCACCCTGCCCGTCTACGGGCCGGGGGTGGTCTGGAATGTGTGCCTGCGCACCGGAGTGGCGCCGATCAACAGGCGCCTCCACATCCGCCACGGCGGCGCCTTGATCGCCTGCAATCTCCGGCCCGGGCGCAAGCATTTCTGTTTTGCCCCTACGGGGTAAATAATTTACCTTATTTGTGATATTCTTATTTGTTTGAAAAGTTGTCAAGACACAACATCAAGTGCCGGAACGCCGGAATATCGCAAAATATTGCGCCTTTTCTTGCTTCATCGCCCCATTTTTGCTATACTGGCGGCGTCCAAACCGTCCCGGGTGCAGGAGGCGGTTTCCCCAAGAGGTAAGTACAATGGCGCAAAATAGTTACACCGCAGATTCCATCCAAGTCCTTGAGGGGTTGCAGGCGGTCCGGAAACGGCCCGCCATGTACATCGGGGACACGAGCACGCGGGGTCTTCACCACCTCGTGTACGAGGTGGTGGACAACAGCATTGACGAGGCGCTGGCGGGGTACTGCACGCAGATCACGGTGACGGTGCACATCGACAACAGCGTGACGGTGGAGGACAACGGCCGCGGCATTCCGGTGGACATGCACCGGGACCCGAAGTTCAAGAACAAGACGGCTTTGGAGGTGGTGCTGACGGTGCTGCACGCGGGCGGCAAGTTCGACAACAACTCCTACAAGGTTTCGGGCGGCCTGCACGGCGTGGGCGTGTCCTGCGTGAACGCGCTGTCCAAGTGGCTCGAGGTGGAGGTGAAGCGCGACGGGGTCGCGTGGTTCATGGCCTTCGACCGGGGCGTGGCGCGGGGGAAGATCGAGCAGCGCGGGCGCACGCGCAGCACGGGCACGAAGGTGACCTTCCTGCCGGACGCGGACATTTTCGAGGACACGGTGTACAACGCGGAGACGCTGCTGGGGCGCCTGCGCGAGCTGGCCTTCCTGAACAAGGGGATCAAGATCGTCTTCGAGGACGAGCGGACGGACGACGAGCCCGTGGTGATGCAGTACAAGGGCGGGATCGTGGAGTACGTGAAGTACCTGAACCGCGCGAAGGAGCCGCTGCACCGCGCGCCGATCTACCTGGAGGTGGCGCGGGACGACCTGGAGGTGGAGGTGGCGCTCCAGTACAGCGGCTCGTACTCCGAGACGCTGTTCAGCTTCGCGAACAACATCAACACCCACGAGGGCGGCACGCACCTGAGCGGGTTCCGCGCGGCGCTCACGAAGAGCCTGAACGACTACGCGAAGAAGGCGCCGGCCTCCAAGAAGAACGACTACGCGATCTCCGGCGACGACGCCCGCGAGGGGCTCACGGCGATCATCTCCGTGCGCCTGCGCAACCCCCAGTTCGAGGGGCAGACCAAGATGAAGCTGGGCAACAGCGAGGTCCAGGGCATCGTGAACTCGCTGGTGTACGAGGGGCTCCAGACCTATTTTGAGGAGAACCCCCAGGTCGCCAACCGCATCATCCAGAAGTCCATCGAGGCGGCGCGGGCGCGCGAGGCGGCCCGCAAAGCGCGCGACCTCACCCGGCGCAAGGGCGCGCTGGACTCCATGGGCCAGGCCGCCAAGCTGGCCGACTGCTCCGAGCGCGACCCGGCGCTGTGCGAGCTGTTCATCGTCGAGGGCGACAGCGCGGGCGGCTCGGCCAAGCAGGGCCGCGACCGGCGTTTCCAGGCGGTGCTGCCGCTGCGGGGCAAGGTGCTCAACGTGGAGAAGGCCCGCGAGGACAAGATGCTGGGGAACAACGAGATCCGCTCGCTGATCACCTGCCTCGGCGCGGGCTTCGGCCGGGACGACTTCGACCCGGCCAAGCTGCGCTACCACAAGATCATCATCATGACGGATGCCGACGTGGACGGCGCTCACATCCGCACCCTGCTGCTCACCTTCTTCTTCCGCCAGATGCCCGAGCTCATCCGCCGGGGCCACCTCTTCATCGCGCAGCCCCCGCTCTACCTGATCCGCAAGGGCAAGAAGTCCCGCTACGTGAACACCGAGGCGGAGTTCGAGGACTTCATCTTCGAGACCCTCGCGGAAAGCGTCCGCGTGACGGCGGGGGGTGACCCCTCCGGCCCCGGCGTGGAGTCCCGGCTGCTGCTCAAGGCGCTGCGGGCGGCCATGGAGCGCGACCGCATGATCCAGCGGGTCCGCCGCCTGTTCGGCGTCCCCCGCGAGGCCCTCGTCAAGGCGCTCGCCCTGCCGCGCGAGAAGTACCTGCGCCCCGAAAACCTGTCCCCGGCCGAGCTGCTCGACATGTTCGGCCCCGAGGCCGAGGTGATCAACACCCACGAGGTGCAGACGGAGATCGAGGGGGCCAACGGCAACGGAAACGGCAAGAAGCCCCGCAGCCACGCCATCCGCGGCAAGCACCAGGTGGACCTGGCCTTCTTCAAGAGCCACGAGTTCTCCGCGCTGCTGTCGGTGAGCGAGCCCATCGCGCAGATCGGCCGCCCGCCCTACCATGTCGTGGGGGTGGACAAGGAGAAGGAGAAGGGCCCCGGGGAGCCCCTGCTGGAGACCTCCGACCTGGTGGAGCTGCGCACGTTCCTGATGGACCTGGGCCGCCGGGGGCTGCACGTGCAGCGCTACAAGGGGCTCGGCGAGATGAACCCCGAGCAGCTTCAGGAGACGACCATGGACCCGGCCTCCCGCGTGCTGCTGCAGGTGAGCGCCGAGGACGAGGCGGCGGCGGACGACCTGTTCACCGTGCTGATGGGCGACCAGGTGGAGCCCCGCAAGGACTTCATCGAGAAGCACGCCCCCGAAGTGCAGAATCTGGACATCTGACCCGGCCCCGGGCCGGAAGCATAAGGCGTTTCGAGCATGACCACAGACCGCATCAAGCCCATGCCCATCGAGCAGGAGCTGAAGACCTCGTTCCTGGACTACTCGATGAGCGTCATCGTGAGCCGCGCCCTCCCGGATGTCCGCGACGGCATGAAGCCGGTGCACCGGCGCATCCTTTTCGCCATGCACGAGCTGGGCCTCCACAAGAACCGGTCCTACCGCAAGTCCGCGGCAATCGTCGGCGAGACGATGGGAAAGTACCACCCCCACGGCGACTCGGCCATCTACGACACCCTCGTGCGCATGGCCCAG
>Ga0116173_1003721_pt1 | contig 11307 bp, 10 predicted proteins | sample AD_UKC085_MetaG_FD_89800 | JGI IMG/M metagenome (GOLD analysis project Ga0116173, IMG submission 89800) | Active sludge microbial communities of municipal wastewater-treating anaerobic digesters from USA - AD_UKC085_MetaG | ecosystem: Engineered > Bioreactor > Anaerobic > Digestate | place: USA...
ATGCAATGGTGACATACAAGATGCTTTCAGAACTGCCATTTCCAAAAAAGCTGCGAAATATTCCCACCTATGCTGCATCTCACCATGAAAGGCCGGATGGTTCGGGTTATCCGCTTGGATTGAAAGGTGAACAGATATCTTTACAATCACGGATACTTAGTCTTGCAGACATATTTGAGGCCTTGACTGCAAAGGACAGACCTTACAAAAAAGGTAAGACCCTCTCTGAAGTGCTTAAAATTATGGATTTTATGGTAAAAAATGGCCATATTGACAAGACGTTGTATGATTTTTTTATAAAGGAACGTATACATATCGATTATGCACGCCGCGAACTCGAACCTAAACAGATTGATGTGGACTTAGATCAATAACCAAACCTTCCAAAATATCAATTCTTTTTTGCAAGCTTAAACTCGAAAAAAAAGATAGTAACAAAAAATATTCCGACTGAGAGTTGGAAAAAGCGAAGGATTCGAGAAGCGAAGGATTCAAGGATTCGAGGATTCAAGGGGTCGAGTGGAGAAAGACAGAAGACAGGAGACAGAAGGTTAGAGGGTTGGAGGGTTGGAGGGTTGGAGGGTTAGCAAACTAGATAAACCAGAGAAACCAGACAGAAGATTAGAAGGTTGGAGGTGTAGCGAAAAATCAAGAAGCGAAGGGTTCAAGGATTTGGAAAAGAAAGGGGTCAAGGAGTCGGAAAAGCGAAGGGTTCAAGGATTTGGAAAAGAAAGGGTTCAAGGAGTCAAGGATTCGAGGATTCAAGTGGAAAACCCAATAAACCAGAGAAACAAAACAAACCAGAGAAACCAGAGAAACCAAAGAAATCAAAGAACCAGATAAACCAGAGAAACAAGAGAAACAGAGAAACCGGAAAAACCAGAGAAACAAGAAAAACCAGTTCAAGTGGTCAGTTTTCTGTTTAAATATGTGTTTGGAATTTTGTTATTGAATTTATTTGGAATTTGGAATCAGGATGTTGTATATTTTGCAAATTTAATCGAAAGGGGTGTATAGAATGAATATTCCGGTAATTAATCTGAAGGCACAGTTTAAAAAGGTAAAAAAGGATCTTTTTAAAGGCCTTCAGGAAATTCTGACAGAGCAGAGGCTTATCCTTGGAGAGTATTGCAGTACGCTTGAAGATACTATAGCAAAATATTCAGGCGTACCCCATGCGATCTCATGCGCAAACGGCACGGATGCGCTTATACTCTCATTGATGGCCCTTGACATAAAAAGCGGAGACGAGGTTATAACGACCCCTTATACGTTTTTTTCGACCGCCAGTTCAATTGTTCTGATCGGCGCCAGACCGGTTTTTGTGGATGTCGAAGAGCAGAACCTCAACATAGACGCTTCACTTCTGGAAGACGCAATAACGCCGAAAACAAAGGCAATTGTTGTTGTTCATCTTTTTGGAAAATTGTGTAATATGAATGAAGTACTGAAGATAGCCAGAAAACATAATATCCCTGTAGTCGAAGACATGGCACAGTCACTTGGTGCCCGTCAAGATGGGGAGATGTCGGGTAGCTTTGGGGATATAGCAGCAACCAGTTTTTATCCGACAAAGAACTTAGGGGGTATCGGGGAAGGCGGCATGGTGCTTACAAAAAGGGATGATTTAGGTGATAAGGTAAAAAAACTAAGGGTGCACGGTATGGGTAATACCCCTTACCATCATGAAATGATCGGGTTTAACAGCCGTCTCGATGAAATAAAGGCATGTGCGCTTGTAGCGAAGTTTCCCCACCTTGATTTTTGGAACAGAAAACGAATTGAGAATGCAAGGTATTACAACAAAAAATTCAAAGGGCTTCCAATAGTGGTTCCAAATGTTGGGAATGACGGTTCACATATTGTCCATCAGTATGTAATTCGCACCGATAAAAGAGATGACCTTCAGGGCTTTCTGAAAGAAAGAGGGATTCAAACGGGCATATATTATCCTGTGCCTTTGCATCTTCAGGATTGTTTTTCTTTTCTTGGTTATAAAAAGGGTTCCTGTCCAGTGGCAGAAAAGGCGTCGCTTACCAGCCTTGCCCTTCCGGTTTACCCAGAATTGAAAGCTGCCGAGAAGGCGTACATTGCAAATACCGTGAGGGACTTTTTTATCAACTGAAGGACTTTTCAGAAGGCTGGGTAATTGGAGGTACTATACATCCAACCTTCTGAACATCGTTTTTTTACTATCGGTCAACTCCTGTATGATGCATTTATCTTGATATAATCATAAGTGAGGTCTGTGGTGTATATGTCGAATGATGCCCTTCCGTCGTGGAGGTCTACGATAAGCTCTATCTCCTTTTTGTTCATCAGTCTTTTCATTTCCTGTTCGTCAAACGGCACTTCAACACTACTTTTTACAAGTGGTCTTCCCTGCAAGGTAATCTCTATTTTTGAGGGTTGAAGCGGCACATCTGCATCACCTGCTGCTGATACTATTCTTCCCCAGTTGGGGTCGCACCCAAAGAAAGCAGTTTTTGTAAGTGGTGATATCGCTATCCTTCTCGCAATCCTTTCCGCATACTCCTTTTTCTTTGCACCCATGACGGTTATGTTTATGACCCTTGTAGCGCCTTCCCCGTCTCTTACAATCATAAGAGATAGTTCCTTCATGACATAATACAGCTTTTCTTCAAAATCAATGAGCCCGACCATGTCTTCGTCACTTGTTTTTGTAAACAACATAATAGTATCGTTGGTGCTGCATTCACCATCCACTGTTATGCGCTCGAACGTCTCTTTGCCAGCCTTTGCGAATGTGTGTCTTATCTTTGAAGGCGAAACAGGGTAATCGGTAAAAACAAAAGAAAGCATCGTGGCAAACAAAGGATTTATCATGCCTGCGCCTTTTGCTACCCCTATGATGCTGTACGTCTTTTTTCCCTTCACTGTTTCACTGACTATCTTGGGATATGTATCTGTCGTCATGATTGACTGTGCAAACGATTCAATACCATTGCCTTTGAGATTTTTACATAGCCCCGGTAGGGCGCCGATGAGTTTGTTTGTTGGCAATCTCTTTCCTATTACACCGGTTGATGCGAAAAGGATTTCATTATCATTGACACCTATGATGTTTGAAAGTTCACCTGCAATTACCTTCAGATCCGAGATGCCGTCCTTTCCTGTGCATGCGTTTGCACATCCGCTGTTAACGAGCAGCGCCCTTACCGGGTTCGCCTCTATCGTTTTATCATGTATGATGTGCGCTGCCTTGATTTTGTTGCGTGTATAAAGCGACAGGCAATTCATGGGTTCTTTGAAAACTGCGAGTCCCAGATCAAGCCCTGCTGCCTTTATGCCGGATGCATATCCAGCAAACATAATACCGTCAATCATGATAACCTCCACACGGGCTATATTTTACGACTACCTCGTTTCTCTATTCGCAATGCCTTTTCGCCTCAAACCCAAAAAGCCGCACATCGAATATCGGATATTGAACCCTGGACCCTTTTCTCTTTGTTGTTAGTTGTGAACAACTTTACCGGCCACAACATTTTTTATATTTTTTTCCGCTTCCACATGGGCATGGGTCATTTCTACCTATCTTTTTATCCTTCTGCATGGATAATGCCTCATCCGCTTTGTTGAAGAACATAACAGGCTCATCACGGGTCAATTCTTCCCTGGCAGGCTGAACCGCATAAAGTTTTCTCACTGTATCAAGTTTTGACTGTTCGAGCATATCGAGGAAAAGCTCGAAACTTTCCTTCTGGTATTCCCTTAAGGGGTCTTTTTGCCCGTATCCGCGCAATCCAATCCCTTCTTTCAAGTGGTCAAGTGCAAGCAGGTGCTCTTTCCAGTGTGTATCGAGCGAATTCAACGATATGAAGCGCTCCAATGCCCTGAATTCTTGTTCACCAAAATCAGCCTCCTTCTTGTGGTAAGTCTGAAACGCGCTGTCTTTTACCATCTCGAGAAGTCCCTGTTTTGTGATGGTCTTAAAGTCAATAGAGTCAAAATTGATATGGAAGAAAAATGTTTCGAAGACCCTGTTTTTCAGCGAGTTGAGTTCCCATTCTTCAGGATAGACCTTTTCAGGTGCATATTCATCCACGAAACCCTCACATATCTCCTCGATCATATCATATATTTGATCTGATACGTTTTCGTTACTCATGAGTTGTCTTCTCATGCCGTAAATCGTTTCACGTTGTTTGTTCATCACATTATCATATTCGAGGAGATATTTTCTTATTTCAAAATTGTGCCCCTCGACCCTTGTCTGCGCATTTTCGATCGCCTTTGTTATAAATGGATGTTCGATAGGCATATCCTCTTTCATACCGAGTTTTGCAAGCATCGGCGAGACCTTGTCAGAGCCGAACAACCTCATGATCTCATCTTCGAGACAAACATAAAATCTCGATGAACCTGGGTCGCCTTGCCTGCCCGCCCTTCCTCTTAACTGATTGTCAATTCTTCTCGATTCATGTCTTTCGGTGCCAAGTATGTGAAGTCCCCCAAGGCTTATAACCTCTTCCTTGTCCTTTGCGCATATCCTTTTTGCCTCTTCAAGCGCTTTATCAAACTCAGCAGAGCCTTTTTGGCCTTTACACATGCTTAAGGCAAGGAATTCTGGATTACCGCCAAGCAGAATGTCTGTTCCCCTGCCTGCCATGTTTGTAGATATGGTAACCGCCTTGCTCCTTCCTGCCTGTGCCACGATTTCTGCTTCTCGCTCATGATTTTTTGCATTGAGTATGTGATGCTGAACACCTCTTCTCTTCAGCATGTCCGAAACCTTCTCTGATTTATCTATAGACAGCGTTCCAACAAGCACTGGACGGCCTTTTTTATAAAGTTCTTCAATTTCGTTTATGACAGCCCTTAATTTTTCCTTTTCAGTTCTGTATATCACATCCGAATAGTTTGCCCTTATAAGAGGTTTGTTTGTAGGGGTTACCACGACATCGAGATTGTATATCTTCTTGAACTCCACTGCCTCTGTATCTGCAGTTCCTGTCATGCCTGCCAATTTTTTGTACATCCTGAAATAATTCTGGAATGTCACGGTGGCAAGCGTCTGGTTTTCACGCTCGATCTTGACATTTTCAGCAGCTTCAAGCGCCTGATGAAGCCCGTCGCTGAAGCGCCTGCCATCCATCAGTCTTCCGGTGAACTCATCGACAATAATGACCTTACCATCCTTCACTATGTAATCTACATCCCTTTTGAAGAGGTGGTGTGCCTTCAATGCCTGATTTATGTGATGCAGCAAGTCGACGTATTTAGGGTCATATAGGTTATCCACCTTAATGATATTCTCGATCTTTGCAACGCCTTCTTCTGTAAGATAGGCGGTCCTTGCCTTCTCGTCCACGATAAAGTCCTTCTCTTTTTTCAATTGATGGACGAGTTTGTTGATTTTATAGTACTTGTCTGTGGACTCTTCGGCAGGGCCTGAGATAATAAGAGGCGTTCTTGCTTCATCTATTAGAATGCTATCCACTTCGTCTACGATTGCATAGTTAAATTCCCTTTGCACGCACTCATCGAGTGAATATTTCATGTTATCTCTTAAGTAATCGAATCCGAATTCATTGTTCGTCCCGTAGGTTATATCACATGCATACGCCTTTTTTCGCTCGTAATCGTCAAGAGGGTTCAGAATAACACCGACTGTAAGCCCGAGAAATTTATAGACCGGCCCCATCCATTCGGAATCCCTCTTTGCAAGGTAGTCGTTTACGGTAACTACGTGGACGCCAAGGCCTCCTAATGCATTGAGATATACAGGCAATGTTGCTACAAGCGTCTTGCCTTCGCCTGTTGCCATCTCGGCGATTTTTCCATGATGGAGTATGACACCCCCTATTAACTGAACGTCAAAGTGCCTCATCCCTATGGTTCTCCGGGCAGCCTCCCTGACTAACGCAAACGCCTCAGGCATGATGGAGTCGAGTTCTTCTCCGTTTTCTATCCTCTCTTTGAGACGCGGGGTATATTGGCTTAACTCATAATCTGAAAGCGTCTTTAATGTCTCTTCATATGTCTTTGCCTCTTCCACGATGGGCTGGATCTTTTTCAGTTCCCTTTCGTTCTTGGTTCCAACAATATTTTTTATGAAATTAACAAACATAATAAAGTCCACAAAATAGGGTTCGGGGCTTAAGGATTCCGAGAATCAAGTTGATTTTATTTGAATCCCATACCTCTGACCGCTTTTTTAGTCTCTCAAGGTAGCTATTAATCTTTCAGGGTGAAGGATAATGCTTATTGCATAGAGGATGTCTGTTACAAAGATATCCGCCTCTTTTAAAAGCGCATTTGCACAGCCTTCTTCGCCAAAAACACAGATTCCCAACGCAGCCTCTCTTAACATAAGGGCATCGTTTGCGCCATTTCCTATCGCTACAACCTTTTCCGGCCCGAGTTCCCTGACTATCTTGGCCTTTTCAGCGCCGCTGTTTTCCTTTTTTACCTTCAACACCTTGAATCCTAATATATCGGTTTCGTTGTCTATATTATCGTAAGTGTCGGCAGTAATGATAAACACCTTTGTATATCTCGAGACCTTTTCAAGCATCTCTTTTACACCATCCTTGAGTTTTCCGTCAAAGGCGCATGTCCCGTTGTAATCTGTAACAAGGTATTCTATATCGAGATCGCCCCAGCCGGGAATAGAAACACTAATCATAAATTACCTCCTCAATTTTTTCGCAAGGTATTGTAACATAATTGAAAGATTTAAGAACTATAAATTTTATTCTTGCTTTTTTCTTTGATTCACGTTTCTATAGACTCTCTTGCTTTAAATGAATGAAAAAACAGTGCGAAACAAGAAAAAGAAACACAACATATGTAAAACTTATATAAAGGAGCTAAAGATCATGCAGCAAAAGAGGTGGGAAATTGATTGTATCATATATGATTGTGATGGGGTGCTTTTTGATTCCCTCGAAGCAAACGGCAGATTGTATAACCATATCGCAACATCTATGGGCAGAAGCCCCTTGACTAACGAGGAACACAGATACTGTCATACGCATACTGTATTCGAATCGATACGCTATATGTTTCCGAACGACAAAGCTCAGGAAAGGAGGGCAGTGGATTTTCTGAAAAAAGAGATCGACTTTAAAGATTTCATTAAGTACCTCAAGATGGAGCCAAATCTCTTAGAAACACTCAACATATTGAAAAATATGGGAAAGAAAAGGGCAATAAGCACAAACAGAACCACATCTATGAAATACATTATGGAGAAATTTAATCTTTCACCTTATTTTGATATGGTTGTAACGGCGCTTGATGTAGCAAAACCTAAACCTGACCCTGAATCTGTCGAAAAGATACTGAAAGAGCTTAAAGTCAAAAGGGATAGGGTTTTGTATGTAGGTGATTCTGAGGTTGACAAAGGTACAGCCCTTTCGTCGGGTGTAAGATTTATCGCTTACAAAAACAGGATATTAGAGGCAGATGCGCTTATAGAAGACCACCTTGCCTTGCTTGATTATCTTTCTGATGGGCAGCGTCCTCGAGTATGATCTTCTTACGTTGCAACAACGTATATACAGGTCCGGACAAAAGATAAGCAAATGTCAGGCCAAATAGTGTAACCCTCGGTTCAATAAAAATAATCACAATGAGCAGAACTGCTGTTACAGTTGAACGAAAAGGACGGTCTTTGAAAAACGACAGATCTTTGAAGCTGAAATAGCGCACATCGCTTACCATAAGAAAGGCAAGGATGTAGACAAGTACAGGCATGAAGATTGTTTTCATATCAAAACCGCTTTTTCCAAGCCATGCGTTAAATAAAACACTTCCGGCGATTGCAGCGGCAGCGGCAGGTATAGGCAGACCCAGAAACTGTTTTTTCTGAATATTGTCGACTTGTATGTTGAATCTTGCAAGTCTAAGTGCGCCGCATGCCACATAAAGAAATGCGGCGAGCCATCCAAACCGTCCGTAACCTTTAAGCGCCCACATATAAACGAGTAAACCAGGTGCAACGCCAAAGGCAATAGCGTCCGATAGGGAATCGTATTCAACGCCGAATCTGCTGCTAGAATTGGTCATGCGCGCGACCCGTCCGTCAAGCATATCGAATATCCCTGATATGAAAATCGCTATGGAGGCATATACAAACTTTTTGTCTATTGTTGCAATCATCGAATAAAAGCCCGAAAAAAGACTGACTGATGTCAGTAGATTTGGTAATATATAAATACCTTTACCTTTTCTTTTTCTCATTTGTTCACCTTTGTTTTTGTCAGGGGAGTTACCCCTGCCTTTACCTTCATGCCTAATTCTACCACAATTTCATAGTGTTGTGGAAAATAAATGTCGACCCTCGAACCAAATGCTATCATGCCAAAGGGTTCAGCCTTCTTTACAACATCACCCTCTTTAACATATGGTATAATTCGTCTTGCCAGAAACCCTGCAATCTGAACCAAAAGTATCTTTTCGCTGCCATTATCTAGTAGAACATAGTTTCTCTCATTTTCTTTGTCTATATCCTTTTTGAATGCAAGGGCAAATTCACCTTTTCTGTGCTGCATCTTGATTATCCTGCCATCGCATGGTGCCCTGTTCACGTGTACATCAAGCGGAGACATAAAAATGCAAACCCTTTTTACCCTGCCATTGATAAATTCTTTTTCATCTACGTCCCCTAAATCCATAACCTTTCCGTCTGCCGGCGATATAAACACATCATCGTTGTTGATGGGGGTGCGCTTAGGATTTCTGAAGAAAAAAAGAAAAAACAGGAAGAAAAAAAAACAGATGATTGCAAATATTGGTGTTTTGAATAAAAAAAGCAGTATTGAAAGACCGAAGGAAAGGCTTATGAGTGGTAGCCCTTCCCTCGCAACGGGTATTCCTCTCAACCCTTTCTCCCAATCCAGCCCATCATTTCCCTGAGTTGCTTGCCCACCTTTTCAATAAGGTGTTCGCTTTCAATCCTCTTCAACGCATTATAAACAGGTCTGCCTGCCATGTTTTCCAGTATCCATTCACGGGCAAATTCACCGCTTTGAATCTCTGAAAGTATTTCTCTCATCTCTTCACGGGTCTCTTCTGATATGACCCTCTTGCCTCTCGAATAATCACCATATTCTGCGGTATCACTGATTGAGTAACGCATATACGATATGCCACCCTCATACATAAGGTCAACAATAAGTTTTAATTCGTGGAGACATTCAAAATATGCGATTTCTGGCTGATAGCCTGCCTCAACCAGTGTGTCAAAACCTGCCTTGACAAGTTCCGATGCACCCCCGCAAAGAACTGCCTGCTCGCCGAAAAGGTCTGTCTCTGTTTCTTCTGCGAAAGTGGTCTCGATGACACCAGCCCTTGTTGCACCAATGCCTTTTGCATAGGCAAGCGCTGTTTCTTTTGCCTTTTTTGAGTAGTCCTGATAAACCGCTATAAGCGATGGAACACCTGCCCCTCTTTCAAATTCCCTCCTTACAAGATGCCCTGGACCTTTTGGTGCAATCATGATAACATCTACATCAGATGGGGGCACAATCTGTCCGTAATGAATATTGAAACCATGAGAAAATACAAGGGTTTTTCCTTCCTTCATATTGGTTTCTATCTCATTTTTATACAGTTTAGCCTGAAGGTTATCCTGTGCGAGTATTTGAATGACATCCGCGTCCTTTGAAGCATTTGATGCACTGACCGGCTTAAAACCATGTTTTTCGGCAAGTTGATAGTTTGCCGTACCTTCGAGTTCTGCAACTATTACATCAACGCCACTCTCTCTCAGATTTTGTGCCTGGGCATGACCCTGGCTGCCGTATCCTATTATTGCAACCTTTACCCCTTTTAATACACTCAAGTCTGCATCTTTATCATAATACATCTTAGCCATCCGCTTCTCCTCCTTTATTCTGTATTTCTTTTGGCTTTATTGTTTTTTCTCCCCTTGCAATTGCAACTGGCCCTGTTCTCACTAGTTCCTTTATTCCGATTGGTTTAACAAGCGCAAGAAAGGCCTTCAACTTTTCTTCATCACCTGTAACCAAAAGGGTATAGGTCTTCGGGGATACATCGATAATCTTGCCTCTGAATATTTCAGCCATCCTCAATATTTCTGCCCTCGTTTTTTCATCGGTGTGAAGTTTTACAAGGATCATTTCGCGTGAAACATAATCCATTTCTTTAAAGTCTGTAACCTTAATGACATTGATAAGTTTATTCAACTGTTTCAATATCTGCTCCAAGATTGCTTCATTGCCTGTCGTAACTATGGTCATCGTTGAAATGGTGGGATCAATACCCTCCGCTACACACAGGCTTTCAATATTAAAACCCCTCCCGCTGAATAGTCCAGCGATACGGGATAAGACACCAAATTCATTTTCTACAAGAACAGATATGATATGCCTCAAGTTTTCCCTCCTAAACGAGCAACATGTCTTTTAACGGTGCGCCTGCCGGCACCATTGGGTAAACACATTCTTCTGGGTTGACATGAACGTCAACAATAGTTGTTTTGTTGTTGTTGAATGCCTTATGAAGGACATCGTCAACATCTTTTTCGTCGGTTATTCTGTAACCCGCAGCGCCGTATGCCTCGGCAAGTTTTACGAAGTCAGGTGCATGGTTCATGTGTGTCCACGTATATCTTTTTTCATAGAAGAGTTCCTGCCATTGCCTTACCATGCCGAGAAATCTGTTATTTAGTATAACAATCTTGACAGGTAAATTATACTGAACTGCGGTAGCCAACTCCTGTATATTCATCTGAATACTTCCGTCTCCGGCTATATCGATTACGAGGGATTTTGGAAATGCTACCTGTGCGCCTATGCTTGCAGGGAATCCATATCCCATTGTGCCCAGACCGCCAGATGTCAATATGGTTCTCGGTTTTAAAAACTTGAAAAATTGTGCCGCCCACATTTGATTTTGACCAACCTCTGTGGATATTATTGCGTTACCCTTTGTTAGCTCGTAAATTCTTTCTATCACATATTGTGGTTTAAGCGTTCCGTTTTTTGTATATGTGAGAGGATAGTTGTTTTTCCAATGATTTACTGTTTGCACCCAATCGGTGATATTTTGTTGAAAATTTTCAAAATCCTCCTTGTTGTCATCGAGCATTTCCAACATCTTTTTCAGGACGTTTTTTGAATCTCCAACTACGGGGATATCGACCTTGATGTTTTTGCTTATTGAGGTTGGATCGATATCGATGTGAACAATCTTTGCCCGTGGTGCAAACTCATCAACCTTACCTGTTGCCCTGTCGTCGAAACGTGAACCTATTGCAATAATCAGGTCAGATTCGGTGATAGCCATGTTTGCCGCATAATTACCATGCATACC
>Ga0116173_1003727_pt1 | contig 11301 bp, 7 predicted proteins | sample AD_UKC085_MetaG_FD_89800 | JGI IMG/M metagenome (GOLD analysis project Ga0116173, IMG submission 89800) | Active sludge microbial communities of municipal wastewater-treating anaerobic digesters from USA - AD_UKC085_MetaG | ecosystem: Engineered > Bioreactor > Anaerobic > Digestate | place: USA...
ACATCATTCCCGGAAAGCTGGGTGGCTGGTCCGGTTCGGAAAGCGAGATTTGGTCCCCTTCTTTGAGACCTGAGATCACTTCCACCATCTGCATGTCGTTGGCCCCCAGTTTGACGGGTGTTGCAACCGGTTTTGGCGCCGCGGTGCTTTTGGATATGGCTTGCTTGTCCGCAGATTTTTTTGCTCCTGCCGGCATCAGATAGACGATATCTTCGTTGTTGTCGTTGCTGAAGACGGCCCGGATCGGGATAGTGAGTACGTCCTTCCTGGATTCTCCCAGGATGGAAACGGCTGCCGTCATGCCCGGTTTGGCCTTTTCTCCGCTGGCATTGATACTGATTTCGACGGGGAAGACCTTGGCATTGTTTTCGGTGGCGGCCATGGGAGCGATTTTAACGATGCTGCCCTCAAAGGCCTCATATGGGAGGGCATCCAGTTTGATGTCGGCACTTTGGCCCAGGCTGAATTTGGCGATGTCCACCTCGTTGATATTGCTCTTCACGATCATGTGTTTGAGGTCGGCAATCTTCATCACCACAGTGCCTTCGCCATAGCTGTTCATGCTGGACTGCACCATTTCGCCCTCGTTGATCTTGCGCTCGATCACCACTCCGGAAGCGGTGGCAAACACGTGAGTTACTTTGCCCGGGACGTCCAGTTCGCGGATCATTTCATATTGGGAAGTGGCCTGTGTAAACTCGATCTGAGCATTTCTGAGCTCATCGCTGGCGGCATCGAAGCTTTCCTGGGAGATATACTTCTTGTCCAGGAGAACCTGTTTGTCCGCCAGGTCTTTTTTGGCGTTGGCGAGGCGGAGCTCCGACCTCTGCAACTGAGCTTTGGTGCTGAAGAGGGTGTTGGCCTGATTGTAGTCCGGCTCGATATCAGCAATCTTCTGTCCCTGTTTCACATAGTCGTTTTCAGAGGCGTAAAACTTCACGATCTTGCCGCTCACCTTGCTTTTGATCGAAACCACCGTCTGAGGCTGGACCTCACCGGTTATCTCGATGCGGGATTCGATGTCGCCTCTGGCAACAGTGTGAGTCTGAGTCGGTTGGGACAGTGTCATTTTTTTCATGGCTGCCTTGCCGCACTGGCCTATGGCAAACACGATCACGACGAGGCCTATCGCGATTCCTGTCACGATCTTCCATTTCTTACGCATTGATCCTCGCTTGTGCCAAATATTTCCAGCTTTTGCGAACATCGCGCTGGAAGGGCGTGATGCTGTCAATAAAAAAAGACCCCGGGTGATAAGCCTGCACTGGAAGGTCTGTTAAAGCCGGGAGCGGGAGTTTATCTGATCTCACCCGTGATTTTAAGCCTGGATGGCTGCCAGCCGTTGGAAATCAGCCAGTTGGCCATATCGGCCCAGGTATCTTTGTCCATGGTGTTGTTTCTTGCCAGGACCCAAAGGTATTTTCTGCCTGGATCGCTCACCACGGCCCACTGATAATTCTCCTCCAGCCTCACGATCCAATAATCGCCTGTGAAGGGCCAAAAAAAGCGCACCTTCAGTCTGGCGTTGCTTTTGCTCACGCTCCAGGCCTTTGCCGTGGCGCGTTTTTTGATCTTCTGGCCTTGCGAATCTTCAAAACAAGTGTTATTGACGATGATCTTGCCTCGGGCGTCCATGCTGTACTCCGCGGTGGTGAGACCGCAGTCTTTGGGCTGGAAGCTATTGGGGTAGTAGGCGATTTGAAACCATTTGCCCAGGTAGCGGTTGAGGTCCACGTTTTTTACGGTGGCGACGGGGGTGGCCTTTTTGGCAAACAGGCTCACCATGGCGATCAGGGCCACGGCAAGAATGAGCACTATCTTTTTCATTTTAACTCCTGAAAAAAGCTCGTTGGGATGTAAAACTATCAGAGTGTGACATGGGAAGTCCAAGCTCTCAGCCCTGTGGCGTTCATATCAGACGACTCATCCTTCCGCTTTGCGGATCATAATGGATAATTTCAGTGCCCGCTTCCCTGAAAAGCTGTTCGGCAAGTTTATCCGGATAAGGATGGGCCACATAGACGGTTCGGATTTCGGCGTTGATGATCAGACGGGCGCAAATGCTGCAGGGCTGATGGGTGCAATAGAGCACCGCGTTTCTGGTGCTGGAGCCATTGAGACCAGCCTGGATGATGGCGTTTTGCTCCGCGTGCACACCCCGGCAGAGTTCATGGTTTTGTCCGGAGGGCACATTCTGTTGTTCCCGCAGGCAACCCACATCGGCGCAATGAGCTATACCTTTAGGACTGCCGTTGTAGCCGCTGGAGAGTATCTGGTTGTCTTTCACGAGGATAGCGCCTACCTGGCGGCGCAGACAAGTGCTGCGTCTGGCGGCCAGAAGGGCCATTTCCATGAAGTATTGCTGCCAACTGGGGCGTGTTTCCATTGATTCTCCCAAATCTTTATGAGGTCATAAAAGCAGGGGGGTGATATCTGTCAAGCGGGGGCTCGAGAGGATTTGTATCTGCTTGCATCGCGAGCAGATGCGATCGTGTAGAGAAAAAGGACTTGCCAGATATGGCAATTATGATTACGTTGACTATGATCCAGTATAATAGTGGAGTAAACAATAATATCGCATAGGAGCTTACAATGTCCAAAGCGCATATGATCGTGCTGAACTTTCTGAACCGTAAACCCATGTACGGCTATCAGATCGGTCAGATTGTGGAGCAGCATCGCATGCCGGCCTGGTCCGGCGTGAAGCTGGCAGCCATCTACAAATCCATGCAAAACATGGAAAGGCAGCGCTATATAAAAGGTGAAGAACAGCGCGAGGGCAACAACCCTCCCCGCACTGTCTATCACATCACGTCCCGGGGAAAGGAACACCTGCGCCAGCTTATCATCAAGGCCCTCGGTGATGTCCAGAGCTTTCCCACCGACTGGTGGATGGCGCTCTCGCTGGCCAGGAACAGCATCTCCCGGCCAGACATGCTTAAAAGTGTGGAGCTCAGGCTGAAGCACCTCACCCAGGTTGTGATGAAAAAATGCAAGGAAGCGGAACATCTCAATGACCTCGTGGAGGATGAGCGGCCCTTTGTGGCAGATGAAGCTCTGATGCTCGGGAAAATGTGGATTAAAGACGAAATCAAGGTGCTGAAGGCACTCCGGCAGGCGATCCAGGATGGCAAATACGATGCCGGCTTTTATGATCGGGGGGAAGGCAAATGAGACAGATCTGCTTGACGATCCTGCTCCTGACGACGCTTACAGCGCTGTTTTCAAACCCCATTCCCACAAATGCCAGAGTGATAGACCTCGTGGAAGCGGAAGCCATGGCCCTGCAAAACAATCCTGAATACCAATCCTCCCGGGCCTCCTATGAATCCGCCAGCTGGGCCAGGACCTCAGCACTATCCGCTTTTCTGCCCAGCCTCAGCCTTGGCGGCACCTGGCTCTATATGGACCCCGCCACCACGGTAAGCACAGCGGGGGCAGCATCACGCTCAACAACGATATGCGCACCATCAGCCTCAGCCTTTCCCAGCCTCTGTTTGTGGGCGGCAAGCTCTGGAATGCCTACAAGATAGCCGGGCTGGGAAAAGACATTGCCAACACCAGCCTCAAAAACGCGGAACTCAGCCTCAAAACCGGCGTGCTGGCCAAGTATCTGGACCTGCTGCAGCTGAAACAGCTCTACGAAATCGGCAGAGACGACCTCAACAGCGCTCTGATCAACCAGGAACTAGCCCAGATCAAGCTGGAAAACGGACTCATCACCATGGCCGACTTTCTGAGATTCAAGAGTCGCGTCGCCTCCAAGGAAGTGAGCTTGCTGCAGAGTACGACGGCGCTGCAGATCGGGCTCAAGGACTTTGCCAACTATCTGGGAGCCCAGGAACCCGTGGTCCCAGCCCCTCTGGCAGATCCGGAGCAGGATGAGCTGCTGGCAGCCCTCGACGCCATGCAGGCCCCTGCCGTGGAAGTGTTTGTGCAAAAGGCCTCCGCGCTGGGAACTAAAAGCAACCCCAGTCTGGACATCCTCAAGCAAAGCCTGCAGATTTCCAAACGCGGCGCCAGTATCGCCAAGGGCTCCTTTCTGCCCACCGTGATGCTCACTGGCAGCAGGCAATACAAGGAAAACGGTATCGACCGCTACGAGTTTTCCACCGCGGACCAGATCATGCTGAACGTCTCCATTCCCCTGCTGCCTCAGATAGGAAACTACGCGGCCTGGAAGAAAGCGGAATGGGAATACAGGAAAGCCCTCTACGACAGCCAAAACGCGGAGCAGGGCATCGTCCTGGGGATCGAAGCTGCGGTCTTGAATCTGGTGAGCAGCGCCAAACAGGTGAGGGCCGCCAAGCTCACCCTGGAATACACCCAGGTTACTTATGAGCAACTGCAGGAACGCTATAAGCTCAATATGCTCTCCACCCTGGAGCTGCTGGACGCGGAACTGATGCTCTCGTCCACCCGCATGGCTTACACGAACAGCCTCTACAGCTTTTATAAAAACCGTGGAACTCTGGCCGGTCTGTTGGGTACGGCCGATCCACAAGTGCTCAATAATCTTATCATCAACGCGGAGTGAAGATGAAACCCAGATATATAGTCATTAGCGTCATAATGGTCCTGCTGCTGGCCCTGAGTGCCTGCGGAAAAAAAGCCAAAGCCCCCACAGACAAACAAGATGAGCGTCCCGTCGTGATCGTGGAAGAGCTGGTGCCGAGAGACCTGGATGAGTACGTGAGCGTCTCCGGCAAGCTGGAAGGCATCACCGATATCACCATGAGCAGCGAGGCCAGCGGCCGCATCCTGCAGCTTTACAAGAAATTGGGTGACAGAGTGGCCAAAGGCGAACGTATCGGTCAGGTGGAAAACGACGCCCTGAGACTGCGTCTGGAGCAGGCGGAAGCGGCTTTGGTATCAGCTCAGTCCAGTTTTGACAACGCTCAGAAGAACCTCAGCTATGCCGAAACCGCCTGGCAGCGCAAGTTGATTTCCCAGGCTGAATACAACAGCGCTATGGCAGCCTTCAAAGGTGCCAAAGCAGGACTGGACGGCGCCAAAGCGGGGGTGGAATCTGCCTCCCAGGCTGTGAGAGGATCTTATCTCAGCGCTCCGGAAGCGGGGGTGATTTCCAATCTGCTGGTGGCAGCGGGCCAATACATCGCTCCCGGTACCCCAGTAGCATCGATCACCAATGCCAGCCGGCTTATTCTCAAAACCGGGGTGGGAGAATCCCAGATTTCCAAGATCAAACAAGGCCAGGCGGTGGAACTCAGCTATCCCGGGATGGAACAGAGCTTCAAAGGCCAGGTGAGGGGGTTTGGCATCCGGCCGGTCCAGAGCGGCAACACCTATCCCATCGAGATTGAGACATCGGGAGGGGGCAAACTGCTGCCGGGCATGGTGGTCAGTGCCCGCATCCTCAGCACCCGCTACAAGGATCTGCTCTACACCCCCATCACCAACGTTGTCAACGAGTTTGGCAAAAACTATGTCTACATCGTTGATGCCGCCACCCGGGCCCAGAAAATGGAAGTCACGCTGGGACGCGTGATCGGCGAGAATGTGGAGATCCTCAGCGGACTGCAGGCAGGCGACAAGGTGGTGACCAGCGGCGCGGACAACCTGGAATCCGGAACTCCCGTGCAGATCAGAGGATAGGTAAACATAATGTCTGTATCCGAAACTGCCCTGAAATATTCCATCCTGGTCAACATGCTCACTCTGGGCATCCTGATCTTTGGATTGATCTCGATGGTAAATATGCCCCGGGAAGAATTTCCCGCGGTGGATTTTGGCCAGACCCTGGTGATTGTGGTCTATCCCGGTGTTTCACCTGCCGAGATGGAGCAGCTGGTGATGCGCAAACTGGAAGTGGAACTGGCCGACCTCGACGACCTCGATTACATCACCGGTAGCGCTGAAGAAGGCAGAGTGATGCTGAGAGTCGTCTTCGACACCAGTGTGAGCTCAGAGACGGCTTTCGACCGCGTCAGCCGTGAATTGAACAAAGTCACCGATCTCCCGGACGATGCCATGGACCCCATCGTGATCAGGCTCAACATGCGTGAAGTAAATCCCATCGCCCAAGTCGTGGTCGGGGGAGACAAGTACGACGCTCTGGCCCTCAGAGACATCTCCGAAGACCTCAAAGACGGCCTGCTCACCGTGAGCAACATTTCCAAAGCCGAGCTGGTGGGCGCGCGGGAGCGCCAGGTCTGGGTGGATGTAGATCAAGCCAGACTGGATGCCTACGGCCTCACGCTTTCAGATCTCTCAGCCGCACTGCAGGGACGCAATCTCAATATCCCCGGCGGCACCAGCAAGTTTGGCAAGATCGAATTTCTGGTGCGCACCCTGGGCGAGTTTGATTCGATCGAAGAGCTGGGCTCGATGATCGTGCAGTCCGATGCCGGTGGAAGGGCCATCCGTCTGGATGAAGTATCCGCCGTGAGAGATACGCTCCAAAAGCCGGAAACCATTGCCAGGCTCAACGGCAGTGAATCGATCAGCATCTTCCTCTATAAAAAGGGAGACGGCAACATCATCAGCGTCATGAAAGAAGTCCGCCAGTATATCGACAACTTCAAGCGCGGCTTTCCGGGCCTGGACGTGAGCGTCCGCAACGACGGCTCCATAGATGTCCGCAACGGGATCAACGCGCTGGGCACCAATGCCATTATCGGTATTCTGCTGGTATTTCTGGCCCTCTTCTTCTTCCTGGGCTGGAGAAACGCGCTGCTGGCCTCATTTGGCATTCCGCTCAGTCTGCTGATCACCTTTATCGTAGTGCCGCTCTTTGACGTCACCCTCAACAACCTCACCATCTTCGGCATGATCATCGTGGTGGGAATGGTGGTGGACAACGCTATCGTGGTCCTGGAAAACATTCATCGGCTCAGAGAAGAGGGATACTGCCACAAAGATTCCATCACCCTGGGAGTCAATCAGGTGATCTCGCCGGTGTTCTCTTCCACGCTTACCACTATATCGGCCTTTATGCCTCTGCTGCTGCTGGGAGGCGTGATGGGAGCGTTTCTGGGCGTGTTTCCCATCGTGGTCTCCGTGGCCCTGCTGGGATCATGGTTTCAGAGCATGGTGGTGCTGCCCAACAACGTGTATCAGTTTGGACGTGGTCTGCCCACCGGTCAGGACCGCACCACCCGTTTGATCGCTCCGTTTGTGGAGAGATACAAACAAATCCTCACCAATGTGCTGAAACATCGTCAGATAGCCATCTGGAGCTCGGTGGGGATGCTGCTGCTCTCTTTCCTGGTCCTGGGTTCCGGGGCGATTCGCTTTGAATTCTTCCCCTCCAGCCAGTCTCAGACCATCCAACTGCAGATGCAGACTCCTGTAGGCACCACCCTCGCCGAGACGGAAGCCGTCGTCTCTCAGGTGGAAGATTTTATCATGAACATGCCGCAGAAAGAGGACGTCGATTTTGTGGTGGGCAACGTGGGTGCCATCGGTGGAGAGGGCATGCGGGAAGTGGCCACCAACAACGCTCAGGTCAACATCGATCTGGTGGACCAGAAAGAGATGAAATACACTCACGACGATATCCGCGGCGCGATCCGCAAGTTCATGGACAAGCTGCCCGGCGTGTATTCCTACAAATTCGGGGCCGGCCAGGCCGGTCCTCCTGTTGGCAGCGATGTGGATCTCCGTGTCGTGGGCGACGATCTGGAACGTCTCACCTATATCTCGGAGGAGATCAAAGCCGTCCTTAAAGGCATCCCTGGCGTGGTGGACATCGACGACAGCTTCGGCAAAGGCAAAAAAGAGGTGAAGATCATCCCGAACCAGACCAAGCTCTCTATGAACGGGCTCAGCGTGGCTCAGATCGCCAGCACCGTCAGAATGGCCAGCACGGGTATGGAAGTGAGCAAATTCCGCGGCAGCGGAGTGGATGAGTATCCCCTCATCGTCAAGCTGCAGGATCGCTACACCGAGGAGCTGGAAAATCTCAAAAACCTCAAGATCAGGACTCGCATGGGTGAGATGATCGCCATTAGGGACCTGGCGGAGTTTGAGATTGCCACCTCCCTCTCACGGATCGAGCACCGCGACCAGAGAAGGGAGCTCAGCGTCACCGCGGCCGCGGGTACATATAACAAAGGCGGCAAGCTGGTGAAACGCAGCGCTTCCGAGATCAACTCCCTGCTCTTCGGTGGTGGGATCAGCCGTGAGCAAGGTCTTCTGTCAGATTTTGATCAACGCTTCCCGGGTTATACCATCACCGCCGGGGGCGTTCAGGAAGAGCAACGCAAGAGCTATTCTTCTCTGGGCTGGCTGTTCCTGCTGGCTCTGCTGCTCATCTTCACCATCCTGGCCTCTCAGTTCCGCAGCTATGTACAGCCCCTCATCGTGATGATGACCATTCCCTTTGCCTTCATTGGGGTGATTTTGGGTCTCCTGGTGACGGGACTGCCCTTCTCGCTCAACACCATGATCTCCGTGGTGGCGCTGGCGGGAGTGGTGGTCAACAACGCCATCATCCTGATCGATTTTATCAACCAGGAACGCGAAAAAGGGGCCGACCGCTGGCACGCCATTCTCAACAGCGGGGCGGTGAGGCTGAGGCCAATCCTGCTCACCACAGCTACCACCGTGGCCGGAATGCTGCCGCTGGTGTTTTCCGGAGACCCTTCCGCGCAAGCCTGGAGACCGCTGGCCGTAAGCTTCACCTTTGGGCTGGTGTTCTCCTCTGTCATCACCCTCTTTATCATCCCGGTGATCTACAGCATGGTGGATTCCTTCTTTGGCCGGTTTAAGATGACCCGCTTCACCGAGCACCTCAAATTCACCGAGGCCATCGAGTGTAAGACAGACGAATAACCTCTGCAACTAATAACTCAAGCGCCTCTCATACTGGTCCGGGAGGCGCTTGCCGTTTTTACAGGACTATGTGAGGTGCCGGCTGAAGAGCTGGCGTGAAAGCAGTATATTTACGCCCTTTGCGCACAGACCAGGAAGAGATAATACAGCTTCCAAACACGCTCTTTTTTTATAAATAACGTGCTTCTCATGACATTCATCCTGATTATAATATCATAATCTTATTATATGCTTTAGGAGTCTATTATGGCATACCCGGCACCGGATTCAGATCCCTGCGGCGCCTTCTGCGATCATTACAAACCAAGGCGCAAGCTTGAGGCAAAGATCAGGCAAAACCTTGCCCAGGGAGAAATCCCCCGGCATGGGCTACTTCTATCCGAAAACCTTCAGTTATTCAGCCCCAATCCTGGGCTTGATGATCGGAGCATATGTCTTCAACGCGTTCGCAAGCTATCTGGGCGTCAGTGAAATCCAGGCTTTAGGGATTCTTATCCCGGTTATGGCACTGATGTTGTTTCTGGTTTTTCGGGGCCGGAGAGTTATTCTAGTCACTGATCACCGTCTGTTGTTCATAGGTCCTGGCCGAAAAGGCTTGCCAAGAGACGTCGCCATCCAGTCCGTTAACAATGCTGCCATGAAAGGCTCCACGCTGAAACTGGAGATCGACGGCAGGAAAGAATCCTGGGTGGTGGACAACTATTCATCGCTCGCCTGGAAAAAAAGCCGTCGGCAGGAGTTTATCGAGGCAATAAAGCAGATCGGGTGATATCGTCGGCGCTTCGGCAGTTTTACCGCCTTCAGAATACCTGTCCTTCTATTCACGGTAAATAAGAGAAGCCTCATTATTCGCTTATCCTTGCTTAGTCACCCGCCGTTGAGATGCCGGGCGCTCTCCGGCGAAAAAGGCGGGAGAGCGCACGGCATCTCAACGGCGGGTGACTAAGCAGGAGTACGGTGAGCCTGACGGACAGGAATATCGAATGGTAGCGTATCTCCTCGCTTGAACCAGTGAAGGAGGACCAAGATTATCTAGAAATAGTCACAAAGGTCCAGGTATCGGTCTTCTATGTCTATCGCGTCCAACTGGAAATCAGACAATTGGGCCGCGATCGTTCCAGCGTCTTCAGTGGCGAAATCTACCGGGTGACCGTCCTCATCTGTCACGAGCGTGGATTTGTTGATCCATAAGTAGGCCTTTTCGAGGTCACGAGGGAGGCCCAGTCCGTAATAATACATGTAGCCAAGCGCGTAGGCAGCCTTGGGATGATTCAGACAGGCCAGGCCCTCAAAAATAGCGGCTGCCAGCCGGGGATTGGATGGCGTGCCTTTACCCTGGGCGACCATGCAGGCCAGGTTGTAACTGGCGTCCCGGTAACCGGATATGGAAGCTTTGCGCCACCATTTGACCGCTTCCGTGAAATCCTGTCTGACTCCACTGCCCAGGTAGTATTTGACTCCCAGGTTGTGCTGAGCTTCAGGGAGGCCTTGGTCGGCGGCCTCACGAAAGCTTTTCGCGGCCGCGATGAGGTCCTTGGGGTCATCGTTCGTCTCCATCCTGACACCGATGGTGAAGCTTTCTCTTCGGGAGCCGGGATTGCAGGAATAGCGGATACCCCAGCCGGAATCCTCCTCATTGTCCCACTGCTCCACGAGATTGAGGCCATAAGTTATGAAGGGATCGCCACGTAGTTCAGGGCGCGGGCCTGATCTGGCGAGGGGGCTGTGATATTTGCCGGCATCATCTAAATAGCTCAGCATCATTAGCGCGCGGGGATGATCCAGTCGAGCGGCGGCTTCCAGCCATTTGACCGCCTCGCGGGTGTCCTGATCGAGGTGAATGCCATAGTAGTACATCATCCCCAGAAAATATTGGGAATCGACGTCTCCGAGCTGGGCGGCGGCCAGATAGTGAGCTGCCGCCAGCGATTGATCAGGGGCCACTCCATAGCCGTTGTAATAAATATTTCCCAGCCATTTGCGAGCAGGAGCGTGTCCCTGGTCGGCGGCAAGTTTGAGCCAGAGCAAGGTCTGATTGTCGTCCGGGGGAGTGATAAAACGGTTCAGATACACCCAGCCCAGCATAAATTGCTCCTGAGCTCCACCTTGGAGGGCGGCCTGCTGAAACCAGTATTCGGCTTTCCTGATGTCCTGGAGAGGGGGGGGACTGCTCAGGCAGAGATTTGCCAGGGCCGTTTGGGATTCCAGATCACCCTGCTGAGCGGCCAGGCTATACCATTTTATGGCGTTTTTAAGGTCTTTGGGCACTTGCTTGCCTTCCCGGTAAAGCTGTCCCAGGAGGATTTGAGCTTTTAAAACACCCTGGGCAGCGGGTAGTTCATACAGCTTGGCTGCGGTTGGAATATCGGTCTGGGTGCCGATCCCGTTGTAATACATATCTGCCAGCAGGAGAGACGATTCGCTGTGGTTAGTGCTGGCTGCCGTCCGCAGCCATTTGAGTGCCAGATCGAGGTTCACGGGGGTAGCGAGGCCCAGTCGATGAGC
>Ga0116173_1003742_pt1 | contig 11283 bp, 24 predicted proteins | sample AD_UKC085_MetaG_FD_89800 | JGI IMG/M metagenome (GOLD analysis project Ga0116173, IMG submission 89800) | Active sludge microbial communities of municipal wastewater-treating anaerobic digesters from USA - AD_UKC085_MetaG | ecosystem: Engineered > Bioreactor > Anaerobic > Digestate | place: USA...
CGGGCGCTCGTGGGGAAGGCCCTGCAGGCCATCCAGCGCGAGAAGGGGATCGAGATCGACTTCCGCAAGGATGTGGTGATCAAGATCAACCCCGCCGAGAAGGGCGGAGCGGTGACGTTCTGCTACTCCCCCGACTGGAAGACCGCCACCGAGCCGGAGTGCGGCCCGATGATCGGGGTTACCGGCCTCGCCGCTGGCCCCCGGGCCTTCCGGGTGAGCAACCCGCCCGCCGACCCCTATGTCTACCATCACAAGTGGATGTTCGTCGATGATGACTACCGCGGCTTCAATGTGGGGCAGGCGAAGCGGTGGTCGGAGACCTGGGAGAACTCCCCGGTCGTCCGGGCGCTCAATGCCGACAAGGACGAGCACTTCCGGCTCAGGATCGGGAAGCAGCACTACTGGCAGAGCAAGGTGCTCGGCCCCCTCGGCAGAGGGCGGGGGTCGCGGGGGTCGAAAGAGTGAAGACGCAGGGAGTCCCACAGAGGATCATGGGATCGGGGCGAAGCCCGGTCTGCACCCTGCTGGCTCCTGAGAAAATCCATTAGGAATGGCCCCGAACGGGGCAGGAGGTTAAAATGAGAAAAGTATCTATCAGCAGGAAAGCGTACCGGGAAGCGGTATCAGCCAACAAGAAGATCGCCGCGAACCTGTACCACATCCCGGCGCATCTGCGCCCAAAGTATGTCGCCCTCATCGGCACGACGACCGTCCAGTTCGTGCATATGAGTCCGAACGAGTATGACTCCCGGGGTCGCCCCGAGGTGCCGGTGGGGAACATCAAGAACACCCACCAACGCACTCTGGCAACGAACCCTGGATTCTTGCCCGAGGATCGGGTTGAACTCGTCTGGCGAGACTGACCCCCCCCTTTTTCCCGCCCCGCCATCCTCCCCACTGCCGGATCCTGAGATCCAAACCGGCAACTATATAATTAATAACCGACAACACTCTGTTACAGACCTGCACATGCAGGTGAGAATGGGTGAATAAAATGGAGCAAGAACCTATCCAAAACCTCTCCGAACAGTGGAAGAACATCCTCAATATCCGCACTCAGAGGCGGGCCTTTGTGTATCTCCCCACAAACAAGGTCTTCGTGTACGACGGGTGGGATACCGGCGGGTGCCTCTACCTCAAGGCCGTGGACCCTACGACACAGGATGTGTTGCCGCACCTCATGACAGATGGTAGGGGGATACCGGAGAAGATCATTTTTGTGGTGGACCCAGAGGATATCCCTGTTAAGAACCGCAGGTATGACCACGAACGCCGGAGAAAATATGAGTTCCTGATGAACACCTATCTAATAGAGAGTTTTGCGAAGGGGAAGCGCAGAAAGGACGATGATGCATACTGGGAAGATTACAGGGATATCTGTGAGTTGATCCGGATCACCACCATTGATGTCCAGATCGGGAAAGCAGATTGAAGGGGTGCAGGCAAATGTACTTCCAGGCACAGTTGGGATATATCATCCCCGGGAACTTTGTCGGGTGGAGGATCCGCCCGATCCCGGGGTTCAAAACCCCGACAATCCCACAGAACTACACCGTTGAAGGTGCAGAAGAAGCCCTCTCAGAACTTGGGGTCTCGATATCCCAGAGTTCTCCGTTTGCCATGCCCTCAGTTCGTGGTGGGGAGGCGCTGGACTCGGCCGTCTTTGAGGTGGAGAAGGTGGGGCGGAGCACCTTCCGGGTTCTCAGGTATGTGGGGGAACTCCGCGTCGAGAGAACCATTGTTCGGAAATAGTCTGAAAAGAAGGGTGCTAAGGAAAAATGTCGCTCAAAAATGACTTAGAACTGCACATCAGGGCCAAGTACCCGCTGATTTGCATCGAGACCCACGAGGAACCCCGGGTCCTCCAGATCCTCGCGGCGACCGCGGGCCCGGCCGGCCTGAACCGGAGCCTCCTCTACTGGTCCGTGACCCGGGGGCTCCTTGACCTGACGGAGAACCTCGAGGAGATCGCCTCCGGCGAGATGAAGGTCCTCGATGGGCAGGGGGTCCTCGTCCAGAAGACCCCGGAGGGCCTCTACGAGATCGTCAGGACCGAGCCCGGCCCCGGCCCCGCCGACCCCTACCAGATCCTCGAGGACATTGAGCGGTACCCGGAGAGCGGGATCTTCGTCCTCGCGGACTACCACCACTATCTCCGCACCGAGAACCCGGACCCGATCACCGTCCGGAAGGTCCGGGACCTCTTCTCGAACCTCAAAGATACGAAGAAGACCGTCATCCTGATCTGCCCCCGGCTCAGCCTCCCCGGCGACCTCGAGAAGGAGATCACCTACCTCGACCTCCCGCTCCCGAGCCGGGACGAGCTCGGCGCGATGCTGGATCAGGCCGTCGCGGAGATCCGGGAGATCGCGGAGGAAGGGGACGAGCGGACCCGGGAAGCCCTGGCGGTCATCGAGCCCCAGCTTGCTGACCGGGACAAGATCGTGGAGGCCGGGGCGGGCCTCACCCGGGCCGAGTGGGAGAACGTCATCGCGAAGTGTTTCGTCTCCCGCCGGCTGGAGACCAGCCTCATAAATCAGGAGAAGCGGCAGATCATCAAGAAAGGGGGTCTGCTGGAGTTCTTCGAGACGCCCGAGAGCATGGCCAGCGTCGGCGGGCTCGCGAACCTGAAAGCCTGGCTCACGAAGGCCAAGCTTCGGTTCACCCCGAAGGCCAAGGCGTTCGGCCTCACCCCGCCCCGGGGGATCCTGCTCGTCGGGCCGCCCGGCACCGGGAAGTCCCTCGTCGCGAAGGTCGCGAGCCACGAGCTCCAGATCCCCGCCCTCCGGTTGGACATGAGCATGATCGCCAGCAAGTACTACGGCGAGACCTCAAACAACATCAGAAAAGCCCTCGATATGGCCGACGCGGTCGCTCCGGTCGAGTTCTGGCTGGACGAGGTGGAAAAGATGTTCGCCTCGGGCCAGGGGGGCAGCGGCGGGCACGAGGAGACCATGCGGTCCCTCGGCGCGGTCCTGACCCACTTCGAGGAGAGCACGCAGCCAGTCTTCCGGATCGCGACCTGCAACCAGATCCAGAACCTGCCGCCGGAGTTCATGGCGCGGTTCGAGAAGGTCTTCTTCGTGGACCTCCCCTCTGCCGCCGAGCGGCAGGAGATCTTCGCGATCCACCTCCGGCAGGTGGGCCGGGACCCGGCGGGGTTCGACCTCGCCGCCCTCGCGGCCGCGACCGAGCGGTTCGTCGGCCGGGAGATCCGGAACCTCGTCCAGGAGGCCCTGCAGACCGCCTTCTACGAGGGGGTCGAGGTCACCACCGGGCACCTGATCACGGAGTCAGCGAAAGTCACCCCGATCTTCTCGCAGAAGGAGGACGAGATCAACGCCCTCCGCGAGTGGGCGGCGAAGAACGCGGAACCCGCCTCGGCGGTCGTCGCGGTCGAGCCCGCGAAGGCGAAGAAGGGCAGGGGGCGGCGGGGGGTCGAGTTCTAACCTCCCTGCCTCTTTCGGAAAGGATAAATAGGATGACCGATAATACTCTGTTACACGCCTGCATGTGCAGAAAAAATGAGGTGTTAAAGCGCATAACAGTGAGAAAAACATATTCAGATTACTGTATTACTTCGGAGATGGATTAAACATGAGTAGCGATGATATTAAAATGGTTTATTTAACGCAACCACCTAAAAAATATACCTTTGAACAACCAAAAGTAAAACATTACGTTGAAACGTGGTGTAAGGGTAACGTATTGAATCTGTTTGCGGGTAAAACCAAATTAAATCTATTTGGATGTAATGAGATTCGTGTTGATTTATCCAATGAATTTGAACCTACTGTTTGCATGGATGCTTACGAGTATGTAAAATCATGTGAAGATAATACATTTGATACAGTTATTCTTGATCCACCATATAATATCAGAAAAGCAAGAGAAAAATATGGTGAGAGATGGATTGGTTCTTTTACCAAAATAAAAAATGAATTAGTTAGAATTGTTAAACCAAATGGAATTGTAATTACATTGGGTTATGATACAGTTGGTATGTCAAAGTCACGCGGATTTAAAAAAATAGGTATCTGTGTAATTTGTCATAATGGCGATCATAATGATACGCTGATTGTTGTAGAACAGAAAATTTCTAATGAGAATAATTATTGATGATTAAAATGTCGCACATAACTACCATCAAGACCAAAGTCGTCCTGAAGGACGAGTCCCTCCTCCGGGAGGTCCTGGCCGGGATGCAGCGGACCCTGCCGGGGTTCACCATCGAGCAGTCCACGAACAAGCAGGGCGACCGGCAGATCCTCGTCCGCTACGCCCCCATCGAGACGTTCCAGAAGAACGGCAACCTCCGGTTCGTCCTGAAGGACGGGGCCTGGCAGATGCAGGGCGACGACTACAAGTGCTGGAATGAGTTCAAGGCCGTCACCGACCAGGTCCTCGTCGGCTACCAGCAGGCCGCCCTCCAGCGGGTGCTGATCCGGAACCGCTACTCGACCACGGCGCAGGCGTTCTCTCCGTCCTGCGTCACCATGCACGCGAGGAGGTTCTGAGCATGGCCGAAGAGTATGAGATCGAGATCACCCCCCAGGGCATCAAGCTCGACGCCAAGGGGTTCAAGAACAAGGCCTGCCTGAAAGAGCTGGCCGAGATCGAGCGGATGCTCAAGGACCTCGGCATCGAGACCACGCTCGGGGACCAGAAGCTCAAGCGGGAATCGATGCTCGCGGACAACACCCCCCAGACCACCCGGCGCGAGGTGCGGCGATGAGATCCGCGATCATCTCCACCCCGCCGGAGGCGGCCGCCCGGTACCTCGGCACCGGCCTCCCGGCCGAGCTGAACGCTCAGGTCGCCCCGGACGCCCTCACTCTCTGGGCGGACTACCCTTACGACGAGCCAGCCCTTCTCGCGGCGCTCGCGGCGCTCGGCATCGAGGTGGCACAGCCGCCCCAGTTCTCCCCCTGCGGGTGATGCGCGATGGAGAAGATCTACATCGTTCAAGTCAGGATGAGCAGCCCTAACCACACCGAGAAGGCGTCCGAAGAGGTCTCCTCGAAGGTCTCGATGATCTTCTACACATTCGACAAGGAGACCCGGCAGAAGATCTCGGCCTGCCGGCAGCGGTACAAGGGCCCGATCTACGCCGAGACGATCGCCTACCCCCCGAAGACGAGCGAATCGACCGGGTTCTCCCGGCTCTACCTCTGCAACGAGACCCAGCAGAAGACCATCAAGGCCCGGATCGCGGAGGCCGATGTGGCGATGAAGGCGATCCACCCGGACCTCCGGGCGGCGGTGGACTTCCTCCCCCTGGACGCGGCCGAGATCGGGCGGGGGGCGCTCTACCAGCAGATCGCGGACAGCATCAAGTACAAGGTGCTGAACCAGGCGTTCGAGAAGCTCGCCCATCTCGTCCTGGACGAGAACTCCGTCCTGACCCCGCGGACGAAGGCCCGGCTCAGGAAGATGGTCGATCAGCTCGACGCCCTGAACATCCTGGAGGACGAGGATGTGGCGGCCAAGATCGCCTCCATCCGGCAGAAGATCGAGGACGAGGCGATCGTGCCCCTCAAGGGCGAGCTCGCGGACGACCTCAAGGTCCTGAAGGGGCGGTTCCATGCGCTGGAGTTCTGAGGGGCGGGGCTACCCCCCGCTCGCCTGGGGGGCCCGATGACGATTTGTGGTTGCTGGGAGCATTATCACCCTCCCCCACAGGTCTATGATCCCGCGACGGATCTCCAGATGATCCGGCACGAGGTCGAGGAGATCCTGCGAACCCAGCAGGCCATCAGTTCCCGACTGGACCGGCTCGCCGCGGTAACCCCCGGGGTACGAGAACTCCGGGCCGGGGTGCAGCCCTCGGTCCCCCGCACTCACGAGAGCCGGTTCAGGGCGCTGGAGTTCCCGGCGCAGGAGGAACCATGAGCCCCCGCGATGAGCCGCCGAAAGACCTCGCCAGCCAGCGGTACCGGGAGTTCTTTGAGGCCTTCGCCAGGTCTGGGCGACCCACGTACCAGATGTCCGGGCGCGACGAGTCTGCGTTCCTGTGGCGTCAGCGGCACCGGGACCGGGTGGCGGCGCGTAATGCCTCGAAGACTTGGCTCGATGAGCCCATGCCCGTGCCCCCCGCCCGGGTTACCCCGCCAGAGCCCGAACCCCGTGAAGAGCCCCCTGAGCCGGAGGAAGAGGGGGTCGCCCCGCCGCCTCCCCAGAAGCGGAAGGGGCGGTTCCAGACCCTCGAACTCTAAATCCCTACAACCCCTCTCGAAAGAAAAAATGGAGTGACTAAAATGCGTACCCTCTACTATCCCGCACAGCAGGGCCGGCAGGCCGACCTCTGCCGCACCCTCGCCGCCAGCATCCTGAACCTCATCCGGGCCCCGGAGACCGCCGAGCAGTACAAGCTCGGCTTCACCGCCGCGAACCTCCGCGCCGAAGGCATCGAGATCCCCGCCGGGGCCATGACTCTCCTCGAGGTCCGGGGCTGGATCGCCCGGTCCCCCGAATGGTCGAAGGCGAAACCCCGGGCGGCGATCTGGATGCTGACCCCGGAAGCCGTCCGGTTCCTGGACGACAACGGGCTCGCTACCTCTTCCGGGGGTGCGACGGCATGAGCGGCCTGAGCGTCATCACCGACAAGACCGTGGACGCCGTGCTCGACGCCCTCGAGAAGAAAGGCTACGAGCAGACGGACCTCACAAAGCCCCGGCCGGAGGAGGCCGTGATCACCCTCCACTACCGGCAGTATCGGATCCGGTTCACCGTCCGGGTCGCGGACGAGGCCGACCCCGAACCTGAGGAGGAGCACCGCTGCACCTGCCCGACCTGCACATGCAACCATGGAGGGGCGTGAGATGTCCCCGACCATCGAAGAGCCCTGGTCCGCGACGGTCAAGACCCTGCCGGGAGAGCCCCGGCCCCGGATCGTCACGGTCAGCAAGGATGCCGGGAGCCTCCAGCAGTACGTCACCGACCTCGCCGCCGCCAACCCCCGGGCCGCCTACCGGGTCGTCCCGGTGATGGTCGTCGGGATGGACGGGGTCCAGGTGGGCGACGAAGTCCGGGTCGTGACCTCGCAGGGGAAGCAGGCCTCGACCGGCTACGTCACGGAGATCCGGGACGGCCTCGCGAAGGTCCGGTACGGAACCGGTGGCGGCACCGCCGAGGTCCCGGTCGAGCGCCTGGAAGTGGTGTCGCGCTGGGTGAAGTTCCCCCGGGCCGGGGAGATGAACCATGGTTGAGCCCCCCTCAGACGAGGAATTAGCCGGGTTCCGGGACCGCGGCAAGCTGGTCATCGTGGGGCTCGCGGAGCAGGCCTCCTTCGGGGACATCCTGGTCACCGGGCTCCACCGGGGGGGCGACAACTTCTCCTACATTGGCCGGGTCGTCCAGATCCGGGAGAAGCAGGGAGCGTTCTTCTCCGACCTGGTGCTCATCCGGCACCCTGACGAGGCGCTCCGCTCCCACGCGAATCAGTGCTTCTGGATCCTCTGCCCCGAAGATGCCGCCCGGGTCGTCGAGCGGTATTATCCTCCAGATCTGTTCGACCTGGACACGGAAGAGAGGGAGTATGGTGCGGCGGGGGATGTCTGGCGAACGGGGTTCGTGATCCGCGAACCGCCGAAGGCCGCCGGATGGGCTTGCACCATGGGGCTCTTCGTGGAGCCGGTGGGGCGGTAAGGCATGTCCGGAGACGACGGCTCGGTCTGGGGCTTGATCTCGGCCCTGGCGTTGATCTTGTTCGTCTGGTTCATCGTCATCCCGTTCGTCGGGGAGCTGACGACAACTCACACCGAGACGGTCACCGTCCGCGGGATCGCCGGGGACATCGTGGATGACCTACAGGGGAACCTCTGGCGACTGAAGGACCTCGACCGGTACACCCTGGCGGAGATCCGGCCCGGCACCTCGCTCGAGATCCGGTGGACCGGGCCGCAGGGGATCCGGGGCCCGACCCCTGTCTCGGTCGAGAACATCACCTGGGCCGGGGAGCGGGGAGGGTCGGCAGAACGCTCTCCCCTTCCCCCCGCACCCTAACCTTTTCTCCCCAAACCTTTATATCCCCACATGGGTCATCCATATAATGCTATTGACGCCAAGGGGATCTCGTAAAATGTGGTGGTATAATGCGGTTGATACCAGCAGCGATCTGTCGGGCTGACGGCGAGACCATGGCCCGGCGCTACAACGGGCGGCTCTACGTCGCTCAAGGAGCCTATTCTGAGAAGGAGGAGGCGGAAGCGTATGCCAGCACCTGCCGGGGCGAGGGCGGTCTCGCCCGGGTGACCCAGGAGCGGAAACCCCGCCGGATGCGGACCTCCAAGCAGTACATGTGGGTGGTCTGGGCGTGCCCGGCCGAGACCGTCGCGGACAATCTGGAGGGTGAGGAGGTGGCCGCATGTCCGTAGCCCGGCAGGTGACGATCCATGTCGCCCTGAACCCCGACCAGAACCGGAAGCTGATCCGGGGCAAGGTCTTCGAGCGGTATGGAACCTATCCGTCTCTGGACGATGCGATCCAGGTCGCGGGCTGGCTCCGCTCCAAGGAGGGCCGGATCCACCCCGACCACTGGACGATCTCCGAGGTCGTGGACTGCGGGGCCCGGCCCGGCCGGGACCGCTACGCGGTCTTCGTGCGGAAAGGTCGGGTCCTCTGAGCCCGGATCTCCTGCCGCAGGCGCCCTCTCCCGGGGGGCATCTCCCCTCTCTTCTCCGGCACAATTCTCTCCCGGCACCCCCCGCTCAAAACGCGATAGCGTGGCTCTGGTGCGATCCTGCGATCCGAGGATGTGCGGCATGGCCCGCCGGGAGCCTCGCTCAAACTGAAGCCTCGTTTCTCTCAAACGAAGGGCGGATCGGGCTTCGTTGCCCGTATAGCAACATATGGTTTATGAGTGAATCCGTGACCGCAGGGGGGCGGGATCGCCCGGATCTCGCCAGGTCGCCAGGGGTTCGGGAACCCGCCCCCGATCTCCTGTTTCCTGCCGATTTTCTGCACATGCAACTTTCTCGTTGCCCGGTTGGAAACCTTCATGTGGGATCGCCACCCATCCCCTCCGTACCCACACGGAGTGTTTAAAATGCGATGGACAAATGAGCAGCAAGCCCTGATCGTGAAATATCGCGGAACGAACGCCCCTTCTCCAACAAACCTGACGCGGATCCCCGAAGGGGATCGAAGATACAAATGCCCGGTCTGCCACCTCGTCCTCTCCTCTGCCGACCTCGATGAGGGCCGGTGCCCCGTCTGCGGCGAGTCGGCCGGCCTGCGGATCATGTGCCCCCTCGACCACACCCACTGCTCTCACGGGGTCATCGAGTCGCTGGCCTACTGCCCGCTATGCGGCGAGCCCGTCTGCCCGGAGTGCGGGAGCCATGATGTCGCCCAGATGAGCCGAGTCACCGGGTACATCCAGGCAGTCGGCGGCTGGAACTCCGGGAAACGGCAGGAATTGAAGGATAGATCCCGGTACGACCCCTTCGACCTCGCAGCCGTCCCGGCCCCAGCTCCGGCGAAGGTGCCCCCGCCGCCCGTTCACACCCCCCCGGCCCCGATCGAGGTCGCGGATTAGCGTGGATGGGGGAACTGATCTCCCCGCCAGACAATTCTTTTCTCTCGTCTCGCCCTCTCATGGGGGCTTCCCAGTTCGGGATTAGGCAAGTATGGAGAACGGCAACCTCTTTCCCGACACCCTTCCAATACTCGTGCATGGCTCAGTACGAATACACCGTCCTCGCCCACTCCGCCGCCGAAGGCGGGTTCTGGGCCGAGGTCCCGGCGCTCCCTGGCTGCCTCGCGCAGGGAGAGACTGTCGAGGAGACGCTGACGAACATGCAGGAGGCCGCCGAGGCGCACCTGCAGGCGCTTCAGGACGAAGGGCGAACGGTGCCGGAAGAAGTGGGGGGGCTGGTCGCCTGGATCAGGGTTCGCGAGGCTTCCGCGCCAGCGACCGGCGGTAGACCGGATACCGGCTCCCGGTGACCGGGTTGACGATCTCCCCGGCCTTGAGGTGGTAGAACCCCTTCTCCGCATTCTCCCGGATCCGGGCGACATGGAGGAAAAGGTTGGTGTCGTGGGCCACCAAGGCCTCGAGGGCGAGGAGGTCCTTAACGAGGGTTGCTTGGTCCATGGCTCACCCCTCCCCCCTCTGCCGGTGGCACGGGTGCAGCTCGGCCCCGGTCGGGACCTGGTCAATGGTGTCCGCAAGCTGCCACGGCCCCATATTGACCCGGTACAAGACCCCCGGGGAGAACTTAGGATACTCCCCCGCATATCTCCTAAAAAACCCTTCAATCCCACGCCAGCCTTCAATCCCACGCCAGACGACCGGCACATCGGGGGCCAGAGGGGCTTTAGCGGGCGTCATCTGATCCATGGCCCCGCCGGGAACGGTTCCTCCTCGCCGTCCGAGATCTGCCGCGATGAGAGTTGTGAGGTACTCGCTCACGCTCTCGAACGGCGGGTTCTCCCCCTCGGTCAGCGCCCTCACTTTTTGGTAGGTCTCCCGGCTGACCCGGCAGGCGATCTGGTTTTTCTTTGATTCTGAGCCCATCTCCCCTCAGTCCTCCCCCCTCTGTGTTGCACCCGGCGGGGAGATAATGCTTCCCCAGATCTGCTTTGCAAGGGCATCCGCAACCCGGATCACGGCATTTACATCTGCCGAGCTGGCAACCGTCAACTGGTAGGTTTTGGCATCTCCTTCGGGGGCCCCGGGGTCGATACACGTTGCGTCCAGGCAGTAGCACCCCGCGTCGGGGTCGTACAGCACGACAAACCCCACTACGGCTTCGACCGGGATGTAGTGCAGGATCACATCCGTTCCGCCGGTTCCATCAAGTTTCAGCACGGGCACGCTCTCATCCTCATACAGGCTTCTTCTCCCGCAGGCGCTTCAGTTCCTGCTCGGCCTCGCGAAGGCGGCGGTAGAGACATGCCGGGCAGACCAGCACCGGCATCTCCCGGTGCGGGTCGTCCCACACCATCTCCCGCCCGCAGTCTGGGCAGATCTCATGCCCTGGCGGGACCTGGGGGGGCTTTTCTGGCAGCCCCTCCTCCCGGTCCAACTGCCGCGCCCTCTCCATCAGCCCGACCAAGAGCATGAGGAAATGGCCCGCGAACGGCAGAACCGAGCCCGGAAGGTAGTCCGGCAACCCATACGTCCCGATACAGCCCATCTCCCGGTGTCCGCAGGCCGGGCACTCGAAGATCATCAGGGTGACTCGGGAATGCTCCGCCACCGTGAGGGGGAGCTGGTTCGAGGCCAGAACCCGCATTGCCCGGTTCCCGCACCGCTCGCACCCGATGTAGGTGACCTCC
>Ga0116173_1003746_pt1 | contig 11274 bp, 6 predicted proteins | sample AD_UKC085_MetaG_FD_89800 | JGI IMG/M metagenome (GOLD analysis project Ga0116173, IMG submission 89800) | Active sludge microbial communities of municipal wastewater-treating anaerobic digesters from USA - AD_UKC085_MetaG | ecosystem: Engineered > Bioreactor > Anaerobic > Digestate | place: USA...
TACCATGCGTCCCCCAGAAGGGAAAGGTCATGGTGATTCCACCGGAGTTATGAATGTAGAAATATATCCACATAAAGAGGGGAATAGATATGATGCCGATGTAGAGCATTGGCTTGAACTGCATCTGCATCATCTTTCCCTGCTCTGAGACCATCTTCATCTGCTCAGTCTGCAGAGACTGAACCTTGGACTGGTCCCCAGCCAGCTGAGCTGCCTTCATGTTGGTCTGCAGGGCTCTCATCTTCTCCTGCTGGCGGCGCATAAAATCCCAATCCATAGTGTACTTCTGAACCAGGCTGGCATAAAGGCCGGTAATGGCAGCCAGGATGAAGAGGATGACCGGAAAGGACAGCCCCGTCTGGGGCAGCCATCCCAGAAGGTGATTCATGACCTGCCCTAAGAGGTTCCTGTAATCCTCGATCATCACCCCGAAAAAAAAGAGGATGCCCAGTACCAGGGCCGCTCTGTCCAGCGTACTGGACATGGATTGCTTCATGCGGAAGCTCCAAAGAACTTCTGTATCATCGGGTACATCTCCTGGGCATAAAACTTGTATTGCCTCTTGATAAAATCATGGTAAGCGCTTGGCATAGATGAGCTTCACATGAAAGCTTCCCCGATGGCCAAGAACCTCGGTTGTGGACCCAGAATCTGTCTCTCCTCATGGATTTCACCAATACCACTAAGAGTATTAATACTCTACTACAGCTGGGCTTAATCGGCCTCCTTACGAGAGTGGTTAGGTAGCATGCCATAATTGCGATCGGTTCGCAGTATCCCGGTGTGATATCCCGAAATCGATTGAATATGTTGGTTAGGATGAGCTAAACACATAATATCCATGGACAGCGCCTGATATCTTATGACATACTAGTTTAATTGTTCTTGGTCCAGCTGACGTTTCGAAGAGAGGGCATCCTTTAGGCCGGGTATTTCATCGGCACCTACTTGTATTTTGATAGATGAATTTAGCAGGTCATTGCCTATTGGCTCGCATCGTCCTCCCAGGTAATGGGATAAAAAAACCTCAGTTATCGCATAGAAAGCCAACCTGTTTTCTTGCCGGACAAGATCATGCCCTTCATCCGGGTAGATCACATAGGTAACAGGATGATTCTTCTTCTGCATGGCCTGGACTATTTGGTCGACCTCATCCGACTTCACCCTGGGATCGTTAGCTCCTTGGCATATCAGCAGGGGACGATGAATTTTATCCACGTGGCTCAAAGGAGATCGCGCCCCTAAGAGCTCCCTGCCATCTTCTGTTCTGAAATCGCCTAATCTTGTAGTGAATAGCTCAACATCAGTCTTCCAGTAGGGCGGCATAGTCTCTAGCAGTGCAATCAAATTGGTGGGCCCTGCGATATCTACGCCGCAGGAGAATACATCTGGTGTGAGCGCAAGCGCGGTTAAAGTGGCATAACCGCCGTAGCTTTCTCCCATAATGGCAACTTTCCTCGGATTGGCTATGCCTTTCTGGATTGCCCAGTTCACAGCGTCGATAAGGTCTTCCTGCATCTTTCCGCCCCATTCTAAGTTTCCAGCATTGGAGTAGTTCTTACCGAAACCTGTAGAGCCGCGGAAGTTTACGCTCAAAACTGCGTAGCCTCGATTGGCCAGCCATTGATGTTCAGGATTGTATCCCCATTTATCACGCGTATAAGGGCCCCCATGGACAAGGAGAACCATGGGCAGTGGCTTATTTGGTATGGCGTTGCCATCGGTATCGCTGTCTAAAGGCAATGAATAATAACTGACCATGTCCAGACCATCGCGCGACTTGATGATCACGGGAATCATCTTAGCCAAAGTCTTGTCCTGGAGCTTCTCCCTGTCCGCGAAAAGATACTTGGCCTCTTTCCTATCGCGGTCATAGTGATAATAGCGCTTAGGTCCATCATCAACGATGTAAGCTACGATCCACACAGTATCGTTGAGGCTGCGGCTCACCATCACATCTCCATCCTCCGCTTTGTGCAGGTATTCCAAATCAACAGCGATAGATGGGTCAATAATCTTCCATTTCGTTCTACTATAGCTGAATGCCACAGCCTGCACATTTCTCTCTATAGGATGAATTAGAAAGTCGCTGAAGTCCGCCAAGGGATCTTCTGCTATTAGTGACTTGTTTCCAGTGCTGAGATTGATAGCATAGAGTGCTGCAGTATTTCTGTCGCGACTATCTACCATATAAATTGCTTGTCCAGTCTTGTCAAATCCCCTAGTTGTCGTCGAGACCACATCCTCCATCCGTATCTTCAAGAAACTTTCCCAGCCGCGCTCTGTGAGCTTGAATATCTCCTTTCCACCATCTTGCAGGGTTTTGGAGGCAAGACGGATCCTAAAGTTGTTGTCTATGTCAAATCCAGTGAACTCTCTATTTTCCATGACCAAGGTATAGTTTCCTGTCTCGATGTCTGCCTTATAGATATCGAAGTACTGAGGATCTCGCTTGTTGAGGCCTATGATCAAATCTAAAGGATTTTTGTAGCTCACCAGAAAAGGCACGGCTCTCACATCTTCGAAAGGGGTTAGGTTCTTGATTGTATTACTGGTTAGATTGAGAGAGTATATCTGGAGGTTCTCGTCACCATTCTTGTCTTGAAGATAGAGGATATGTTCATTTGTATAAGCCCATAAATGCATCAGGATGCCCCGACCGGTAGAGTTCGTAACCGGCTTCACCGACTCAGGATTGCTGGCTGATCCTACCCAGATGTTGAGCACACCGTTTACTGGGGCTAGGTAGCTGATCTTGGATCCGTCGGGGCTGATCGTAACATAATCTCTGTCCACACTGCCGAAAAATACTTCACGAGGGATGAGAGTGCTGTTCTCATCCCTTTGCAGATTGGTAGAATTCGACTGGATGGCACATCCGGTTGCCAGCAAAAGGATCATTATCATGAACCCTATTAAAATTGATTTCATAATCAAGTCCTCGATAAATTTCTTGGAGCAGGTATTCCAAACCTCTATCGTGTTTATCCATCTTGGTCATACCGTATGCCTTACGAACAAATGTTGTTGTGGATGGGTGGATCAACGCAATAGCATGCTAGTTCTTTTTGGTGGTCTTCTATGCCTAAATTGACTATATTGCTATGATATTCTATCTCATCTGGGTTATGAGTAATGATTATTATAGTTCTTTCATTCTCCAGATTCCTGATGACTTCGTTGATCGACCTCCTCGATTCTTCATCTATGGACTTGGTTACTTCGTCTAGAAGGATTATTGGAGAGTTCTTTAAAATTGCCCTGGCTAGGGCAATCTTCTGTTTTTCTCCGCTAGATAGCCTCAATCCGCTCTCACCAACCTGGGTTGCATAACCTTGAGGAAGGCCCATTATAAATTGGTGAGCATTTACTTGTTTTGCAGCATTGTGAATCTCTTCTTTGGATGCCAATAGGTTGCCTATGTGAATGTTCTCAAAAATAGAGCCATCAAACAAGTAAGGCTCCGAAAATATCATGGAGATATTCTTTCTAAGATCGACTTTCCTTGCCTTGGAGATATCATGCCCATCGATCATAATTTGCCCTCGATCCAGAGGGTAAAGAGAGCACAACAATTTGAGGACGGTAGATTTTCCAGTTCCGTTATCTCCTATCACGTAGTTCAAACCTTTCTTAAATGTGGCGTTGAATCCCTGAAGAATATGCCTATTATGGTATGAGAACCAGACATCATTGAAGGTTATTTCGCCTTCTTTCACAATTAGCTCTTCATCGCCGCTCTTGTCCTTCTCCAGCAGAATTATTTCTTTGACTCTATCAAACGCGGGCGAACAGCTTTTGTAATACGACCATAGAAAAGCAAATTGTGAGATAGGACCGAAGATGAGGGCTACATTGCTCATGAAAAGGGTAAATGTGCCTATGGTTATGGAACCCTGCATAAGCATTGGGCCTCCAAAAAGGAGGAGGAGGACCATTGGCACTCCATACAACATAGAATCCACAGAGATGTTCAAAGATGAATTTTTTGTATAATCCATGGAAGCATCATAATAGTCCTTCATCTGCTCATCAAATTTGCTCCGAGACCATCCTTCAAGTCCAAAAACCTTTATCAATGGAACCAGACATAAATTTTCTTTTAAAAATGAATATATTAAACCAGTTTTCTCTAGAGACGCCTTTTTCGTTTTCTCCAATTTCCTTCCAAATAATATCATTGGGAGGATAAAGAGGAGTGCAGGTATCGTCACAATAAGGGTTAGTTGCCAGTCATAAAAAAGAATGATGATAAACGGCGTGATCACACGTACCACATTGATGAAAAATTGTGGAATAATCTGAGTGAACATTGCTATTGCGGATCCTGTATTTGCTACAATTCGACTGAGCAGATCACCTATCTTCATTTTCTGGATTTCCATTAAAGATGCAGACTGAACTGAATCAAAGGCTTCTTTGGCTACCTCATTAAATAGGATCAACTCCAATTTTCCTTTGTTGTAACCGGAGAGGTAGGTCGAAGCTGCCGAAATGACGTATGTCGTGGCCGTCCCCAAGAGAATATAGTTAAATAGCTCTGTCTTTCCGCCTATAAAGACGTCATCTATTAGGGACTTGACCAATAATGGACTGACGAAACTGAATAACATCCCCACAAATTCTAAAGCAAGTAGAATTGCCAGGGCGGGGGCATGAGGTTTTATAAATTTAACTAAAAAATATTTGAAGTATTGTTCCATCATAACCATGTACCCTTTACGGGATCATAGCTGCAAAGCATTTTTCCATCTATCTTTCCGGTCAGCTCTTCTTCTAATGCCCTGCAATCCGCACAAACATACCTGAATTCACAGCCTGAACATTTTTCAATTTTATCTAAATTTAATTTCCAGAATTTATCTATATCTCCCATTCGTCGTTCAAATATGCTATAAAGCTCTTCTGTCTTCACATTGCCAAAGCTGTGATTCCTCATCATAGGGCATGGAATCACATTCCCATTACAGCAAATTGATAACGTTTGACCCAGACAGGGATGATACTCAAAGTTATTCAGGAATTTATGCATATTAAATGACGAAAACTTCTCTTTAGACATCATAGGTAGATCTTTCGAGTAGGAATTACCATCTTTAATAACATAATCGTTAAATATATTTTTGATTCTTGTACTATCTTCGCACTTCCATTCTTCAGGACTTACGATAGATAGTGTTGGAAATCTATTAGAGTTTAAGTTATCCAATTCCTGAGATTGAATTATTAAATCAGCCCTGCCATTTAGATCGCTTATCTTTTCTGAAGATATACTTTGCTGATTGAGTGTTAAATATATCTTGTTGAACTTCCCATACGCATAGTCCAAAACACCTATTGTTTTTTTCCAGGAAAGAGTCAAGTCTCCACCAGTTATATAAATGTCTATGCAATCCAAGTCTTTTAGCCCGTCTATAAGCTCTTTCCACTTTTCTATATCTAATGCTTTGCCGTTTTCATTCCATTTATTACAGCCCAGACATCCCAGACTCCTCCGTATTCCATAGTAGCCGCAGAACCAACAATCTCGATTACATGAATTATTTATTTCTAGAAAAGCTCTATGAAGTTTAGGGGGCAGGCCGGGCATTTCCTGGGGGGAACCCAATCTCAATTTTTGGATATATGTTTTATTGAGGTAAAAATTCCCTAATCGGAGCCGCATTAATTCGTTGAGGAACTCCTCATCAATTCTAATTGGTTCGTTCTTCTCTGCCAAAGTCAATATTTGAGTTTCCTTTTGATTTAGTGCATATATTTTATTCATTATCAAGTCGAAAATTGCCCCGCATTTTTTCCCTCGTATAAAAAAACATTCTGTGTTAAGCCTAAAATACATTTTAATCACCATAATATTTTCTTATATTTTTACTATTCGGATCAGCTCCATCTACAACCCATTGATTTTTCTCTGCAATAGTAATCAATCCGCTTAGCTCAGCTCTGACCTCATTTTCCATTTCTTTGCATACTTCCGAAGATAATGAAAAACCGCCGGTATTCATAAACATTAAATAGCAGTTGGAACATCTTCTACTTGCTTTGCAGCTTGAGCATTTGTCCATATGACTAATATAATCAGACATTATTTTTCTAATTCTCTCAAAATTTACACCGTCGTCCACATTTCCAAATGAATAATCATAATTTATTTTTTCACATGCATGAAAATATCCATTTACATCAATAAATAATTTAGTTCCAAGAATACATGAGTTAGTGACAGGCATCATTGGATGCGGATGATATAGTGATTTGATGCCTAGGAAAGTGCCTTCCATAGAATCGCCAAATAGTCTATGGAAAAAAGAGGGTCTTTCTGCTTCTCTTTGAGCAGATATATTTCGAAAATAATGATCTCTGGCGCATCTTATCTGTTTCTGGAAAGAATCATAATCCTCCCTAGTGAATTGCTGGTAATATTTGGACCCAGCATTGCGACTAACTGGGGCAACTCTTGATACAGGAGGGACATCTTCCCTATTAAAAAATTCATCTAATTTAAATAAATCGCTCTTCCAATCAAAAACCGGCATGGAATCGATGTTCTTATAACCTTCTTCCATTATTTTGCTAACATTTTTCATAACTCTGTTAAATGTGCCTTTCCCATTTATATATACCCTATTTCTATTATGTTCTTCTTCTGGTCCATCTAGACTTATTGAAATTCCAAAATCATGCTCCATAAGCCAGTCAGCTCTTTTCCGATCTAAGAGGCTGCCATTTGTTGTTATATAGTAGCGTATATTATGTTCTTTATAATTGTTTGTTATGTAATCGACACAATCTTCTATTAAATCGAAATTCAATAGAGGCTCTCCACCATAAAATCCTATTGCAGGTTTTCTTAGAGGATTGTATCTCTTTCCCTCTTTAAATAATGTGATGTAATAATCAATGCATCTTCTTGCAATTGCTGAACTCATAGAGATGTCAGAATGCATTCTAGCATGTTCATAGTTATCAGAATAAACGCAATAATTGCATCTAAAATTGCATTTTTCGGTTACGCCCAATATTAATTGAGAAAGGCCGTCCCTAAGTAGAAAACGCTTTATGCTTGTTGCAGAAATATCTTGATTGAATAGGCATTTGTGATCTTTAGGTCTAATCATATCCCATTTATTTATCCAATCATAGCAAAATGCGATTTGATCTTCGCTGTAATTTTCTTTGAGCTTTTTGATGACATCATCCTTAGACATTTTTTCTTGACCAAATGCCTCGTGCATAACTGCCTTCATAGTCGCTGAAAAAGGTATAATAAAACCAGTATCATCGTCCCAGGCATAAATATTTCCTGCTGAGGTTTCAAAATCCAGCATTCTTGCCCCCCCCTTCACCATCAAATATAGAGTCCAATTTTAAAGTTTTTTTAATATTTATATCATTTACTGCCTGCTACGGTGTGAAGTAACTCGACTGCAATCGCTATAAATATAGCGGCTGCATCAGATATGGCAATCTTCGATGCAGCACGTTTACTCAAACAGGTTGTGTTGTTCAGTAGTACGAATATCGGCTCATGGCAACGTTGAATTGGTAGTTACCACCAATACCGCCACAGGTACCACATCTTGAAAAGCACGCGCTGCTACTTCCCTTGGTCACTACACCTTCACCGATGGCCTCTACAATTATTTCCTCCATTTTTTTACCTCATTGGTTAGTCGAGGCTTAGCCCCGCCAATTCTGACTACTATCATATTCATATATAACACTTTGTTTTTACCTAAAATGTTAAAACGATAATTTTTACGGAAACAATTCTCAGCCGATTATATAAAAATCGTGCATTAATTTAACATTTCAAATTTTACTCAAATATCAAATCTTTTTTTAGAGTTCAAAAGTGTTTTCACCAACTCAATTTCGACCCGCCTATTTAAGGAAACGCCAATTCGTTTTTGATCCACCCTAAGAAGGAATGCTTTCCCTCTCCAAGTATTTCGAGAGGTGGGCATTAGGGTGAAAACGATGGTAGATATACGTAGAATGCCCCAAAAAGCAGCGCATCACAGCCAAACGTATTTGGGAACTTCTCGTCGAAGATGGCCATAGAATAGGATATTCCAGCATAGAGAATGAAGTCGCTCGATGGAAACGCACTAATGCACGACGAGATGCATTAATATTGCAGGAGCCTCGTGTTGGTCAGCGTGCTGAATTTGACTGGGGCGAGGTTACATCCAACATTGGTGGAACATGGCATACAGATATATATATAGTCAAAAATATATTATGTTAAGGATTCTAGTCGACCAAATCGATTTTCTTGATGGAAACGCGGTCATAGCATCCCATCGACGGATAACCGTGAAGCAGAAGTACTCTCTGGATATCACTCATTACATCAAGACATTTCATCGCAAACCTGGAGCGCCTGCAAATTCCAGGGTTCTGGCTCTGTCAGATGGACTCATTCAGAACATGTTCAACTACTATTATCAAGATGATCCTAAAAAATTTTGCCGATTCTTGATCTGATGCGAGAGACATCGCCTGATGCATTCTCCCCGACTCTTGCCATCCTAAACAAGCAGAATATCCATCCAACATGAGACAGCATTCGTTTCTTCCTTCATCAGACGGAAGTCCCGATAGTTGAGCCGTTTGCCTTCAAAGGGGATTTTGAAGTATCGGAGCCAGATCTCGCTGTGTTTGATCATTTTATGGAGGGATAAGCTGTGGACGTGGCTCTTGAAGAACTATGCAAACAATTGAGGCTGAGCGGAGTCTACAACTATGTGCAGGAATATTCATCAGATAATGATGATCTGCAGGAATTCCTGATATCTGCGCTTCAGGCAGAATTTGATAAAAGGAGGATGAATCGCCAGATGAGATCGCTCAGGCTCGCGAGATTTCCCACAAAGAAGAGATTTGAGGATCTAATAATGAATGATCTACCACAAGATGGGAGAAAGGCTATCCCTGCTTTGAAAGCACTTGAATTCCTCAAGGAGCGTAGAAATGTCATTCTCATTGGCAATTCTGGAACGGGCAAGACTCATTTGGCAATTGCAGTAGGAATCCGAGCTTGTGAGGAGAATTATAGAGTTGCATTTCGTACGGCAGCCAGCTTGATCAATGAGATGGTTGAGGCAAGCAACAAAAATCGGCTCTGTTTATATTAAGCAGTTTAGATAAATAGATCTTCTCATAATCGATGAGCTTAGGTATGTTACATTTGATCTCACAGCGGCTGAGTTGCTTTTTCAGTTGCTTGCCACGCGATACGAGACTATGAGTACTATCATCATATCGAATCTGGCATTTTCCGATTGGGTGAAGGTATTTCATGATCGGACTCTAACGGCGGCAATTCTCGATAGGATTACCCATCACGCATTGATACTAAACATGAACGGAAAGAGCTTCAGACAAAGGTGATGTGACGTGAGCTTTATACCTGATGAGACCTATTAGCCGCTTAAGGGTGGATCAAAATCGGATTGGCGTGAATGGTCAAATTGGAATTGGCGAATACACAAAAGATAATTCGCACGCACTTTAGGCTTAGATCCATAATATGTAATAGAATTGGATTGGACCCCAAGATCAATTGGATTATCCGGCAAAAACATAAAGGAGGGCCTACAAAACATATTGCTCTGAATATTGAAATCTCGCATACGCGAGTACAGCAAACATAAGAAGCTTTAAAGAAGGGAGCAAGAGCCTGTAATCGCTGAGGACATGGGCCTCGCTGTCGAACATGTTTCCGTGTCGATATAAGAGCATCTGCGATCCTCATTTGAGGATCAACATCTTCTCCCCCCGTTTCGCGCCGGGGCGCTTTGTAACCTCAAAACATCGTCTATCGAGGCATTTCACAAGACGTGAAAATTGCGATGGGCTTATGCCGAGATCTCTTTGAAGCTGAGCGAATGCACGCGATCCGCCGTTGGACTTTAATATTTTTTTTATTTTCTCAATCCTTTTCGCAGTTATATTCCCATTGGCCTCCCTTTTTCCCTCCTCTATGGCATTTATTCTCTGCTCAAGTGATTGGACATTCTCATTCAGATCGAGTATCATAGTATGGATCTTATAGATATCATATAGTGTGTTCGTGTGTCTAGAGAAGCCTATTTTAAGATGTGGCCTATCCACTTCATAGCCTGCAAGATTATGCTTAAGTTCTTGAAGGGCATCCAAGGCGTTCAATCTTGACGACAGTTCTTGTCTTTCTGATCTTAGATCCTGTAATTCCTTCAAAATCAGTTCTTGGATATCAATTGGATTCATCGATGCTGCAGAAGATTGCGGGTTGTTTGAATTCGATGTTATTTTCATTATCGCCTCATTATAACGCTCTCTTCGGCATTGCTGCAGTCTTTGGGACGTGCCTTCGATCTGCTAACAACACTCAAATCTTCTAAAATTTGTCGTAAGATCGATGCCAACTTCTTAATCATTATTCTAACCTGAGATCTTCAATAATTCAGCTTTGTGGCGTTTATCCTCTTTTGTTGTTACAACCTGATACTAGGCATCCATTACACTTAAATCTTTTGTATGTGTTTAGCTCATCCAAACCAGTATCTATAGACTCATTCCATGATATTTAGCGTGACCTGTTCCAGAGAGCCAGTCTCAAGTGATTCCAGCTAAGGATATCGTTTTTCATTCCGGCGCGAGTTGTTTGCTGGCAACACTTCGCTGGTCGAAATCGATATCAAGCGAACAGTTCAAGGGAGCTAAACACATACAATCTTTTTATTAGCAATGTAACCTGTAGAGTCCTGAAAGCCTCTTAATATCCTAAAAGTATTAATATTAGTTTGTTATAATCTCCTCTGAAGGGAATATTTTAGGGATGGGATTATGGCAAAGAAGGCCAAGAATGAACCATACCATCAGATGATGAAATCAAGGGCTTCAACTCTTTTCTGCCCATATGAAGACTGCATCGATCACAAAAAAAGCCAATGGAAATATAATATTTATTCGGAGATATGGCAAAGGAGAAACACAGAACCTGTTCTAGTGTACCTCATGTAAGAGAACATTTTCGGAGAGAAGAGGGACTCCATTATTTGAATGCCATTTGCCGGATGAGAAGGTCTATCAAATCTTAAAATGCTTGAGTGAAGGCAATGGAATTCGCGACGTCTCGCATTGTCGGGTCGTGAATCTGCAATCGGCTGTTATTTATATAACCTATTCATATATGCTACATGGGGTGTAGCAAAATGGGCAAAAGAGGTCCAAAGCCTCGATTCTTAGATGTAGCATGTCCGAATGAGCAGTGCAATCTATTTGGAA
>Ga0116173_1003749_pt1 | contig 11265 bp, 9 predicted proteins | sample AD_UKC085_MetaG_FD_89800 | JGI IMG/M metagenome (GOLD analysis project Ga0116173, IMG submission 89800) | Active sludge microbial communities of municipal wastewater-treating anaerobic digesters from USA - AD_UKC085_MetaG | ecosystem: Engineered > Bioreactor > Anaerobic > Digestate | place: USA...
ATTATGAATATGGCCATGCAGGTTGATCCAACCGTCTTCAAGGGGGACGATCGGACGATGGGAAAAGATCAGTTTCATTTGATCGGATATCTCGGCATTCAAGGATTTTTTTATCAAGGTTACGCCACGGGTTTCACAATAAGATTTGCTGATCCGGTCATGGTTACCTTGGATTAAAAACAAACTGCCCCTTAACATACCAGACAGGAGGTCAAAATTAGTTTTGTTGCCTAACGCAAAATCACCCAGGTGCAGAACAATTTCGTCTGGTGAAACCAGATCATTCCAATTCTTGATAATTAATTCCTGCCAGTTTTCAGGGCGGCTGCAATACCCTCCGATATTCTCATGGAAAAAATGCGTGTCGGAAATAATCCAGGTATCGAGAGTGATTTCGAGGGTGTTGTCGGTAACCATCCTTTAATTATATTTGGAGATTTTCGTTTTTCTCTACTGGATATTAACAGGGGAACGGTTAAAATTTGATATCCCTTCACGCTTGAAGAGAATAATAATCAAGAAAACTGGTTGCTGAGTCGGTCTTGGATTTAATTGCAAAACCCCAAGAACTATTACGATCTAGATCCTGTAAACCTTGTTTATTTACGACTTCTTAAAAATTCCGTGAATGTGTCAGTGGGGAGCTTGCGATTACGCTGCAGCATATCTCGCCAGATCACATTCCCTTGACCTTCACTGATCAAGTGATGTCCCATCGCCTCTGACATGATATCGGCACTGGTACGATGTTGCAGGTTGAAAGCTTTGATATAAGGCAAAATATCACGCATGTTATTGCTTCCCAGGATTCCATTGTTCTCTTTGGTAAGCACAATCGCAGCTGCCTCTCCACTTCCAATGATCTTGTATCCCTGGTCGGGGTGCGCAGTAAGCTTCAGGTATAGGTTCCCAGAGTCAGAACCAGCGGTGATTTGATAGAGCATGACTCGTTTTGTATTCAACAAGGCATCTACCCTATTTTTCATGGACTGCACTCTTCTCAATTCGAAATACACTTGCTGGGGAATACCGATACGACCGGCGTACAACTGGAGAACGAGGTGTTCCTGACCTACACATAGAAATGTAGATAGGCAGTCTGTATCCAGAAATAACGGTTCAGTCATACGTTTCCTGGCCTTCGGCTTCAAGGTTATAAACAATGTCAGCCCGGTAGGCATCCAACAACAACTCTTCGTATTTGCCGGTAGAGATCACTTCGTTGACCAATAGACGTTCCGCCAATCCGATATATCCACCACTTGCAAAGTATTGCCGGTTTTCTGGAGTTGGCACATACAACTCGTTACTAAACCCCAACCTGCGTGCCGAGGCGATGATATCATGTCTGAGTGTGGATGCAAAATCAGGTGTGATCCAGCCATCGCCGACAAGTCGGAAAAGCGTCGCCTGACGGCTCATGTGAAAATATTGTTCAATCCGAACGATATCTTCAACTGTCAAAGACTTGCGCCCGCTTTTCAAAATTTTTTTCTCGATCAAGCTACGTAGCGCATCGTTTGGCGCAAGAAAGTAAGAAGCGAAGCAATCCGCGTTCTTTTCCTCTTCATCCCGGCTGCCACCAATTTCACTTCCACAGATCACTGTGGTGATTTCGTCCTGGATGAATAGATGATAAAGTTCGTGCGCAGCTGTGAAACGCTGGCGGCCAAGTGTCCGAGTGGAATTGATGGCGATCAGTTGTTCAGCGCTACGCCCGCGCACGCACATACCTGAAATGCGGTCGGAGAACGGGTAAAACACCAGCGTGAGATTCTCTTGCGCTTGTAGGATAGAAAAAACATCGATCGGAGAGGATAAGTCCTCTCCGAATCGTTTTCGAAGCTCATTGGCCTGGTAACTCAGCTCGCTTTTCTTATCTAACTTCATGCAAGCACTCCTGTAAAAGGGCGTGCATCTGATCCAGGTTTAATGCGATCTTCTGAATATCGGCGATGGCATTGAGATCTTCAATCTGCATGCTGTCTGCGCGAAAGGCTATCTGCAAGGGCACCACTGACATGTCTTCATTCATCAAGTCGACTAGCGAAATCCCAAACAGGCTGCCCAATCGTTCTAAATGATCGACCTGGAATTGACGCTCACCCTTTTCGCACTTCGAAATGGTGGATTGATCCATTCCTAAAAATTGAGCGATATGAGTTTGGCTCAAACCAGCCTTCTCACGCAGCTCCTTGATCTTTTGTCCTGTTGTATTTATCATCTGGTCTCTCCTCCGGTGGTATTTCATTCTAGCATAACTATGTCATATTTTCAATATACACAATGTGTAAAATATGACAAATCAGAATACCATCTATTTTGGAAGGGAGCTTATATTGATAATCTTGCTGAGCTACTTTTTAAGTTTTTTGACAGTTATCTCACTTAATAGCTCGAACATAATCTCTGATCATACGAGCTAAATGCTCTACAATCCCGCATTCCAAAGCTAGTTTATAGAATTCCTCAGAAGCTTCTTTAGGTTCTAACCCATATTTTCGGATTTCGGCTCGTACAAAATCACGAAAAACTAGCATATCGCTACCTGAAATATAATCCTCTTTACTGACCAAAGTAATAAATTCCTGTTTTGCCTCCTTCGGAAGGTCAGGCCCATGAATCCAATAATAGAGATATGGCCAAAAATGTGGGTGCCGGAATATGCCCTCTCCGTGTGTACCATTCATTTCGAAAATGTCTTTATGTGATCTTTTCGAATGGATATTGTAGAGAGGGTTAATGAAATACTGTAAACGAACTTCTGGGATGGCTTTCCTTTTAAGCAAGGAATCAACTAATAGAACCGATGCCTCTGAACCTTTGATTATTTCTACGTCCGTCAACTCTTTCCCTTTTTTCGAAAAAGGAATTTGTTTGTAAAGATCCAATTCATTCGGCATAAGTTCGATTTCAAGCGCCTGAATTCCATTATCCATTTTACAAATCCCCCCGAAATGACTTTATCAGAATCTGTTGTTCCAAATTACTGGTTTGATTTGAGGCGGTAACAAAAGCTTGCTCAGCAACCTGGACCCTATGCATAAGAGCTGTGACCTTTTCCATAATTCGCAACTGCTCTTCTTTTGGCGGTAGCGGCACTGGCATGGCCTTCAAATTCGTTGAATTGATCGAAGCCAGGTTTACCGACTGGCTAGCGACCGAGTCAACATAATTTCTTGCGTATTCAAGCTGCCCGGTCATGCTGACCCATTCCGGGTTGACATCAGGCAAATAAAGTCTGGCGCAGAAGATGTGATTTTGGTGAATACATGGATCGACCTCACCCTTCCAAACGGTTCCACGTCCGAGTTTGTCACGATCTCCGCCCTCGGTATACAGCACATCGTTTACTTGAAGCCGATAACCGTACAATTCATCCTCTTTGATCGAGATCCGCTTTACTTCGCGTAAGTCCAAGTAACCAGCCTGCACATTGGCAACGCGTAAATATGGGACTTCAATCGTCTTGAATTTGCTCAAGTCACGACCTTTGGTGACTCCGGATCGGACATCAGCGATCATTTGAAGCGTCGTCCACACCCATCCCTCAGGCAGCTCTGGCAGTTTGGATATATCTGGCGCTAGCGGCTCCTCATACACAGCCCTGGCCGGGTCTTTTCCCTTCGCTCGCAGATCCTCTTCCCACCTGCGCCGGCGTTCGGCGCGGATGCGCTCCAGCAACACGCTGGCTGGTTCGTCGTTGGGATCGCGTTCGGTCAGTTCGCCGCGGAAGGCAGCCGCCAGCACTGACTGGCGGAATACTTTTAGCAGTGCAGGGATGCGCTCCAGCGCTACGCGGGCTGTGCGTGTTTGGGCGAGGACGGCTTCGAGTTTGGCCACAATGCGGCGTTGTTCGTCAAGAGGTGGTTGGGGTACTGTGATTTTTCCCAAGTCATTGCGATTAATACCTGGGATAGCTGTTGATGTATCCAAATCAGAGATTGTTTGTGTGCGTAAAAAATAATAAAGAAATTTGTGATCAAAGTCGTTCGGGAATTCATCAATGTAATATGTTGTATCAATAGGCCAACAAGGCACGGTAGAGAGATGAACGGCTCCAACTGATCCTTTGCGACCAATAATGATTGTTGGACCGTTTGTTAACGCTGTTGTATGCCAGCCGACAATGCCATTAGAACCATAAACCGGAATAGAACCACCGCCACGATTTCGTTTGGTTAAGCCATCTCCATATTCAATGGGGAAATTACTCAGAGGGATTGTTTTCCAACCATCGGGTAGAGGAGCCTTGATGTTTTCGCTTTCGTTGATACCCAGGGTCATCATTCCGCTTCCTCATCGCTTCCCTGGGTTTTAGCTGATCTATTTGATAAAGCTTCAGATAGCTCATTCAGCGCATCCATCGCTGTCTGCAACTGGGTAAAGATCTCACTCAGGATTTCATCAGGCTCCACCCCGGCTCCATTGGTTCCGTTACTCTCATCCTTCAACCAGGTGATATCCAGGTTATCGTTGCGCGCGGCGATCTCCTCGCGGGTGAAGCGGCGGAAACGTTCGCTTTCTGTGCGGTCGTTGGATCGGGGGGTAGGCAGCGGGCCATAGACAGATACGAAATCCTCAAACTGGGTTTCGGTGATCGGCTGTCCCTTGGTGATCTTGGGAATATTGGTACGGTGGTCGTACACCCATACCTCGCTGGTCGGCACGCCTTTGCGGAAGAAGAGCACATTGGCTTTCACGCCAGTGGAGTATGGGGTAAAGGTTCCCACCGGCAGGCGTAGGATAGTATGCAACTGGCAGTCTTTCATCAGCAGCTGGCGCACCTCGCGGCCGGCGTTATCTTCAAAGAGCACGTTGTCAGGCAAAACCATGGCTGCACGTCCACCGGGCTTAAGCACCTGGATAACGTGCTGGATGAAATTGAGCTGTTTATTCGATGTTGACACGGTGAAATCATCACGATTGGGCACTTCACCCGCACCTTTCACGCCAAAGGGCGGATTGGTGAGGATAATATGATATTGCTGCCCGTGCGGCGGTTCGGCGATCGAATCGCCATAGTGCAAATTACCCTCGATCTCATGCAGGAAGAGATTCATCAAGCCCAACCGGCGCGTTTCCAGCACCAACTCACATCCAGAATAGGTGCCGCGACGCATGCGCTTTTGCACATCGCGGTCGAGCTGCGCGCCGTACTTGCGGAACATCCACTCCGCCGCACCGATCAGGAAGCCGCCCGTGCCGCAAGCCGGATCGTGCACTGCATAATCCGGCGCTTCATGCAAATCAGGCAGCATCACCCGGCAAATGGAACGAATTAACGGGCGCGGTGTGAAATACTGCCCGGCGCCCTTTTGCTCGGCGGCGAATTTTTGCAGCAGACCTTCATAGATGGTGCCTTTCAGGTCAACGTCCAGCTCTGACCAGGCGATTTCATCAATCAGTCCGATTAGGCGTTTCAAGTTCACAGGCTCGCGGAAGCGTGAGAGCGAACCGGCGAAGATGTCGCCTAACAAGCCGGACTGTTTACCCAGCTCGCGTAAAGTGGCCTGGTAATGGTCAGTCAAATCCGTACCGGATTTCTCGCGCAGCGCTGGCCAATCATAACCAGTTGGTAGGCTCAAACCCTTCTCTTCTGCCAGCTTGAGAAATAATAAGTAAGTGAGCTGCTCGATGTAATCCCCATAATTGATTCCATCGTGTTTGAGCACATTGCAAAAGCCCCAGATTTTTTGTACGACGTCCATGAATTAATCCTAGTCTAGAGGTAGTCTTCCAGGATGCGATAATTGGCCTGTAGTTGCCTTTGCGAATAAATCTAGCCAGCGTTCCTGAAAACCAGCTGAACACTCGTCGTCTATTAGCTTCGGCCTAGCTCCAAATTGAACTTCCATAATTCCAGGCGATGCAGCTCTATCAGCAATCCCTAATTCACTTACACTATAAGGCTCAATCTCTGGATGAGTTCGCATGAGGGGGTTGTGCATATAACAAATTTCCCACCATCGTAATTCAGTCCCTTCACCACGATTTGTATACCATAAATTTGCGCCCCACTTATAAGGCTTTCCGGCTTTTTGCTCAATTGACGCGATAACCCCTGTGATTACTTCCCACCTACTGCTTCGAAATGAGCCTACAGGTATAACTGCGAATTTATTAAAATCAAATTGCATCTCAGCATTTCCTAATTTGATTGAGTGATTGGGGAAGAATTGGAAACTATGAGGTGGTTTAGTTAATGTAGTGATGACCGCTAGTGGAGCCTGAGTTTGGATTTTACAAAAAAGGTCCTCTATTATTTGCGCTAATATGCCTTGGGCTTCTTGGGCTAATCCTTGCCGCCTTTCTTGTGCGTCTTTTTCGGCTTGTTTTCGTGCTTCCTCTTGGCTTTGTTGTTCTGCAATTCTTGCTCCTGCAACCGCTATTGCTGCCAATCCGCTTGATTGTGATCCACCCGTATCTTTTTGGAAAGCAAGTAATAATTCTTTAACCCTCTCGGTTGATGGTCGAGTCTCAGGTTTTTTACGTAGCATCATACTAGCAATTGTCTGTATGCGGGGATTGCTAATTCTCTCAATAGGCGGTTTTTGTTGAAGATGTTGATTCTTTACTTCTTCTATAGAACCAGAAAAAGGCGGACCCCCTGTGATCAAAGTAAAAGCAATGCATCCTAAAGCATAAATATCAACTGCATTTGTGGTTTTTTCTAAATTCCATTGTTCTGGTGCTCCGTAGGGAGGAGTTAAACAATCCTTTAATGTTTGTAGAGATGTAGATTCTTCGACGAATTTGGCAATTCCAAAATCCGCAATTTTCCATGAACCTGAATGAAATAAAATATTTGCAGGTTTGAGATCTCTATGAACAAGATTTGGCACTTCTAATAGGCCATCAACAATTTGAAGCAAAATGGAAACGGTGTCATTTTCATCTAGTTTTCCTTGATAATTTATTACATCTTGAAGACTTTTTTCAGCGCGAGCCATAACCAGGAAATTGGTTCCAGACCCAGTATCCTGGCCTGCGTCATAAACAGGAATTACATGGGCGAAATCTTTATTGAGCAAATCATCAGCGACATCTATTTCTCGATGGCCATCAACTGAGATCAGCTTAATCGCAACAGGTTCGCCTTGATTTGAAGTCCCCTCATAAACTGCCCCAAACCCTCCCGGTTTTCCAAGCAGTTTGGTCGGGTCATATTGCCATATTCCGTGCGGTAATTGGATTGTGTTCATGGAAAAGTTTACTCCTGACTATTCAGCGATAGCTCTATTAATTTCCGCAAGCCATACATTCAAATGCCCGCCAAAATCCCGGTTGACACGCGCCCAATTCGCTCCCGCGCGGGTAAAGGTCAACAGGTTGAAGTCCTCCCGGTCAATCGCCAGGTTTTCAATCAAATGAGCGCGGATCAGATCCAGCCATTTTTCCTGTTCCATCGTTAATACCTTGTTCGCTGTAATCCGTTCCAATGCTCGATCCACTCGTTCTTCTGCTGATACCAGCGGGTCGCCTTCCCCAGCATGTTTAACCAGCGAGATGATGTCAGCCAGAGCAAAATTATACGCTTGGCGCAGCTTTTGCTCGGTAAAGCCTTCCGGCCGGCTTTCCAACTTCTGGCGCAGCTCACCAAGGGCGCGTGTGCTCCAACCATCGGGTCGATCGAGCAGGATTGCAATTGCCTCCACATGCTCGGGATTTTCACGTACAAAGGTTTCAAAAGCGCGCAAATAATCTTCCGGACGTACGGCTTTTCCGTCGCGAGTACGGATCAGGTAACCCGATTCGACCTGGTCGGTGACGCTCTCAGCGATGATGAAGTAAGATCTCGCACGCGGGTAATGCTCCAACCAATGCTGGAATTCCGGGTTGCGCAGCGTTGCCGTGGTCTCCGCCCAGCGCGATTCAAGTTCAGCAGGCATCCCTGCGGCAAAAGCTGAGATATCGCCATTGGGGATCCACTGAGCGCACTCCTTGCGACCATCCGCAGAAACGGATTTGGCGATTCGCTGCAAACGTTTCACCAGTATTCGGGTGTTGTATTCCCGATCGCGGTTGCCATAAATGTCATCAATAACCTGCGCCAGGGTACGGCTGGGCTTAGTGGGTGGCTCAGCGGTAAAGGCCGTAGCTTTTGCGAAATAATCCAGCGCTCCCACACAATCAAAAACGGTGAACTTTGTTTTATTGATCTCCGGGCACAATCGAGTACCGCGTCCCATAATCTGTTCAAAAAGGATGCGCGATTTGACCGGGCGCAGCAACACGATATTCTCCAACGCTGGAATATCCACGCCAGTGGAAAGCATATCCACAGTAACTACAATGCCGGGTTCGGGGCGGTTGCGAAACTCACGGATCCGTTGTAATGGTCGATCCACATTTGGATTGCCAGTGATCTTCTTAACAAATGCGTCTCCGCGGCCGAACTCATCACGCAGCAAATTGACCAGGCGGTCGGCATGAGATACATGTGGCAGATCATTATGGGCAAAAAACAGCGTTTTAGGGAAGTGGTGAAGCTCCGTTTCCTGCTCAAGCAAGTATTTTGCTACTTCTTGTACGATGCGCCGGTCGCGGTCAGGCGCAGCCCATTGCTGGTCGATCTCCGGAGCAAGTAGTTCGCGTTGATCTTCCAGGAACTCAAAGTGAAGCTGACCTGTAGCAGAATCCTGCAGCCCGACTTCTTCTCCCGGTCGTAAGAATGCCCCGTTGAGAGAGACTTCCGAGCGTACAACAATCGGATCGTAATCCACCAGGTAGCCTTCGCGTACGGCTCGTTCGTACTCATAGCGGTACACAATGTCTTTGAAGTAAGCGGTTGTATGGGCTGCGGGGGTCGCTGTTAGTCCGACTTTAATCCCGTCAAAATGATCCAGCACTTCGCGCCACTTGCTCTCTTCGCTGGTGGTATATCCTCGGTGGCACTCATCTGCAATAATGAGGTCAAAGGCATGAATGGGAATATCTAGGCGAGACGCATCCAATTCTGCTTCAACATCCTCTACCCAGGGAGTATCGTCTGGAGCGCCAAACAAATTGATACGCATGCGTTGAATAGTGCTGACATAAACAAAGGCGTGCGACAGGTCTGGATTTGTCAGATACGAAGTCGGCAGCACCTTTGGATCGAATTTCTCGTCTTCCAAGTCTTCCGGGCGAAATCGCTGAGAATAGACTTCGTAGATGCGGTCAAATTTTAGACCCGGTTCGGCCTCAAAATTAGCAAAAGCCGTTACCGCCTGGGCTGCCAGAGCACGGCGGTCCACTAGAAATAAAATGCGTCGAGCTGTACCGGATTTCATTAGCCTGTAAATTAAATCAATAGTGGTCAAAGTTTTTCCGGTACCAGTCGCCATAGCAACAAGCATAGCCCGTTTTCCTGTAAGAATAGCCTGCTCGATAGCTACAATCGCATCTTTCTGATAGGGGCGTAACCAGGGATGATCTACTGGCATGTCTCGAAGGTAACTCTCAGCTGAACTTACTTCACGTGTAAGCATTTCTTCCAGAGCAGCAGGTGTATGAAAAGCCGTCAGCCTACGCGAACGACTGTTAGGCCGGCGCAAATCCTGAAACCAAATCACTTCCCCATTGGTGGAATAGATAAAGGGTATGTGAAAGCCGTTATACGAAAATGGCGTGTTTTGTAAACCCTGAGCATAACGTTGAGCCTGCTGCAGGACATTCTGTGGCCCAACTGCTAGTTTTTTTGCTTCGACAATCGCAATCGGCCGTCCACTTGAAAAAAGGACATAGTCAGCCGGACCGTTGGTTGTAGGGTACTCTTCAACCGCAGCGCAATTAACCTGTACCGGGTTTTGGAAGTGGATTACTGGCGCCCAACCAGAAGCACATAATGCTTGGTCAATCAGGTGTTTTCTTGTTTGTCTCTCATTAGAATAGATCATTTATCCCCCTGTGATTCTCCTCGGGCTTCTCTTTTCTTGATCCATTCCAATACTGTTTCTCTCCGAAACCGCCAGTGCTTTCCCACCTTAAAACCGGGTAACACTTTATCTTGGGCGAGCTTGTAAATGGTCGATTGCGGAATGCGTAGGTAATTTGAGACTTCTTCTGCCGTCCAGAACTCATCCGTGTCGGCCATTACTCACCTCGCTGTTAAAATTGAGATTATCACAGTTGCTCCAATGATTATAGCATCAGGGAAGGAAAAGCAAAATCAAATAGAAGGGCAGTTTCATCCCCAATCCATTTTTGAGTAGAAATCAGTTTACAAACTATATAATTTGTGATATTATGTAAACTGAAAGGAAAAAGGAGGAGGCCATGACCATTGGAGGACGTATCAAACAGGCTCGGAAAGCGGGCAATTATTCTTTGCGAAAACTGGCGGATGAAATTGGGGTCAGCGCCATGGCGATATCAAAATATGAGCGGGATCAGGATGTGCCCAGCTCAGGCGTTTTGCTGCGGCTGTCTCAGGCTTTGCAGGTCAAGGTGGATTTCTTCTTTCGCCCGAGTGTAGTCTCCGTTCAACTTCAAGCATATCGAAAACACGCTGTACTGGGCGTCAAAGAACAAGAAGCCATCCAGATGCGCATCCAGGATTGGGTGGAGCGTTATCTCGAGGTTGAAAGTCTTTTCCCGGAAGAACAACATGCAGCAAACCTCCCCCTGCGCAAAGTGACCTCACTGGATGAGATTGAAACCGCAGCTCTCGAATTACGTGACCACTGGAGCCTGGGCTATGATGCAATCGAAAATCTGGTTCAGTTGCTGGAAGACCGGGGAATCAAGGTGGGGATCATCTCCGGTTTTGAGCATTTTGACGCTTGCACTTTCAAGGCAGATGGCGATCCGGTCATTGTAACTAAAGGCGAATTATCAGGCGATCGGCAGCGATTCAATTTAGGGCATGAACTGGGACACCTGATCCTAGATGTTCAGGGCGACCTCAAGCCAGAACAGGCGGCCAATCGGTTTGTCGGGGCTTTCCTCGTGCCGGCTGCAACGGCTCGCTTTGAGCTGGGTGCCAACCGGACGGACTTCAACATCAACGAGCTTCACATGCTTAAGCATAAATACGGCTTAAGTATGCAAGCCTGGATTTACCGCGCCAAGGATCTTTCAATTATTTCTGAAAACACCGCGGTGCGATTATTCCAGCAGTTCCGCGTCAATGATTGGCATCGCCAGGAACCAGGAAAACCTTATCTATCTGAAACGCCCATGCGGATGGAACGGTTAATTTATCGCGCTTTGGCTGAGGATTTGATCTCACGGTCCAGGGCACAGGAGTTGTTAGGCAAGCCATTACAACTAGGGTGGGAG
>Ga0116173_1003753_pt1 | contig 11261 bp, 3 predicted proteins | sample AD_UKC085_MetaG_FD_89800 | JGI IMG/M metagenome (GOLD analysis project Ga0116173, IMG submission 89800) | Active sludge microbial communities of municipal wastewater-treating anaerobic digesters from USA - AD_UKC085_MetaG | ecosystem: Engineered > Bioreactor > Anaerobic > Digestate | place: USA...
AAGTTGAGGGTTTGCCCGAGATAGGTGGCCAGGGTGACGCACCAGGCGCCCCAGATGAAGAACTCGAGGAACATCATCACACTGAGTTTCAGTTTCGTCGCGCTGTTCATGTGCAGTCTCTCCGGTTGATAATAGAACACACGGCACTTGAGGGCATCGGACCCTGTTTTCCGTTCCAGTGTAGCCGCAGGTTCCGGGAAAAATCAAAGAAAACGGGGCGGAACCGGACGGTCCCGCCCCGCAGAGGGTCTGGGGTTGTCAGCGCCTGCGTCGGGCGCTCCGGGCACCGGCCAGGGCCAGCGCCCCGGCAAGCGCCGCCAGGGCGAGGCCGCCCGCGGCGGGCAGGCCCTGGGTCACGGTGATGTGCTGCTTCTTCACCACGAAATCCGCCTCCTCGCCCGTGCTGACGGTGAGCATGACGGTGTACTGGCCGGCGGCCTGGTAGGTGTGCCGCGGGTTGCGCTCCGTGCTCGACTTGCCGTCGCCGAAATACCACCGCCACTCGAGGATGTCCTTGTTCGTGGAGGTGGAGGCGTCGGTGAAGGTGACATCGAGGGGCAGCGGCCCAGTCAGCGGAAACGCGGAGAAGTCGGCGGTCACGATGTTCTCGCTGTAGGCGCCCGCGAAGAGCAGGGTCTGCCCCTCCTCCAGCGTCTGCGCCAGCGGGTTCGGGGCCGGGGCGGTGTAGCCCTCGATCAGGCCCCATTGCACCGAAACGAGGCCCGTCGGTGCGCTCTCAAACACCGCGTCGCCCGCGCCGCTGACCACGGCGCCGTCCGCGTCGGTCATGGTCCAGGGGGCGCTGTCCGGCGTCACGTCAATCTGAACGGTGCCTGTCTGGCGGACGTAGGCGGCGGAGGCGTCGTTGATCTGGTCGCGGATGACGTTGACCACCAGGTCCGCCGGGGTGGCCCAGCCGGGCATCTCGAGGAACTTGACCGTGCGCGGGCCGTCGGCCACGGGCTCCATGCCGCCGCTGCTGCGCCATTCGCCGCCGATCACGCGCCACATGGCCCCGGCGGCCACAGCCGCCTCGGGGTGCAGGGTGACGCGGAGGATGCCCTCGCCCTCGCCGATGACGGGGACGTAGGCCCCGGTGATCCGGCGCGTCTGCCCGGCCACCAGGCTCACGGAGACCGGGTTGGGCGCGGGGGCCGCGTAGCTCGGAACCGCTCCCCAGGTCACGGTGATGGTGCCGGTGGGCACGGCGGTGAGCGTGGTGTCGCCGTTGCCCGAGTGCTCCACCCCGTCGCCGTCCACCAGGGTCCACGGCGCGCCCGCGGGGTCCACGTCAATGACGATGGTGCCCGTCTGGCGCACATAGCCCTTGGTGAGGGTCGTGGCGGTGTCCCGCGTGAAGAAGAGCGTCTGCGGCGCCGGGGAGAGCCAGCCCGCGATGTCCTTGAACTCCAGCGCGTTGTCCCCGTCCGGGATCTGCACCGTCGCCCCGCTGTCCAGCCAGACGCCCCCATTCACCCGCCACTGCGCGCCCTGCAGCAGGGCCGCCTCGGGAACGAGGATCATGGTAAGGTCGGCGCGCCCCTCGCCGATGATCGGCGGATACACGCCGTTGAAGACCACTGAGGAGTCGGGGTACAGATAGCGGGTCTGCACCGCGGGGTCGGGGGTGGCGTAGGTGGGCAGGGGCTGCCACTCGATGACGCAGTCGCCCGTGGGCATGCCGGTCAGTTCGGCGCCGCCGGTGCCCGTGTGCTGGATGCCGTCGCCGTCCGTCAGAATCCAGGACGCCGTCTCGGGCTGGACGTAGACCCGCACGGTGCCGAGCTGGCGCGTCCACACGGGTTCGAGTTCCACGAAGGCGTCCGGCGTGGAGAGGTTCACCTGAACGGGCGCGGGGGCCTGCCACAGGTTGGGGATGTAGTTGAAGCTGACGGTGTGCTGGCCGAGGAGGCCGGAGGCGTTCATGCCGCTCTGCATCCAGGCACCGTTGTCCAGGCGCCAGCGGGGCTCGTGCGGCAGCACAGCGGGCGGCAGGAAATTGACCCGCACGCCGCCCTCGTCGGCGATGCCGGACAGGCAGCCGCCGTAGGCGGAGAACCGGCTGTTCTCGAAACCCTCCGGCACGCCGCCGCCGCGGGAGAGGCCGACCAGGCCGTAGGGGTCGTCCACGGCGAGCCAGGTGATCACGATGCGTCCGTCGAAGAACATCTCCACCTGGAAGCTGACGGTGAGGGCGATGCCCACCTTGGTGATCACCACCTTGTCAAAGGTGACCACGGCCCGGTTGGGCAGCTGCTGGAAGTAGACCGTGCCGCCCTCGTCCGGCTTGAGCCCCGTGAAATGGCCCGAAATGCGCGGCTGGCTGAAGTGGTTCTCCAGCGTGTTGTCGCGCGTGCCGTCGCCGGCCTCGAAGGTGATGTAGCCGTTGGACCCGATGTAGAGGGAGCTGTAGTGCCGCCCGTAGAGCGGGAAGGTGCGTCCGCCCTCGAGGTCCACCCGCGCGAAGGTGTCGCGGCCCAGGGGGATGACGGTCGCGCCGGCCACCGGCGTCCTGAATTCGGCGACCGGATCCTCCAGGCAGGCGACGTAGTAGTTGTTGCTCATGTTCGGGGTGAAGCGCACGCGCTTGAAGTCGAGGTCGTTGGTGCTCAGGGTGAACTTCTGGGTGAACCAGTCCGTGGGGTTGCCGGCGGGCGGCTGGCCCGTGAAGTTGAGCTCGGCGTCGCTGAAGGGGAAGTCGGTGTGCTTGATGGGCAGCCACTCGATCTGGTTGAGGAAGTTGTTGGGGTCGTCGTCGCTGGGGTAGGTGTAGCCCCAGCTCCAGCTGAGCACCTTGATGCTGGCGGTGAAGTAGGGGTAGATCTTGGCCCCCAGGTTGAGGCTCGCGGTGTCGTTGTACGAGGCGACGGCCGAGTAGCCCTCCGGCGGAACAACCACCGGAAGCTGCTGCGCCTCCTCCGTGAAGGCGTTGCCGTCGGTCAGGGAGATGCTGTCGCAGGTAAGGGTGCCGTCGGCGATGGCCGCCACGTCGAGGCCGACCATGATCGTCGGCTTGACGGGCAGCCAGCTCGGCAGCTCGGGAAGCACGCCCTGGGTGATGGCCAGGGCGATGATGTCGAGCTTCACGACGTTCGTGCGGCCCGCGTCGTCGCGCACGTGCGACACGCTGTCCAGCAGCCAGTTGTTGAAGCTGTCGCGGTCGGACGCCACCAGGTTGAAATCCGGCACATAGGGGATGTCAATGGTGAAGGGGTCGAGGTAGTCGCCGATGAGGGGGATCCACGAGAGGTCGGCGGCGGCCTTGAGGCTGAACTCGGCGCCGAAGTAGAAGCCCCAGGTGCCCCGGGCGGCGCCCACACCCAGCAGGTTTTCCGGGGTGAGGCTGACGATGCCGTTCACGGCGGCGTCGTAGTTGTACCCCGCGGCGGCGCGCACGCGCAGCTGGATGACGAAGCCGCCCGGGTCGCCCATGCCGCCGCTGGGGATCCAGCCGGAGTCGAACCCGAGGGTGTCCAACCCCTGCTGGGGCACGATGAACTGCACCTCGCGGCTCTGCGTGTCCTCCGCCTTGTCCCCGGCGGGGGCGGCGGGCAGCGTCACGGGCTTCATGCCCTCGGGCAGGGCGTCGTAGCCCTCCTTGACGATGTTCATGGAGGGCAGCGGGGGCGGGGGCAGGTCGGTGTACTCGAAGACCTGCACCATCACCCGCCTCCCGTCGTCTATGCGGATGTAGACGGGGCGCAGGGTCTCGCCGACCAGCTGCTCCCACCAGGACTCCGTGAGGACCACCTCGCCGTCGCGCAGCAGGCGCACCTCGAAGGTGGGCCCGTCGAGAGTCTTGGGGCGCTGGTAGACCATGTCGAGTCCCTTCTCCAGGGGCACGGTCACGAGCGAGGACCCGTCCTTGAGCAGGTCGGTCTTGGCGCCCTTGGACGCCCAGAGGTCCATCTGTTCCGACTGGCGCGTCATGAAGAGGGGGTTGCCCACGCCGGGGTCGCCCATGCGCACGATGTCCCGCCGGAGGGTGCCGTCGGGGTTCGGGGCCCACAGCTCCACCGAGCCGCGCTCCCGGGCGAGCGCCTTGAGCGCGTCGTCGCCCAGGCTTCCGGAAGAGGCGCGCGCGGAGTAGACCACGGCCACCTCGGCCGGGGCGTTCGCCGCGAAGAACACCCCCGCGGCCAGCAGCGCGGCGGCGGCGGCGCGGCCCGCCCCGCGCGCCCGAACGCGCAGCGCCCCCGCGGCGGCCAGCAGCGCCGCAAGGAACAGCAGCGCGGCCCCGCCCGCGGCGGGAACCGCCGTCTCGAGGGAGACGGTGAACGGCTCGGACTCGCGGGTTTCCAGCTCGTCGGAAACGACGCACACATAGGTGCCGACATCGTCCGGCCCGACGGATTCGAGGGCGAACACGGGGCCGTCGGCCTTGCCGGGCCCAAGCAGGGGCTCCAGGGGCTGCCCGTCCTTGTACCACGCGTAGGTGATGGCGGAGCCGAAGGCGTTGCGCACCCCGACCTCGAGGATGGTGGAGGCGCCCTGCACGGTGCTCACGGACGCCGGGCTCTCCTGGTCAACGGCGAGGGGGTTCGGGTTGAGGGCGATGGTTCCTTGAAGCGCGGGCGAGGAAATGTTCCCCGCGCGGTCCTTGAATTTCACGTGCACCTTCTTCCATCCCTGTCCGGGGGTCAGCGTCCAGGCCCGCTCCGGGGAGAACGGCTCCCAGGGCAGCCACAGCGCGCCGTCGTCGCTCAGGCACATCTCCACCACGCCGCTGGAATGGACCCCGTCCTCGGGCGCCAGCGCCAGCGTCACCGAGGGCACCCTGGTGTAGACATCGCCGTTGTTGACCGTGACCGCGCCCGCCGGGGGCAGGGTGTCCACCTTCAGCATGCCCGTGCTCTGGCTCGACCCGCTGTTGCCCAGCGCGTCCACCGCCACGATCGAAACGGTCGCCGGGCCCTCCGCCACCTCGCCGTGCCGCACGGTGAAGGTGTACTCGTAGTAGCCGTCTTCCGAAGTGGAGAACACGGCGTCCAGCCCGTTCACCTTGACGGACGGGGGCGAGGGGATCCCGTTGCTGTCGTTCACGCGGAAGCCGATCAGGACGGAGACGCCGTCGCCCGCGTGTTCGGGGTAGACGCTGAGACCGCTGACGGTGGGCACGGTGTTGTCAATCGTGAGCGCGCTGGTCAGCGTGACGATGCCGCCGTTGCCGACCACGTCGCGCGAGGAGATGAGCACGCTCGCGGGCCCCTCCGGATCTGCGGCCCGCACCGTGTAGCGGAATTCGTAGACCGTGCCGCTCTGGCTGTGAAAGGCGGCCGACGCCGCGTTCACCGTCACGGAAGGGGTGCCAAAAACGCCGGTGAGGGCGTCCGTGACGGCGAAGACCAGGCGCACGGAGTCGCCGAGCTTGGCCACCGCGGGCACCGCCTGCACGTTGGAGATCACCGGAGCCGTCCGGTCAATGAGCAGCGCCGAAGTGCTCGTGGTCACCGCGCTGTTCCCCAGCGTGTCCGCCGCCGTCACGCGCACTGTGGCGTTCCCCTCCGGCGCGCCGGCGGGCACGGTGAAGTTCCAGGTGTGAACGCCGCCAGAAGCCCCCGCGTGCGCCGCCGCCACGCCGTTCACCGTCAGCGAGGGGCTTCCCGAGACCCCGGTCAGGTCGGTGATGGTGGCGGAAAAGACGACCGCGTTGCCCGCCCGCGCCTGTGTGGGGGACGCCGTGATTCCGGTCACCTGCGGCGGGTTGGGGTCAAGGGTGAGTGCCGTGTTGTTGGAGAAGTTCCTGGCGTTGCCCGCCAGGTCGGAGGCATAGATGGCAATCGCCGCGGGCCCCTCGGAGACCCCGGACGGCACCGTGAACACCCAGGTGTACAGGTAGCCGCTCTGGGAGGGCGCCGGAACCGGAAGCCCGTTCACTGTCATGAGCGGAGTCCCGGAAATGCCGTAGTTGTCGATCACCTGCGCCGTGAGGGTGACCGCCGTGCCGACTCTCGCCGCCGCGGGCGAGACGGTCAGGGAGCCGATGTTGGGCTGGGTCCGGTCCACGGTGAGAATGGTGGAAGAAGGCGAGGCCGTCCGGGCGTTGCCCGACCGGTCCACCGCCGCGACCTCGATCGCCGCGGCCCCCTGCATCTCGGACGCGCCGACGGTGAAGGTCCACGTGTGCACGCTGCCGGCCACCGCGGGGAAAACCGCCACCAGGTTGCCGTTGAGCCGGAGGGTGGGCAGGCCGTCGAGGCCGAAATTGTCGCTGACATCGGCAGAAATGCTCACCACCGTGCCCGCGCGCGCCCAGGGGACGGACGACTGTATCGAGTGCACCGACGGCTGGGTGCGGTCCACAGACAACAGGTCCGCCGCCGTTCCGGACACGGTGTTTCCCGCCGTGTCCCGCGCCGTCACCGACAGGACGGCAAACCCCTCGGCCGCGTCCGCCGGAATGACATAGGTCCACTCGTACCAGTCCTCGTAGACCGAGGGCGGGCCGGCGTCCACCCCCGCCACGGTCAGGGCGGGCACCGGACTCGACGAGACCGCCACATTGTCCGCCACTGTCAGGCCGATCACCACGGTGTCGCCCGGCTTCACGAAAATGTCCGAAACCGAGAAATAGCTGAGCGTGGGCGCGACATTGTCCACCACCAGAAGGTCGTTGGCCGCCGCGGCCGCCGTGTTGCCCGAGGGGTCCACCGCGCTGACGGAAATGGACACAGGCCCCTCCGGCGCGCCGGCGGGCACATTCCACAGCCAGGAGTAGACATCGCCGTCCAGCACGGGGAATGTGAGGAGGACGCCGTTGACGGTCATCTGGGGCTCCCACGCCACGGAAACGTTGTCCGTGATGGTGGCGCTCAGGGTGACACTGGCCCCGTGCCGCGCCGCGCTCCGCGAACTGGTGATGTTCGTGACCACGGGGCTGGTCGCGTCGGTCACCGTGACGGGGATGTCCTTTTCAAAGACTTTGTTGTATCCGGCCGCGGGGTCCTCCACGGAAACGCGGATCACATGGGACGGGGCCAGCCCCGCGTCGATCTGCGACGCGTCGGCGATCGTCACCGTGGCCGACAGGGTGTCGCCGGACGGCGTCAGGGCGAAACGCCCCCCCGCACTGTCCACCAGCGACCAGACATACGGCGGAGCACCGTCCGGGTCGCTCACCGTCAGTGTCCCGGCCACCGTCCCGTTGGGCGCCGTGTCGGAAACCGTCAGGCTGCCGGTGATGTTCGTGGGCCCCTGGTTCCCCGTGGGAATCACGCAGGCCGCCATGCCGTAGTTGTCGTTGGGCGCCCAGGAGAGCGCCGCGCCCGACGCGGAACCCGCGCGCGTGCCGCCGCCGCCCTGGCTGTAGGAAAGGAGATAGGCCGTGTCCAGCCGCCATTGCTGCACATGCTCCGGCGCGCCCACAATATTCAGGGTGGTGTTCTTGTTGACAACGGCGGACACCGCCAGCGAGCCCAGCGGGGCCTGGGTGCCGTCGAAGGTGATGGTGGCCGTGCCCGATCCACCCCGGCTGACCAGCCTCACCGGCTTCAACGGCGTGGCCGCGCCCGGGTCGGAGAACTGCGCCAAATCCACGCCGGAAAGAAACAGCACCCCCGCGATCTTGTGGCGGGAACTGTTGCTCAGGGTGACTGCGATGGTCTTGGCGACACCCGTGGGGGGGGCCTTGTAGTAGAGGAGCGTCACGCGCTCGTCCCGGTCGGGAAACTCGCCGTACCCCGTTTCATCGGAATCCACGATCATGTGGAACGCGACTCCGTCTATCGTGGCCGACGAGACGGCCCGGTTGTCCCGGTTCGACACGCCGAGCACCAGCAGCTGGGTGCCCGCCGGGGCGGTGAACCCCAGATTCAGGGAGGTGTCGTTGTCCTCATCCTTCGCCGATGCGGATCCGAGCACCTGCACGGCAGCCTCGGCCGAGGCGGCCAGCAACAGAACCGCCGCAAAAAATCCCCAGAAAACCCTGTTCATTCCCATCTCGACCATCCCTTCTCCCGCCGCGTTTACGGGGCGGGCCTGCCATGAAAAATAAAGCCGAAAGACAACGCGCGCGAAAAAACGCCCCCCCTTCGCCCGGCCATGGCCGGGCGTTCGGCGGACGGAATTGTCCGACATGGGCGGCGCCGATTGACACCGCCCGACCGGATGCGCCACGTCATGTTTTTATGGTATTTCATCCTGTTCGAAATGTCAAGCAACGCCGACGGACCATTGGACGTCCTTTTGCGTCCGGAAGCGTCCACTGTGGTAGTCTCTAGGAACGGTTCCCGCCGGACGGGCGGGACGCAAACAGGAGTGACATCATGAGGGATGTGTCAAGACGCGGTTTTCTGGCGGCGACTTCGGCGGCCGCCGTTACCATGCTGGGAACCCCGGCGGCCCGGGCGGCGGAGGTTTCCTGGGTGTCGCGGCTGAAGGTGTCCGATCCTGCGGCCGTCAAGGTGCTGCAATTCACGGACGTGCATTTTTTCAGCGGCATCGCAAAGACCCCCTCCCTGGAGAAACACCGCAGGCGGGTGACGGTGGAGCACCTGAAACAGCTCCTCGACGCGGCAAAACCCGACCTGTTTGTCATGACGGGCGACCTGTGGTGCGACAACGACGGGGGGCGCGGGGCGGAGTACATGGCCTTCGCCGTGGAACAGCTGGCGGGGCTGGGCGTTCCCTGGGCCTTCACCTGGGGCAACCATGACCAGCTCGACGACTTTGCGGCGGGCCACAAGTCCTTCGCCGAGGCGAAGGGCAGCCTCTATGCCGGCCGCGAATCCAACGGCAACTACGTGGTCAGCCTGGAGGGCAACTCCGGGGAGCGGCTGGCTGAACTGTTCTGCCTGAACAGCAAGACGGGCGGCCTCGACGCCGAGGCGCGCGACTTCACGAAGTCCGCCGCCAAAACCCTCGACGCCGCCGGGCCGCGCCCGCTGCGCATCGGGGCCTTCCACATCCCCGTGCGGCAGTACCAGGACGTGTGGGACGACGGCTCCGCGCGGGGCATCATCGGCGAGAACGTGTGTTTCGAGGAGGAGGACCGGTCCTCCCTGCCCGTGCTGGCGGAGGCCGGCCTGACGGCGGTCATCTGCGGCCACGACCATGTCAACGACTATTCGGCGGTTTCCGGCGGCGTGGACCTCATCTACGGCCGCGCCACCGGCGTGGGCGGCTACGGCGGCGAGGTGGTCCGCAAGGGGGCGAAACTCTACACCCTCAACCCGGCGCGGAAGACCTACGAATGGGTTTCACTGCTTCCAGACGGCACGAAGTGGCGGCCCGCCGCGGACGAGCGGAAGGATGTCCGCGAGAAGGAGTGATCAGTCCCCCTCCGCCGGCCCCTCCAGGAGTTCCGGACGCTGAATGTCGCGGGTCGTGTGGTCCACGGGGGCCAGCAGGTCCAGTTCCTTGTCCCCCGGCGCGGCGCCCAGGTCCTTGAACCGGCGCGCGGAAACCAGCACGCGGGATTCGAGGGTGCCCACGGCCTTGTTGTAGGCGTCGGTGGCCGAGTCAAGCCCCTTGCCCACCCGCGCAAACGTGTCCGCAAGACCGCATATCCGCTGGTACAGCTCCCGCCCGAGGGCGCTGATCTTCTCGGCGTTCTCCGCGAGCCGCTCCTGCCGCCAGCCAAAGGCCACCGCCTTGAGCAGGGCGATCAGCGTGGTCGGCGTCGCCAGGATGACCCGGTTCTCCACCCCCGTCTCGATCAGCGCGGGGTCCTGCTGGAGCGCCGCGCTGAAGAAGGGCTCGCCCGGCAGAAACAGGACGACGAACTCCGGGGTGTTGGCAAACTGGTTCCAGTACTGCTTTCCGGACAGCCGGGTCACATGGTCGCGCACCTGCCGCGCGTGGGTCTGCATGTGCCCCGCCCGCGCCTCCTCGCTGTCCGCCTCGATCGCCTTGATGTAGGCGTCGAGCGACACCTTGGAGTCCACAACGATGATCTTGTCGTTGGGCAGGCGGATGACCATGTCGGGGCGAAGGCTTCCCTCCTCGGACTTTACCGTGGTCTGCTGCTCGAAGTCGCAGTATTCCAGCATGCCCGCCAGCTCCACCACGCGCTGGAGCTGGATTTCCCCCCAGCGGCCCCGCGTGATGGGGGATTTCAGCGCGTTCACCAGACGCCCTGTCTCCGTCTGAAGCTGCATCTGCCCCTGATAGAGGCTCTTCACCTGTTCGGAAAGCTCGGAATAGGCCCCGGCGCGCGTCTTCTCCACCTCATGGATCTGCGTGGTCACCTTCTCCAGGGACTCGCGGATGGGCTTCACCATCTGCTCGATACTTTCCTGGCGCTTCGCCAGGTCACCCTGCGCCGCCTCCTGGAAGCGCTTCAGGTTCTCCTTGGCCAGTTCCAGGAAGGCGGCGTTGTTGCTCTTGAGCGCCTCGGCGGACAGGGCCTGGAAGGCGTCGGCGAGCTTCGCGCGCGCGTCCTCCAGCAGGGCCAGTTTCTCCCGGGCCGCCTTGCGCTCCTCCTCCAGCCGCGTCTCCATCTCGCGCACCCGCTCCCGCAGCAGGGTCAGCTCGTTCGCCCGCGCCGCCAGTTCCCCCTCCAGCGGCGCCACGCGCAGGGCCTTCTCCTCCGCCGCCGTGCGGCGGCCCGTCTCCCGGCGCAGTTCCTCCAGCGCGGCCGTGAGCTGGGCGCCGAGTTTCCCCGACTCCTCCCGGAACCGCGCCGCGGCCTGTTCGAGCTGGGCGGCCCGCGCCTCTCCGGCGGCCTTTTCGCTGAGGGCCAGGTCGCGCTCCGCAGCCAGCCGGGCCGCGTTCCGCCGGGCGAGCAGCCACACCGCGGCCCCGGCGGCGGCGCCCCCCAGCAGGAACCCTGAAATCACTTGAAAAATCATGGTGAGCCACCCCTGTGACGCGTTGTTTTTGCCGATCCTTCCCTACTTTACGTCCCCCGACGCGGGAAATCAAGGCGCGGGGGGGGCTGTCCCGCGCCCGCCCGGGCGCCCACGGCGGGGGCGGCCCCGCGGCCCAGTTTGCGCCGTTCCCGCGAAAGGTCTATAATATCGGCCCCGGGGGAACGCCGTGCCCGCCGGGACCCGCGGCCGCTCCGTCCGCACGGCGATGCGAGGCGCCATGACCGACGATTCCAGGATAACAAGGGGTCTCTCTTTCGACGACGTGCTGCTGTGCCCCGCGCGTTCGGGGGTGCTTCCGCGCGACACGGACGTGCGCACGCGCCTGACCCGGGCGGTCAGCCTGAACATCCCGCTGCTGAGCGCGGCCATGGACACGGTGACGGAGTCGCGGCTGGCCATCTCCATCGCGCAGGAGGGCGGCCTGGGGGTGATCCACAAGAATCTCACGCT
>Ga0116173_1003763_pt1 | contig 11230 bp, 5 predicted proteins | sample AD_UKC085_MetaG_FD_89800 | JGI IMG/M metagenome (GOLD analysis project Ga0116173, IMG submission 89800) | Active sludge microbial communities of municipal wastewater-treating anaerobic digesters from USA - AD_UKC085_MetaG | ecosystem: Engineered > Bioreactor > Anaerobic > Digestate | place: USA...
AAAGTTCCAGTAGTTACTCTGAAATTTCTTCCACAATCTTTGCAAATATAAAGTTGTTGTCCTTGTTGTCTACCGTTTTTAATGATATTACTACTTTCACAATTGGGACACAGTGGAGCAGCACTTAGAGTTTTCACCTCCTGATAATCAACTGCATCAGCCTCTTTCTCTAACATTAAATTGTATAGATTATCTAAGAATGCTAAATTTTCTTGTTTACCCATAGAGATATACTCGTCTACGTCTTCGATTATCTTTTTCATAATGCTAATTAAATTTTTTACAAATATATAAAAAATTTTAATAAGTTGTCCAATATAAACTTATAAATTTATTAATTGGCCCTCTCACCCCCCCAACCCTACCCATTACCACCCAATATCCACTTACCACTACTATCATTATCTGATAAATTATTTTCCTCCATGTTAATTCGTCTTTTATTATTATCTTTTGCAAACTCATTGACAAAAGCCATATATACATTAACAACTCAGTTTCCTAATTTTTTTAGTGGTAAAAGTGTAGCCATAAGTAGTATTAATATGATTTCTATTATTATATTAATTGTTGATATATAGTATATTGGTGTAGTATAGTAGAAACTATAAAATAAATCAACTTTATGGAATTTGCAAAACTATAATTGAACATTATGCTGACATTGTTAATTACAAATTTATACATGGGGGTTATAGAATAATTAAACATCAAAATTAAACTGTCTAAAAATGAAGAACCAAAGGTTATAGAAATATTTATAATTTTAATTTTATCAATATATCTGGCAAACAAAAATTTGATTCCCACTAAAAAAGGTATATAACTATTTTTTATTTTTGGTTATAATCATAATAAATATAAATTCAAAAAAATTATTTTTATATTTGTAAAAAATTATTGTAAGATGAAAGAGATAGAGTATAGGGTGTGCAAAAGATGTGTAATGGATAATTTTTCAACTCCAGAAATTACTTTTGATGAAAATGGTTATTGTAATTTTTGTAATAATTATATAGAAAAAATTTCAAAATTAACATATCAAGGAAAGGAAAGTGACAAAAAATTAATAGAAATTTTAAATAAAATTAAAAAGACTGGTGAAAATAATAAATATGATTGTTTAATAGGTATTAGTGGTGGGTTAGATAGTTGCTATACTGCATATTTAGCAAAAAAATATAATCTAAGAGCGTTATTAGTGCATATGGATAATGGTTGGGATACAGATATTGGCAAAAGAAATATTGAAAATATTGTAAAAAAATTAGGATTCGATTATATAAATTATAAATTGGACTGGGAAGAGTTCAGAGATTTGCAATTATCTTTTTTAAAAGCATCTGTACCTGAAATAGAAACTCCTACAGATATAGCTATTTTAGCTGTTAATCATATGATAGCAAGTCAAAATAACATTAAATATATTATCAGCGGAGGTAATTATGTAACAGAAGGTATTTTACCCAAAAGTTGGCATTATGATGTTAAAGATTATAAATATATTAAATCTATTCATAAGCAATATGGTACCAAAGATTTGAATAATTTACCAATATTTGATTATAAAAAGGAGATGTATTATAAATTTGTAAAAGGTATAAGAATGATTTATATATTAAATTATATTAAATATAATCCTAACGAGGTACTAGAAACATTACAAAAAGAATTTGATTGGCAATATTATAATTGGAAACATTATGAATCATTATATACGCAATTTGTTCAAAAATATATTTTACCTGCAAAGTTTAATATAGATTATCGTAAAACTACTTTGAGTACTATGATTTGTTCTGGCCTTATTACCAGAGTTGAAGCATTAGAAATATTAAAAGAAAAACCATATAATCAAACATATGTGGATACAATAAAACCCATAATTTGTGAAAAACTTGAGATAAGTATTGATGAGTTTAATGACATTATGCAAGCTAAACCAAAAACATATAAAGATTTCAAAAATTCAAAAAGAAAATTAGAATTTATTTATAAAATTTATAGAAAATTATTTAATTAATCTATTCAAAAAAATAATAAATTTCGAGCCCTCTCCTAATTTACTCTCTACATATATTTGACCATTCAAATCATTAATTATATTTTTCACTATTGCTAAACCTAGACCAGAACCAGATGTTTTAGTTGTGAAATTAGGTTCAAAAATTTTTGTTAATTCTGCCTCAGGTATACCTGAACCATTGTCTTCAATTGTAATTATAGCTTTCTCATTTTCTGTTCTAATACTAATTTTTATTAGACCACGCCTATCATCTACAAAAGACTGCACTGCATTTTTAATAATGTTAGTAAAAGCTCTATTTAATCTATTCTCATCACCATGAATAAATAATTCATCTATATATGATGTAAACATAATATCATAATCCTCACTTTGGAATAAAGCCACTAAATTTTGTAATAGTTTAACTAAATCTACATCAGTAGCTACAGGCTCTGGCATTTTATTAAATTGCGAAAAAGCAGTCGCTATATCAGATAGGTGCTCTATTTGCTCAAGTAAAGTAGCTAAATATTTATCTATATCTTTTTCAAATCTTTGTTTATCATTTTTCCAAGTTTTTTGCAGAAATTGCACACTCAATTTCATTGGCGTTAATGGATTTTTTATCTCATGAGCTACCTGCTTTGCCATCTCTCTCCATGCCATCTCTCGTTCACTCTGAGCTAATTTTTCTGCTTTTTCTGCCAATTCATCAACCATTTGATTATATTGCCGCACTAGCTGACCTATCTCATCATTACTTCTATATGAAATCTTTTCATTTTGTCTAGATAAACTCAAGGTTTTTAATCTTTTACTAATTAATTTTAATGGCCTATTGATGTACTGCGTGATTAGAAAAGTGATAATAAGAGAAATAAGTAATAATATTGTATAAATGTTTATGAAGGTACCTATAAGCTCACTTAAATCACTCCTTAATTCTGAAATTTGATTAAACATCGGTATAGATAATATTCCTACAACTTTTTTATCAATAAAAATCGGAAAATATGCATTCCAATATATGAAATTGCCAATATTCTCTTGATTAGTATAATACCAATAATTTTGCCAATAATTATACCAATAAACTTTAGGATTTATTAACTCAGTTAATAATTTATTCTGAAAAAGAGCAAATTGTGTAGATGATAGTAATCTACCATCTATATTGTAATAATGAAGATCAGAAAAATAAGAATATTTATATTCCCATAATAAAGCATTAATATTATCTGCATTAATATCATTATTTATAATTTCATTTTGCAATGACAAATAAAGTCCATAATTACGCTCAAAATACCGTTTTTGCAATTGATGAAGATAGGTATTTTGTAAATACTTAACAGAAATACTACCGGATACAAAAATCACTATTGTAATAATTAGTATCAATGTCAGTTGCAGCCTGCTAGCAAAACTTCGTAAGATTTTTTTTAGATTAAACCTTTTAAAAAATAAATAGTAAAAAATATATAACAATAAAACTATTATTGTAAAATAACAAAAAATGCTAATCCAACTTGGTAGAGAATGATTAGATACTAATACAATATATTTTTCATTGTCTATTTCACTTTTTATGGAATATTTACCATTATATTTAAATAATTTACCTGTAGGAGCGTACTGTAAAATAATATCAGCTTGCAAAGGGAAAATAGTATTACCATAGCTTTGTAATAAATTATTATTAAAATATGTAGCATAATCTATTTGTGCAGGTAATAGTTGCTCTTCATCAGCATTAACCAGTAATTCTAAATATCCCTCTGGTCTGAAAGGTTGTTTTTTATAAAATTCTATAAACAAATAATGTGGTAGCTCACTATTCAACTTTATACTAAATAAATAATAATTAACATCAGCATTAGTAATGTAATATAACTCATCTGAAATATATTGCGTCTGTGAATTGCCTATAATGCTATCATAATAATTCCAACAACTTATTTGATTATTATTATTTAAAAAAATATCATTACTGCAACAAATAAATCCCAAAATATCGTATTTCTCTTGAAATGAAGACAAATAATGATCTTTCAGATAAGTGAGCCAATTCATATTAGTATCTAAATGCTCTGTGTATTTTAGGATGATTTCATCATTAGCAATTTGATTTTTCAAATCTTGTAAATGATTTTCTAAGATTAGATCTCTCTCTGAACTAATTTTGACAGCATTTAATAATAAATAATTAGAAAAACTTTGGTGATGAACATACATAAATAGTCCACTCGTAATGGCTATAATAATTAATCCAAAAACATATACAAAATATCTTTTAAACCATCTTTTTTTAATAAATGTAAATAAATAGACTATTAACCATATAGCCATCCCTCCCATTGATAATAATATAAAAAAACTTTGATCTTTTAATAACAATATCAAAAAAATAACATAAAAAATAAATCCAGAATAAACTATCTTTTTAGATGGTTTACGTATTATCATTAACCTCATTACCCAGATCCATATTGCTAATAAAATAATAGCCAAAAGTATTACAAAGAAAACATCTATCTTCGTTACTATCCATTCATAATAGCTATAAGGAAACTCAGTAGCATTAAATATTTTATATAACCAGATAAAAATATTTCCTGATAAAAATAGTGAAATAACAAAATAAAATAATTCTCTAAACCTTATGGGTAATAACTTGTAGCTAAGCTTAATGGCTAAAATACCCAACCATAAAATCAAAAATATTTTGCCAATATTATTAAAAGTCAATGATAAAGCAAAAAATGATGGATTGAAAATATAATATTTCGATGATAACGCATCTAATAATAACCAAAGTAAATATGCTACAATAATAATAATGATAAGTAAGATGTAAACTTTTTTACTACCTTTCCATTTATCTGCAAGTGAAGTAAATAAAAAATATAAACCAACTAAAAGCAATAAAAAACAAAAAAGTGCAATAAAGTTTTGTGTTTTACTATATTTCACTGGTATAGATACAAATTCTAATTGCTCTAAAGATGTTTTATCATTATTAATATTAATAGCAAAACATCCTAAAGGATCTATTTGTTTATCAATACGATTAGTAAGATATTCATTATTTATCAAATAATTATTCTGTAGTTGCCAAGCTAAAACTATATGAGAATTTAAGGTATCTTTAGAAAAGCATAAAAATATACCTCTATCATTTTTTATAATGTATTCATTATTAATAGTATCATCAATTAAAAAATTATTTGTAGACCAGTAAACAAGACTATCACCACTATAAATAAAAATGCCAGTATTTTCATAATCATTTTTTTCATATAATTCTTGCAATCTATCCCAATCACTACTTTGCACTAATTGCAAAAAAGTTTTATCAGTTAGTGCAGATTTCAGTTTTACCCAATTTCTTTCTACTCTATTAGTTAACTGATTTTGATAAATCAATTGATAAATTTGATAAAAAGTATGATTAATAGTAAAGACAAGAAGAGAAAATAGAATAATTGATAAGCTGATTTTTAATTTTTTATTAATTAAAAGATTTAAATTAGGCACAAAAATTTATTTTATACACAAAAATATTAAAAATAAATAAAACAAAGAAGAAGCATGTTTCAAAACAAATGTGAAAGATCTATATAATGTTTGAAAATATATTGGATGTAATTTTACAATATTAATTCTATAAAAATAAGCATTGGGGTTGATATTTAAAGACTACTTATTTGATATAAAATTATTGATGTTTTATAAATAACAAAAATATTAACTACAGCTATCTAAAACATAAATATATTTAAAGATATGAATTTGATAAAGGATAAAAATACCAGCGAAAAAATATAGGATAAAATTTTATTTCTTAAATTTCTTTTCCCTTCCTTACAATCTATCGAAAAAGTAACAAAATTTCATTATTTAAACCTTTAATATCAATGACATTTAAAATCATATTTTGCATTAAATAAGTCTAAAAAAAAAATTATCCAATATTAATACAAACATTTTTTATTGATATTAATCAATTTTATTACATCATCTCACCACATATAATATCTTTGCAAAAAAAATGAGAGTCTTAGTTTTAGGAGCTAGCACAAATGAAGAGAGATACTCTAATCTAGCCGTTAAAAGATTAAAAAAATATGGACATGAGGTAATAGCCGTAGGTAATAAAAAGGGAGAAATAGAAGATATTCCCATTATAGTTAATCCTACAGCTGATAGTGTGAAACCCATAGATACTATTAGTCTTTACATTGGTCCTCAAAATCAAAAGCAATGGGAAGATTTTATAATTTCTGTAAATCCTAAAAGGATTATCTTCAATCCGGGAACAGAAAATGCAGAATTCGAAAATAAATTAAGTAAATTGGGGATAGAAGTTGTAGAATATTGTACATTAATGCTATTGCAAAGTGGACAGTTTTAAACTTATTTGACATCTCTAAAAAAGCATTTATTTTCTTTTATTCATCTCCTTTCTCCAGTAGCATATTGTTTTACGTTTAAAGGGCTAGTAATGCCTCGCTCGTATAAAATTTTGCCAAGATAAGCTATCATAGCTCCATTATCTGTTGTCAAATTTATAGGTGGAATAAAAGTCTTGTATCCTAATTGTTTGCCACTATTTATAAATGTTTGTCTTAATTCTGAATTAGCTGATACACCACCAGCTAATACGATATTTTTTAATCCATATTGTTTAGCTGCCTTTAAAGTTTTTTCTACTAATATTTCTACTATTGTCCTCTGATAGCTAGCTGCGAGATGTTCTTTGTATTTTTCGATAAAATCAGGATCTTTTTTTAAATTATCTCTCACTAGATATAAAAGTGAAGTTTTTAGACCACTGAAACTAAATTGAAAATCTGGAACCTTGGGTTTAGTAAAATGAAAATAATGAGGATCTCCACTTTTGGCTAATTTATCTATCATCGGACCACCTGGATATGGTAATCCTAATATTTTTGCTGCTTTATCAAAAGCCTCTCCTGCAGCATCATCTATTGTCTCACCAATGATTTCTATATCATCATAATCGCTTACTTTTAATAGTTGTGTATGTCCTCCTGAAACAGTAAGACACAAAAAAGGAAACTCTGGCACTGGATGTTTGTCATCTGGGAATTGAATAAAAGAAGCAAAAATATGTGCATATAAGTGATCTACAGCTACTATAGGTATATTGAGAGCTTGTGCAAAAGATTTCGCAAAACTTATTCCTACCATTAAAGAGCCTACTAGACCTGGCCCAAGTGTAAAAGCTACTACATTTACATCTTTTTTTTGTAAATTTGCATATTTAAGAGAAGTATGAATTACTGGAATAATGTTTTGTGCATGAGCTCTGGATGCCAACTCTGGCACTACTCCACCATAGGAAGCATGTACTTCCTGGGTAGCAGTTACATTACTGATAAGTATGTCATCCCTCATAATAGCTACAGATGTCTCATCACAGCTACTCTCTATCCCCATTACTATTAAAGTCATAATTATGTCTTTACACAAAGGTAAAAAATTTTTTAGAACTATAATTTTAATTTTAATATGGTTGTTATTTGCTGTACCTGCTTTACTTTTGGTAACTATAAAAGCTCCCATTACTCAAAATTATTTTATTAGCATTTTCGAAAATTGGTGGCAAGACAATTTACATGCAAAGTTTGAAATTGGTCAAATTAAATTTAATACTTTCACTAATATAGAACTATTAGATGTTTACATGTATGACCAGCACGACAGCATATTATTTGGGTTCCCTTATGTGAAAGTAAAAATTAAAAATATAGATCCTTTTAGTAAGCCTTTTAGTATGGATTTCAAAGATGCTCTCCTCGAGCAACCATATATGAATATGCGAACTTATAAAGGGGATAGTCTCTTGAATATTAATTATATTTCTCAATATTTTTCTAAAAATAAAAGTAAAGAAAAATCTACTCCTAAAATCACTATTAGAAATTTAAAAATTATTGATGGAACTATCAAATATATTGATGATAATTTCCCTGCTTATGATAGTACTTTTAATTATAAAACTATGGACTTCGAGGATTTAAACCTTTGGATTACTGATTTTAAAATGACTGATAATATTAATATAAATGTAAAAATACACGAGCTATCTACTAATGAAAAATATGGTATGCAGCTCAAACATTTAGATTGTGATTTTACAATTACTAATAACTATTTCTCTATGAATAATGCTCATCTAGCTACTCCTAATTCATATTTGAATGCAGATTTAATATTTAGGTATAATTCTTTTAATTCTTTTAAATCTTTCGTAGATTCTGTAGAGATGAATATGTATTTCAGACCATCCGATTTATCTTTTGTAGATATTAGTTTTTTTGCTCCAGAGGTTCGTGGTGTTTATGTACCTATTAAATTATATGGTTCATTAAATGGATATGCTAATGATTTACGTTCAGATAATTTAAAACTCATTTTAGGTAAATCTTCAATAATGGATGTAGATTTTTGGATGAAAAATGTGGTAGATTTCCCAAATATGCAATACTACTTAGCTATTCAAGGGAAAAACATAACCAATGAAGATATTAGTGCGATTACTATTAAAGGAGAAAGTATTTTACCTACTAATATTCATCTACCATTTATTAGCTCTCTCTCTGTAAATGCAAGTGGTGTAGGTATGGCTGATGTTATTAATTTTGAAATGGCTCTAGACAATCCTGATGAGAATATTTTTGTCAAGATTAATGGTAAAAATGGTTCTTATTCCGGACAATCTAATTTTACTAATTTTAATTTTGCTGAATTAAATATTCCTGGAAATCCTCTACAACACTTAGATGGTAATATAGATTTTGATATTAATTCTTTAAATGTTAATAGTTTTAATTTATCTACTATATCTGCTCGAGCGAATATAGATATTAATAAAATTATAATCTCTGGTATAGAATTATCACAAATAAAAGGTACTATTGACAAAATCGATTCTAATTATCATACAGAAATTCACTCGTTGGATCCAAATATGAGATTAGATTTAATAGCTAATGCACAATATGGTAAAATATTAAGCTCTATAATATTAGAAATGAATGCAGAAAATGTAAATATGAATAATCTGCATGCTGCCAGAAATGATATTACTTCTAATATATCAGCCAAAATTAATGCAAATATTAATGGTAACAATTTAAATAATATGCTCGGTTTTGTATCTATTAAAGATCTTCATTATAATGAAGGTAATAGATTTGGGAGCATGGATTCATTATTATTAACAATTCAAAATATTAATGATATTGAGAAAAATATAAATATCAAATCAGATCTTTTAGATTTTGATTTGGTGGGTCAAATAAATTTTGCTACTATTGATGAAGCAATAAAAGAATTTATTAATTCGTATTTTCCACAACTATACAATGATAGCACATCCATATCTATCGAAACAAATCAAAATTTCAACTTTTCACTACTGATAAAACCAAAAATTCAGCAATTCGTCAATATTTTTGTTAAAGAATTATCTCTGTCAGAGATACAATCACGTGGTAGTTTCCAAAGTAGTACAAATGAGCTAAACTTTAATATAAATATACCTAAATTTTCATATAGTAATATAGCAATTGCTGATAGTCTAAATCTAAATTTGGAAACTTTCAATAATGTATCTTATCTACAATTAGATATTAAAAACATTACAAGTAATCAAATTAATACTAACAAAATTGAATTATTGAGTACTATTAATCATAGTAAAGTAGATTTTCAAATAAAAATTCCCAATGCACAGGTGTATTATCCTATGAGTACTGATATACAAGGATTTATTGATTTTAAAGAAAAAAATAATTTGTCTTTATACTTTTATCCTAGTTCTATAACTATAGCAGATTCTGTTTGGTATATTTTAGAGCCATCAGCCATTATTTATCAAGGTAAAGATATAAATATTTCAAATTTCGAATTAGCTACTAATACCCAGAGTATAAAAGTAAATGGCAAATACAGTAAAACCTCAGAAGACCCATTAACTGTGGTTTTGAGAAATATTGAACTGTCTCAAATAAATAATTTCTTTAGTGATTTTCAATATAATATTGGTGGCTATTTAGGTGGTAAAGTAGAGCTAAGCAAATTTAATCAAAAAATACCAAATTTATTTGCTAATATAAATCTAAATGATTTAAGCTTCAATGGGAAACGCATTGGCAACATTGAATTTACTAGTAAATGGGACACAATAAAAAAAGGTATTAAAACAGACTTGGTTTTGACAGATGTAGGAGCGCAAGGCATCAGAATGCCACTAAAAGCTAATGGCTATATTTATCCTACGGGAGCTAATAATATCGATTTAAATATAGATTTTAGTAATTTTAATTTATCTTTTATAGAACCTATAATGTCTGAGTATGTATCTAATATAGGTGGTTTTGCTCAAGGTAATGTAAATGTTTATGGTAGTTTCTCAGCTCCTCAAATGAAAGGAGAAATAGAACTAATACGTACTAGATTAAAAATTAATTATACTAATGTAGCTTATACATTTACTACTCATGTCAAAATTAATCCCAACGAAATACGTATAGATTCTATAGTACTAAATGACCCAGAGGCTAATACGGCAAGTGGATATTTTGTGATGAAATATAAAAATTTCTCCGATTTTAATATGGATACTAGGTTAACGTTTAATAATTTTTTAGCTGTAGATGCACCACCAGATCAGAATGAATATTTCTATGGTAAAGGGTTAGTGAGTGGCGCAATAAGATTGCAAGGACCAATAAATTCTCTAAAAATAGACGGTAATGTTAGCACCGAATCAGGTACTAGACTATTTATACCTATTTCTTCATCGAGTGTAGTAGAGCAAAATGATTTTATTCATTTCGTAAATCCCAAAGATACTACTATGGACACGCTACAAATAAAACCAAGGAGAGAATTAACGTCGGATAAAACCACAATTTCTATGAATCTAAGAGTATCACCTAGCCCTGACACAGAACTAAATATAGAGTTTGATCCTAGAATCGGTGATAAAATAATGGTAAAAGCTAATGGCGATATACAAGTAACTATGGATGCTGATGGCAATCTAAATCTTTTGGGAGATGTTATAATAGTAGATGGATACTACAATTTGACAATGCAAAATACTATTAATAAAAAATTTAATATAGATCCAGGGAGTGTCATTAAGTGGCGTGGTAATGTAATGAATGGAGAAATGGATATAACAGC
>Ga0116173_1003766_pt1 | contig 11224 bp, 8 predicted proteins | sample AD_UKC085_MetaG_FD_89800 | JGI IMG/M metagenome (GOLD analysis project Ga0116173, IMG submission 89800) | Active sludge microbial communities of municipal wastewater-treating anaerobic digesters from USA - AD_UKC085_MetaG | ecosystem: Engineered > Bioreactor > Anaerobic > Digestate | place: USA...
CAAATGCCTTGGCATACGCAAAAGGATTTATCAAACAGAAGGACATGGCAATTGTAGGAATCTTAGTAGGATTATTTGGTATGATTATTGGATACACCGCACTAATCATGTTCGGTTCTTTTCTATAATCAGAATAATAAATAAAAATAATTTAATATAATTACAAATTACAAGCGGGAAATAGATTCTCTTTTGTTACTTTTTTACTTTTAAAAGATGAAACGATTATTATTGATTTTCGCGGCTCTTATGTCGCTCAACGCAATTACAGCTCAAGAAGCAGCCTCTGTTCAACCAAAAGAAGAGAAACCTTTTAAGCTCAAACCATACGGTTTTATCAGAAACTACTTTTACTACGATTCTCGTGAAAACATCCAATCTTCCAACGGACTCTACAACCAGATTCCTAAGGATGAGAGTCTGAACACTCTTGGTGAAGATTTAAACGAAGAAGCTTCTGCTACCTTCTTAGCCATGACAACAAGACTTGGATTGAACATCACAGGTCCAGATGTATTAGGAGCAGCATCTTCTGCAAAGATTGAGACTGACTTCAATGGTTTCAGCAGTAGTACCACTATGCTTCGTATCCGTCATGCATACATGAAATTGGATTGGAAACATAACTCTATTTTAGCCGGTCAAACTTGGCACCCGATGTACGGTGAAGTTTTCCCAGACGTACTTGGACTTGCATCTGGATCTCCGTTCCAACCTTTCAGCCGTACTCCTCAAGTAAGATATGATTACAGTGTCAGCAACGTTAAGTTGTCTTTGGCAGCTCTCTATCAATTACAATATTTGTCAGTAGGTCCTCAAAAAGAAGCAGCAAATTTGTCAGTAGGTCCTCAAAAAGAAGCAGCAAATATCTCTTATTCTAAATACGGTGTTTTACCAGAACTTTATGCAAGTGTTGAGTTCAAGAAAGGAGAATTCACTTTAGGCGCTGGCATTGATTACTCTAGAATCAAGCCTAGAGATACGGTTGACGTGGTTAAGATCAAAGCTAATTACGTAACCCAAAAAAATGATACGATAAACATTAAAAACAAGAAGGTATCTGATTACGTGAACGCATTCTCTCCAATGGTATATGTGAAATATTCAACCGGAATGTTTGGAATCAGCGCAAAATCCGTTCTTGGAGAAAACACAGCTCAATTAAACATGATGAGTGGTTATGGAGAGTCTGACATTGACGAAGATGGAAATCGCGAATACACTCCGCTTCGCAGTTCTACTAGCTGGATCGACCTATCATACGGAAAGAAATACAAAATCAATCTATTCCTTGGTTACAGCAAAAACTTAGGAACAAGCAAAAAAATCGAAGGTGAAGTTTTTGTTAGAGGTGCTAAGAACATTGACCAATTCTACAGAATTGCTCCAGCCATTTCTTATAACCTTAAACACTTTATCTTCGGTATCGAATATGAGTTAACAACGGTAGCTTACGGCAAAAAAATCGACGACAAATGCAAGGTTTCTGACACCCACAATGTTAGTAACAACAGAATTTGCAGTATGATCAAATACAATTTCTAATAAAAGAAAGAGAGGTCTATGGTTTCATTTAAGAAACCATTGCCTCTCTTTCTTTTTTATAAAAAAACACTCACCCTAATAAAAACATTGACAATGAAACTTAATTCACCACAAAGTGAGATATACGGAAATGAACAATACACAGCTCTAGAAGCTCAACGATTGGCTCAAGAAATTGCATTCGGCCCTATCGTATTTCAGATTTCCAGACTGATGATCAAGTTTGGAATTTTCCAGATGCTGTCGGACAACAATAAAACAGGACTCTCACTTGAAGAGATCAAAGAAAAGAGTAAGCTGAGCAAATATGCAGTTCAGATATTGTTGGAATCATCTCTAACCATCGGAAGTGTCTTACTAAAGGATGAGAAATTTTATTTGGCTAAAACCGGTTGGTTTCTTCTGAACGACAAAATGGCAAGGGTCAACATAGACTTTAACCATGACGTCAATTATCTAGGAATGTTCAATTTGGAAGAGGCTTTGATTAACGGCAAACCCGAAGGTTTGAAGGTTTTCGGAAATTGGCCAACCATTTACGAAGGTCTATCATCTCTTCCTGCACAAGTACAGAAAAGTTGGTTCGGTTTTGACCATTTCTATTCAGACAACTCTTTCGAAGAGGCTCTTAACATTGTCTTCTCAAAGAATACAAAGACATTGCTTGACGTTGGTGGCAACACCGGCAGATGGGCATTACAATGCGTAGGTCACTCTGAGGAGGTCAATGTAACGATCATGGATCTTCCTCAGCAAATAGGCTTGATGAGAAATGCCGTTAAAGGATTGAAGGGAGAAGATAGAATTCACGGACATGCAGGTAATCTTCTAGACAATAACGTTCCATTCCCTAAAGGATTTGAAGCTATTTGGATGAGTCAGTTTCTCGACTGTTTCTCAGAAGAAGAGGTAACAAGCATTCTTTCAAGAGCTGCTAAATCAATGAGTGAAAACACGACTCTATACATCATGGAGACATTCTGGGACAGACAGAGATTCGAAACGGCATCTTACTGTTTGGCTCAAACAAGTGTTTATTTCACTGCATTGGCTAACGGAAACAGTAAAATGTACTACTCTGAAGATATGTTCAGATGCATCAAAGACGCTGGTCTTTGCGTATCTGAGATTCATGACGGACTTGGTTTAGGCCATAGCATCGTGGAGTGCAAGTTGGCTAAATAAGCTAAATATATCATATAAGAAAAAGGTTGTGCCATTTGACACAACCTTTTTTGTTTGATGAGGATTTGTAATTGTCGGACAAACTCTATTATGAGTTGCAGCAAACTTACCAAATCAGTCTTTATCAGCAAATCTCAACACCAAAGCACTTCGAGATGGGATATAAAGCTTCAGCCAACCCTTCTTTTGATTAGAATCTTGATTTGGAATAGTATAATGAGGCTGTTTGTCATCAATCATACCAAAACCTCCAAAACGTGTTGCATCGGTATCCAGAACCATATCATAACGACCTGTTTCTGTCAAAATTCCATAATCAGTAAATGATTTAACTGGATTAAAATTAAACACGAACACCAAATTCTTTCTACGGAAAGCCAAAACTTGGTCGTCCGATTTATCCCACAGCACATCTACAGGAGACTCATTCATCTTCTTTTCACAGCTTATCAATTCAACCATTTCACGGTCAAAATCACCTAAATAATGATATTTCAGGTCATGATCTTCCTCCAAATGCCACTGTCTGCGGGCATATTTGTAAGACCATCCGTTACCCTCTCTAGGGAAATCAATCCACTCAGGATGACCAAATTCATTTCCCATAAAATTGAGGTAACCTCCGTTGATCGAAGCTATGGTTATCAAACGAATCATCTTATGCAAAGCGATGGCTCTGTCCATACGAATAGTAGTACCTCCACAAACCTTCGACATGTGCCAATACATATCCGAGTCGGCCAAATGGAAAATCAACGTTTTATCGCCCACTAAGGCCTGATCATGACTCTCTGCATAATTGATAGTCTTTTCATCTTGGCGATGGTTGGTCAATACCCAAAGTATATGGCCCGGTTTCCAATCTTCATCCTTGCACTCCTTAATCGTCTTGATCCAGAAATCAGGAATACCCATTGCCAAACGATAACCAAATCCAACACCACCATCTTCAATTTTAGCTGCCACACCAGGCATGCCGCTCACCTCTTCGGCTATAGTGATGGCACGAGGATTAACTTCACGAATTAACTCGTTGGCCAATGTCAAATAGCAGATTGCATCGCCATCCTGATTCAAATTATAGTAATTTTCATAACTTCCAAAGATAGAACCCATACCATGGTCTCTGAAAATCATGGAAGTCACACCATCAAAACGGAATCCGTCGAACTTATACTCTTCCAACCAGAATTTACAATTGGAAAGAAGAAAATGGATCACCTCATTTTTACCATAATTAAAACAAAGAGAATCCCATTGTTTATGTTCACCTCTTTCTCCTTCATGGAAATATTGAAAACGAGAACCATCCAAACAACCCAAACCTTCCACCTCATTCTTCACAGCATGAGAATGAACCAAGTCCATAATCACTGCCAAGCCCATCTCGTGAGCAGCATCAATCAACTCTTTCAATTCATCAGGTGTACCGAAACGAGAAGAGGCAGCAAAAAAGTTTGAAACATGATAACCGAACGAACCATAATAAGGATGCTCCTGAATGGCCATAATCTGAACACAGTTATATCCATCCGCCTTTATTCGAGGCAACACTATATCCTTAAATTCACGATAGGAACTCACCTTCTCCTCTTCTCCTGACATACCTACATGGCACTCATAGATCAGCAAAGGAGAAACATTCGGTTTGAATTTTTTAATTTTAAATTTATAGGGACTCTTGGGATACCAAACCTGAGCACTGAAAATCTTAGTGTTATCATCCTGCACTACTCGTTTGGCCCATGCTGGAATTCTCTCACCACAGCCACCATCCCAATAGACCTTCATCTTATAAAGATCCTCATGATGTATAGCATCCTCAGGCACTTCCAGCTGCCAAACCCCATTTTTCAATTTTTCCAACTTATATTCCGGACGCTCTTCCCAATTATTGAAGGTTCCTATTAAATAGATGCATGTAGCATTAGGTGCCCATTCACGAAAAACCCATTTCTTAGGCATTTTTTGCAAACCAAAATAAAGATAACCTGTTGCAAAATCAGATAATGACATATTGCCAGACGTAAGCTCTGACATTTTTTTTACATAATACTTGTAACGTCCATAAATAGCATCATTATAGGGTTGCAAATAGGGATCATTCTTTACCAGCTTCAACATTTCCATAAGCAATACAAGTTTTCATTTAATTAATCTAGCACAAAAAAATCTGTCACAAATAAGATAAGATAGGCATTATAACTACAAATCCTTTGTCATACCTTCTACTATCATATGGACGTAAAATTACGGAATTTTTCAAACATCTCAAACATCTCATACATTTCATACATATATTAACAATTTTGTGAGAATAGGGAAATATAAGAATTTTCAAAATGGGGAAAACGGACAACAACCAGACGAATAATACAGAATTTATGAAAACGATATCAGTTGATTCTCTTTTATGATTATCTACATCAATTTCATTCTATTCGATAAAATACCCATTTTTTGAATAAAACAGGTAGACGTAATAATGTAAATGCAAATTTGAAACTGCAAGAAGATGAATCTCAAACGACCACAAAAAAGGAATGGACGTTCATCATCCATTCAACACACTCAATATTAGCTTCTTATATATTTTCTTTTTGATTCGTAAAGAAAAACTCATCTCAACTTTTTTTATAAAAAAATTAAAACGGATTCTAAATAACAGGCACTTTTATCACTATTTTTTTTGTCATACCCACTCCTATTATCGGAGCATGAGCATCTTGAGGAAAAAAGATAACAAAATCGCCCGGAGATACCTTAAAATAAGAAGATGGAGCATCATCATACAAAATATAATCGCGTTCTTCGTTTTGAGTACGAATCTTTCCACACTCTTTTCTTGACAAATAACCCATTCGTTCACTCTTCTTTATCGGAATTTGAATGTCAATATATTTATTATGTACCTCTAAACATGCCTCCTTTTCAGAACGAAGAGCAACTTCATCCACATTCATATAAAAAGTTTCACCAGAAAAATCAACATGCCCAGGAATCAACTGAGACATATCTGTTTTACGAATCATTTCAAACACCTTTTTAAATAAAGGATGTAAATTTGAGTAAGTATCAATATTTTCAAGTTTATCAAGAATCATAATCTATTCGTTTTCAATTGTATAATTAAAAAATTGATTAAAGTCATACTGAGCCTTGAAAGCATCAGCCGCATACGAAACAAGGTCAATTTCAGAAGCCTTTTTATCTGAAAGATGATGTTCTACCATAAAATTTTTAAACTTCAGATATTCTAGACCTTCAAAATCAGGCGAGAAACCAGCAGGAACTTTTTTCAAAGACTCAGATGCCACCATCTTACCATTATAATATTTCACAAAATATGGATTTTTCAAAATGGTCTCCAACTCATCATAATTAGCATAAACGGACATTCTTACTTTCTTCAACATATCAGGTTCTAACATATAAACACCCCCACTCAACATCACATTATCCGGTTCCAAATGCAGATAATAACCTGCCAATTTACTTCTGCGACCGCCTTCAGGACATACATAAGCAGCAAAATGCCTTTTATATGGAGACTTATCACTCGAAAACCGAACGTCTCTATAAATACGGTAAATACAATCTGATGGCTTCAGATATTTCACACGTTCGTCAAATTCAGCAACACGCCCTATCAGATCGGTCACTAAACGTTCAAAATCATCTTTTTCTTCTTGATACCAATTCTTATGAGCATTAAACCACTCTCGGTTATTGTTTTCACTCAAGTTAGTTAGAAATTCTAGAGTCTGTTTTACTGCCATCTCTTTTCAATAAAATGTGGATGATAAAATTAAGAATTAATTTGATACAAAAGTAAAAAGCTGTTTCCATTTTTTCCACAAACTATTTTTGTAAAAAAATAATTTTTTGTTGATTCTCGAATAGAATTTTGACATTCAAATGATTTTATTCGTCAAATAAATGGCCATCTTCCTCACAAAACTTCTAAAACATCTCAAAAAACTCATCTCAAACACTTTAACTACATAATTAAAAACTGACAAAAAATAGTATTTCAAAATGTAATAAAATCGCCTCTTTTTTCGAATAAAAATTTGCTATTTCAATAAAATATTTCAATATTTGCATTGAAAGTATTGGTCTGACAAGAATCAAGACTTTTAATTATAGATAATATATTGATTAGTATATTTAGGGTTGAAAATTAGGGTTACAAGAGACAATAATTCAAGAAGCCAAAAATCTTGCTTTATTCTTTCTTAAACAGAAAAAAAATTAGAAAATGAAATACATCTTACACACATTAGGCTTAGCTGTGTTTTTCCTCCTATCGCTATCAGGAGTTGATGCACAAGACATGAAATGGAGAGAAATCTTCAAAGAAGATTTTGGTGGAAACAATGTGAATGACCCAAGAATTGGACCTGCACTTCCTAACGAAGTTCTAGGATCCAGCATTGCTTATACTAAATACTGGCAATCAAGTGGTTATTGTCCTGTTAAATATTCTAGTGATAATCCCGATTGGCATAAAGGTAGTGACCATACATTTCTAAACGACACTACAAAAGGTTATTATGTAAGAATCAACCCTGTAAGTTCACAAGACACAATATCTCTTTATGCACAAAAAATAACAGGTATTTGTCCTGGTGTAACATTTAGATTCAGCGCTTGGATGGCCAACCTATTAACAAATACAGCAGGACATTCAGGATTATCCCTTCCAGTTTTAAGAATTGGTATTTATGAAGATAAAGAAGCCACAACGCTTATTTCTGGTTCAGCAAAGAAGAGTCTTAACGTTCCATTGTGTGACGACAACAATTCAGAAAGTTTGGATTGGAACGAATTGTCACTAGAATTCAAGACAGAAAGCAATTCTGGAATTGCCTACTTTATCGTAGCAGCAGAAGCTCCTGAACAAGGAGGTTTTGACTTTGCTATTGATGATATTAAAATTGATGTGTTACAGCCTAACATTACAATCAAAAACACAGAATTTGTTTATGGAGAACCTGTTACTTTCACAGCTTCCTTTGTAAACAACGGCTTCTTCGCTGACTTGATGAATGTTAAATACAAATGGCAGAAAAGCACAGACAATGGAGTAACTTTCGCAGACATTAGCGGAAGCGAAAATTACTATAGTGCAGACAACAAATGTAGTTTCACTATCCCTAGTTTCGACAAAGAAAAAGACAATGGTATCTATAGAGTAATCATCGGTGAAGATGGTAATTTAGGAAAACCAATCTGCTCCATTCAAGAAGACATAAAAGTAAACGAAACAAAAAACAAAATGAACGTTTACTTGTGCGAACATGAAGTAAGAACTGTAGAGGGTGTTACTTTAAAAGCAGATAACATGAATGATGGCCAGATGATTTCTGCTGGCACTGAATTCACTTTAGTCATCCACATCATTAAACCAACTTTAGAAATTGGAAGTGACACACTTGTCTGTGTAGGTTCTATTATTGATGGAGTTGCATATGAAACTATAGGTACTTTTGTTATAAATGATACGATAAGCTCTAAAAATTCCGGATGCGACAGTATCATCAGAAGCAATACTATTAAAGTTACAGGTCCAACTATCGAGACAAAAGCAAAAAAGAATCTTTGTGATGGAGATTCATTCGATGGTAAAACATATGACACAGTGGGCGATTATACAGTTGAAACCGAAGACGGATGTATAAAATATATACAACCTATTACTGTCAATCCTAAATATGAGCTTAATTTTACTCTTTCCTTGTGTCAAGGAGCCCAATATAACGGAAAGACATACAACACAGGTGGTACATACAATGAATCTTGGCCTCTAACAACAACAGCTGGTTGCGACAGTATCGTCAATGCAACAGTAAACGTTACGGAAAAGATTTATTCAGCACCTGATACGATTGAGATTTGTGAAGGATCAGACACATTCACATTCCAAGGCCAAGATTATTTTGCAGCTGGTGTTTATAATTTAACATCTACAACAACCAGCTTAGCTTCGGGATGTGACAGTGTTTCAACAACACACTTGATTATCAACGCAAAATTTAGCAACAGGAACAATCCTAAAGATACATTGATTTGTTACGACTCTCAATTGTTTGGTACTATTTATCCAGAACCAACAACAACTCCAATATTGGTAAGAGATCCTCAAGTCTATAAGACAAAAACCGGTTGCGATAGCGTGGTTTACTACAATGTTACAGTATTGAAGATTCAATTAAAATTGCGAATCAAGTCTGAAAGGAACACGGTATGTAAAGGCGAGGAGGTTGAGGTTTACATCAAGGACTTGAAGCCAAGTAATACTCCATTACAATGGACTCCTGACTTAGGCGGAACAAACACCAAGAGAAAGAACTTCACTCCTGACTCTAGCTTCGTATGTGTCGTAAAAGCAAGAAACGATATTGCGCAGTGCGAGACAACAGATACTGTAAAGATTAAAGTTAGAGAATCGCCAACTATCACCATTGATTCTCTTAACGAGAAAGAGAATGTAGTTCAGTATTCCGTTACAGGAGGAACTCCTAAATACACTATCTTTCTTGACAAAAATGAGATAGGAAACTCAGAAACTGGTGAAGTTAGAAATTCTGCAATCGGTAATCATAGACTTATTGTAAGAGATTCTAACAATTGTACAGATAACAAGATATTCGCTATTAACCCAATTCCTATCACTCCAAGCGGAGTATTCACACCAAATGGAGATGGAATCAATGATACTTGGCAAATTGAAAACATTGACGTATATCCAAAGTCAACTGTCAACATTTACGATAGAGACGGAAAGTTACTTGCCGAGTACAAAGGCTATGACAACGATAACGGTTGGGATGGAACATACAACGGCAAATTATTGCCATCTTGCGATTACTGGTACGAGATAATACTTGTAGAAGCCGACAGACAATATGTAGGACATTTCACTCTGGTCAGAAACTGAAAAAACAAAATACTTTTACGAAAACAAGAGGCTCTCAACAGCCTCTTGTTTTGTTTTATAAATAGACATCAAAGAATTATTTCATGAAATCAAATTACCACAGTCATTGCATCTTCTGCGACGGACGAGCTTCCATGGAAACATTTGTCAGATTTGCCATAGCTCATGATATAGACAGTTATGGCATCACCAGTCATGCTCCTGTGAGTTTTCCGAACAAATGGTCCATGAGGTATGACGACATGGAAGAATATATTCAAGAATTCAAAAGATTAAAAAGCAAATACACACACGATATTGACCTTTATTTGGGCTTAGAGGTCGATTATATACCCAAAGTAACAAATGTGTTTGACGATGCCGTACAAAACCACAGATGGGATTATTTGATCGGCTCCATTCATCACATCGACCAAATGGACGACGGCTCCCCATGGAATATAGACGGCGACTTGGAGACATTCAGAAAAGGACTACATCAAATATTCAATGACGATATTGTTTCTTGCACTAAAAAGTTCTTCCATTACACCAATGACATGATAGAGTTGGGAGGATTCAACATGATTGGACACTTTGACAAAATTCATTTAAATGGACGTTTTTTTGAAGGGTTTGACTACAATAACACTTGGTATAAAAACCTCATGAAAGAGACATTAGAACTGATAAAAGAGAAAGGGATTATTGTAGAAATCAACACAAAATCTTTCATCAATAAGAGCATCACTTTCCCTCACATAGGCATTGGGCCCGATTTGCTAAAAATGGGAATTCAGGTTACAGTCAATTCAGACTGTCATTATCCAGATTTGATCACATCAGGATTCGACTATGTTTACAAGGCTTTAAAAGATATAGGATTCAAATCCACTGTTAAGATCAAAAATGGAAAGTGGACAGAAGACCCGATCATTTGCTAAAACAACGCAAAAACAAGCAAACAGAAGTGTAAAAAAAAGGAACAAATGGTTTTCTCTATCTGTTCCTTTTTTTATTAACTAAGCGCTTAAAATGGAATCTATCAACATCAACTCTTCATCAGAGAATTCAAGATGATCCAAAGCTTTCAAATTATCCATCAATTGAGCAACAGTACTAGCACCTACAATAACACTAGTAACACGTTTATCCTTCAACAGCCAAGCCAAAGCCATCTCAGCCAACGTCTGTCCGCGGCCGATAGCCAAATCGTTCAATTTTGAGATTTTAGCCACCAATTCAGGTGTGATGGTTGACTTCTGCAAAAATCCTGAGGATTTGGCAGCTCTTGAGTTTTCAGGAACACCATACAGATACTTATTCGTTAAAAGACCTTGAGCCAATGGCGAGAACGCTACCATTCCAATACCCTCCTCTTTCAATACTGGCAACAATTCTGGTTCTACAGATCTATCTGCCATAGAATAACGTGACTGATGGACCAAGCTGGAAAAATCGGAGCATGCTGTTACACATGGCATGATTAATAATATGTTATAAATTGAGCATTTTATCCAAAAAGGCATAACTGATAATCAATGCTTTAGCCAAGCAGCTTTTGCGCTTGTC